>Ga0105240_10013340_pt1 | contig 11292 bp, 9 predicted proteins | sample KBSC54metaG_FD_80426 | JGI IMG/M metagenome (GOLD analysis project Ga0105240, IMG submission 80426) | Corn rhizosphere microbial communities from Kellogg Biological Station, Michigan, USA - KBS C5-4 metaG | ecosystem: Host-associated > Plants > Roots > Rhizosphere > Soil | place: Michigan, USA...
AGGACCATTCCTATGTGCAGGAACTGATCGACCAGGGCGCGATCACCGCCGAACAGGCACGCAGCCACCCGCACCGCAACGTCGTCACCCAGGCGCTCGGCGTGACCGATCCGCAGAACCTGAAGGTCGAGAGCATCAAGGGCGAACTGCGCCCGGGCATGCAGCTGTTGCTGTGCAGCGACGGCCTGACCGAAGAGGTCGACAACGCCGCGATCGGCCGCATCCTCACCCAGACCCAGTATTCTGCGCAGGAATGCGTCGATCACCTCGTCGCCGCGGCCCTCGACGGCGGCGGCAGCGACAACGTGACGGTGTTGCTGGTCAGGCAAGTCTAGGAAGACCGTACTTCCACAGATCGCGCGTGGCGGAACGCAAATGCGGTGGCGAGCTGATCTTCAATTACCGGACGGCGTGATTCCGCGCGATGCGTCTTCCGCTTGCTGGTTCAACTTCTTCAGATCTGCATTGTCCGGATCGGCGGCCAGCCCGTACTCGGCTTCCATCTTGCACGCGTCGAAGGCTTGCTTGTCGCAGAGCGTCCTAGAATATTTCAAATAAAACTCCGCAATTTCATGCAGGCCTTTCTTGGCCTGCTGATTGTCCGGTTGCGCGACCAGTACTTTCTTGTACAACGCGACTGCAGAAGTATCGTCCGGGAACGACAGACCGCGACCGATGTCCGTCTTGTTGGTAAGGCCGTATTCCTTGTTGCTTTCGGCCTGCGCCAGCCATGACGCAACATCGCCACCCAACTGGTCGTCGATCGGCTTGAGCTCGTTGACGTCCGGTCCGCTTGCACTGCCATTCGGATTGCCAGCATCGCTCGCGCCAAGCGTCGCGGTGACGGGATGTGCTGGCTCCAGCACTTGCGCAGACGGCAACGCATCAGACTGGTGCACCCAAAACCAGCCGCCCAACACGACTAAGGCAAGCCCTGCTCCAACTGTCGGCCACAACCAGCGCGGATAGCCCGCATCGCGATGGATCGTGCGCGTACGCTGCATCGTCGCACCGCTGCTGATCCGGTTCGACGACTTCGCCGCGGTCTTGCTGAGCGTGCTTGCGCCTTCCGGCGACTTCGCGAGCAGCTGGTGGATTTCTTCGGCGAGGAGTGCGCCGGTCTGCACGCGCGAGGCCGGCTGCTTGTCCATCGTGCGATTGATCAGCGGCTGCAGCCACGCGAAATCGGCGGGCAGCGTCGGGATCGGCTGGGTGACGTGCATCAGCGCGACGGTGAACGGATCGGCGGCCTGGTACGGCGGCGCGCCGGTCAGCATCTCGAACAACACCGTGCCGAGGCTGTAGAGGTCGGAGCGGCCATCCACCGGTTCGGCGCGCGCCTGCTCCGGGCTCATGTAATCGGGCGTGCCGATGGATGCGCCCGCCACGGTCGAACTCGAACTCGAATCCATCGCCTTGGCGATGCCGAAGTCGGCGAGCACGACGCTGCCGTCCTTGCGGAACAAAATATTGCCGGGCTTCACGTCGCGATGGACGAAACCTTTCTGGTGCGCGAAATCGAGGCCACGCGCCATCTCGACCATGATGTCGAGGATCTCGCCGACGCTCAGTCCGCCCGCGGTGATGCGTTCCTTCAGCGTGCCGCCGGGAATGTATTCCGCCGCGAGGTAATACACGCCGGCATGCGTGCCGATGTCGTACACCGTCACCAGGTTCTGGTGCTGCAGCTTCGCGGTGATCCGGCCTTCCTTGAGGAAGCGCTCGGTGAACTCGGTATTCGCCGCCAACGCGGGCGCCATCACCTTCAATGCGACTTCGCGGTCCAGCGATTCCTGCACGGCGAGGAAGACCGACGCCATGCCGCCCTCGCCGATCGGCCGCAGGATCTTGTATCCAGGGATCGAAATATCGACGGAATGCAGCAGGACGGTGGAATCGTTCACTCAATGCCTCGCGGTGCGCGGATCGACGATCGGACGCCAAGCGTGATGATGCCGGCAATTATCCACGAGCGCGACGGTTTCCGCGCGGCCTCGGAATGGGGGCCGGCAAGACAACTCACGCCGCTTCCTCGGGCCACAGGCAACGGCCGCCGCTCGCGGACTGGATGCGCTGCACGCGCTCGTGGTGCAAGGCGCGTTCGGCAGCGTCCGCGCGCAGCACGCGACGCGGCTGCGCGGCTGCGGCATTCGTGCGGATGACAACATCCCCATTCGCAACCGCCACATCGAAACCCAGGTCGCCCTGCCCTGCAGTCAGGTGCAGATACGCCTCGGCGAGCAATTGCGCGTCGAGCAATGCGCCATGCAGGGTGCGCTGGGTGTTGTCGACGCCCAGCCGCTTGCACAACGCGTCGAGGCTGTTGCGCTGGCCGGGGAAACGCTGGCGGGCGAGTTCGAGTGTATCGAGTACGCCGCAACGCTCGCGCAGTCGTGCGTGACCGGCATTGAGCAGGTTCAATTCGTTGTCGAGAAACCCGACGTCGAATGCGGCGTTATGGATGATCAGTTCGGCGCCGTCGACGAAGGCGAGGAATTCGTCGACGACTTCGCCGAAGCGCGGCTTGTCGGCAAGGAATTCCAGCGTCAACCCGGTGACTTCCTGGGCGCCCGGCTCCATCTCGCGATCCGGGTTGAGGTAGCGCTGGAAATGTCGGCCGGTCGGGCGGCGCTGCACGAGTTCGACGCAGCCGATCTCGACCACGCGATTGCCCTTCTCCCACGACAATCCCGTGGTTTCGGTGTCGAGCACGATCTGTCGCGTCATGCGGTCGTTCCGGTGATTTGCGCTTGCAATGCGGCATCGCGCGCGAGCTTGTCCACGCGTTCGTTGTCGGGATGGCCGGAGTGGCCTTTCACCCAGCGCCACTCTACGCGATGGCGCGCGGCGGCGGCATGTAGGCGCTCCCAAAGATCGCGATTCTTGACCGGTTGGCCGCCGCTGGTTTTCCAGCCGCTGCGCAGCCATTTCGGCATCCATTCGCTGATGCCCTGTTGCACGTATTTCGAATCGGTGTACAGCACCGCCGTGCAAGGTTCGGTCAACGTTTCGAGCGCCATGATCGCGCCCATGAGTTCCATGCGGTTGTTGGTTGTCGCCGGATCGGAGCCGGACAACTCGCGCTCGCGCCCGCCAAAACGCAGCAACGCGCCCCAACCACCCGGCCCTGGATTGCCGAGGCAGGCGCCATCGGTGTGGATTTCAACGGACTTCATCGGGATTGCATTCATCGCAGCGATTTTATCGGACGGACCGCATGCGTGCTGATGTGATCGAACGCGATTCGATCGAACGCCGCAATCATCGCGTCGGGTTTCGCCGAATGATCCGCATCCGCGCCGATCCCGCGCGCGCGCCGGTGCCGAAGCGCACGGCGGACGATTGCGCACGCAGCGGTGTCATCCCAGGGTCGCGTCGTCGCGCTTCGAGCAGGAATCCGCTGCGCAACGGCGATCCCGCGATTTGCACGGCGCCCACATCCACCGCCGCCGTTTCGCCCGCCGACCAACGCGCGCCGAGATAGCGACAACCCATGATCTCCAGCCCGAGGCCGGTCAACAGCGCGCGCAACGCATCCGGCGACCACACGTGCAATCCGCCGAACATCCAGCGCAAATGCGCGGGACTCCACGGGTTCAGACCGAGCACGAGCAAGGTGCCTTCGGGTTCAAGTACTCGTGCAATTTCTGCCGCAAGCCCGATCGCATCGCGCGCAGCCTCGAACGCGCAAGCGGCGAAAATCAGCGCGACGCTTTCGTCGGCCAGCGGCAACGCCGATTCGCCGCAACGCAGATCGCCATCGAAACTGTCGCCATCGCGCTGCAAATGCAGGCATGTGTGCAGGTTCGGCGCCGCAAACGCATAACTTCCTTCCACATGCGGCTCGATGAACAAGCCGTAGCGGCCACTGCAGCGCGCGACATCCGGTGCCGCATCGCGGTGGCAACGTTGCAATAACGCACGCATGCGTTCGCCGGACAACGTCGCCTCGGCACGGCTCATGGGTTGACGCGAGGATTGCAGTGCGGGCATGGTGTTGATTTTGCGGCAATCGGCCGCAGAGGTAACCTGAGCATGCTGAAGCTGCGCGGGATCGAAGCCTTCGAGGACAACTACATCTGGACGCTGGCCGATGCCGACGGCCAGGCGATCGTTGTCGATCCAGGCGATGCCGCGCCGGTGTTCGCCGCAATCGACAAGGGCCTGCGTCCGGTAGCGATCCTGTTGACGCACCACCATCCCGACCATATCGGCGGCGCCGAGCAATTGCTGCAGCGTTTCGATGTGCCGTGCTACGCGCCGGTCGAAACGCGCATCGGTTGCGCGACGCATCGCGTGGGCGACGGCGACACGTTCGACATTCCTGAACTCGGTTTGCACTTCACCACGCTCGAAGTGCACGGCCATACCAGCTCGCATGTCGCGTTCGTCGACAACGGCTTCGTGTTCTGCGGCGATACGTTGTTCAGCCTTGGCTGCGGGCGCATGTTCGAGGGCACGCCGGAACAGATGCTTGCATCGCTCGACAAACTCGCTGCACTGCCGCCAAAAACGCAGGTTTGCTGCGGCCACGAATACACGTTGGCGAATGGCGCGTTCGCGAGCATGATCGAACCCGACAACGCCGCGTTGCAGGATCGCCTGCGCGAAGCGCACGCACTGCGCGATGCAGGCCAGCCGACCGTGCCCAGCACGATGGCGAGCGAGCTCGCCTGCAATCCATTCCTGCGCGTGGATGCGCCAACAGTGCGGGCCGCAGTCGAAAAGCATCTTGGCGTGCCATGCACGGATCGCGTGCAGGTTTTTGCGGGATTGCGACGCTGGAAAGACGGGTTCCGCGCATGACGGCTCCATCGCGCCGATGGATTCCTGCAACGTTGTGCGTCGTGGCGACGCTGGCGCTTTCCGGTTGCGTGCCACCCGATCAAACGCGGCCTTCAACGCCTGCCGACAAAGCTGCATCCGTATCGCAACCCATCCCGCTTCCATCGGCACCGCCGGTCCAGGTAGCGAATCTGCCGGCCGAGATTTCCGCGCCGATCACGCCGCCGTCGAACGCGCCGCTGCCCGTCGAAGGCGACGTGCTGACCAGCGGCCAGGTGCTCGACCGTTTGCGCGCGAGGCTCAGTACGCCGACCTGCATCGTCGGCCCGAACAACACGCGCTGGCGCCACAAGTACGCCGGCTACCCGCAGCACTTCGCCGACGAAGTGCAGGCGACTCTGCCGATGATGCTGGTCGTGCTCGACGAACTCGAGAAACGCAAGCTGCCCGGCGAGTTCGCGCTGATCCCGATCGTCGAAAGCTGGTATCGCACCGACGCGCGCAGCATGGGCGCGGCGGGCATGTGGCAGATCATCGCCGAGACCGCGCGCAACAACGGCGCGACGGTGATCAACGGTTACGACGGCCGGCTATCGGGGCTCGATTCCACGCAGGCCGGGTTGACCTATCTCGGCAAATTGCACGCGATGTTCAATGACTGGCGGCTCACCGCGATGGCGTACAACTCCGGCGAGTACCGGCTGATGCGCACGATGTCGCCCGAGGAGCTCGCGCAGCGCAGCGCGGGCGGCGTGCATTACCGTCGGCCTGACGGATTGTCCGGCACGACCTACGAATACGTTTCGAAGCTGCGCGCGCTGACCTGCCTGCTCGCGCAACCCGAGCGCCAATCGATACCGCTGATCGCGACCGCGCCCGTCACCCACTGGGTCGCGTACACGATGCCCGCCGACATCACTTCGCTCGACGTACTCGCGCGCCGCCTCGGAACCGATCCCGGTGAATTGAAAGACTTCAATCGCGGTTATCGCAACGGTCGCGTCGTCGCCGGCGCACCGCGCACGTTGCTGGTGCCCGCGAGCACGCGTTCGCGCTGGGCCGCAGCGCAGGCCGCGGCGCAATCGACGCAACCGGCGACGGATGCGCAATCCACGAACGTCGCGGCGACACCGGCAACGACCGATGCGGCCACGCCTATGGCCGCGACGAAAACCGCCCCGCAGACGGACGAAGACGCGAAGACGCACACCGTCACGCGCGGCGAAACGCTGGCCATGATCGCGCAGCGTTACCACGTCAGCACGGACAAGTTGCGCGGATGGAATCACCTCGGGCGCCATGCAAGGCTCAAGCCCGGCCAGAAGCTCAAGCTGGAACCCTGAGGCGCAAACGTCCAAACTAGGGCATCGCCGATTCGGCGGCTCGATTCGATACCGGAGACGACATGGGATTCCTGCAAGGCAAACGCGCGCTGATCACGGGCGTGCTCAACCAGCGCTCCATCGCCCATGGCATCGCCAGCGCGATGCACCGCGAAGGCGCGGAGCTCGCGTTCACCTACGTCAACGACAAGCTCAGATCGCGCGTCGAAGACGCCGCGGGCACGTTCGGTTCGAGCATCGTGCTGCCCTGCGATGTCGGCAACGACGAGCAGATCGCGCAATTGTTCGTGGAACTCGGCAAGCATTGGGACGGGCTCGACATCCTCGTGCATTCGATCGGCTTCGCGCCCGGCGAAGCGCTCACTGGCGGATTCCTGGACGGATTGACGCGCGAGAATTTCGCGATCGCGCACGACATTTCCGCATACAGCTTCCCCGCGCTCGCCAAGGCCGCGCGACCGCTGATGCAAGGCCGCAAAGGCGCACTGTTGACGCTGACGTATCTCGGCGCCGATCGCGCGCTGGCGAACTACAACGTGATGGGCCTGGCCAAGGCCAGCCTCGAATCGAGCGTGCGCTATCTCGCCTACAACCTTGGTCCGGAAGGAACGCGCGTGAATGCGATTTCCGCCGGCCCGATCAAGACGCTCGCCGCGGCAGGCGTCGGCAACATCCGCAAGATGCTCGATTACGTGGAACAGAACTCGCCGCTGCGGCGCAATGTCAGCATCGAGGAAGTCGGCAACGTCGCGGCATTCCTGTGCTCGGACCTGGCTACTGGCATCACCGGCGAAGTCACCTACGTCGATGCCGGTTACAACATCCTCGGAATGTCGGGGCTGGAATGAATGCTTACGAGATGACCGACGTCATCTCGTATGAATTCCAGCGCCCGTAGCACGACGCGGAGGGCCGGGCGACTTTGAGAGGCCTGGATCGGCCGAACAAAGTCGATGCAAACCTTGCGAAATGACGAGGGAAAACCTCGAAGAATCGCCGTCATCCCCGCCAAAGCGGGGATCCATATTGATCTTGAACCGTCGCGGGAATGACGAGCAAAACAAATTCAACCGCTACAACCGATCCGCAGCCACCTTCACCGGGAATTCGCGCCGCAGCGCATCGATGTAAACGCGCTCATCCAGCGCGCCACGCACCTGCTGCGCGAAGCGTTGGCGCAAGCTGCCGCGCGTGGCTGCATCCACCGCCGTCGGGTCGCCATCGACCACCTTCGTCGCCTCGACCAATGCATAGCGATCCGCAGCGAGCGACGCGATGGCGACCTGCGGGGCCTTGCCCTGCACTGGTCGCGGCAAGCGGAAGCCCGCGGCGATCAACTCGGCCGACGGTGCAGCCAGGCCGCGCGTCGCGCCCGGCGTTGTCTGCACGCTGCCGCCGATCGACGTCGCCAGCGCATCCAGCGTCTCGCCTTTCGCCGCGCGTGCGAGCAAGGCCTCCGCTGCGGACTTGGCGGCTTTCGCGCGCCGATCGGCCTGCAGGTCGGCAAGCACGCGGTCGTGCACTTCCGCGAACGGCAAGGTCTTCACCGGCAAATGCTGGGCAACGCGGATCACGACCATGTGGTCGTGGTTCTTGCCGATCTCGATCGCATCGCTGGTGTTGCCGTCTTCCAGCACCGACGCTGAAAACGCCGCCTTCAACACGTTCGGATCCGCAGCGATGCCAGTGCCGCCGGCACGGGTGATCAATGGCGTCTTCTGGATCGCGATCCCGAGTTCGCGCGCGGCCGGCGCCAGCGTCGTGGAATCCTTGAGGGTGAGATCCACGAGTTTGCCGGAGCGGTCGCTGTAGAGTTTTTCGCGAGCGTCCTTGAGCTCGTCGCGTTGCAACTGGTCGCGCACGGTTTCGAATGGAATCTGCCGACCCTGGCGCACGTCGCGCAACTGGATGACGTGCCAGCCTTCGTTGGTACGCACCGGATCGCTGATGGCGCCGGGCTTGAGCGCGTACAACGCCGTCGCGAACGCCTTCTGTTCGATCACGGACTGGGTCAGCCAGCCAAGATCGCCGCCGAGGTTCTTCGAGCCTTCGTCCTGCGAATTGGCTTTCGCGAGCGCTGCGAAATCAGCGCCCGGCGCACGCGCCTGCGCCGCAAGCGCGGCGGCTTTCGCCTGCGCGGCTTTCTGGGTCGCTGCATCGGCATTCGCCGGTACGTTGATCAGGATGTGAGAGGCGAGGCGCTGCTCGGGTTCGATGAAGCGATTCTTCTGCTCGTTGTAGCGATCGTGCAGGGTTTGATCATCGACGGTCGTGGGAACTGCAAGACTCGCCGCATCGAGCTCGAGGTATTCGAGCGCGACCTGTTCCTGCGTGCGATAGCTCGCCGCGTGCGCCTTGTACCAGGACTGCAATTCGGCGTCGCCGGGCGCAGCCGCATCTGCTGGAACCGGCAATTCGAGGTAGCGCAAATCGCGCTTCTGCTCGCTCAGGCGAAAGACGTCATCGATGTCGCCGGCAGCCGCGATCCCGGAAGCCGCAATCTCCTCCGGCACGGTTTGCACGAGCAGGTCGTCGCGCACGTCGGCCTCGTACTGGGCTGGGGTCTTCGGCGGGCTCTGCGCGGCGAGTACTTCCTTGTAGCGCGTCGGATCGAACTTGCCATCAATCTGGAACACAGGCTCCACGGCGATCCTGTCATACAACTGCTGGCCCGAGACGGCGAATCCGGCGTTCACGGCGGCGGCGGACAACAACTCGCGCTGGACGATGTGGTCGAGCACTTCGCGCTTGTTCGCGATCGCGTCGAACGTAGCCTGGTCGAAGCGCGCGCCCAGTTGCTGGCGTTGCAGCTGGCGTTCCCGCTCGAACTGCTTGCGGAAATCGTCGACCGTGATGTCCTTGTACTTGGCGCCGATCCCGGTGCCGAACCAGCCTGGCTTCAGGGTGATGCGCGCGGCGTAGGTATCGGTCCGGCCCTGGAAATAGCCGTTGATTCCCCACAGGGCGAACGTGACGATGATCGGTCCGATGATCATGCCAGCGATCCAGCCGGAAGATACTTCGCGAATTTTCTGCAGCATGTCGTGGACCTGTATGCGTTGCCCGAATCGGGCCAATTGAATAGGTTACCGCGCGCTGTGTCCTGTCGAAACGCTCGGCATTGTGCGACGTCCGGCTCTCCTGCGCATCTGACCGCCATGGATGGCGGCCGCTCTGCGCATCCTGCGCCCGCGGCATTTGTCCATCCATGGACATCAGAAGCGCCTTTCAACAGCCAAGCTGGTCAGTGCCGAAAATGCAGGAGCACTATCGGCCTGCGCTCGCGAGTCGCACATCCATGTGCATCAAAAGCAAGGGCGCCTTGCGGCGCCCTTGGTGTAAATGGCGGAGTGGACGGGACTCGAACCCGCGACCTCCGGCGTGACAGGCCAGCATTCTAACCAACTGAACTACCACTCCGCGTTTGAACCTTCAACTTGCTACGCAACCAAGGACTGGGCCTTGTCTTGAAGTCCGCACAGGGCCGTGCAGGCTTGCGGATGAACCGCGACAAGAAATCGATGGTGGGTGCTGAGGGTTTCGAACCCCCGACCCTCGCCGTGTAAGAGCGACGCTCTACCGCTGAGCTAAGCACCCTGAGGCGTTTTGAGAAGCCAAGCCTGTGACCCGGCTTCTCGCGGTGGGCACCGCATGCAATCAGTTTACGGCATCCTTGAGGGCCTTGCCAGCCTTGAACGCCGGATTCTTCGAAGCCTTGATCTTGATGGTGTCGCCGGTACGCGGGTTACGGCCCGTGCGAGCAGCGCGCTTGCGGATCGAGAACGTACCGAAACCCACGAGGGTCACGGTGTCGCCTTTCTTGAGCGCCTTGGTAACCGTCTCGACCATCGCATCGACGGCGCGGCCGGCATCGGCCTTGGACAGTTCGGCGGAATCGGCAACCGATGCAATGAAATCAGCCTTGTTCATTTAGTAACTCCTGGGCAAGTAGGACCCGCGATTCGTTCCAATCCAGACATGCCGAAGTCCCCTGCACATCCGATTGACCTGTGCCGCAGCGAACGCCGGTTGGCATCGCGTTGCGGTCGAAACGATTTATACCAGCGCAGGTAGTGGCACGCAACACGCCAGAGCAAGGAATGGCGCGGTTTTCAGCACCATCGGAAACGTTTCGATTGACACGTTTGCAGGCACGTGCTTGAAACTCAATGCGTTCTCAACGCATCGGATTTCGCAGCGCCTGCTTCGGCATCGTTCGCGTCGGACGTACTCGTCGGACCCGAGCGCGGCACCAGCGGCCGCTCCAATGCGATACCGAGCACTTCATCGATCCAGCGCACCGGAATAATCTTCATGCCTTGCGTGACATTGCGTGGAATTTCCGCGAGATCCTTGCGATTTTCCTCGGGGATGATCACGGTATGGATTCCGCCGCGCAGCGCCGCGAGCAATTTTTCCTTCAGCCCGCCGATCGGCAGCACGCGGCCACGCAGGGTGATTTCGCCCGTCATCGCGACATCCGCGCGCACCGGCACCTTCGACAAAGCGGACACGAGTGCGGTTGCCATCGCGATGCCCGCACTCGGCCCGTCCTTCGGCGTCGCGCCTTCGGGTACGTGCAGATGGAAATCAAGTTTCTGGTGGAAGTCCGGATCCAACCCCAATGCTTCAGCGCGCGCGCGAACCACCGAATGCGCGGCTTTCACCGATTCCTGCATCACTTCGCCGAGCTTGCCGGTGAGGATCATCTGGCCCTTGCCAGGCACCAGCGTGGCTTCGATCTGCAGCAGTTCGCCGCCGACTTCCGTCCATGCAAGACCCGTCACGAGACCAACTTCGTTGTGCTCTTCGGCGCGACCGAAATCGAAACGGCGCACACCGAGGAAATGCTCGAGGTTCTTCGGCGTGACCTGTTTCGTCGATTCCTTCTTCGCGCCTTTCCTTGTCGTTTTCGGGCCTTCGAGCGCAATTTCCTTGATCACCTTGCGGCAGACTTTTGAAATCTCGCGCTCGAGATTGCGCACACCGGATTCGCGGGTGTAGTAACGCACGATGTCGCGCAACGCACCTTCGCTGACTTTCAGTTCACCGTCCCGCAATCCGTTCGCCTTGAGCTGTTTCGGCAACAGATAGCGCATCGCGATGTTGAGTTTCTCGTCCTCGGTATAGCCAGGAATGCGAATGACTTCCATGCGGTCGAGCA
>Ga0105240_10013341_pt1 | contig 11292 bp, 6 predicted proteins | sample KBSC54metaG_FD_80426 | JGI IMG/M metagenome (GOLD analysis project Ga0105240, IMG submission 80426) | Corn rhizosphere microbial communities from Kellogg Biological Station, Michigan, USA - KBS C5-4 metaG | ecosystem: Host-associated > Plants > Roots > Rhizosphere > Soil | place: Michigan, USA...
GTAGTGCCCGACGATCGTGACATCGAGCCCAGCGATGCACAACATCGCGATCATCCACACCGACTGCAGCGAACAAAAGCGAGTCACGTTTTTCAGGACCGGACAATCCGCGGTTCGCAGAGTGACCCGAATATGGGACGCCCTTTGTTTCCAGGCCACCACCTGTAACAGCCCGGTTGAAACATTTACGGCGGCCACGGCTATTCCCATCGCCTCAAGATTGCCATGCAGCGCAACTATCGCGACTATGGCGGTTGCGTAGGAAAGCCGGTTGATGATTGTGATCGACATGGGGATCCAATAACGCTGGAGCCCTAAAAAGACCGCCGAATACACCGCACACATCAATCCGAAAGACAGAGATGACCCGACCAACATCACGCTCACGCGAACTTCATGGTAGAGACTGCTGGGCATTTCATGGAACAGGCTCGGGACCTGCCATGCGAGGCCGCAGGTGAGAAGTACGCCTAAGAGGCCGGCAAACAACATGAGCGCGAGACCTGCGCTCGCGTACCGTCCGGCTCCGGCAAGATCGCCGCGGGCATCGAATTCGGCGACAAACTTTGAAACACCAGTCTGTATTCCTAGATCCAGGTAAGACACGTAAGCGCCGAGTTGAATGATGAGAACCCAAGCTGCGTACGTGCTTACTGGCAAATGGTGAGTCAGATAGGCCGGCAGCACCAATGCAACGAGCGAGACCGCAATGACACGCGACAAACTAGCCAACACATTCTGGGAGAGCTTCGTGCCGAAGCTGCGCTGACTTTTTACGACCGGTTGGATCGCGGTCTCAGGCATGCGACTTACTCGGAATTTTTGTAGGAGTGAAAAACGTATGCGCAATCCCGCCGATCACTCCAATCAGCTGCGCGCACGCCCGTAGCGCGAGCAATGCCGGAGAAAGGAAGCCGACCAGAGGATCTTTTCTGAATGCGCGGATTGCGAAAGGCAATGTGCTCAAGAAAAACAATCCGATTACTATCAGGCAGGCGGAGATATGTGGCTGCGTGGTCAAATCAAACGCGAACCCTGCCAACAACGCCGGTACCAGCCACAGCTGCAATTTCATTAACTGGGGAGTGTGGCTGTCTTTGATTGCTTTTCCCGGATTTTTGCGCACCGCCATGACCCGCCAGAAAGCGAACTTATATTTTTTGGCGGCATAAGCGCGGAGCGAATCGGGATGAGTGTGATAAACGATTGCCGCTGGAGCGAACTTCATCTTCCAACCAGAGTTCGACATTCGATACGACAATTCAGCGTCTTCGGCACATGCGACCGGGAAAGACGTGTCATAGCCATTCATTTCCAGAAATCGCTCGCGGCGAAACGCAGCGGAATATGTGTCGATGAAATCGATCGAATCCAAGCCACCCATTAGACGGTAGCGGTCCTCATATTCAATCTGCACAAAGCGTGCAGTCAGGTGTTTTTGCCGAGTACGGTAAGCGCCCTTGGCTGCGACCACTTCGGAATCTCTAAACTGCCCCAACATGGAATCCAGCCAATTGGATGCCACTATGCAATCGTCATCGATAAAAAGCAGAATTCTGCCGGCGGATTCCATCGCCCCGCGGTTGCGGGCCGCACCAGGCCCAGCGTTGGCCTGATTTATAAGCCGTACAGCCGAGTACTGGTTAACAACGTTAACCGTGTTATCCGTGGAACCGTCGTTGACAATGAGAATCTCAACATCCCGCCCCGCAGCCTGTTCGAGCAGGGCATCGAGACAACTTCCAATCCGCGAGCCGCCATTAAACGTCGGAATTATGATTGACGCCTCGATGGAAGGCTCCTTGGAAGTTTTGCGATTTTGTTGTTGGCCTAGCGGAGCCATTCTTTCTGCGGTGCTCATTTGTCACCGCATTCAAAGCAGGTGTGTCAGTCACTGCCATGGGCGTTTACCGCCGGCGTTATGTCACGGCGGGCTTGAGGTACACGTGGTTCGCTCTCTTTTTCATGGCGGCTTCCACGTAATAAATATTTTGATAAGGTAAAAAAGCCCTTCAGATTGCGCTGCAACTCGCGTCGATCCTTCATTGACTGCTTCAGCTTATAAAGAAGATAAGAAGGGCTGAGATAAAAGCTGCGTCTCGCGCGGTCGCAAAAACTCACCAACTGCTGATGCGTTATATTCGGCAGCGTAACCACGCTGTTGTGCAGGCCATCTTTCGTGAGCCACGCACTCCAATCTTCAATCTGAATGTACTGCCGCTTCCTTGCCTCTTCGTACGCCGTGGTTCCCGGATAGACCATGATCGGAAAGAATTGAGCGGTGTCAGGTTTAAGGCGCTTGGCAAATGCGAGAGTCTTTTCCATGCTTGCCGGAGTTTCATTCAGGTTGCCGACCATGAAGCAACCGTGGACCATGATGCCTGATTCCTGGCAGCGGCGAACAAAGCGCATCGCTTCGTCGTGATACTTCACGTCACGCCGATCGTCGTTGTTTTTCTTCATACCCTTGATCACTTCGACATCGCCGCTCTCAAAACCCACGCAGAAAAGGCGCGCTCCCGCCTGATGCAGGGTCGATAGCAGCTCGGTTTCGGCGCCGATGTCGGCCCGGCAGTTGGCATCGAAGGGAAGTTTGTTGCCCCGCCGAATAAGTTCCTTGGCCAGATCAAGTGTGCGCGGCTTACTGACAATGAAGGTGTCGTCCTCCAGCATCACGGTTTTGATTTCGGGCATTTCGCGTGCGACAAAATCAAATTCATCGGCAACGTTGGCAACGGAACGGTAGCGCATGGTGTGCCCGCTGAAGGTCTGCGGATAAACGCAGAACGAGCAGTGATAAGGGCAGCCGCGGCTGGTATCGAAGACGACCAGTGGCCAGAGTGAGTGCCCGTAAAAATAATCCGGCGTGTGCAGAAATCGTTTGTAAATCTCTGATACAAACGGCAACTCATCGAGATTTTTGATGGCTTCACGCGGCTCGTTAGAAACCATCTCGTTGGTGCGGCGATTCCGCCAAACCAAACCATCCACCGCCGAAAGATCAGAACCGCACGCCTTCGCTTCCAGCCAGTCACGCACGCTATATTCGTACTCGCGTACCGCAACCGCTTCGAGTGAATTCGACATTGCGAGCGTGTCTTCGGGCAACGCCGAAACGTGCCGCCCCACGAGCAGCACATGCAGTGAAGGGTTAGCTGAGACCAGACAATCGACAACATGAACATCATTCAGAATGCTCGGCGTGGAGGTGTCACAAACCACGGCCTCAATCTGCTTGGCTTCAATTCGATCGATGATTGCCTGCACTGATTGCCCACTTGCTGGAGCGTCAACCAGGTCCACATCATGGCCACTCTTAATTGCGACCCCGGCTGCATGGGCCAGCCACTTGGGATAGTACAGAGTTCCGCTCTTTGTAACCGCGGGACTCCGTTGTTCCCGCGAATACCGAGGGTGAAATGGGGGATTCAGAAATAAAACACGCATGATTGCTCTTTATTGAGATTAGTTTGGATGCGATCTTCGGGCAGTCGGTAGCCAGAGATGCGACTGAGAGGTGCGCTTTTAAAGACTCCCTAATTTCAATGAAAAACCAGGTCTGCCGGCGGCTGCAACCGCTATGCTGCCTTTGGTTTATGGGTCCAAAGGCTGCTGATCAGCCGCACGCGGTGGCGGTTTTCCGGCAACTCGAAAGCGACAGCCAACCGCTTCCGGAGCCAAACCCAAAAAGCCGCAATAAAGAAAGCCGCAATCGTCGAAATCAAAACTATTAATAAGCGATGCGGCGATGATCTCCGATCTGGAGGTACGGCAGCATCTACCACTTGGACGATTGATCCTTCGCGGGCTTCATCGAGCTTGGCGATTTCGAGTTCTTTCGCCAACAACTCAAAAACTGTCTCCTCATATTTCAGTTCGCGATATCTCCGAAGATATTCCATCCCCGCCTGAGTCACCCTTCCTTTAGAAAGATTAATGTCGGATCCTGGATCGCGCTTCGATCCTGCCAACTGTTCGAGCTGTGACTGCAAAGCGGCCAGTTGTTGTTTCGCCAAAATAAGGCTGGGATTATCGTCAGTAGCAAAAGCCCGCATGCCTTCAATTTGAACTTGCTTGGCTACGACTTGAGCGCGCAGCCCAGCGGCTGACTCGATAAGTGAACGAGCCTGGCTGTCGATCTGCAGCACGCCGGTGGACTGTTCGGTTTTAGTCATCGCCTCTTCGGCTTGCGTGAGCTTGTCTTTCGTCTCTTGCAACTGCTGCTCAAAAAATAATCGACGCCGAGCGGCTTCAGTAATCGCCAGAGAAGCTGATAGTCTTCGAAATTCGTCTACGTATCCGTTTGCCAACTCCGCAGCCCGCTTAGGATTCGGGTCATCGAGAGAAATACGGATCAAACCATCTTTGTTGCCGGCTACAATCGTGGTGCGCCGCTCAAGTTCTTTCCGCGCATCCGACATTCGCTTGGCATGATATTCGTCCATCAAGTGAAATCGCTGAATGACGGAATCCTCGACGGTGCGGCTGGTGAGAAAAGAAACATACATATCAGCAGGGTTTTTGAGTCCCAGCGTTCCTCCGGCTAAAGAGGCCAGTGATCCCAGGGAGCCCATGTTTCCCATTTGCCCCATTAATGTCGAGCTGATTGAGGTATTTTGTTCCGGCGGAAGTAGAACAATTTTTGCCTGATATCGAACCGGCAGAATAAACGCTACCACCACCGCCAGCAGCGCCACTGCCAACACGAAGCGCACGATAAAGCGCTTACGCTCGAGAAGAACGACTGCGAGGTCAAGTATCGAAATCTGGGATTCTTGCCGGAGCGGATCTTCCGTTTCAGACACAATTGGTTCGATTTGGCTTCCCGTGCGGATCATTACATCGGCTTTCGGTCACTTAAAATTGTGATGCTGCAAGTGACGGTGAAGCCATCAGGATCCAGAATCTCGCATCGTAAGAACATGTTGAACCTGACACTCTCGCGTAACCCCAGCAATACGTGTCGTCTAGCTGGTTTATGTCGCTGACATGAAAGGCACCGAAAGATCGTGGTTACTGCTCCCTAGACTATTGGTTTGCCTCTCTTTGGTTGCAGGTTCTTTGGTTGCGGGTTGTTTCAATGTCTCCGCCCAAACTCCCGCTGACGCCCCCTCGACCACCGTCCCCGACACGCATAAAGATTCGTATGACTTCTCGCTGCCGCCGGTGGATCTTAAATCGCTACCCCGCGATCTATTCATGGACCAGAAAACTTTCTGGTCTACCCCTTTTCGGATGACAACCGCTCAGTGGCAGTGGACTGTTCCCTTGGCCTTTGTGGGTGCCGGCCTGCTCGCTAGTGATACCGCTATCGAAGAGCATGTACCCACTAATCCTTCGACGGTGTCGCATGCGGTCACACTGTCAAATGCCGGGGTAGCCGCGCTTGCCGGCATAGGCGGTGGAATGTTCTTGCTGGGACACATAACGCACGACGATCAGCAACGCGAGACCGGCTTGCTTGCCGGCGAAGCAGGCATCGATGCATATCTGGACACCACAATATTTAAATACGCATTCGGGAGGGAGCGGCCGTTTACCGGCGACGGCCGGGGTCTATTTTTCCAGGGCGGAGACTCATTCCCTTCGCAGCACTCTGCCATTAGTTGGGCGATTGCCAGTGTGATAGCTCACGAATATCCCGGCCCGATGACTCAGGTCCTCGCCTATGGCGCGGCGAGCGCAATTAGCGCAGCCCGTTTTGTCGGCCAACAACACTTCGCAACTGACGTACTGGTTGGCAGCGCCCTCGGTTGGTATATGGGCCGGCAGGTTTTTCGCGCCCACTCTCATTACAGCGATGCCGAGATCGCGGAGTGGGGCACGTTCAACAAAAGCGAGGAAGAAACGATCCCTGATTCAGGAAATATGGCTTCGAGCTATGTGCCTCTGGATAGCTGGGTGTATCCGGTTATGGCCCGGTTAATAGCGCTCGGCTACATTCAATCAGCTGACTTAGGGATGCGCCCCTGGACGCGAATGGAATGCGCGCGCATCCTGCTGACGGAAGCCCGCGCACAAATTGAAGAGAATAATGAACAAGGAAGCGACGCGCAAAAAATGTACGCTGCTCTGTCGGCCGAATTCAGTGACGAACTTGCAACGCTGGATGGCGCTCCCAATCTCGGAGTCGAGCTTCAGTCCGTCTATACCCGCTTTGGTGGAATCTTCGGCACGCCGCTACAAGACGGACTGCACTTCGGACAGACCATCATCAATGATTACGGGCGCCCGTATGCCGAGGGATTTAACAATGTGACGGGTTTCATCGGCCATGCAGAGGCGGGGCCACTAACGTTTTTCATGCGTGGCGAATATCAACATGCGCCCTCCGGATCTCCACTTTCGAACCAAGCAGCGCAAGTGATCCAAGCCGTAGACGGCCTTCCTTCAGCCCCGCCCCTTAACCCATCCTCGGCAGTCAATCGCTTCGACATAATTGACGGCTATGTTGGATTGCAGGTCAACAATTGGCAGTTCACCTTTGGAAAGCAGTCGCTCTGGTGGGGAGAAGATGAAAGCGGACCTATGCTATTCAGCTCAAACGCCGAGCCGATTTTGATGCTGCAAGTCAATCGAGTAAAGCCGTTTCGACTGCCCAGCATTCTTGGTGTATTTGGTCCGATGCGGATTGATTACATCGTCGGACGTCTCGATGGCTATCACTGGATCTTCGGCTCCAACACCGGCTTCATTGGCTCATGGACCCAGTCTTTGAGTGATGAGCCGTTCATCGTTGGCCAAAAGCTGAGTTTCAAACCTTCAGAAAATTTAGAACTCGGAATCAGTGCTACTGCTCTTTTTGCTGGGCCAGGAGTTCCCGCCACTCTGCACATTCTTCTTAAAGCGATGTTCTCCACGGGCAACGGGCTGCCCGGAACATCGGGCGACGCGGGTGACCGGCGCGGAGGGTTTGATTTCGCGTATCGGATTCCCGGCCTGCGTAATTGGCTCACGCTGTATGCCGACGCGTTTACTGACGATGAACCGAATCCATGGCTGGCGTGGAACAAGGCGGCCTTTACCTCTGGCGTGTACCTATCGCAGGTACCGCGAATTCCCAATCTAGATTTCCGAGTAGAAGGAATTTTCACCGACTTGCCAGGCGGCGAGCCCACGGTGCAACATGGTTTCTTTTATAGCAACAGTCGCTTCAAAAGTGGTTACACCAACGATTCAAACTTGATAGGAAGCTGGATAGGCAGGCAAGGACAAGGCGCCCAGGCGTGGACCACCTACTGGTTCAATGCCAAGAATAAATTGCAGCTGAATTTCAGGCATCAAAAAGTCAGCCCGCAATTTATTGCCGGCGGCGGAAGCCTCACGGATATTGGCGCTTCGGTAGACCTCTGGGTGCATTCCAATTTTGATCTGTCAGCCTGGATACAACACGAGCGTTGGCTGTTTCCCGCAATTCAACTGAATGCCTCGAAAAACGTGACTGCAGCATTGCAAATTTCGATCGAGCCCACTGAGTTGTTGCGACGCTCGCGAACAAGTGGCTCACCTGCAAACCATCCCTGAAACACAAAGTGCGGCTTCGAGTGCAAATGGCAACCGGAATTCTATTTGCAGAAACTCTGATCAGGAACTCTCCGTTTCACGGATCCGCCGGCAACTCAGACCAGCAACTCCGCTGTCCATATCAGAGGCAAAAGGCAACCAACCCGTGACTTTCCCCAGGGCATCTCACGCCTATCCGATGTTGAACCGCCAAGCTTTTGACTACCCAGACCCAAGCGGGGGAAAAGTCTAGAACGCTGATGGTGCTGTAGAAAGAACGGTTTGGGATGATTCGCAGTCGCCTTAGCAGTGCCAGCCTGTATTTAAAGAGCATTACCTTATTGTTGCCGGCGTGTGCTTATTTCATCGCTGTCAAACTTCGCTTCGGATTTAATTTCTTCTTCTCACGAACTCTACCGGCTGGCCTGCCCTCGTATTGGGGCGTTCTTCTTCTCACGACCATCATCTGGGCGATTGCGGCCGAGGAATCCGGGTTGTGCAACATTGAACAGCTTTACGCAGTCAGTGGCAAAAGCCGGCGATTGCTGGAGGCATTGGCATTTACCTACGCGTGCGTGATGGCGGCAGGGTTTTTTTATCGCCAGGCCAGTTATTCGCGGCTCGTGATCGGCTTGAGCGCCGTTGCTCTATTCGTTCTGGCTACCGCTGTGCGCGTCGGTTTCAGGGTTTTTTTCGAGCTGATGCGCAAGGATTACAGGAAAGAAGTCAAAATCCTGGTAGTAGGAACAGATCGGTTTGCGCAACGTGTGGCGAATTCGCTCTTGCATGGCGAAGTCTTACCATGCCGGGTAGTTGGGTTTGTGCGAATCGACGGTCAGCAAGTTTTGGTTGACGGCCCAATCTACAACTTGGACCAGCTTTCCATCTTTACCAATGGGAATTCGATCAACGATGTGGTGATTGCGCTGCCTCCCACTCGTTTAAATGAAGTTCGCGGAATCGCTCCCGCACTCGAGAAACTTTGCGTACCCACGCGGGTCGTAATTGATCTCGGTGAAGGAGTGACCCCGCGCGACCGTCTTACTGCCCTTGGCGGTTTTCAGATGCTGGATCTTCGTCCCACCCTCGCGGAGACAGGTTCGTATCTGTTTCAAAAGCGCATTTTCGACATCAGTTTCTCGGTTCTGACTTTGCTGATCACACTACCCATCACCCTTTTCATAGCGCTGGTGATAAAGCTGGCAAGCCGCGGTCCAATTTTTTTCGTGCAGGACCGCGTGGGCTTAAATGGACGCGTCTTCCGTATGTACAAATTCCGGACCATGCAGGTAGGCAGCAGAGAAGAAGAAGACACGCATTGGACAAGCGATCACGATCCGCGACGTACTACCGTTGGAGCGTTTCTTCGAAAAACCAATCTCGACGAGCTCCCGCAATTCCTGAATGTGCTGAAGGGAGACATGAGTATCGTCGGCCCACGACCGGAGCGTCCGTTCTTCGTGCAGCGATTTCTGGAGGAGATCGACCGCTATAACTCTCGCCACATGTTTAAGGCGGGAATCACCGGATGGGCCCAAGTAAATGGATGGCGAGGCGATACCTCGATCGCGAAAAGAGTCGAATACGATCTGTATTACTTGCGGAATTGGAGCCTGACGCTCGACCTGCAAATCATCACCATGACCCTTTTCCGCCTTTTTACCAGCAAAAATGCTTATTGAATCGCTAGCAATCGTTGTTGCGCGCTCTTCGATTCCAAGCAACTTCAAGTGCAATGAGATCTGACGTCCAACTTTTTCGCGCTCATCTGCTGGAGCATACTTTTCAAACTTCAAAGTCCCGCATGGTAAAAATCGCCTGCGTTCCGGCGATTCTATTGTTGTCCGCGGTTGCATTCTGTCAGCTGCCTTCCAACCGATGTGATTCCAGCCGCGAATCCATCGAACATTGTGTCTACACCGTGAGCGGCCAGAGTTCATGGAATATTGCGAATGACTCTGATGGCATGCCGGTACACTCCAATCATCCAGCATCGGCCAGAAATGTTGATGAAGCTTACGACTCTGTGGGCGGCGACTCGGCTCCGGGTGACGAAATGTTCGTGCAGCAATCTGGTCCAAAGAGGCAAAGATTCCATTGGGGCCGAGCTCTGTTTGAATCGTTTACTTTTCTTTCGATCGAGCAGGCGTATGTGGTGCACGAGGACTATCGCTGGGTCGTGATTGAAAATGGCGTCCCATTCAACCATTACTGGCGCGACTACAAGCAGTCATTGCATTCGTGGCTGGAATCGGGCTGGAATGATGGCGATCCGCTGATGTACGGATACCTCGGCCACCCTATTCAGGGCGCACTCACCAGCTACATCCAAATACAAAATGATCCGCAGGGTGATGGCCTCGAATTTTCAAATACAAAGGAGTACTGGCGCAGTCGGCTTCGCGCAACTCTATGGAACGCGGTCTACAGCACGCAGTGGAATATTGGACCGCTCAGCGAAGTCACGGTCGAAAAATATGGAAGCAAAGTGCGGTCTCCGTGGAACCAGGATGGCACCTGGCCTTGCACTGAGAAAAATTGCTACTCAGGTGTAGGACAAATCGATCTGGTAATGACTCCAGTCGGCGGTTTCTTATGGATGTTAACCGAGGATTTGCTGGATAAGAATGTGGCACGGCGGGTCGAAGAAAGAACGAGTAATCATTTCCTCATCGATGTCACTCGTTGTGCGCTAAACCCAATCCGCGGGGGAGCAAGCATCCTTCACGGCCGAGCGCCGTGGTATAGGGCACGCGATGCGCGGCGCGGTAATTATGAGCACTAAAGCGATTCGATTTGGTCACTTTCAGCAACTAATCGGCTGAACGCGATCATATTCCGTTTGTGGTGCTCTATATCAATCGGAGCCCAAATCGTCGCGAACTGCGGTGGATGAGTTGTTATACTTGGGTAGCTTTTCAGCAGGCGATCACCGCATGACCGTTTTTACCTCCAAAACTCTATATACACCTCTCCGCAAGATCGATGGCGCCCGTGTCTGCGTTGAAAACGGCGCGGTGGTTAGCGTGGCGTCGCCTAACGACTCAGAGGCCGCGCCAAATAAGGCGATAACTGACTTTAGCGATTGTGCGATTGTACCCGGATTTTTTGATATCCATGTTCATGGCGGAGTCAATTGTGATGTGATGCGCGGCAGCGCCGATGACATGAATAGATTTGAAGGCTTTCTAGCGAGGCATGGCGTGACGAGTTATTTTCCGACAACGGTCACGGCTTCGCTGGATGCTACTCTAAGTGCTCTAGAGCGGTTGGCGGAGAGGATCGAGTCGGCGAATAAGGACGGAGCCGCTGGAGCGCGGCCGTTAGGCATTCATTTGGAAGGCCCGTTTCTAAGTAATGCACGGCGCGGTGTGCATCCGCCGGTAGATTTAATGAAGCCGAGCGTTTCGGCTTTTGACAAACTCTGGCAAGCAGCGCGCGGGCACGTGCGAATGCTGACGATCGCTCCGGAGCTTAATGGCGCGGAAGAAGTGATCGCCGAAGCCACCAAACGCGGGGTCTGCGTCAGTATTGGGCATTCGGACGCCACACTCGAACAGGCGCGTAGCGGAGTTAAGGCCGGAGCTCGGCACGCGACCCATACCTTCAATGCCATGCGACCACTCGATCACCGGGCGCCGGGGATCCTCGGCGAAGTGCTGACCAATAACCAGCTCAGCGCGGACGTGATTGCCGACGGAATTCATGTTGACCCGGTGGTAGTCGATCTTTTATTCCGGGCAAAGGGAATCGAGAAGTTCGTCTTGATCACGGATGCGATCTCGGCCA
>Ga0105240_10013342_pt1 | contig 11292 bp, 8 predicted proteins | sample KBSC54metaG_FD_80426 | JGI IMG/M metagenome (GOLD analysis project Ga0105240, IMG submission 80426) | Corn rhizosphere microbial communities from Kellogg Biological Station, Michigan, USA - KBS C5-4 metaG | ecosystem: Host-associated > Plants > Roots > Rhizosphere > Soil | place: Michigan, USA...
CAGCATCGAGGACATCGACTCCCGCGAGTGGAATGCGCTCGGCGGAGCGAGCTGTCCCTTCCTCCGCCACGAGTTTCTTGCAGCGCTCGAGCACACCGGCTGCGTCGGCAAGCATACGGGCTGGGAGCCCTCGCTCGTCACGCTGAGCGACGATCTGGGTCTCGCCGCGGCCGCGCCGGCCTACATCAAGACTCACTCCTATGGGGAGTTCGTGTTCGATTTCGCCTGGGCGCAGGCCTATGCGCGCCATGGCCGGCGCTACTACCCCAAGCTGGTCATCGCCGTGCCCTTCACTCCGGCCACCGGCCCGCGCCTGCTCGTGCGCTCCGGACTCGATCCCACGGCCATGGCGAAGCACCTGCTCGAGGCGCTCGAATCCCATGCAGTCCGCCGACGGCTCTCCTCCATACACGCGCTCTTTGTCGATGAGCCGGCGCGTGCGGCCTGCGAGCAGGCGGGCTGGCTGTTGCGCCGCGACTGCCAGTTCCACTGGACCAACCGCGGCTATCCCACTTTCGACGCCTATCTCGAGACGTTTACGGCCGAGAAGCGCAAGAAAGCACGGCGCGAGCGCCGGCGCGTTGCCGAGGCGGGCATTCGCTTCGAGACGCGCTTCGGCAGCGAGCTCGATGAGTGCCTCCTCGACAGTGTGTACGGTTTTCACCGGGACACGTTTTTGCGGCACGGGAATGAGCCTTACCTCAGCCGGGAATTCTTCAGCGAGATCGCACGGACCCTGGGTGATGCCCTCATGGTCAAGGTTGCCCTGCATCGCGCCACCGACCGCGCCGGATCGCCCGAGCGGCCGGTCGCTGCGGCCATCTTCTTCTGGTCCCAGGAAGCGCTCTACGGACGCTACTGGGGCGCGGCCGCCGACTACCATAGCCTGCATTTCGAGGCCTGCTATCACCAGGGAATCGAGTTCTGCATCGAGCGCGGCATCAGCCGCTTCGAGCCCGGCACCCAGGGCGAGCACAAAGTGAGCCGCGGCTTCGAGCCGACGCTCACCTGGTCCGCGCACTACATCGCAGAAGGAGGCTTCCGGGAAGCGATCGGCGACTATCTCGAGCGCGAGGGAGGCGCGATCGATGACTATGCGGCCGAAGTGCGCGAGCACGTGCCCTACCGCAAGGCACCCGCCTGAAGCGCAGTGAAGACGATCACCTGGCTTTCCCCGAAGGATGCGCCGGAGTGGTTCCCGCCACCGGAGCAGGCGCTCGATGATCCGGCGGGCCTGCTCGCCGCCGGCGGCGACCTATCGCCCGCGCGGCTCCTGGCGGCTTATCGGCGGGGTATCTTCCCGTGGTACTCCCCCGGCCAGCCGGTGCTCTGGTGGTCACCCGACCCGCGCGCGGTCCTCTTCCCCGAGGAATTTCGCCTGAGCCGCAGCCTGGCAAAGACCCTGCGCAACGGCGGTTTCAGCGTCGCGACGGACCAGGACTTCACCGCGGTCATCGACGGCTGCGCGGCGCCGCGCCCTCACAGCCTGGGCACCTGGATCACCGCGGAGATGCGCGAGGCATACCTCGAGCTGCACCGCCGGGGACATGCCCACAGCATCGAGGCCCGGCTCGGCGGTGAGCTCGTCGGCGGTCTCTATGGGGTGAGGCTCGGGGGTGTCTTCTTCGGGGAATCGATGTTCAGCCGGGCACGCGATGCCTCCAAGGTCGCGCTCGCGCACCTGGTGGCGGTGTGCCGCCGCAACAGCATTGCCGTGATCGATTGCCAGCTCGCCTCCCGGCACCTCGAGAGTCTCGGCGCCCGCAGCATTCCGCGGTCGCAGTTCCAGGCATTGCTCGAGGAGTGGGTGTCGCTCGAGGGTGAGTTCACGGGCTAGAAGTCGCCTGCAGCGCCTTTGTTTTTGGCTTGCAAATTGCAGACCTGCGGCCTTTGTGCTCCAATGCGCGCCCCCGAGACGATAAGGGCATTATGTCCAAAGAAGACGCGATCCAGATGGAAGGTGAGGTGGTGGAAACGCTGCCCAACACCACCTTTCGCGTGAAGCTGAAGAACGGCCACGTGGTTACCGCGCACATCTCCGGCAAGATGCGGAAAAACTACATCCGCATCCTCACCGGCGACCAGGTCACAGTGGAAATGACTCCCTATGACCTGACCAAGGGCCGCATCATCTACCGGGGCCGTTAATCACCCAATCAATTCCGGCGTCGTATTCGGGGTGCATTCGAGCTCGAGCTTCGAGCCGTCCGCCGCAACGAACACCCGTACGTGCCCTCCCCCAACCAGCCTGCCGAATAGCAGCTCTTCCGCCAGGGGCCGCTTGATGTGCTCCTGGATCGTGCGCGCCATCGGCCGGGCGCCCATCTTCGGGTCGTAGCCCTTCTCGGCGATCCACCGCCGCGCCGCATCATCGAGAGAGATGGTGACGCCCTTCTGCTCGAGTTGCATTTCGACTTCCACGACCAGCTTATCCACCACCCGCTCGATGGTGACCGGATCGAGACTCGCGAACTGAATCACCGCATCCAGGCGGTTGCGAAACTCCGGCGTGAAGGAGCGGCGGATCGCCTCCATCCCGTCGCTCGCATGATCGGAATGGGTGAAGCCGATCGAGGGTCGCGCCATCTCCTGCGCCCCGGCATTGGTCGTCATGATGATGACGACGTGGCGGAAATCCGCTTTGCGTCCGTTGTTGTCCGTGAGCGTGCCGTGGTCCATTACCTGCAGCAGCAGGTTGAACACATCCGGGTGCGCCTTCTCGATCTCATCGAGCAGCAGCACGCAGTGCGGGTGCTTGGCGATCGCCTCGGTGAGCAGGCCACCCTGGTCGAAGCCGACATAGCCCGGCGGGGCACCGATGAGGCGCGAGACCGTGTGCCGCTCCATGTATTCCGACATGTCGAACCGCAGGAACTCGACGCCCATCGAGATGGCGAGCTGACGGGTGACCTCGGTCTTGCCGACGCCGGTCGGACCGGCGAAGAGGAAACTGCCGACGGGCTTGCGCTGATCGCCGAGGCCCGAGCGGGCCATCTTGATCGCGGCAGCCAGCGCCTCGATGGCGCGGTCCTGCCCGAAAATGACGAGCTTGAGGTTGCGCTCCAGATTCTTGAGGACTTCCCGGTCGGAGGTCGAGACGCTCTTCGCCGGGATGCGCGCCATCCGTGCCACCACGTCCTCGACGTGGCGGACCTCGATGACGGGCTCACGCTCGCCGATCGGTTTCAGACGCTGGCGCGCGCCGGCCTCATCGACCACGTCGATCGCCTTGTCGGGCAGATGACGCTCGTTGATGTGCCGCGCGGCGAGCTCCGCCGCCGCCTTCAGCGCATCGACTGCGTAGGTGATGCCGTGATGCTCCTCGAACTTGGGCTTCAGGCCCATCAGGATCTCTACGGTCTCGGCCACCGAGGGCTCGGTGACATCGATCTTCTGGAAGCGGCGCGCGAGCGCGTGATCCTTCTCGAAGATTCCCCGGTATTCCTGATAGGTGGTCGAGCCGATGCAACGGATCTCGCCGTTGGTGAGCACCGGCTTGATGAGGTTGGAAGCATCCATGACGCCGCCCGAAGCGGCGCCGGCGCCGATGACGGTGTGGATTTCATCGATGAAGAGAATGGCGCCGGGCTGTTTCTTCAACTCCGTGATCACGCCCTTCAGGCGCTTCTCGAAGTCACCGCGGTACTTGGTGCCCGCGATGAGCGCGCCCATGTCGAGCGCGTAGATGGTGCAGTCCGCCAACACCTCCGGCACCTTGCCCTCGACGATGAGGCGCGCGAGCCCCTCGGCGATGGCCGTCTTGCCGACGCCGGCCTCGCCCACGTAGAGAGGGTTGTTCTTGCGGCGCCGGCAGAGGATCTCGATGGTGCGCTCGACCTCGAGCTTGCGGCCGATCAGTGGATCGATGCGCCCTTCCTGAGCCAGGCGGTTCAAGTTGGTCGTGAACTTCTCGAGCGCGCTGCCGCCCTCGGGGTCGCGCTCGATGTCTGCCTGCGTCTCCTCCTTGTCGGTCTTCTCCTCCGCGATCTTGGAGAGGCCGTGGGAGATGTAGTTGACGACATCGAGCCGGGTCACGTGCTGGCGGTTGAGGAGGAACACCGCGTGACTCTGCTTCTCGCTGAAGATGGCGACCAGCACGTTGCCGACACCGACTTCCTTCTTGCCGCTCGACTGCACGTGGAACACCGCCCGTTGCAGCACGCGCTGGAAGCCGAGCGTCGGCTGTACCTCGCGCTCCTCGCCCTCCTCCACGCGAGGCGTCGATTGCTCGATATGGTCCTTCAGCTCCTGCTTGAGCTTTCCGAGGTCGGCGCCGCAGGCCCGGAGGATCTCACGTACCCGGGGGGTGTCGAGGATCGCCAGCAGCAGATGCTCGACCGTCAGGTACTCGTGACGCGCTTCCCGGGCCTGGTGGAAGGCATCGTTGAGACAGTATTCAAGCTCGTTGGACAGCACTTTCGTTGGGCCTATTCAATTGGCGCAAAGTCGGCTTTGCCGCTTTGCGCGGCCAGCCTAGTTACCGCATTCGATCTCGCCGCCCAGGGAGCGGCCCTGGTCGGCTTACTCACTTGCTTTCGCACTCACCTTCAAGATACGTCAAGCCTCTTCCAGGGTGCACATCAGCGGATGCTGGTGGTCCCGGGCGTACGTCGTCACCTGTGCCACCTTAGTTTCCGCGATCTCGAACGTAAAGACCCCGCATACACCCTTACCCTTCGTGTGGACTTCGAGCATGATGCGGGTAGCCGTCGGCCGATCAAGGCTGAAGAACTTCTCCAGCACGTCGACCACGAACTCCATCGGGGTGTAGTCGTCATTGAGCAGCACCACCTGGTATAGCGGCGGCTGCTTGACCTCGGGCCGCGCCTCCTCGACGAGAATACCGGTATCGGGGCGGGTCGGATGAGGGTCGGGCATGACGTCTTTATAGGGGTCGCGAATCTGCAACACAAGCCTGTGATGGTGGCCTGCTCTTACTCTTGCAGAAACAATCGCTTGAGAGCACAACCAGGGGCGCCGTATGATTGCGGCGGCTTGCATCAGCCGCACGGTTTGAGCCGGCCGCGGTCTATCCTGTGTTTGCCAGCGAATCCATGATGTTTCCACCTCAATGAGCACCGCGTCCTGGCTCCAAGGCATCCCGGGCTCCGAGAAATGGCGGGTCCTGTTCTTCACCCGTGGCCCACGGGTGGCGACGTGGGTGCTCGCGCTCGCCCTGGGCGTACAGGGCGCGATGATCCTCACCGATCTCGCCGGCGCCGGCCGGGCGCCGCCGCCCGGCATGATGGCGGCGGCATCCCGCGTCCAGCGTGCGCCGATCGACATCGCAGCCATTACCAATACGCACCTTTTCGGCGTCGCACCCGTAACGGGCGGGGGCAACGGCGCCAACGCGCCACAGACGGACATGCCGCTGGTACTCACGGGGGTGATCGCTGGCAATGACCCGCGCGACGGGCTCGCAATACTCGGACCGAGCGCGGCAGCCACCAAAGTGTATGCGGTTGGAGACAACATCCCGGGCGGCGCGCGACTGCACTCGGTGCTCACGGACCATGTATTGCTCGACCGTGACGGGCGTCTCGAAACGCTGGCGCTGCCGCACCAGTTCGCCGGCAACGCCCCGCCGCCGAGCCTCGATGCAGCGCCGACCGAGGCACCCATCAGCCGTATGCGTGAGCTCGTGAGCCGCGACCCGGGCATCATCGCCGACATCATGCGCCCGGAGCCGGTGTTCGCGGGCGGCAAGCAGCAGGGTTTTCGGGTATACCCTGGCCGCAACCGGGACGCATTCATACGCCTGGGGCTGAGGCCGGGTGATCTGGTGACGGCCATCGACGGTACGCCGCTCGACGACCCGTCCCGCGGCGAAGAGATCCTGCGCACGCTGGGCTCCTCCAGTGAGGCGCACGTCACGGTACTGCGCAACGGAAAGCAACAGGATCTCACTCTCGATCTGGCGGCTGTCGAACAGGAGGCGGAATCGCTGGCCACGCCGCAAAATGGGGCTTCCGGGCCGCCGCGGCCACCGCGGCACCCGATGCCATTCTCTCCGCCGCAAGGCGCGCAGTAAGGGCTATTCCACAAACGGGGGTTGAGATTAGTGAAAGGCTTTCGCACATTTGCCTGCTGCCTGGCTCTGCTCATGCCGCTGCTCTGTCAAGCGCAGCAGGCTGTGAAGCAGGCCGTCAGCATCACGCCGAACTTCAAGGACGCTGACATCACGCAGATCGTCCAAGCGGTCGCGGCGGCAACGGGTAAGAGCTTCATCCTCGACCCGCGAGTGCGCGCCCAGGTCACGATGTACTCCTCCGCACCGATGTCCCCGCCGGCCTTCTATCAGGCGTTCCTCTCCATACTCGAGGTCTACGGCTTCATCGCCGTGCCCTCGGGCAACAACATCGTGAAGATCGTGCCGGATGCGGACGCGCGGCAGATGCCCTCGGTCGACCTGCCGGCCCATGTGAGCTCGAGCTCCGATGAGATCGTCACCCAGGTCATCGCCGTCAAGAATGTGAGCGCGGCGGAGCTGGTGCCCATCCTGCGTCCGATGATCCCGCAATACGGTCATCTGGCCGCCTATCCGCCCTCCAACATCCTCATCATTTCCGACAGAGCGAGCAACGTTCATCGGATGATGGACATCATCGAGCGCGTCGACCAGATCGGGAACCAGGATGTCGATGTGATGCCCCTGCAGAATGCGTCCTCCTCGGACGTGGTGCGCACGGTCAATTCCCTCTATCAGGGTCAGGGCACCATCCAGGAGGGCCGCGCGCTTCGCGTGGTGGCCGATGATCGCTCCAACAGCATTCTCATCAGTGGCGATCCAGCGCAGCGGCTGCGCCTGCGCGCACTGGTGGCGGAGCTCGACACTCCACTGCAGTCCGGCGGCAACACGCAGGTCGTCTACCTGCACTACGCAGACGCGGCAAAACTGGCACCGAAGCTCAAGGAGCAGATGGCGGAGCTTGCGGAGATGGGCGGCGGCGGCGGCGGCGGCGCGGTCAAGAACCCACAGGCAGAGGCGGAAAAGAACGCCCTCGTCTGGGCTGATAAGGAAAACAACGCGCTTGTCCTCACCGCACCGCCAAAGCTGATGCGCACCGTCCTCGACATCGTGCAGAAGCTCGACCGCCGCCGGCCCGAGGTGCTCGTGCAGGCGATCATCGCCGAGGTCAACGTCAACAAGACCGATGACCTCGGTATCAACTGGGCGGCGTTCTCGCAGAACAATAAGCTGCCGGCGGGCGGCTTCTCCTCGCCCGTCGGAGGCACGAGCATCGTCGACCTCATCGGCGCGGCGACCGGCGGCTCGTCCGCTCTCGCCAACGCCTCGTCCCTCCTCACGGGCACGACGATCGGCGTCGGTACCATCGCGACGGGCGGCGGTGAATCGTTCGCAGCCATGATCCGCGCGCTGCGCAGCAACGCCGATACCAACATTGTGTCCACGCCGTCGGCAGTGACGATGGACAATCAACAGGCGACGCTCAAGGTGGTGGACGAGGTCCCCTTCGTCACCGGCCAGTACACCAGCGGCTCGCAGGTGAGCAACGGAACCGTGACACCCTTCCAGACCGTTCAGCAGCAGGAAGTCGGCACTATTCTCAAGGTGACGCCGACCATCTCGGCCGAGGGCAACGCGGTCATGCTGAAACTCTCGGTGGAGAACTCGAGCGTTCTGGCGACCTCGCTTTCCGCCGCCAGCGCCAACCCGACCACGGCCAAGCGCAGCATCGCCACCAACGTGCTCATCGAGAACGGCGGCATCGTCGTGCTCGGCGGCCTGATCTCGAACGAGCAGGACCGCACCCACGACAGCGTCCCCTTCCTCGGTGGCATTCCGGTCCTCGGGCTCCTCTTCAAGTCGCGCAATGACTCACAGACGCGCGACAACCTGATGATCTTCATCAAGCCGACGATCCTGCTCGATCAGTCGCAGTCGGCCATCCAGACCGGCCAGAGCTATGACTACATGATGGGTCAGGAGCGCTCGATCCCGCCGGAGGAGTTCCCGCGGCTGCTGCGCGGCGAGCAGATGCCGCGGCTGCCGCCGCTACCGCCGCCGCCGCCGCCGGGTACCCTCCGGGCGCCGCCCACGGGTGAGCAGGCTGCCCCTCAAAACGCCCCGCCGGCGCAGCAGAACCCGCCATCAGGCCCGACCGACAAGCCCAGCGGCAACCCGCCGCCGAAGGACTCCGGTGGCAGCCCACCGCCAAAGGCCGGAGACAAGCCTTGAACGAAGCCGCCGAAGTCATGGACGAGCCGCAGCAGCTCGAGACCACCGTCCCGCACCGGCGCCTATCGTTCGCCTTTGCGAAGCGTCACGGCATCCTCATCAAGAACATCACGGAGGATGAGGCCGAGTGCATCTGCCGCGACCATGCAACTGCCCTGGCGCTCGCCGAAGTCCGCCGGTTCGTCGGCCGGCCAGTGCGGCTCGAGCGGGTACCGGAAGCGGAGTTCGATCTGCTGCTGCGTGAGGTGTACGAGGCCGGCTCCGATGCCATGCAGGCCGTGGAAGGCCTCGATGAGACGACGGACCTCGCGCATCTGGCCCTGGAGCTGCCCGAGCAGGCGGACCTCCTCGACAGCGACGACGATGCGCCGATCATCCGGCTGATCAACGCCGTGCTCACGCAGGCGGTGAAGGAGAACGCCTCCGACATCCACGTGGAGCCGTTCGAGAATCGCCTGGTGGTGCGCTTTCGGGTGGACGGCGTGCTGCGCGAGGTGCTGCAGTCGAAGCGTGCCGTGGCGCCGCTCGTGGTTTCCCGCATCAAGGTGATGTCGAAGCTCGACATTGCAGAGAAGCGCCTGCCGCAGGACGGCCGTATCGGCCTAAAGATCGCCGGTCGCGCGGTGGACGTGCGCGTCTCGACGATCCCCTCGGGGCACGGTGAGCGCGTGGTGCTGCGTATCCTCGACAAGCAGGCCGGCCGGCTCGACCTCACGGCCCTCGGCATGGATCCGAAGACCGAGGGATTGATCGACGAGCTGATCCACAAGCCGCACGGAATCATTCTCGTCACCGGGCCGACCGGCTCGGGCAAGACGACGACGCTCTATGCCGCGCTCGAGCGCCTGAACGACAACTCGCAGAACATCATGACGGTCGAGGACCCGATCGAGTACTACATCGACGGCATCGGCCAGACACAGGTCAACACGAAGGTGGAAATGACCTTCGCACGCGGTTTGAGGGCGATTCTCCGCCAGGATCCGGACGTGGTGATGATCGGTGAGATCCGCGACCTCGAAACCGCGCAGATCGCGGTGCAGGCGAGCCTTACCGGACACCTGGTGCTCTCGACGCTCCATACCAACACTGCCGCAGGTGCGGTCACGCGCCTGCGCGACATGGGTATCGAGCCGTTCCTCCTCTCCTCTAGCCTCATCGGCGTGCTCGCGCAGCGTCTGGTCCGGGTGCTGAACCCGGAAACCAAGCAGCCCTTCCAGGGGGGGGACTACGAGCGGCGACTCCTCAATCTTCGTCCTGACGATCCCTCCCCGGTGCTCTACCGGCCGGGACGCGATGCGATGGGAGGCTACCGCGGCCGCTCGGGTGTCTATGAGCTCATCGTCGTGGATGACACCATGCGCACGATGATCCACGATGGAGCGAGCGAGCAGGAGCTCGAGCGCCACGCCCGACTGACGACGCCTTCGATCCGCGACGACGGGCGCGCCAGAATCCTGCGCGGCGAGACCACCATCGAGGAAGTACTGCGGGTCACCCGGGAAGACTAATATCCCTGTGTCTGTGGGGAAGCCATCCATCTAATGGGCGCGTTCGAATACATAGCGCTCGACAATGCCGGCAAGGAGCGCAAGGGCGTCCTGGAGGGCGACACACCGCGCCACATCCGTCAGCTGCTGCGCGAGCGCCAGCTCCTGCCGGTGACGGTGAGCGAGGTCGCGCAGAAGGAGGCGAGCCGGCAGCGCTCGTTCAGCTTCATCCGCCGCGTCTCGCCCGCCGATCTCTCGCTCTTCACCCGTCAGCTCGCCACCCTGGTGCGGGCCGGCCTGCCGCTCGAGGAATCGCTGCTCGCGGTCTCGCAGCAGACCGAGAAGCCGCGGGTGCAGAGCATCATCATCGGGGTCCGCTCGAAGGTCATGGAAGGCCACACCCTGGCCGACGGACTCAGCGAGTTCCCGCGGGTCTTCCCGGAGATCTATCGCGCCACAGTCTCCGCGGGTGAGCAGGCGGGGCACCTCGACAACGTCCTCGAGCGCCTGGCCGTATACACCGAGAGCCGGGAGGAGATGCGGCAAAAGATCCTGGCGGCGATGCTTTATCCCATCGTGCTCACGGTAATGTGCTTCATCATCGTGTCGGCACTGCTGGTCTTCGTAGTCCCGAAGGTGGTTTCGGTCTTCGAGGCCACCAAAGCGCAGCTGCCGCTCATCACCCGGGTGCTCATCGACACGAGCGGGTTTCTCAAGGCGTACGGCATCTGGCTGATCATCCTCGCCATTATCGCGGCGGTGCTCTTCCGGCGCTGGCTGCGCAATCCGGACGCCAGGCGCCGCTACCACCGCCTGCAGCTTCGCCTGCCCCTCATCGGCAAGCTCGCGCGCGGCTTCAACACTGCCCGCTTCACGCGCACCTTCAGCATTCTCTCGGCCAGCTCGGTGCCGGTGCTCGAGGCGATGCGCATCGCCGGCGAGGTGGTGACCAGCCTACCCATGCGCGATGCCGTCATGGACGCCGCGGCCCGGGTGCGCGAGGGCGCCCCCATTGGCCGGTCACTCTCGGCGAGCAAGCTCTTCCCCCCGATGACGGTCCACCTCATCTCGAGCGGAGAGTCGAGCGGGGAGCTCGACTCCATGCTGGAGCAGGCCGCCGTGAGCCAGGAGCGGGAGCTCGATGCCATCCTGGCGGCCATGGTCGGCCTCCTCGGGCCCCTCCTCATCGTGGTGATGGGCCTGTTCGTCATGGGCATCGTCTTTGCAATGCTGTTGCCCATCTTCCAGATGAATGACCTGATTCACTGACAAACCCGTTGCAGATGTCACGGAATCTGATTTAAGTTTCGCGCCGTTCCCTTGCCGGACTTCGGTGTCCCGCGTGAGCGAAAAATCCGAATCGGACGAGTTCGAAAACGAAGACGACGACGAGCCGGTCGTTGAGGAAGGCGACGTCGATCTGGATCAGGTCATCAAGGACCTGGATCTGGCGAAGCGGCGTGGGCAGCGCGCCGGCGATCCCGCCTGGCGCCGCCTCGAGCGGCTGCTCGAGGAGAAACGCACCGCCGAGCTCACGAGCGACTTCGAGGACTACGACGTCGAGGCTGGCGGCGACAACGACCCGGCCAAGCCGCCGCG
>Ga0105240_10013344_pt1 | contig 11291 bp, 5 predicted proteins | sample KBSC54metaG_FD_80426 | JGI IMG/M metagenome (GOLD analysis project Ga0105240, IMG submission 80426) | Corn rhizosphere microbial communities from Kellogg Biological Station, Michigan, USA - KBS C5-4 metaG | ecosystem: Host-associated > Plants > Roots > Rhizosphere > Soil | place: Michigan, USA...
CTTTTTTTGACCATAACCCGGATAAGGCAGACTAATCCATCCAAAAAAGTTAAAAAGGGATAATATCTTAAATCTGCTTCTAGTCTATTATGAGCGATGTAATTCCATGTGGTAACATGTTAATTGAATTTCCTGTTTCTTCGCCTGGTGTTTCATCTGCAATGCATGTTCTTATAGATTTTGGCTTGAAAGAAGGGAATGACAGATTTACCTTTTCCGGTTTATCCGATAATGATCGCAGACGAATAATCATAGACTTTCCATCTTCAGACGTTTTAATAATCGAAATAAAAATGTTCTCATTGTTGATTTTCATCAAATTCTTCAGGCTTATTTTTTCTTTAACCGGGGTAGCAATCAGTGGTTGTGACTGCTCAAGTCCAAAACGATTTGCCTTAACCGCATCGTAGGCATATTGGTGTGGTAATATCCTGTAACGGAAGTTCAATTTACCTTCCTGCGACAGCGGAAAATTTGTATGCCAGTGATTATTAAGCGCCCAAGAATATATGGTTGAACTTAACGGCAAATGTTGGATCCATTCCGGGGAATGAAGAGCGCTCCCAATAATATTAGCGGTCATATTACCACTTTCGAAAGTAGGAGCATCCAATGAGCACCAGGTTATCCCCTTGCCTTCATTTGATATATCAAGCCAGCGCTGAAAACAAATCCAGTTCCGGTTTGCAGCAGGGAGTTGATCGGCATCTATTTCTACCACGCTCCATGGGACATCGATGCGTGTACGCCCGTTTGGAATGTTAAATGAAAAACCAAAATGGATACCCTCCTTTTCCTTTACTGCTATTTTGTCTACCAGGTTATTAATTTCGACTTCCGGCATCCCGGCTATAACACGAACTTCCCGTGTTAGTTTATTGCAACCATCAGCTTTTGAATTCACCTCAATGGAAGCAAGAAGCGGCCCGTTCTCTTTAATTACAGTTTTTACGTCTGTTGGCCCCGTAGCCTTTGCCGGCTTTTGTGAAAGCGTATTGATTGATGCCGTTGCATTTGCTGCGTATTGCGGGCCACCTGAAGCCGGCTTCCCACTCCCAAGAAGATACCTGAAACTGTTCACATTACTGGCTTCACCGGGATTCACAAATTCAACGCCCGTTTTATCTTTTAAACTGGTAATATCACCGGTAACAGGATCAACCGAAACTTTGACCAAGCCATTATCCAGGCTATTTCCTTTAGCCATCCTCGCATTGGATTTTTCTCCGACTTCAGTACTCAGCGTGTAGTTTTTTGTCCCCAATGCAGGAATATCTGTTGCTAAAAACACCAGTTCACCGGTGCTTAATCTTTGTGACTTAACCAGTTTATTATTTTCATCCCGTACCGACAAAACTGCTTCACTTTGATCGCGTGAAAGGGTTATCAACCCGTTGCGTGCCCACGACAAAGTGTTAAAAACACAGATAATATTTGACTTATCGGTTGATACAGAACTAAGCGCATTGGCAAGAAGTTGAATACTGCTCTTTTCCGCGGTTTTAAAGAAATTTTGCTTTATCCCCCATATTTCATTCTGCATATCGGCTTGGTAAGGATTCATGTAGCACCACGTATGTTCCGACCCCATGAGCACGTTGCGCCATGCTTCATTGATTTCTGAACGTGGCGCCTTTTCACGCGGACGCAACATTGACCAAAGAACGTCTGTTTGAATTAAGCGCTCTTTCGACTTCCGGTTCATAGATGTTTCTTTAGCAGCCGAACCCAGTCCATCTGTCCAATACTCTGTAAAATCGCCCCTGAATGAAGGAATTATATCCCCATATTTCTTCTCAAATGCCGACATGATATCTGTTGAACTTGCAATAACCAGGTGCGGAAATGCATATTCTTCGTTCCAACTTTTAACAGCATCGGGCAGGTCGGCGTCTATTGGCGTATTATCTGCCATTGCCCAGGTCATTGGAAATAAATCGTACGGATAAGTGCTGTTACCCTCCAGTTCCTTAAGTTTTTCCCATAAATAACCGTCGATGAAGTTTTCACGTGGATGATCTGTTTTTACAATTTGCAGTAATTTATTGGGATCTTTTTGCCCCGCCATTAGAGGCCAATATTTAAATCCCTTTTCCCTTGCGCCGGGAGTATAATCCCCCGGTTGAAGAAATAATACTTTCGAAACGCCATCCTGCCCAATCCACCAGAATGGTTTGAAGCTGAATTTGTCAGCCAGGCCGGTGCGGTCTGATCCGTTGAAAGGGGCGAAAACATATTTTATTCCAAATTGAGCAGCCATGGGAACTATTCCCCATGACATACCGGGAACATCCGTTTGATCAATTGTACTAACAGGGACACCTGTTAATTTTTCCAGGCGCTTCGCATCTCCAAAAAACCTGGGAAATTCTTCATCGGCGGTTACACTCGTATTATCATTGATGTACCCCGCATCGAGATGTATATATCCTTTTCTAATCGCCTCTAATAATTCTTCCCGCTCAGTTGGTGTAGCATTTTTCAGATAACGCTCAACGGGCCACATTACTTCAGGATTCCAAACGTAACGGGCTCCCTCCGGATAGTTTGCTGTTTCCTTTGCAAGCTTCATCCCATTAACCAGGTTGCGCTTATGGATAATTTCGACATTTGCCTGGGTGTTTGTATAGCCAATATCCACATGTGCATGCGGATAAATATACACTGTCCATTGTCTCTGCTTCGGCAATACAAATGATTTTCTTATGATTTTGCTCCCCGCTTTTAACGAAACAAATATTTGTATTTCCTTTTCGATACCAACACCGGACGGGAGCGTGATCGCTGCGGTTTCTAACCCTTCTTTTCTAAATGGGACGGAAGTTGTTACTGTGCGGCCATCTGCTGTAATCTCAATTTCTGAAGGTTGATATAAATTATCACCCTTAAAAACGAGCATGACTTCCCTTCCCGGCTTACCATCTTTACAGTAGCGGTATATACTTGTTGATGTACAATCAATATCATTAGGAAATGGCAATGCCGACTCAGCAACTTCAAGCTCTGATATAAATTTTACTTCACTAAGACCATAAACATTGCCACCCCAATTAGATTCTGCGGCGATAATTACGGATTTCAATGCTTTTTTTTCATTAATAACTATTTCCGATGCTTTTCCATCCATGTCTTTAGCATCCGGTAATTCTAAGGCAGTTAACTCGATCCAATCAATTTCATTGGTTGTTCCATACACTTTTATTGAACGAAATCCCCGGTTGGTCAGATTCTGCTGGTTATGGTTCCATATCAGTATTTTGTTAAAAGATTTCGGGGTCGAAAAATCAAATCTCACCCATGCTTTGTATGAAGGCAGTCCTTTTGCTGGGACGCTGGCAACAGGATTTTCCGGTGTATGCCACATAGTTTGCGCACCTCCGTTACTATCATGCAGGTTGTTATGAATACCCGAGCCATCGGTTAAATGGCTAACACTTTGGTCGGGACCGAAAGTTCCCGATGCCGATGAAGTTATTTCGCCGGCCCGAATATTCTTGATTATTTTGAACGTTGCATTTTGCGCTAAACAACCAAAGCTGATAAGTACAAAGACTAAACCGACTGGTATAACAATAGTTAACTTTTTCATTTCTAATTGTTCAATGTTCTGAAATTATCTTAACACCTTTGCGTCCTGCTTCAAGCGTAAATTCTTTACCGGCAAAATGAATATTACGTAGCTCGCCCGAAAACGGGCGTGGCGTAGATGGATCTGCAATGACACGTGCATTACCGGCTTCGGGAACAAAACCGAAGAACGTGGTTATCACTACATCGCTAAAGGCCACGCCGCTGATACATTCTTTCATACAGCCCTGCCTTGCTGCAATGCGTACAGGAGCGTCGTAGGCAGTACGGTTGGGACCAAAAAACTCCCGGGCCTGGGCAAAGGGGCCCTCGCTGGTAACCACTGCGGTACGACAATAGAACTTATATGCGCTACCAGGATCGCCCAGGTTCCACATAGTATTAACTGTTAGCGGAACCCAACCATCATATGCCCCCATTGGCCCATGATCGGGCCGGTCTGAATTTATCGCTGCAGAATCTTTTAGGCTCATGGCACGCATCCAATCTCGGGTAAATAGTTCTTGCTTTACGAAGGAAACCATCTCCGATTTTTGTGTTGGGGAGAGATCACTTTTCAACGCATTGCCAGTGTAAATAAAGTCGACACAGTGACGCAGTTCTACGCGTTTACCGTTTAGCTGCCAGGCATTCCAAACGCCGGCGCCCGGCTCGTAAAGCGACATCACTTTGGGAAGTAGAGCAGTTGCTTTTGTTTCAAGTTCTTTGGCACGGACCTTATTATTACGCAGCATATACCACTTAGCAGTTTGCCTCATCATCCAGATATCCTGAGCGTTACAGGATGATACGCAATTAATATAAGCGGGTGCACATTCAAGAAGGTTGTTATTCTCACCGTAGTTAGCCAATCCATCATGACCCCTCGGAAGGGTTTCCCAATCAGTGTCAAGCGCGTCCATTGCTTCTATTACGCTCTTACCATTTTCCAGTTTTTCATTGAGAAAAGCAGCATCGTTTGTCACTCGCAGGTATTCATCTATCGTTTTAAAGATAGTGCATGCGTTGAAGGCATAACCGTTAATGCGGTTGTAATGAGTCGTATCAAATCCTTTAACAGTCCGTAAATCTAGCGCATACCCGCTGGCTTGTCCTGTCCTCGGGTTCTGCACCAACCAGCGGCGCAGGGTCGCTTTCATACCAACGGGTTCAAGAAGTGCCCAGGCGGTTGACTGCATAGAGGCGTCCCAGTAAAACTGTGTGCCATCTTCCCGTTCGCCACTTGTAATAAAAGAGCGTTTATTAACCGGGAACTGCGTACGCTCTAACGCTAACATTGCCCATACACCGACATAATAGTTGCGCATCAATGCCGCGTCGTTACTCTTTAAAATGGGCAGGTGTCCTGAAAAATGCTTATTTCCGGGCGTAAAAGCATCGGCCCAGCGATCCCCCCAGTTTGTTTTACACGCATCAAAATACGAATTAAACCCGGAGGCCCATTTAGTAACATTGGCATCGGTTTGTGCGCTTTGTGCCGAAACCTCGTCTCCGGCGGTAAACTCGATATGTGTAGAGCCGCCCTTAGGGAGTTCTGTTACCCAGCGCCAAATAACGGTATCTTTTTCCACCGATACCGCATCAGGCTTGCGTGCCGGGCGCACGATAGATGTCACACCCGGACGTTGCGTGTCATTGGAAACACCAACACCATCAGCCATAAGCTTACCCGGCACACGCAGCACAAGGGTTATGCGGCGCTGCGATATTGTTGTATTAATAGCAGTGATGCGACACATTACATTCCTTGACTCGTTGATCATGCGCATATCGGTCTCTATGGACGTGCCATTACAATACTGATTACGGCGAAGCGCCTTATAGGGGAAACAACGGGTTTCAGTCGCCTGGTATTCCTGCCCGTCAATCGTCAATGTAGTTATGGGATGACCTTTTTTCCATGGATATATGCCACCCGGATAATAAAAATAGGAGGTCAAATCGCGATTAACCACCAACATATGATTAAAGTTATGAACCGCCGGCATATTCTCAACTTGCTCCATCGGAATCCAATCGCCGGCAAGGTTATCAAGCGTAGGGATACCTAAAGCCATTGCGCGCCTTTCAGGAGCATCAGAAATAACGGCTTTATGCCGATTTTCAAAAGCAAAGGCAGAAAACGTGCTGAGTAAAGAAGAAACGAGAAGGAAAAAAGCCGTATAAATTTGTTTTTTCATTTATAGATAATTTATTTGAGGCACGTATCCGCGCATTTTGAATGCTGCCGGTAGCCTCATATTGAACTTAGATATCACTACAGGTTTCTATTTAAAGAAACTACAGCTTACTTATTTTTACCGTCGGAGTACGCTTTTTTCCAAAAGGTTTCGATCATTTCCAAGGATTTACCTTTGGTTTCAGGTATCAATTTCCAGGTAACCCACAATGCTGGTGAACAACACAGCCCAAACAGCCAAAATGTCCATGAGGATCCAAGTCCCTCCAACATTAGCGGGGTTAATTGACCGACCAGGAAATTACCTACCCATAACGAAAGCGTGGCAAGGGCCATAGCCTTTCCCCTGATGGCATTCGGAAATATTTCGCCCACCACTACCCAACAAACCGGTCCGAATGAGAATGCGAAGCAAGAAATAAATGTTATTATAAAGATCAATATCCACGGGCCAGAGGTTATGCCCAGCGCAAACAACGCGCCGATTACAAGTAATGCAATTATAGCTCCGCCTATACCGGTGAACAACAGAGGTCGGCGCCCCCATTTATCTATCGTAAAAATGGCTACAAAAGTAAATACAACATTAACCAGCCCTATTGTTACCTGGCCGCCCAAAGCGTTATTGAGTGTAAAACCCGCCTGTTCCAATATTTTTGGTCCGTAATAAATAACTGCGTTGATACCACATACCTGCGACATAAATGGCAGCAACAAACCAATCAAAAGCGGTTTGCGGTAAACCGGCTTAAATAGTTCCTTTAATGATGTTTGTGAATCTTCATCTCCCGTTGCTTTAAAAGCTTCTATTTCATTTTTGGCAGCATCGGCGCCATCAATCTTTGTTAAAATATCCTTTGCCTTTTGTTCATCGCCCTTTAATAGCAACCACCTTGGCGACTCAGGCACCATGAATAACGAAATAAGGAATACAGCAGCAGGCAAAGCGCCAAGACCAAGCATAGCCCGCCATACTTCCGTAGAAAAAACTCGGTTCATACTATCACTACCAAACGAGCCGCCTGAGTGGTTAAGCAGGTAAGCATTTGAGAAGTAGGCAAGTACTATTCCTATGGTTAAAGCTAATTGGTATAACGAAACCATCATTCCGCGAAAACGCGAAGGCGAAAATTCGGAGATATATAAAGGTGATACCATTGAGGCCACGCCTATCCCCAAACCACCTATCAGCCTGAATATTACTAATACTGTGAAGGAACTGGAAAACATACAGCCCAATGCCGAAGCAAGAAATAAAACTGCGGAAAGGATAAGGACAATCTTGCGGCCATATTTATCGCTTAATTTGCCGGAAATGCTTACCCCTATAATACAGCCAAGCAATGCACAACTTACAAACCAGCCTTCATAATTTGCGTTAAGGTTAAAATCGTGTTTTACCAGGCTGACGGTACCGGAGATTACGGCCGTATCAAACCCAAATAAAAACCCGCCAAGGGCCGCTACCAGGCAGACCAGGTACAAGTAAGTATTGCTCTTTTTTGTCGGAGTATTTATTGTTACTGTATTCATTGGGTTATTTTAAAAATGCTTTAATAACTTTTGCCTTGCTTTTACCAAGATTGGTAATCTTATAGCTGTTTGCCGCTGCCGGAACTACAAATGTTTCGGCATAAACGAATATTTGGTTTGCCCCATCCGCTGTTTCTATCCGGATTGATTCACCTTCAACCAACATCATGACATGGCAGCAATTATCAGTTTCTATCGCTACTTCACTGTCAAAATCAATGCGGTGAACATCATAAAAATGGTCGGCATGTGTTGGCAAATGGATAAGTTCCCAATCTTTACCTGTTTCTAAAACTTTGGGGTGCGAGATCAGCTCTTCCTGTATGCGGTTTCCTTTGCGCTCAAAATTTAAGTTATTAAAGGCATGATCAATGTTAATTGGCCTTGGATTGCCATCAAGGTCGAGCCTGAGCCAATCGTACATTTTAAAGGTAAAGATGTATGGAGTGGCACTTATCTCAAGTACAAGATTGCCGGCGCCAGCGCTATGAACAGTACCATTGGGAATTAAAAACAGGTCGTGTTTTTTTGCAGAATGCGATTGTACATAATCGGTAATATTTACTTCTATCCCTTCATCCTGGCTTTTCTCCAGTTCATTCCTAAAAATTTCAGGATCGATATTATCCTGGAAGCCTAAATATACATGGGCATCCTTTTCGCAATCCAGTATATAATAGGTTTCATCCTGGGTAATGGTTTCTCCAAATACCTCCTGTATGTATTGTAGTTTTGGATGGCATTGAATTGATAAATTGCCACCATCATAGGTATCTAAAAAATCGAACCTTATCGGGAACTCATCACCAAATTTTTCAGCATGCCTGCCAAGCACCTTTTTTTGGTTGTAAAACATCAAAAAATCAAACGATGCTTCCAGTAAGTAACCGTCACTTTCAAAAACCAACCCATTCTCAGGCACTATTAACTCAAACGACCACGCATAATTAACCACGTCCTCATTTACATTTGGGATATGTTGTTTTATCCATTGACCACCCCAGGCTCCGGGCTCAAACCATGGTCGTACCCGTATTGTTGAGTGACTGATTTTGTTCAGCCCGTCCTTAAAATCAGTGGCCATCATCCAGTTAATATCTGTTGGCCATTGTCCATCTACTATTACAGTTATTTTATCAAGTATTGCTTTTTTGTGCTGATTTAGTAAAACCCAATCAACAAAATAAAATCGTTTATACATGAGAAATGGTTCCTGTACCTGGTCACTGCCCAAATTGGTAACTGAATTGGCCCGCATCCGGTATTGCAGTTCATTTTTTGGAAGATCTATATAAATTATGGGGGCGTCCCAATTTACCAGTGATGCGGCCGTTCCCATTACGATATTAATATCACTCCCATCGTCCGGTAGTTGTGCGGAAAGGTCCTCAACTACATAAAAGTCCTTAATTTCAAGCAAACATTTGGTTCCCCATACAGAATCTGCCGCACCTAGGTAAGGCTGGACTAAAGTTTCAACTTCTGAAAAGGGTTTCAAAAAAGAGGTAGTCTCTATCCAGTTTACCGTTAAACCTTCAGCTTCTATTTGTTGTTGAAGTATCGATTTAGCTTTATCCCAAAATACCCCTGCATAACCGTCTATGATAACGTTTTTTTGTTCAATTACCCATTTTGCAAGCGACTCATACCCGTTAAAGATCTTATTTTCACCAATTGGTTGCGCCGGATAAATATTATAAGTACCTTCAATTATTGCGCTCCGGTTTAATTTAACGGGCATTAAAAACTGTGAAGATTTGCGCAGTTGCAATTCCATAGATTCAGTGTAAGAAGTTCGCTTGTTGGGGTAGTTAGAATTCATAATTTATTGTAATGTATCAAGGTGTTTAGCAATCAAAAGCTTTACATTATTCCAAATTGCATTATTTCAAATATATAAGATATATGTTATAATGTACAAACATATAAATTAAAAACAATTATAGAAATTTTTTTTAGGGAATACATGATAATATTACAAATGTGTTTTATGTACAAACAAATTAACTAATTTTCAAAATGCTTATTATTGCAAATATTTTTAGATAAATGAAATATTCCATCGACCACAAGAGTCCCGTTCCCCTGCATATACAAACTGAAATGCTATTAAGGGACATTATTGCAGAAGAAGAATATAAAAATGGTAAAACTTTACCTAATGAAGTTGAGCTGGCAAAGCAACTGGCTATATCACGTACCACGTTGAGGCAGGCCATAAATAAATTAGTTTTTGAAGGGCTTTTAATTCGCAAAAAACGAACAGGAACCAAAGTTTCACAAGCCGCAGTAAGCTCCAAATCAAATAACTGGCTAAGCTTTTCGCAGGAAATGAAACTAAGGGGCATAGTGATCAAGAATTTTGAGTTGCATGTTACATGGGTATTTCCAGATGACGCCCTTGCTAACTTTTTTGAAATAAAGACAGATCGTAAAATATTGAAGATGGAAAGAGTGAGAGGCAAACCGAATGAGCCTTTCGTGTATTTTGCTTCCTATTTTCATCCCCGCGTTGGATTAACCGGCGACGAAGATTTTAAAAAACCATTGTACGAAATGTTGGAACACGATCACTCTGTTATTGCCACCTTATCAAAAGAAGAGATCAGTGCAAAAGCAGCTGACGCATTTATTGCAGCCAAACTGAAAGTAGCGGTCGGCAGCCCGGTGCTGTTTCGTAAACGGTTTGTATTCGACCAGGGGGAGAGGCCGATTGAATACAACCTGGGTTATTACAAGGCAGATAGTTTTGTGTACACTGTTGAAAGTTCAAGATAATTAAATAGAACCATTCACAAACAAAAGCAGATAAGCGGTCTTATAATACATTTCATTAAAAATATTTAGCCCGGGGATTCCAAAGTTCCTTCATTATAGCTTTTCCCAGTTTTACTGTACGGAATAACATTAACATGCGCCACAAGTGTATTGCCAATTTTGCTTACTCTTATGACAAATCCGAGAAATTGCAATCACTAAACGTTTATCATTTTTACAGACCATTATAAACTTTTTTTGATTTTAGAAATATCGCGCCACCGATATTAAGAACGAACATGAAAAATATTTTTTTAACCACAATTCTCGCAATCAGCGTTTTCACAAAAGGATTGGCTCAATCTGGGCGCGAATTGGCTACGCAAATTAAGACAGACAAACAGTTGGATACCGTTTACCTAAAAGCTACAACTCTTTTAAGCAAAGGCTTTAACGCAGGTGATGGTTACCCCCAGGTTTGGATACGTGATTTTAACACTTTTATTGAAACTTCATGTAAAGTTTACAGCCGCGACAGCATCAGGGCAAATTTGCTTACTTTTCTCAGACTTCAACAACCCAATGGCGAAATTGTGGACGGTTATGTATTAAAAGGTCATGTAACATGGAATGACCCTAATATTTACACCTCTCCAAATGACGCATCCCATGTCGGTTTTAAGAATACAGTTGAAACTGACCAGGAAACTTCACTGATACAGGCCATAGCCAAATACATCCGCATAACCGGCGACAAATCAATTTTACAGGAAATGATAGCCGGGAAGACCGCGTTGCAACGCCTGGAGATTTCCATTACTTATTTACTAAAGAACCGTTATTCAAACAAATATCACCTTTTAACGGGGGCAACAACGCAAGATTGGGGAGACGTGCAGATTGAAGGTGGTGCCGTAGTTGATATTGATAAGAATACCCATTGGGCTATTGACATATATGACAACGCTATGTTTGTTATAGCACTCGATAATCTGGCCGGTTTTTATAAAACTGAAAATGATCAAAAAAAATGGCAGAAGCTAAAAACCACTACTGTCAACTCCATCAGAAACCATCTTTGGGATGTAAAAAAGCATAAGTTTATTCCGCATTTGTATCTTGATAGGTCACCGTTCCCAGTAAGTTTTGATGAAAACAAAATCTATTTTCACGGCGGAACTGCCATAGCCATTGAAGCGGGCATTTTATCAAAAAGTGAAATTAAACTTGTTAA
>Ga0105240_10013347_pt1 | contig 11289 bp, 7 predicted proteins | sample KBSC54metaG_FD_80426 | JGI IMG/M metagenome (GOLD analysis project Ga0105240, IMG submission 80426) | Corn rhizosphere microbial communities from Kellogg Biological Station, Michigan, USA - KBS C5-4 metaG | ecosystem: Host-associated > Plants > Roots > Rhizosphere > Soil | place: Michigan, USA...
CAAGAAATGACAATCATTGGCAGTAAGGATGTAGTCGCCCAACACAATTTTTTTACCTGAAGAAAAGAAATTCCGACGACCAAGGAAGCAGTAACTGCCAATCTGAATTGCTGTTTCAATACCATTTCGATGATTCACGTTAAGCCAGCACTCCTGACTAAGAACGCTGTGGGCGCCAATCGAAACATACTTTTTTCCTAAAATCTGGACGGATCCGTGGATATATGTTCCCCTTCCGCGTTTGACGGGCCCTGACTTGAGCGTTGAAATCAGGAGGGCTTGGATTCGTGGATGTAACAAATCGATGAGCTTCCATGCAGAACTTCCAAGTACACGTTTCATATCGTCACGTTTTCGAGTTTAGTTCAAGTGTGTGATGAATGATGTCCAGGTACGAGCGAGCGAATGCGGCGCGCTTCTCCAAATAGGCCTGTTCGGCGGCTTTCGCATCAGGGATGCACTGTTTGGTGGTGGTGTTCCAATGTTCCCACATCAATTCGGCAAGCGCCTCCGCGTCATTGCCGGCAAAGAAACGGGCAATGCCGTCTGCCTGTTCACGATGCACCGGGATGTCTGAAAGAAGCATTGGTTTGTTGAAGCTTTTCGCTTCTTCGACCGTTGTACTCCAGCCCTCAAAGTGCGAAGGGTTGATCAAGCAGAGGCAATGGTGAAGCAGAGAGACGACGTCGTCATAGGGGACCACGCCCAGAATACGATAGTCGTCAGCCACCCCAACCCGCGAAATCTCGCTTACCAATGATGGGAAGAAGTCTTTATTGCGGAAATCTTCAGTTTTCCCGGTCGAGAGCACCGTGACCAATCTTCCCTTCTCACGGAGACGGGCAAGCGCTCGGATCACTGTCAAATGATTCTTATGCATCCAGTACTGGTTTGGCAGATAAAAGAAAGTTCCGGAAAAACCATACTTCTGCTGCAATTGATTCAGGTCTTGGAAAGGCCGATTTGTGGGACGGGGACCAAGGAACCTGAGTACGTCTGACTTCGACCGAGCATCTGGGTCAATCTGGATAAGATCGTTGAAAGCCGACTGACTACTGACAATGATCTTGGTACTAGCCTTGGCGATGCGTGCGATTTCGGCGGTGCGACGGTGAATGTCCCAGCGACGGAAGAACTGGGGCAGATGAAGATGCTGAAAGTCTGGAACCCAGGCAACGGCGGGGATGAGAGCTGATTGGCCGAGATATCCGCTGTGCGACAGAACGTCGATGCGGTTTAGGTTGAGCAAGCGGTGAAGGATAGGATCAGACAGGCGATACTTCTGGGTGAGTTTGCGCGCGATCCAAGGCAGGGAAAAGCGATCGAAAATGCGATCGCTGACTACCTCAACTGGGGGGAAAGTTTGACGCAGCCCCATATTGACTTTCGTACCAGTCAGAACAACAAATTCAACTTCGTCGGGGTATGATCCATGAACTGCCTCAATCAGGTTTTTGAAGTAGTTCAGGCCCCCCATCCAGGAGTCGGAAAAATCCACTTGTATTGCTACACGGACCTTTTGCGCCAACAAGCCTCCTGGGCGATATCAGAATAGCGGCTTCAATGCCTTCAATTATTGCATGCAGTCAGAACAGTGGGTGTACTCGCGTGGTCTCCTCTTCGTCGTAAGGGCGAAGTCCCTCAGGCTAGCGCGCCAAGAGAGGCGAAGGGGCCATTCACGTTCCGAATTCACTTCTTCTTTCCGTAATCTTCGATTGTCTTCGAGATCAAATCCCTCCAACTGTTTTTGAAATTTCCGATCGTAAAACATTCCGTGTACCGGTCGAGAGCATTCTTGCCCAGGCTGGCTCTAAGTTCATCATCGCGCCAAAGCTTATCGATCGCCTCGCCGAGTTTTCCGGAATCCATCTTAGGAACAGTGATTGCGCAATGCATATGGGGCGCCACGAAGTTAACTCCGGTGCCAAGGTCGGTGTTGATGATCGGCCTCCCGGAACGCATGGCCTCAAGCTGAACAATTCCGAAGGCCTCGTTTTCAGTTACGGAAGGGAAAATAAGGAACTGAGATGTACTGATGAGAAATTCCTTCTCACCTTCAGAGATGAAGCGAGAGATGAAGTAGATGTTGGTTAGATTCATCTCGGCTATGAAACTGGACACGAAGTTACTCAGTGGCCCGGAACCGGCGATGACGAAATTTACGTTGGGCAGGGCCTGTGCCGCCTTGAGCAGGTATTCGACGCCTTTGTAGCCCACTATGCGGCCCAAGTAGAGCGCGAATTTTTCCGGGAGGTTGGGGACGGGGTATGGTGCATTTGAGTCTTTGACCTCGGGCAGGCATAAAGGAATCACCCTGCAGTCTGCAAACTCGGGAGAAAAGACTTTCGCGCCGACTTCAGGAGACGTGGCGACACAGGTACATCCGGAAAAGACGAAGGTGCGCAGCTTCTGATAGAGACGCCTGATCGAGGTGGGTGCCGTTGGATCGGCATGAACCAGAACGATCACAGGAACTTTGTACAAAGAACGAAGGACGAGAAGAGCAGGCCAAAGTGTCGGGTAGGGCTCCTGATAGATGATGAGTTTCGACTTGCGGGCGTACTTGATCAGCAGGCTGTTGCCCATGCTAAGAAGTGAAGCACCCCTGAATCTGAACAGGATTTTTCTGCAACGGATGAGTATCTGACCGGATCTCACCAGATTGTCTGCAGTGTCCCCGGAAAAACACTCGACCGAATAGCCGGCAGAGGATGCAATGGTCAACAACTGATCGACAACAACTTCAATCCCGCCCCGACTGGTTGAGGGGTTGTAGTTGGAGTGGATCAGGATGTCGAGATTGCTTGCTCGGGGAAAGCTCATAACCTGGTATACCGCGCTGTCGAACGAAACTCTCTGTTGATCTTGTGGCGGCACCCGCACAGCGACTAGCCCACCGACTGAAACCAGTCCACGTAGCGCTCCAGACCGCATTGCAGGCTGACCGCAGGATTCCAGTTCAACAGTCGGCGGGCATGGACGTTGTTTGCTGTGAGCCGGTGCGGATTTCCCGAATGCGTTTCGTTAGTGAAGACAATTTTCCCGTCGTAGCCATAGGCGTGGGCGAGCCGGGTCAGCAGGTCCCGGGTTGTAGCTTTCTCGTTGCCTCCATTATAAATTTCGTACGCAGATTGCGGCAATAGTCCCGCCAGTGCGAGAAGTCGCGCGGCGTCTGCAACTTCAATCCAATCGCGCAATTCATTTCCAGTGCCGAAAAACTGCGACTCTCCCCTCTTGAACTTATTCAGGGCATCCCACAGCAGCTGTTTTTTCAGTCCCTCGCCATAGACCGAGAACAGTCGAACGATGCTGACTGGAACTGAAAAGAATCGACTGTAGCAGTCACAAACCGACTCAGCCGCGACCTTCTGGAATCCATACGGAGAAATTGGTGAACGGGTTGCATTTTCGGTGGCATCAATGTCTCCCTGATCGCCGTAAACGGCGGCGCTGGAGACCATGACGACGCGGCAACTGCCGTTCGCATGCAGCCGCACCCATTCGAGCACCGAGGCCGTACTTATCGTAGTGCGCTCGAAGTCTTGCAAGGGGGAGGAGTAGGAATAGGAGACTGTGCTGCTGCCACCGCAATGAAAAATGCACTGCGGCACTAAGGCAGACGGCATATTGTCGAGCGCGTTCAGGCTGATCTCGGCTTCCATCCAGCCGGACAGTCCCCAGTTTCGCCATTCTGCCTCTCCCCAGGGGCCGTGACCCAACCCAAACACTTGCAGTCCTTGGGACTCGAGTTCGCGACTCAAGTGTCGGCCGATGAAACCAGCAGCCCCTAGCACCCAACAGGTAGTTTTTGTCATTGCATTTAGGTCTCATTCAAGGAAAAAGCGTCGAGTATCCTTGGAGAAGGTTTTCTGCGCAAGGGATACAAGCGGCGCTGCCAATCTTTACGACTCATACCCGACATTAACTCGATATCCATGACTCTTAAGCAAAGCATGTCGCTTGGCCTCGTTCAGGTCAGCGGCCACCATCTCCTGGCACATCTCTTTGGCAGTGATCTCGGGAGTCCAGCCTAACTTGGTTCTCGCCTTTGTGGCGTCGCCCAACAGTGTCTCGACCTCGGTCGGCCGAAAGTAGCGCGGATCGACCCGGACAATTACGTCGCCTACCTTCACTGCCGGCGCATTGTCACCCTCAATACGCGCCACAACAGCTACTTCATCAACTCCTTGTCCTTCGAACCGGATTTCAATGCCCAGTTCGGCTGCGCTCCAGATGATGAACTGACGAACGCTGTACTGGACCCCTGTGGCAATTACGAAGTCCTCCGGTTGCTCCTGCTGCAAGATCATCCACTGCATGCGGACGTAGTCCTTGGCATGGCCCCAATCACGCAGCGCACTCATGTTGCCGATGTATAGGCACTCATCCAGCCCCTGCGCGATGTTCGCCAGACCGCGGGTGATTTTTCGAGTGACAAAGGTTTCTCCCCGCCGCGGGCTCTCGTGATTGAATAAGATTCCGTTGCAGGCATACATGCCGTAGGCTTCGCGATAATTGACGGTGATCCAATAGGAATACAGCTTGGCAACGGCGTAGGGGCTGCGGGGATAAAACGGAGTTGACTCTTTTTGCGGAGTTTCCTGCACGAGGCCGAACAGCTCGCTGGTCGAGGCTTGGTAAAAGCGCGTTTTCTTCTCCATCCCGAGTGTCCGTATCGCCTCTAAAATTCGCAGTGTGCCAACTGCATCCACATCCGCGGTGTACTCGGGGCTCTCAAAACTGACCGCCACATGGCTCATCGCCCCGAGGTTGTAAACCTCATCCGGACTGGTCTGCTGGATGATTCGGATCAGGTTACTGGAATCGCTGAGGTCCCCGTAGTGCAGCCTGAAGTGAGCATCCTTGTAGTGAGGGTCCTGATAGATGTGATCGACTCTATCGGTGTTGAAGAGACTGCTCCGGCGCTTGATGCCGTGTACGGTATACCCCTTTTCGAGCAGAAATTCTGCGAGGTACGATCCATCTTGACCGGTAATGCCGGTAACGAGCGCGACCTTGTTGCCTGGGGCCATCTTGAATTTATGTCCTTTTCAGATTGTTGTTTAAGAGATCTGCGTAAGCCAATTGCAGCCCTTGATCCAGATCTGTTTTCGGAGACCACCCCATCAGTCTGATCCGGGTGCTGTCCAACAGTTTGCGAGGTGTGCCATCGGGCTTGCTAGCGTCGAATTCGATGCTTCCTTGATACCCGACTGCGAGTCTGACCGCTTCGGCCAATTCCCTAATCGTAATGTCGTCGCCGAACCCGACATTGATATGGCTCACCACTCCATTAGTCTGAGAGTCATAGGTCTGCTTGTCGAGATTCATGACAAAGATGCTGGCCGCGGCCATGTCGTCTACGTAAAGGAATTCCCGCTTTGGTGCGCCGGATCCCCAGACAGTCACATGAGGCGCATTCATTATCTTGGCCTCGTGAAAACGCCGGATCAAGGCGGGGATTACGTGCGAATTTTCCTGATGGTAATTGTCTCCTGGCCCGTAGAGGTTTGTCGGCATCACGCTGCGATAATCGATCCCATGGCTGGCGCCATATTGACGATTGTAGCTTTCGCACAGCTTGATTCCGGCTATCTTGGCGATCGCGTACGGCTCGTTGGTTGACTCCAAAGCACCGGTAAGAAGATACTCCTCACGCATAGGCTGAGGCGCGAACTTCGGATAGATACAACTAGAACCAAGAAACAGCAATTTGCGCACTCCCGCGCAGAAAGCCGCATGAATTATGTTCGCTTCGATAATCAGGTTGTCGTAAAGGAATTCTGCCGGATACGCACTATTTGCGTAGATTCCGCCAACCTTCGCTGCCGCGACGTAGACCTCGTCGGGCTCTTCTCTCTTAAAGAACTCTCGGACGGCCTTTTGGTCGGTGAGGTCCAGTTCAGCACGAGTGCGGACCAGAAGGTCGGCGCATCCCTGTCGCTGCAGGTTGCGAACGATCGCAGAGCCTACCATCCCTTTATGCCCAGCTACAAAGGTCTTCATACACACTCAGGCTTCATCCTACGTGAGTATATTCGCGTGGGGCCCGCGGCCTCCCGCCGATGTTTGGTTTCGACAATGCCTCTCTGAGGACTACGGTCCCCGTCCGAGAATTCAGTCGGAGCCTCAACGCTCGACCAATTGAAACACACCTGGTCTGAGACCAATCTGATCAGTGCCAAAGGATCAGCTGGAGATGCAATACGTTGTTCTGATGGCAGGCAAGCACAGATTCTATAACCATCTGTACTCCAGAAGCCGGACGTTTTAGGACTCCCAGGAGGCAACTGTTCAGTCGCCGATTGCAAGATTGCAATCGGCATTCTTGAAGACGTCGCCCCGATTTTGATCCCCTGTAAGGTCTGCGGCGGGTTCTAGTCTGATTGTGGTCTTTGCGATGAAGGTTGCGTATTCCGTTTTGCGGAAGGATTGGGGGATGCGGGCGGGAACGAGAGAGACCCGGAATGTCTTGAGGACAAGGCCAAGGTCGCTCCAGAGGGTGGCAGAGCGCATGTAGCGGAAGTCGATGCGCTCTTTCAGAGGCTTGATGCGGTTGAGGTAGAACTTGTCGAGGTTGCTCGGATGGACCTGCTTCAAGATCTCTTCTTCACATCGAAATGCAATGGTGGCTGCCCCGGTGATCCCTGGCCTGAATTGCATGCTCAGCCGTTCGGCATACTGGGGCAGCTTGGGCCGGGGGCCGACAAGGCTCATGTCACCGCGCAAGATGTTATAGAACTGCGGTAGCTCGTCGAGTTTGAATTTGCGAAGCCAGCGACCCACATCGGTAATACGATGATCGCCGTCCCGAGTGAGACCGGCGCAATTCTCAGAAGTTTGCGTCATGCTGCGGAACTTGAATATGCGAAAGAGACGGCCGTTCAACCCAACGCGCTCCTGAACAAACATGGCAGGCCCATCCGAAGTGAGCCGGATCAGAATTGCGATCAGGAGCATTGGAAGCGCGAATACGGCAAGCACTGAAACGGCAACGAGGATATCGAAGGTCCGCTTTGAAATTGAGAGGCTCCAGCAACTCTCATGGATCTGCTGCCCTTTAGTATCGTCGGCGAAAACTCGAGGAACTTGAAATAGATGGCGGGTACGGCGAGTCGTGATGGAAGTGAATGAATCAGAGGTGGGGGGAACAACCGCTGTATTCGTCTGCCTGCGCATCTAACCGATTCCCTTTCTAATGCGACCCCGATTTGACTTCGTAACTAGTTCTTTGACTCACTCACACGGCGATGGTTCGAGGTTCGTATCAAAGAACTTCAAACTGCTGACGGCTGGAACATTTAAAGTGAATGGCTTTGCTGCGAGAATCCAAATCCCCATCACAGATCTCATTGCGGACGTATCGTACCGTTGAGTGGCCAACACGATTTAGCTATCCAGATCGACAGGTACCGCAGTTGGTGATTCGTCCCCCAGGGACACTCTCGATTGGACCAATTTTTGCTCTAGCGAGTACTAAAAAGAGGATACCAGAGGTTTAGAAAAGTAACTGCGACTTTCTTGACTGAGGTAACTACTGTGGAACAGGGTTGGACGCGGGTTTCATATAAGTTCTTTAAAACGTGGAGATTGGTGACGAAGGTTCGCATGAGCATGTGTTAAATGGTGATTAACACGCAGGTCGCCCCTTTTCACGACCGACTTAGTCCAAATATCTGAGGTTTAGCTCGAGCGGGATTGGTTCCGGGCAGGTTCACTGGATCGGGCTTTTGGCCGCGAACATACCGATAGTCATTAGCCAAAACACCGCCCTGCGCGTGAGAGGTTGCGGGCAGGCAGATCTCCAAGTTCGCTCTCCTGACCCGCGATAGTCGAAGGGTAACGAGGCCTACCTAATGATGCTGATCGAAGCGGCGCCAAGAGCGAACTGCGAGAACATCTGAGACCATTCCATGACGCCGCGCAAGGCGGATGGGTGGAACGTCTTCTCAGGGATGACGATGGTATCGCCGGGGAAGATTCTCAGGTCGTCGAAATCGCTCCGCCATGCGGATCTAGTTGAATCGTAGCCGACCACTTCACCGCTGGCCCGGATAACGAATGCGCGCTTGCGGTCAGCATCCCTAGTGAGTCCGCCTGCCTTCTTCAGATAGGTTCCAACCAGATCACGATTCGTATTTGAATAGAGGAATGAATTTTGATCGTTCACCGCGCCCACGACATTGACGGTCGACGGGACAGAGGGAATGATAAATCGATCTCCATCTTCCAGTGAGAGTTTTGGTACGACAGCAACCCCGCTGCTTGAAGGTTTGAATTCGAGGACAACGCGCCCTGAGGCACGGATTTGCCGCAATCGGCTCAGCAACTCCCGCTCACTCGTCTGGGCTGCGGAGGCGCCCGCCAGATCCTGCACGGAAGAACCGGGGGATGCAGAGACTGCGAGGGTACTCCGCTGAATGCGCAAATCCAGACTTTGGACGTACTCGTCAATTCGTACCTGTTGGAGAACTCGAGTCGATTCGCGCGTGAACTCGGCGCCGAAGAGATAAGCATTGGGTGTGAGGCCGCCAGCGCGCGATACAAGATCCTGGAGTGTCTCACCGGGATGCACGGAATAGATGCCGGCGTGAAGAAACTCTCCTTCGAGTTTCACAAATTTTGTCTGCTGCGAAATCGGCAGTCGGATATCGGCTTCAGAGAAGATCGAGACGATGTCGGCCGATTGCAGTTCCAGATCCTGATTCGCATCGTGGTCCAGGACGAGCTTGCCCAAGTCGAAGGGAATCACGCTCGTCTTCATGGTCTTTGGATCCAGCCGCAAGATGGCGGCATATTCCCAATCGATCTCGGGCGTCGGCCTTAAAATCTCGGTGTGCTCGGCGCCTCGTTGTGACCGGTTTGTCGTTTGCTGAGCGCCCAGGGAGCTGGTTGCGCCGCGCTGCTCCGCGGACAACATCTGCCGATCCTGCCTCTGCGTGCCGTACTGATCCCGGCTCTGAGGATCATCCGAATAATTCTGCGCGGGGGCCGAGTCGAACTGATTCGGCTGGTTCATCTGGGTTATCTGGTTTATCTGGTTCTGCCGGTCAAGCTGCTTCCGAATCGATCGAGGCTCGCTATCAACCGGCTGCCTCAGATTCGAGAAGCCAGGTGTGGGCTCGAATTCAGGAGAGGGCAGACCAAGTTGCGCTCGTTTCCACCAATAGTCTCGTGCTACCAACGATTCTCTATCGGGAATGAGCTCGCTTAGCTTCATGCCGGGATGCCATGCAAAGTGTCCGGGGTTGGCAACGCTGCCGCGCAAGGTAACTGTCTCGTTATAGGTGGGAGCGATGGAGAAGACTCGAATCATATCTCCGTCCGCAACGAGAGTCGCGAGTCCAGTCTGGTCGTAGGCAACCTCCATGGCGTGCCGCTCGCGATGATCGTGAATGCGTTCGATGGAGACGCGCGCCTGGGCCGCGGTTGCCGAGACACCGCCAGCATCCGCGAGCAAATCGGCTAGGGATTCGTGGTCACGCAATTCGTAAATTGCAGGATTCCGGACGTTCCCCGTCGCCGCGGCCTGTGCACCGACGGGCGGAATGTAGATTACGTCGCCCGCAAGAAGCTTCTCGTCTTTCGACTTGTCGCCATGAATCAGGAATGCATAGAGATCCATATCGGCCACAGTTTCCGAACCGCGGCGCAACTGGATGTGCCGCAGCGAACCCTGTACCGAAGGCCCACCGCTGGCAAAGATTGCGTCAACGAGCGTACTTAGAGAACTAATGGTGTAGACACCTGGCCGGCGGGCCTCACCTGCCACATAAACCTGAATGGCCCGTATCTTGCCGATATCTCCAACGACATCGAAATTGCGATACACCCGCCCAATTGCTGCACGGAGGCGGTCGTTGAGCTCGGAGTAGGGCACGCCAGCAACCTGAACGGGGCCCACTTGAGAGAGCGGTATGTAGACTTCCCCACTTCGGTCTACGCGTGTGTTCGCCTGGAAGTTGACCTGTCCCCAGACGCGGATCCTAAGCTCGTCGCCGGGCCCGATCACATAATCTGGCGGCACGGGGGCCATATCGAGGGGCGAGAAGGTTGTGGGAACTCGGCGGAAGAGTCTCGCGCCGTAGATTGGCAGAACTTGCCCGGTGGTGGACGCAATGAATTTCTGGAATTCTGTCAGCGGCTCAGGAACGAGTGGCTCCTGGGGAAAGGCGCTTGTCTGGGGATAGCTTCGATTTGAGTTTGGCGACTGCGGTTCGGTGTCAGAGTAAGTTGGAACGACTCCACGAGTTTGATCGAGGCCGCCCGAACCGGGGATGGGAGTCCGCTGCTGTTGACCGCCGGGCAGCATACTACCCTGGCTCTGGCTTGAACACTCCGGCGAAGAGGCAGCTTCAAGAGGATCGGAACAATCGACACCGGTCCGGGTTCGCTGGCTGTCTGTAGTGCTGCCCGGAACCTGTTGAGCGGCGGAGAGGGATGCCACAAGCGTACCGAGAAGAAGGGGTCCGATTTGTCTGAACACGAGGGTACGCAACACAAGACCGATGTGGCTCCTGCTTACCGCATCGGCTCCGGCTGCCGCGCCAGAGCACTGAGATTTCATATTCCGCAAGTTTAGCACGCGCGATATCCTGAAACCGCAGAGCGAATTGATCTTAGAGATTCGTTTGAATCGGTTCCCCATTGCCTCAAGGATGAAGAATGCTGGGTGTTTTGCACCAAGCGTTTTCTATCGTCAAGTCCCTCAATCTGGCCGGGCGGTCTCAACTCCGGACGGAGATTCGCTGACCTTGTCGCTGTGCCCGAAGCGCTGGTCGGCACCGACAAAGACGGGCGTTGTCTTACGAGCGTGCTGGGGCCAAGGACCGGGCCGGTAAGTGGCTGCTGATGCTGTGAACTTCAAGGAGAAACGTACATGGACAGGCTCAAAGGAAAGCGGGCGCTCATCACCGGCGGGTCGAGCGGCATCGGATTTGAAACCGCGCGGCATTTCATCGCAGAGGGTGCTCGAGTTGCCATTACGGCACGCGGCACCGAGGCGCTGGAGCAAGCGCGCCGTGAACTCGGGGAGGAGACTGTCTACATCGTCTCCGATGCTGCGGAGGCATCGAGCCAGAAGCAGCTGGCGGCGGAAATCAAGGAGAAGTTCGGTCAACTCGACATTCTCTTTGTAAATGCCGGGATCGCGGCACTGAAGCCAATCGAGCAGTGGGACGAGGGGGCCTTCGATCGCACTTTCCAAATCAACGTGCGGGGACCGTTTTTTCTGATACAGGCATTGCTGCCGGTGTTCGGGAATCCGTGTTCGATCGTGCTGAATGCATC
>Ga0105240_10013348_pt1 | contig 11289 bp, 6 predicted proteins | sample KBSC54metaG_FD_80426 | JGI IMG/M metagenome (GOLD analysis project Ga0105240, IMG submission 80426) | Corn rhizosphere microbial communities from Kellogg Biological Station, Michigan, USA - KBS C5-4 metaG | ecosystem: Host-associated > Plants > Roots > Rhizosphere > Soil | place: Michigan, USA...
CCGGTGTCATCATCGACGCCGGCGGGCCGGTCGCGCCGCTGATCGAGACGGCCGACGTCGAGCGCCTGACCGTGACGCACCTGCTCATCACCCACTCGCACGGCGATCACATCGACGAGGCGGGCGTGATCATCGAACGCTTCCGCCCCCGGGTGCTGGCGCACGAGCTCGAGGCGGCCCGCATGTCCGGCGTCACCGGCCACATCGGCGACGGCGACGTCGTCACGGCCGGAGGGCTCGAGATCAGGGCGCTGCACACGCCCGGCCACAGCCCCGGCCATCTGGCATTCCTGGTCGACGACAACTGCTTCACCGCCGACGTGCTCTTCAAGGACACGGTGGGCGGGACGATGAACGACAGCTACGAGAGCCTGCGTCACTCGATCATGGACGTGCTCATGAAGCTGCCGCCCGAGACGCGCGTGCTGCCCGGCCACACCGAGCCGACCACCATCGGGGACGAATGGGAGCAGAACCCGTTCGTGCGCGTGTGGCGAGGCGTCGACGAGCCGGGCGACGACGCGTGCACCGTCGCCGGACGGCCGGCGACCCTCCTGCTCTTCGCCGGCGACTACGACGGCGGCCACAAGGGCTACGTCCGCTGGGAGGACGGGTCCCACGACATCGTCCCGGGCAGCCGGGTCGAGCGAATCTGACCCCGATCCGGGGCGAAAGGATCCTGATGACCGCTGGCGCTCCCGATCTGCCGCTTCGCGAACGGAAGACCAACAACATCGCGATGATCGTGATCACGGTGCTGCCCTTCATCGGGCTGCTCCTGGCCGTGACCATGTCGTGGAACGAGGCCGTCGGCCCGACCGACCTGCTCCTGTTCTTCGGCCTCTACGTCATCTGCGGCTTCGGGATCACCATCGGCTTCCACCGCATGCTCACGCACCGGGCCTTCGAGGCGATCGCCCCGCTCAAGGCGGCCCTGCTCGTGGCCGGCTCGCTGGCGATCCAGGGACCGGCGGTCGACTGGGCCGTCGACCATCGCACCCACCACGCCTTCTCCGACAAGGAGGGCGACCCGCACAGCCCCCACCACGGCTTCTCGAGCTCCATCTGGGGGCGGCTGCGAGGCCTCGGCCACGCCCACGTCGGCTGGATGTTCGACCACAGCCGAAGCGACGTCGAGCGGTACGCCAAGGACCTGCTGCAGGACCGGCTGGTGGTCACGATCTCGCGCCTCTTCCCGCTCTGGGTCGTGCTCTCGTTCGGCATCCCGTTCGCGCTCGGCGGCCTCATCACCCGGAGCTGGACGGGCGCGTTCACGGGCCTCATCTGGGGCGGCCTCGTGCGCCTGTTCTTCAACCACCATGTGACGTGGAGCGTGAACTCGATCTGCCACGTGTTCGGCCGGCGGCCGTTTGCGGCCAGCGACCGCTCGACGAACAACTGGGTGCTCGCCCTGCCGTCGCTCGGCGAGGCCTGGCACCACAACCACCACGTCTTCCCCACCTCGGCCTTCCATGGCCTCGGCTGGCGGCAGGTCGACCTGTCGGGCCTCGTGATCGCGACGTGGGAGAAGCTCGGGCTCGTGCGCAACGTGCGCCGGCCCAGCGCCGAGCAGATCGGCCGCAAGCGCACCGCCGCGATGAGCGCGTAGAATCCGGCCCCCGCGCTCGCGTGGAGGACTCTCGTGCCGGGTCGTCGGATCGTCTTCTGGGTGGTCGCGGCCGCGGCCGTGAGCGGCACCGCAGCCGTGCTCGCGACGCACGCCACCGCCGAGCATGCCCCAACGCAACGCGTCCGCATGCCGCAGGCGCTCGAGGTTCGCGACCTGCCGGTGCCCGTGCCGATTTCGCGCCGGGCGTTCCACGGCCCGGCGCTGCGCACGCCCGTGCCGGTGCTCATGTACCACGTGGTCGGCACCCCGCCGCCGGGGGCCCCCTACCCGGAGCTCTTCGTCTCGCGGCAGGTCTTCGCGGCGCAGGTCGCCGCCCTCGCGCGGGCGGGCTACCGGGCGATCACGCTCGACCGGATGTGGCAGGCCTGGCACGGCCGGGCAACGCTCCCGCCGCGGCCGATCGTGCTCACGTTCGACGACGGCTACCGGGGCGACTTCGGGGCTGCCATGCCGATCCTGCGCCGGCACCGCTGGCCGGGCGTGCTGAACCTGCTCGTCGCCAACCTGCACCGGCACGGCTGGGGCCTCAAGACCTGGATGGTGCGGCGGATGATCCGAAGCGGCTGGGAGGTCGACTCCCACACGCTCACGCATCCGAACCTGACGACCCTGAGCCCGCAGCAGCTGTGGAACCAGGTGCACGGCGCCCGGGTCGTCCTGCGCCGGCTGTTCCACGTGCCGGTGCGGTTCTTCTGCTACCCCTCGGGGGCGTACGACGGCGCCGTGATCGCGGCCGTGCGCCGGGCCGGCTACCTGGGCGCGACGACCGAGCTCCCCGGCCTGGCCCGGCGCTCCGCGCCGTTCACGCTCGCCCGCGTGCGCGTGTACGGCGGTGAGTTGCCGGCGGCGCTGATCCAGACGATCCGCCAGTCCTAGCCGGAGCGGCGTTCATGCTATGCGGCGTGGAAGGCGAGATCGTGCTCGGCGACAACCTGGAGGTCATGCGGTCGTTCCCCGACGGCGCCTTCCGGATGATCTACCTCGACCCGCCCTTCAACACGGGCCGCGAGCGTACCGCCCGGCGGCTGCGGACGGTGGCGGCGAGCGACGGCGACCGCACGGGCTTCGGCGGCCGCCGCTACCGCAGCGAGCCGCTCGAGAGCTCGTCCTACCGCGATCGCTTCGACGACTACCTCGGGTTCCTGGAGCCGCGCCTGCGCGGGGCGCGGCGGCTGCTCGACCGCGAAGGCACGCTCTACCTGCATCTCGACTACCGCGAGGCCCACTACGTGAAGCTGCTCTGCGACGAGATCTTCGGCCGCGACTGCTTCCTGAACGAGCTCGTCTGGGCCTACGACTACGGGGCAAAGCCGCGCCGGCGCTGGCCGGCCAAGCACGACACGATCCTCGTCTATGTGCGCGACCCCGACGGCTACTGGTTCGACGCGGAGGCGGTCGAACGGGAGCCGTACATGGCGCCGGGCCTGGTCACGCCGGAGAAGGCCGCCCGCGGCAAGCTCCCGACCGACGTCTGGTGGCACACGATCGTGCCGACGTCGGGCCGCGAGCGCACCGGCTACCCCACCCAGAAGCCGGAGGGGCTCCTGCGGCGCATGGTGCTCGCGTCGAGCAGGCCCGGCGACCGCGTCGCCGACTTCTTCGCCGGGTCCGGGACGCTCGGCGCGGTGGCGGCCGCGACGGGGCGCCGCTACGTGCTCGTCGACGCCAACCCGGAGGCCGTCGCGATCATGGAACGGCGGCTGGCTGCGACCCGCGCTCGAGCACTCTGACGCCGTCGCTCATCCCGACGACGACCGCCGTCGCCATGCCCAGGAAGAAGCCGTGCTCGACGACGCCGGGCACCGCCTTCACGGCCGCGGCCAGGGCGGCCGGGTCAGCCCAGTCGGCCCGGCGGCAGTCGAGGATGGCGTTGCCCTCGTCGGTCACGAACGGCCTCCCGTCAGGTGCAACCCTGCGGGCCGGCTCCCAGCCGAGGTCGCGCAGCGCCCGCTGGCACACCGGGAGCGCGAACTCGACCACCTCGACCGGTAGCGGCGCCCGCCCGCCCAGGTGCGCGACCAGCTTCGACTCGTCGGCCACGACGATCATCGCCCGGCCCGCGCTGGCGACGACCTTCTCGCGCAGGTGGGCGCCGCCCAGGCCCTTGATCAGGTTCAGGGCGGGGTCGACCTCGTCGGCGCCGTCGATCACGACGTCCAGCTCGGGCGTCTCGGCGAGCGTCGTCAGCGGCACGCCGAGGCGGCCGCACAGCGCCGCGGTTGCCTCCGACGTGGGCACGCCGGCGACGTCGCGGACGTCGCCGGCGGCGAGCCGGGCGGCCAGCGCCTCGATCATCGCCGACGCCGTCGAGCCCGTTCCCAGCCCGAGCCGCATGCCGTCGCGCACGTAGCGGGCGACCGCCTCCTCGCCGGCCGCCCGGCGCAGGGCCTCCGCGCTCACGCGGCCATCGCCGCGCGGGCGGCCTCCGGGTCGGTCAGCGGCGCCCGGCAGGCGAACCGCTCGCAGATGTATGCCGCAGGCGCGCCGGACACGGGCGTGCGCCCCTCGAGCAGTGGGATGCCGGAGGCGTCCGCGCCGTCGCCGAAGGCGTAGACGACCGTCGGGTGGAAGCCCTCGCGCACGGCGTCGGCCAGCGCCTGCGTGGCCGGGTCGGCCGCCGGGCCGACCACCGCCACCTCCCGCGGCGCCGACAGGTGAAGGTCGAGCGCCGAGAGCATCTGCCCGAACGCGTGCGGGGCGTTGCGCATCCCGTCGACCGCCAGCCGCAGGGTGGCCTCGGCGCGCGCCTCGAGCTCCGGATCGGCGTAGATGCGCGCGAGCCGGATCAGGCAGTGGCACAGCAGCGAGTTGCCGGACGGTGTGGGGTTGTCGTCGAGCTCCTTGTGCCGGGCGACGAGCCGCTCGGCGTCGTCGGCCGACTGGAAGAAGCCGCCGTGCTCGCCGTCGGCGAACCGCCGCAGCGCGTCGTCGGCGATCCGCCGCGCCGCCGACAGCCACTCGGGCTCGCCGGTCGCGAGGGCCAGCTCGAGCAGGCCGTGGCAGACGGCGGCGTGGTCGTCGAGGTAGGCGGGGATGCGGGCGCTGCCGGCACGGTAGGTGCGGCGCAGGCGGCCGTCGTCGCCCGTCATCGGGCCGAGCAGGAAGCGGGCGCACTCGCGGGCGGCGTCGAGCAGGTCGGGCCGGCCCAGCCGCCAGCCACCCTCGGCGAGGGCCGCCAGCGCGAGGCCGTTCCAGCTCGCGATCGCCTTGTCGTCGCGGCCGGGCTGCGGCCGGCGCAGCCGCCGCTCGAGCAGCCTCGCCCGGATCCGGTCGAGGCCGGCGGGCGGCGGCCCCTGGGCGCGCAGGACGGTCGTGCCGCCCTCGAAGTTGCCGTCGTCGGTGACGCCGTAGTGCTCGGCGGCGATGCGCGCGTCCTCCTCGCCCAGCGCCTCGGTCAGCTGCCGCGGGGTCCAGACGTAGGTCGTGCCCTCCTCGCCCTCGGTATCCGCGTCGAGCGCCGACGCGAACCCGCCCTCGGGGAGGCGCATGTCACGGAGCAGGAAGTCGAGCGTGCCCTCGGCGACGGCGGCGTAGCGCCCCTCGCCCGTCACCGCGGCCGCCTCGAGGTAGGCGGTCGCGAGCAGCGCGTTGTCGTAGAGCATCTTCTCGAAGTGGGGCACGAGCCAGACCGCGTCGACGGCATAGCGGTGGAAGCCGCCGCCGACCAGGTCGTGCATGCCGCCGAGGGCCATGCCGTCGAGCGTGGTGCGCGCCATCTCGAGCGCCTCGGCGTCGCCCGCGCGGGCGTGCCGGCGCAGGAGGAAGCCGACCGCCGGTCCGGCCGGGAACTTGGGCGCGCCGCCGAACCCGCCCCAGGTGCTGTCGTGCACCGCCTGGAGGCGCGGCATCGCGGCCGCCAGGATGTCGTCGGAGAGCGGATCGGGCGACGGGACGAGCTCGGAGGCGCGGCGCAGGGCCTCGCCGACGTTCGCGCCCACCCGCTCGACCTCGCCGCGCTGCTCCCGCCACGCCTTGTCGACGGCCAGCAGCACCTGCCGGAACGCGGGCATCCCATGCCGCGGCTGGGGCGGGTAGTAGGTGCCGCCATGGAACGGCTCGCCCGCGGGCGTCAGGAACACCGTCATCGGCCAGCCGCCGTGGCCGGTCATGCCCACGACCGCGTTCATGTAGACGGCGTCCAGGTCGGGCCGCTCCTCGCGGTCGACCTTGACGTTCACGAACAGCCGGTTCATCACCTCGGCCGTCTCGGGATCCTCGAACGACTCGTGCGCCATCACGTGGCACCAGTGGCAGGCCGAGTAGCCGATCGAGAGCAGGATCGGCCGCGCTTCGGTGCGCGCCCGCTCGAGCGCGTCGTCTCCCCAGGGATACCACTCGACCGGGTTCTCGGCGTGCTGGAGCAGGTACGGGCTGGTCTCGCCGGCGAGCCGGTTCATGCGACCACCATACCCGGGCACGGGGCCTGGCCCCACGTCGTGGGGCCAGGCCGCTCTGCTCTACGCGATCACCTGGCGGATCTGGTGGACGGCCACCATGATCACCGAGGCGTCGTCGCCGGGCGCGGCCGCCAGCGTCGTCATCAGCGACGCCAGCCGGCCGTACGGGTCGGTGCGGGCCGCCAGATAGCGGTCGACGGCATCGTCGATCGACGCGTCGCCCGTCTCGGCCAGCACCGCCGAGGCGATCTGGCGCCGCAGCAGCCGTAGGTCGTCTGCCAGCGACGCCCAGGCCAGCCGCTGCCAGCGCGTGTCGGCGGGGAGCTCGGACGCGCGCCGCTCGATCACGTCCAGATAGAGCCGCTCGCCGATCACGAAGAAGGCGTGGGCGACGTCGGCGATCGGGCGCGAGTAGGTCTGGGCGACGGTGATGATGTCGGGCGCGTAGACGAGGTCGGGCGCGATGGCCGCGAAGCGGGCCGCCTCGCGCGGCACGCCCTGCTCCAGCAGCCGCTCGAGGCGCTCGTCGCGGGCCAGCCGCCAGGCGGTCGTGGCAACGTCGCCCATCGACGCGACCAGCTCGGCGAAGGGTCCCCGGGAGCGCTCGACCTCGGCCTGCAGGTCGATCTGGGGGACGTGGGTCAGGTACCAGCGGGCGAGCTGCGCGACCACCGTGTCGACGCCGTCCATCAGGTCGGCCTGCACGTCGTTTGCGACCACCCGGTCGAGCTTCTCGACGGCGTCCCACGGCTCGCGCGCGTTCGACACGTCGCGGGCGACGATGAACCCGGCGGCCACCTCCTCCGGCCCCGCGCCGGTCTCGGCCACCATCCGCGACACGAACGTGACCCCCATCGAGTTGATCACGTCGTTTGTGATGATCGTGGCCACGATCTCGCGCCGCAGCGGGTGCGCCGCCATCAGGTGGCCGAAGCGCTCGACCACGGCCGGCGGGAAGTACTCGGCCAGCGAGGCGTCGAGGTACGGGTCGTCCGGCAGCTGCGACGCCAGCACCTGCTCGCGCAGCAGTCGTTTCGCGTACGCCAGGAGGACGCACAGCTCCGGCCGGACGAGGCCGTTCCCGGCCGCCCGCCGCTCGGCCATCTGCTCAGGCGTCGGCAGGAACTCGAGCGTCCGCTCGAGCAGCCCGCGGGCCTCGAGCTCGACCATCAGATCCTCGTAGGCCTCCATCCGCTGGGCCGCAACGGCGGTCTCCTGGCTCAGGATCTGCACCTGGAGGTAGTTGTCGTAGAGCACGTGGGCGACGACGTCGTTCGCGACCGACTGGAGCACCTCGTTGCGCTCCTCGAGGGTCAGCTCGCCGGCCTCGATGGCGAGGCCGAGCAGGATCTTCAGGTTGACCTCGTGATCGGAGCAGTCGACGCCGGCCGAGTTGTCGATCGCGTCGATGTTGATCCGGCCTCCGTTGCCGGCGTACTCGATCCGGCCGCGCTGGGTGAGGCCCAGGTTGCCGCCCTCGCCGACCACCTTGGCCCGCAGCTCGCGACCGTCGGCGCGGACGGCGTCGTTGGTGCGGTCGCCGACATCGGCATGGGACTCCGACGAGGCCTTCACGTAGGTGCCGATGCCGCCGTTCCAGAGCAGGTCGACCGGCGCGCGCAGGATGGCGTGGATCACCTCGGTCGGGGTCAACCGCTCGGACTCGATCCCGAGCGCCTCGCGCGCCTGGGGCGAGAGCGGGATCGACTTGGCGATGCGCGGCCAGATGCCGCCGCCGGCCGAGATCAGCTCGCGGTCGTAGTCGTCCCACGACGACGTCGGCAGCGCGAACATGCGCGCCCGCTCGTCGAACGACGCCTCCGGGTCGGGGTCGGGGTCGATGAAGATGTGGCGGTGGTCGAACGCGGCCAGGAGGCGCATCTGGCGCGAGAGCAGCATTCCGTTGCCGAAGACGTCGCCGGACATGTCGCCGATGCCGGCGGCGGTGAACGGCTCGGTCATGACGTCGCGGCCCATCTCGCGGAAGTGGCGGGTGACGCTCTCCCAGCCGCCGCGCGCCGTGATGCCGAGCGCTTTATGGTCATACCCATCCGAGCCGCCGGAGGCGTAGGCGTCGCCCAGCCAGAACCCGTACTCCGCGCTGACGCCGTTGGCCGTGTCGGAGAGATGGGCGGTGCCCTTGTCGGCGGCCACGACCAGGTACGGGTCGGGGCCGTCGAGGACGCGCACGTTCGGCGGGTGGACGACCTCGCCGCTGACCATGTTGTCCGTCAGGTCGAGCATCCCGCGCATCAGCGTGATGTACTGACGACGCTCCTCCTCGCGCAGCTCGGCCCGGTCGGCCGGCGGGTTCTTCAGCACGAAGCCGCCCTTCGCGCCGACGGGGACGATGACCGCGTTCTTCACCATCTGCGCCTTCATGAGGCCCAGGATCTCGGTGCGATAGTCCTCCAAACGGTCTGACCATCTGATGCCACCGCGCGCGACCGTGCCGCCGCGCAGGTGGACGCCGGCCATGTCGGGCGAGTAGACGAAGATCTCCCAGAGCGGCACGGGCCGGGGCATGCTGGGAACGTCCGCGCAACGGAGCTTGAACGAGAGGTGGCCGCCGTCGCGGACGTAGGCGTTCGTGCGCACCGTCGCCTGGATCATGCCCAGGTAGCCGCGCAGGATGCGGTCGTCGTCAAGCGAGGTGACGGCGTCGAGGTCGGCCGAGATCTCGGCCGCGAGCGCCGCCTCGGGATCCTCCCCCTCGCCTCCGCCCTGCGCCCGCTCGCGGTTCGGGTCGAAGCGGATCTCGAACAGCTGCACGAGCTTTCGGGCGATCCCGGAGTTCCGCACGAAACAGTCGTTCTGATACCGGGAGGTGAAGGTGGCGCCGAGCACCTGGCGGTATTCGCGGTAGGCGCGCAGGATGGTGATCTGCTGCCACGAGAGCCCGCCGGCGACGACCAGCCGGTTCAGCCAGTCGGAGCCGGCCCGCCCGTCCCATACCGCGCCCACCGTGGCGCTGACGATGTCGGCGTAGGCGGCCAGGTCGAGCTGGCGGCCGTCGCGACCGAGCACGCCGAAGTCGTGCAGGTAGCGAGTCTCGGCCGTGTCCCCCTGGAGCCGCGTCGGCACCTCCTCGACCACGGTCAGGCCGAGCTGCTCGAGCAGCGGCAGGAGCTCGGTCAGCGGCGCCTTGCCGCCGGTCTTGTAGAGCTTCACGCGCGTCAGCAGCGGCTCGGAAGGCCCGCTCTCGTTCTGGAGCGCGACCACGTATGGGCAGTCGTCGCCGATGCGCTCGAACTGCTGCACGTCGAACGTGGCCGCGCGGATCGACGAGGCGCTCTTGTAGTACTCGGGAAAGAGCGCGGCGTAGCGGCGGGCCAGCTCGTGGCCGCGCATCTCGCCGACCTCATCGGCGAGCGCGTCCGAGAGCGCGTCGTCCCACGAGCGCGCCGCCGCGGCCACCTCGCGCTGGATGTCGACAGGCGAGACGTCGGGGATGCCGCCCTCGCCGACGTGGATCGTGAAGTGGAAGCGGGCCGGGTCGGTCGCGAACGAGAGGGCGTAGTCGGCGACGACGCCCTGGTAGCGGAACTCGAACAGGTGCTCGAGCCGCACGCGCAGGTCGGTCGACACCCGGTCGCGCGGCAGCGCCACGACCGCCCATACGGTGCGCCGCATCGGATCGACGCGCAGGAAGACGCGCACGTTTCGCTCCTCCTGCATCGCGGCAAGCGACATGATGGTCGTACGCAGCTCCTGGGCCGGCGCGGCGAAGAGCTCGTCCTTGGGGAAGCTGTCGAAGAGCTCGACCACGGCCTTGTAGTCGTGCGAGCCGGTGATCAGGTCCTCCCAGCGCATGATCGCCTCGAGCTTGCGCCGGATCAGCGGGATCTGGCGGGCGGACTCGGCATAGGCCTTGCTGGTGAAGAGGCCGATCATGCGCAGCTCGCCCACGACGGCGCCGGACTCGTCGAAGCGCTTGACGCCGATGTAGTCCATCCGGGCGCGGCGGTGGATCGCGGTCTCCCTGTTCGTCTTCGCGACGGTCAGGAGCGGCCCGCTGAAGAGCCGGTCGCGCACCGACTGCTCGAGCTCGGAGACGGGCACCGGCTCTGCGAACCGCGAGCGGGTGTCGTCGGACATGACTCCGAGCCCCGAGCCCGGCACGACGGCGATGGTGGCGTCGTGGCCGGCCCCGGAGATCGTGTACTCGCGGTAGCCCAGGTAGATGAAGCTGTCGTCGGTGAGCCACTGCAGGAACTCGGTCGATTCCTGGATCACCGCCGGCGACCAGCGCGGTCCGCCCATCTGGGCGGCCTCGATCATCGTCTCGACCCGCTCCACCATCGGCAGGAAGTCGCGCACCGCCAGGCGCAGGTCGGAGAGCACCGCGAGGAGGTCGGCGCGCAGCTTCTCGAGCGCACCCTCGTCGAGCCGGCGGTCGGCCTGGAAGTGCATGACCGACTCGCGCCGGTGGGCACCGCGGGCCGGCGTGATCGCCTCGATGCGGCCGTCCTCGGAGCGCTCGACGCCGACCACCGGGTGCACGACCGCGCGCACCTGGAGCCCGTGCACGTGCATCTCGGTCGTGACCGTATCGACCAGGAAGGGCGCATCCTCGACGGCCACCTCGACGACGGAGCCGGCCGACTCCCAGCCGTCGCTGGCGAGGTCGGGGTTGTACGCGCGCACGGCCAGCTGGCCGGGCTCGCGCCCGCTCATGAACGAGTAGACGTGGGCGACGTGGGCGGCCAGGCCGCTCGTCCCCAGCTCGGCCACGAGCACGGCCGGCACGCGGCGGACGTAGGCCCGCACGAACTCGGCCAGCAGGCCGACGCGGCTGGTGCCCAGCTCCTCGAGCAGCGTGTCGACGAGCGCAGCGTCGCTCGAGTCGGGCTCAGCCACGGCGGGCGCCTGAGGCTCGCTGCTCACAGGGGGTGATCGTATCTCAGCCGGTGCGCAGAGGCTGCGGATCCGCCTCCACCACGGCGCCCTTCGGCTCGGCCGCGAAGCGGTAGCCGACGCCGGGGTGGGTGTGGATGTACCTGTACTCGCCGGAGCGGCGGTCGATCTTGGCCCGGAGCTTGCGGATGCAGACATCGACCGAGCGGTCGCGCTTCGTATGCGGCATGCCCCAGACGCGGCGGCGGAGCTGGTCGCGACTGAGCGCGCGCCCGCTCTCGACGGCCATCGCGTGCAGGAGCCGGAACTCGAGCACCGTGAGGCCGGCGTCCTCGCCGTCGACGATGGCCCGCCGCAGCTCCGAGTCGATCACGAGGCCCGGCGTCTCGATGGCGCCGTTCGAGC
>Ga0105240_10013349_pt1 | contig 11287 bp, 14 predicted proteins | sample KBSC54metaG_FD_80426 | JGI IMG/M metagenome (GOLD analysis project Ga0105240, IMG submission 80426) | Corn rhizosphere microbial communities from Kellogg Biological Station, Michigan, USA - KBS C5-4 metaG | ecosystem: Host-associated > Plants > Roots > Rhizosphere > Soil | place: Michigan, USA...
CGGCGGGGTCGGTCAGAGCGGTTCTCATAGGAGCCGTGGACCGTGAGCGGATGGTGGAATGAGCACTGGCCGCGCTTTATCTCAATCGGGACGGGGCGGAAAGCCTCTTTCTGCTCGTCATTCAGCACAGTCATGATTTCGTTCATGTCGCCGGCAAGTCCGGTGATGGGGAGCAGCTGCCACTTGTGGCTACCGGGGACGTAGTAGAGGCAGCCGTTGTCGACGGTGCTGTCGTCCAGAGCGATCCAGCAGGTGAGGTGCTGCATGGGCTGCGTGCGGGTCCAGTAGGAGTAGTCCTGGTGCCAGGCGACGACGCCGCCGTGGTGAGCGGGCTTGCAGAAGAGCTGGTCGTGCCAGAAGCGGACCGCGCCGTCGAGGAGCTGAGAGGCGGCGACGAGGAAAGCAGGGCTCCAGAGGACGTCATGAAACGCGGGGCCGGTTCGCCATGCGCCTAGAGCGTGGAAGAGGATGGTCTCTGGGTTGCTCGATTCGTTCGAATGGTACTCGTGGAAAAGCTGATGGGAGGGTTGAGACGGGTCCATGAGGGCGGTGAGTTCTGCCCGCAGCGTTTCCACCTGATCGTCGTTGAGGATCGGCACACCGGCGAGGTAGCCGTCTCGGTGGAAGGATTGCACCTGGTCGTCGGTGAGGCGGTATTGCTGCCACTCGTGCTTCGTTGCGGGAGGCTGGCCGAGAGCGCCGGTCGGGGCGTGAAGTCCGGAGTAGTCCTGAATCGTAGAGGTGATGGCGGTGGTGGTCATGGTGGAGTTCCCGGAATGAGATGGGCTCGCTGGCCTACGCGGGAGTTCTACATGAGAGAGGGTGGGGATGACAAACGCTAGCATGCGAAAAGCAACTGCTGTCCCTCCGCTCCCTTTGTCCGTCGGGATAACAACAGTCGTGCTCGCCAGACACCTACTCCCTGATTGGGGCCATGCTTTTGGTGTTCCAGTACGTGTACTGGATCCGGTGGATCACTGTAATCGTGGAGAGGACGGCCAGCACCCAGAGAACGGGCGCCATCACGCCCCAACGCTGAAAGAGGGCTCCCAGGAGAATGAGGACGATGCGTTCGGGGCGCTCCATGAATCCGACTTTGCAAGACCCGATGAGGGCTTCGGCCCGGGCGCGGGTGTAGCTAACCATTAGCGAGGTCACCATCACGAAAGCGACGAGGACGACGTAGCGGAAGCGGTTAATGCGTCCGTAGTAGACCAACAGGCCGAAGAAGAGGACGACGTCGGAGTAGCGGTCGATCACAGAGTCAAAAAAGGAACCGAAGACAGTGACTTGGTTCGTCTTGCGAGCGACGCGTCCATCGACCATATCGAAGAGGCCCGCGCCAAAGATCACGCATCCGGCGTAGAAGAACATGATTCCCGCATTGCTGGCGTTGGCGTGCCCAAAGAAGAAGGCCGCGACGATGTTGATGACCAAGCCAATGAAGGTGAGTACGTTGGGAGAAATCTTTGTAAGGGCCAGACCATGAACGATCCGGTCAAGTAGCCAGCCGCAGGCGCGGCCGAAAGCGCTGGTCCAAGTCATCGTACTTCCCTTACTTATCGGTGCCGGTTCCGGCCTCTTCTTCGTCTTCGTCCGCCGCTTCATCGTGGACGGTGGTCAGCTTGAGAATTTCAAGTTCGCGTTTACCGTTGGGGGTAACGACCGTGGCGGTGTCGCCAACCTGCTTGCCAACGAGGCCGCGCCCGATTGGCGAAGTGGTTGAGATAAGGCCCTTAGCTACGTCGGACTCTTCGCTGGTGACGAGACGATAGACAATTTCTTCGTCCTTGGTGGTGTCAAAGACCACAACGGTGGAGCCGAAGCCGACCTTGTCGCGCGGAATGTTCGCCAGGTTGACGAGCGAGAGCTCCGCCATGCGGCGCTTGAGCTGCCCGAGGCGAGCGTTTACGAACTCCTGCCGCTGCTTGGCCATGTGGTACTCGGCGTTCTCAGAGAGGTCCCCAAGAGCCACGGCCTTTTTAATTTCGGCCGGCAATTCGTGAGCAAGTTCATGCTCCATAGCAGCGATCTCTTTCAGCAGCTGCTTTTTGATGTGATCGGGCATTCAGTGATCCGTGGCGGCCGGCGGGGATTGCTCAACCGCGATTAGATGAAACGTCTAGAACCTCCATTATACGCGCCTTAGAGGGTGCAGGAGGCGGTCTGCCCGGGCGTGCCAAGACGCGATTGAAGCGCGCGATGCTGAGCGCTTCTCGTTTGGCAGATGAATTTCAGGGAATTTCGAGTAAGGAGGGAATAAAGCCTCGGGTCGCCGGTTATCGACTCTGAACCGGACAGAGAACCAGAAACGGAGTTTGAGGAGAAAACGATGAATGACTTGCAAGACGAACGAATGGAGAACGCCCCGGAGAACGGCGTGAGCGCCGACGGTATTGACCGGCGCGGGTTCTTGAAATGTATGGCCTGGGCTGGGACGGGGCTGGTGTGGACCTTCGCCGGTGGCGTGCCAACATCGCGAGCTTTCGGGGAGGAGGCTCGGGGCGGCGGGAAGTCCGACTTCACGTTTGTGCAAATCAGCGACAGCCACCTCGGGTTCAGCAAACCGGCGAATACGGACGTGACAGCGACCTTGCAGAAGGCGCTGGCGAAGATCGATGCGGCGCCGCAGATGCCGGATTTTCTGATTCACACCGGCGACCTGACGCACTCGTCCAAGCCGAGTGAGTTCGACACACTAGACCAGTTGCTGAAAGCGCGGCGGCAGGTCTTCTATGTTCCGGGCGAGCACGATACGTCCGTCGACGACGGGAAGATGTATCTGGAGCGCTATGGCAAAGGCACGAAAGGGAACGGCTGGTACAGCTTCGACCATAAGGGCGTGCATTTTGTAGGGCTGAATAACGTGGTGCAGCTTGAAGGAATGGGCAAGCTGGGCCAGGCGCAGATCGACTGGATCAAGGATGATCTGCGCGCCATAAGGAGCAGCACGCCGGTTGTGGTGTTTGCACACATCCCGCTCTGGGCAGTCTATCCGGATTGGGGATGGGGAACTTCGGACAGCGAGCAGGCATTTTCGGCACTAAGGCGTTTCGGATCCGTCACGGTGCTGAATGGGCACATTCACCAGGTGATGCAGAAGGTGGAGGGCAATGTGAAATTCCACACGGCGATGTCGACCGCGTTTCCGCAGCCTGCGCCGGGAGCAGCGCCGTCTCCGGGGCCCATGAAGGTTGCGGCCGAGCGGCTGCAGAACGTGCTGGGAATCACGGACGTGAGTTTTGTGGCTCAACACCGGGAACTGGCTGTGGTGGATGCGACGCTGTCGGGCATGAATGCAGAAAAACGAGAGTCCGCGCTGTGAAGGTGGGGAGAATTGCGATCACCTACAGCGGTCTGCTACTGGCAGCCGCAGTGGGACTCTCGTTTGTGCATCCATGGGGCAATCTCCGTGATGTTGACGCGCGAGGTGAGTTGTTTGGCGGCAGCGAGGTCCCGCACGGCGTAAAAGAGGTGCTCGAGCAAAAATGCGCGGACTGCCACTCGAATCGCACGCACTGGCCGGTGTACAGCAGGCTGGCGCCGGGCACGTGGCTGATGGAGCACGACGTAAGCGGAGGCCGTGCGGCGCTGAATTTCTCGCGGTGGCAGGAGATGCGAACTGAAGAGCAGGTCGATGCGCTTTCGCGGATCGCGGCCGAGGTGCGCAGCGAGGAGATGCCGCCGACGGCGTACACGATGATGCATCCGACGCGGCACATCAGCGATACGGAGAAGCAGGAGGTTGCTGCGTGGGCGCGCGCAGAGAGACGTCGGCTGAGAGCCGCTGCGGAAGCAGCGAAGGAGATGAGCAGGCAATGAGCAGCAAGGATGTGAGACGGTTCTGGGTAGCGGTTTCGGGGTCGTGGATTGTGTGCACTTTGGCGATTCTGGTGTGTCCCAAGTCAGGCGTTACGGAGGTTGGGCCGAGCGCGAATTCAGCGAACGGCAAGGTGCTGTTTGAGAAGCGCTGCACAGGGTGTCACTCGCTGGAGAAGAACAAGGAGGGGCCGCGGTTGGCTGGGGTGTATGGAAGGAAGGCAGGGGCTGTTGCGGATTTCAGTTATTCGAATGAGTTGCATGCGGCGAAGATCACCTGGGATGGTGCGATGCTGGATCGCTGGCTGACGAATCCGGACGCGGTTGTAAAGGACAATGACATGGCGTTTCATGTTTCCGATTCCAAGGAGCGGGCGGACATCATCGAGTTTCTTCGAGTATCCTCGGGCAAATAGGGTCCGGGCTGCAATCCGGCTCGGAATGGATGAAATGGACCGAGTGTTCTTCGAACAGCTTTCGATGCCGCTGTTCGACCAACTCTACAATCACGCCTGCTGGCTGACCGGGGATCGCACGGATGCGGAAGACCTGGTGCAGGAAACCTACGCGAAGGCGCTGAAGGGGTTCGGATCGTTTGCAGAGGGAACGAATCTGCGCGCGTGGATGTTCAGAATTTTGCGCAATGCATTTCTCAATTCACGCAGCGGGTTGAAGCAAAAAACGGAGTATCTGGAAGATGATGAGGCGGGGGCGGACGAAGCGGTTGCGCACGAGATAACACCGGAGGCGCTGTTCCTGGCCAGCGAGAGCCAGGAGGCTATTTTCAACGCGCTTGAGCGATTACCAGTGCCGCATCGCGAGATCATCCTTCTCTGCGATGTGGACGAAATGTCGTACCGGGAGATTGCGCAGGTGCTGGACTTGCCGGCAGGGACGGTGATGTCGCGGCTGGCGCGGGCGCGAAGGAATTTGCGCGCGGCGCTGGGTGCGAGGGAGGCAATGCGATGACGGCGTGCAGTCAAGATCGCAACGTGCTGGCGGCGTATCTCGACGGCGAGCTTACGGCGGATCAGGAACGTTCGCTGCAGGAGCATATGCGAGGTTGCCCGGAATGCGCGGCTGAGGTTGCTGCGCAGGTGAGGCTGCGGCGCTCCATGAAACGGGCGGCAACACGGTTTACACCGAGCGCTGCACTCCGGCTCAAGGTACAGGGACAGATTGCGCCGAAGCGGAGCGCTGGATTTCGTTGGCTGTGGCCGGCAAGTGTTGCTCTGGCAGTCATGTTGTTGGCCGTGATTTGGGCCAGGCAGAGTACAGCGAAGAATGAGGCATTTCGAGAGGTGGCTGATTTGCACGTGTCGGATATGGCGAGCGCGAACCCGTTCGATGTGGTCTCTTCGGATCGCCATACGGTGAAACCCTGGTTTCAGGGCAAGATTCCGTTTGCGTTCAATCTGCCGGAGTTTGCGGGATCGGAGTTCACGCTACTTGGCGGACGGCTGGTCTATCTGCATCAGCAAGCGGCTGCGCAACTGGTGGTTGGCGCGGGCAAGCACAGGATTTCGGTGATGGTGGTGCAGGAGAGTGCCGGGTTCGGGATGGGGATGCCTTTTGCGGGCGGCGTGTCGGTCCGGGATTCGTTCAATGTGGAGACGTGGGAGAAGAACGGGCTGCGGTTCTATGTGATCGGCGATGCCGAACAGGGCGCTATTCACCGGTTGGCGCTGGCGCTGCAGAACGTGAATGGATGAGGCCCCAGGAACCCCGAGTGAACCAACTCGGGGTCCCTTTGGAAGCCCATCTTAATACGCTGGGGGACCGCCTACGATCGGTAGAGAGACGTCGGCCTGGTGCATCGTTACGGTTTCGAGAGTGAAGCCGGGACCGGTCGATGATGTAAGAAACGGGGTGAGCGCGGCCACGGCGGAGTGCGGGCCGTTGTACACGGCGTTGAGCCCGTCGGTTGATTCGTAGTTCAAATTGTTGGCCGGGTCTGTGCCGGAGATAACGCGGCCGAGCACGCGGTGTTCCGCCTCGATCCCCATGATGGAAGCTGAAACCTTGGCGAAGTAGTCGAGCTGTTCTTTGGAGTAGGCGCGATCGGCCTTCTCGCGCCATGCGCCGTCTCCGCGATGAGCATTGGCTGACTTGGCTGCGAATTCCTGAATGGCATTCAGGTAAGCGCCGATGAATGCGTTCTCGAGCGCATCGAGCAGCCCGGTGAACGCCGCGAGCGAATCGAAGGTGCCTGCAGGAAAGTAGAAGGTCTGCACGGGATCCTGAGCGGCTGAGGAGATTCCGAGCAGCGAACGAAAGAGGGCTGCGTGTTGCAACTCCTGCGTGAGCGCGGCACGGATGTAGGCGACGTTCCCGGCGTCTCCTGCGCTGCTGACGTTGGTGGCTGTGCCCCCAGGGCCGGCGAGGTTGGGATCCTGAATGACGGATCCGACGAGCGCGTTGTAGTAGAAAGTCGAGGCAAGATCTTCGGCGATCAGCGCTGCTGTGAAGATCTCCTTCACCGTATCCTGCCCCTGAGCAGATTCCTGTGCCATTTCGCCTGCGGAATCGTGTTCTTTTGCAAAGGCCACACGGGCTCCGGAAGAGAGGGCTGCGACGCCTCCAAGTGAGAGCACTCCGGCCTGGGCGAGAAATCTACGGCGTGCGAGGCGCTGGGTCGTGATTGCGTCTGCAGAATCGGACAATGCTGGATGATTCATTTAACCTCCTGAGCGTTGTGTTCCAGTTGTGAATGCGCGAACTCGGGGAGAGCCGCAGGTGAACGCGTTGCCATTAACAGGAACGTGCGCTGACAGAATTGGATTTAACAAGCCGTTCTCTTTTGCGAAGAATTCGGGCAAAAGACGAAAACAGTTCTAGGTTGAACCTCGGGTAGATAGAATGTCGCTGGTCAGCTATTCCCCACAGATGTCCACTGAACCGAAGAATCCGTTTCCCCCTGAAGGACGTACTCCAAGTGAGACGGTGAGTTTGCGCGGACTTGGTTCAGGCGAAGCAGACGGCGATCGAGCGCTGATGGAACGAGTGCGCGCCGGCGGGCAGCAAGCGATGACGGCGGTATTCGATCGGTATGCAGGGCTGGTTTACTCCGTGGCTTTTCGCGTGCTCAAGGACGCGGGCCACGCAGAAGACGTGACCCAGGAGATTTTCTTTCAGCTTTGGCGAAATCCGGCTAGCTTCTCATTTTCCAAGGGGTCTCTCGGAGCGTGGTTGCTGGTCGTTGCGCGCAATCGCGCGATTGATCACCTGCGGCAGCGCAGGCCGGCCGAACCGATTGATGAAGTGGTAGTGGTCTCTGCCACGAATCTGCAGAGCGAGGCGGAGTGCAGCATTCTGATGAAGCGTGTTCGAGGAATTCTCGGAGATCTGCCTCAGGAGCAGCAGCAGTCGTTACAACTGGCGTTTTTTGACGGACTGTCTCATTCGGAGATAGCGGAGAGGACAGGACAGCCGCTCGGAACCGTGAAGACCCGTATCCGGTCGGCTCTGAGCAGCTTGAGGAAGAGGCTCGAACCATGAACGACGCGCAACACATTTCGCCCGACGATCTAGCACTGCACGCGCTGCAGGCTCTCTCCCCGCAGGAGAGCGCCGCGGTGCGCGAGCATGTGTCGGGGTGTGGGGTGTGCCGCGCGGAGCTTGCCAGTTTGCACGGAGACCTGGCTATGGTCGCGCTCGGCGTCGAGCAACAGCCGTTGCCCGCCGGAGCCCGTGAGCGATTTGCGCAGAGATTGGAAAGCGATGCGAGGGCTGGCGCGGTTGAAGGGAAGCGGTCCGAGCCAATGTCGATTGAGCGGACGTCAAAGCCAAGACTCGCGACATGGGCGGGCTGGCTTGCAGCCGCAGCTGCTTTGATTGTGGCTGCAGCGTTGGGCTTTGAGGTGAATTCTCTACGAGCGCGTTTGCAGGAGAGCGACAACAAGATCGCGGCATTCCAAGCGAGTGAATCACAGGCGAAGCAGGTGGCTGAAGTGCTGACGGCTCCGTCGGCGCAGAAAGTTGTGCTGACCGCTTCCAAGACACCGCCGGCTCCGACCGGGCGCGTAGTTTACCTCGCTTCACGTGGAGGCTTGATTCTGCAGGCGAACAACCTGGCTTCAATCCCTGCCGGCAAGACGTACGAACTTTGGGTGATTCCGGCAGATGGCTCGGCGCCGATTCCCGCGGGGTTGTTCAAGCCGGATGCGGCAGGAAATGGTTCCCTCGTGCTGCCATCGATTCCGCAGGGCGTGAAGGCGAAAGCTTTCGGAGTGACGCTGGAGGATGCAGCCGGATCAAAGACGCCGACTGCGCCGATTCTGCTTGCCGGCGCGGCTCCCCAATCTGGTGAGTAACCAAGTCTGGTAAGTAACTCATTCTTGATCGGCAGAGGTTTCTGGCACTCTGTGTCTTTCGTCAAGAAATGACTGCAAAATCAAGGTAGCTGCGACCTGGTCGACAAGCCGTTGGTGAGACTGGCGCGCATGACCGGCCTCATAGAGGATCTGATGTGCCTGGTGCGATGTGAGGCGCTCCTGCCAGAGGTGGATGGGCAGCGACGTGAGCTGTTCGAGCGCAGCGGCGAAGGCGTGGATCTTCAAGGCCTGGGAAGTTACCTCCCCTTCAGAGCCCAAAGGGTTTCCGACCACAATGGCGGCTACCTCATAGCGGCGGCAGAGGCGAGCGAGGGAGCGGAGGTCTTCGCGAGGGTTACGGCGGCGCTCGAGGGTGAGCACCGGTTGCGCGGTCAGCCCCAGTTCGTCGGAGACAGCGACGCCGATGCGCTTCGACCCAACATCGAGCGCGAGAAAGCGGGGTGGGCTGGGCTGGGCGGGCATCAGGGTTCCAAGTCCAGCTTAAATCGCGATAGGCATATTCGTTGATCTCATCCCGGACTATTAGAATAAGGAAAGTTGAGAATCCAATAGGGTTAAGAGCGCGTCCTATTGCAGAGGTGTTCTGAAACGGATGTCAAGCCGCAGTCGAGGGAAGCGAAACAAGAGAGGGCTCGGCGCGGCGGGGTTTGTCCTGGTGCTCCTGGTGATTGCAGGGGTTGCAGCTGGGGTGACGGGCTGGGCGATCTTCACGCCATACGGACCATCGACCGAAACATTCGTCGATATCCCAACAGGCTCTTCCACAACGCACATCGCGCGCCAATTGCAGGCCAGTGGGGTTATACGGAATCAGCTTGCATTTGATCTTTGGCGCTGGGTCAGGCGCGGAAAGCTGAAGGCGGGTGAGTACAGGTTCGATCATCCGATGCCGCTGACAGCGGTATATGAGCAGATTGCACGGGGTGAGGTCTTCACCATTGCGGTTACGATCCCGGAGGGGGCAACCGTTTTTGACGTTGCCAACCGGTTGGAGCAAGCAGGTATCTCATCGAGGCAGGAGTTCTTGAACGAGCAGCCGCGGCTGGCGGAGCTTGTGTCCGACATCGATCCGCGGGCGAAGACATTGGAGGGGTATCTGTTCCCGGATACGTATAAGTTTCCCCGCCGGACAAGCCCAACCCAGATCGCTGCCGCGATGGTTCGCCGCTTCAGGACGATCGCAACGGAACTTGGACTGAGAGAGAACGTACATAACGTGGTGACGCTGGCTTCACTGGTAGAACGCGAGACTGCACTGCAACCAGAGAGGCCGTTGGTCGCCAGCGTCTTCGAGAATCGGCTCGCCAAGCGCATGCCGCTGATGACCGATCCTTCAGTGATTTATGGGCTTGAAGTTCGTGACCAGTGGCGCGGAGCCATTTACAAAAGCGACCTGAGTCGCGATACGCCGTATAACACTTATCTTCATCCGGGATTGCCGCCTGGCCCGATCGCCAACCCAGGGCTGCCATCACTCAAAGCGGCCATGAATCCGCCAGAAACGAATTACCTCTACTTCGTAGCTGCCGGCGCGAATCCCCAGGGCAAGTCGCTTTTTTCCACGACGCTTGAGGAGCATACGAAGAACGTCTCAGGCTACCGACGTGCCATGAAGAAGGCGGGACAGCGATGAGCCGCGGGATAACGCTTCGGCAACACGGAATGTGTATCGGATTGGCACTGCCACTCTTGCTGAGTGGTTGTGGACTTGTGCCAATGAAGAGGCATCTGCCGGTACCCAAGCCGCCTGCTCGCATACAGGCTGCAACCCCTGAGGAACTGGTAGAACAGCTTGACAAGCACTGGAACGAATTCCAGAATCTGACGGCGACAGTGGAGATGCGGGCGACCATGCTGAAGCCGCAGGAGGGCCTGGCAACGGATTACCCTTCGGTGCATGGATGGATCGTGATGCAGAAGCCGAGCCAGATGCGCGTGGTTGGCCAGTTGCTGGGAACAGTGAAGGTGTTCGACATGGCGAGCGACGGTAGGCGATTCACAATTCTCATTCCGCCCAAAAGCAAAGCCATCGAAGGTCCGAACAAGCTGACCAAGAAATCAGACAAGCAGATGGAGAACTTGCGGCCGGGCTTCTTCTTCGACGCTATGATGGTGCGCGGACTTGATCCAGAGGACTACTACGCCGCGATTTCTGACACGGAAACCATCGAGGATGCAGAGAAGAAACATTTGACCTTAATGCCGGAATACGTCCTGAGTATCACCAAGCATGCCACCAATGGCAGCAAGCGTGACAAGCCCGTCCGCGTGATTACATTCCACCGCGACGATCTGCAGCCTTCGAACCAGGACCTCTACGATGAGCAAGGTAATCTCGAGAGCCAGGTGAGCTACTCAGGGTACAGGGACTTCAACGGAAAGCAGTTTCCCTCGAAGGTCGTAATCAAGCGCCCGCTTGAAGGAATACAGCTCACCCTGACCGTGGACAAAGTGAACACCGATGTCGCGTTGCCCGCGGATGAGTTTTCGGTGAAGATTCCACCGGGTACGCAGACACAGCACCTGGAGTAGACAGCCGAAGCTTCTATACGGAACCCCCGGTCGCGCGTCCGGATTTGCTGAGTTCGCTGTAGAAGCCGAGGTCGCGGCCTTCTTGCATCTTAGTGATGTAGAGGATCTGACCGTAGTGCAGACCAAAGTGCTCGACGACCTGATAAACGGCTGCGAGGCCACTGACGGTGTAGCCCTGAATTTGCCAGGTGGCGAGTAGTTCTTCCGATGTAAGGCGCGCAAGCACCTTGGCAGCTTCGTCTATCGTCTGCTCGAGTCGGGCCAGGAGGTCCGCTGCGGAGAGGTCTCCCGTGGCGCTGAATTCAGCGGGGCGATCGCGCTCATCACTAAGGCGATTGAATGAGGCAACGAGCCATTGCAATACGTTGCCATTCAGATGAAGCACCAGATTGCCAATGCTGTTGCTCGCCGGGTTGGGACGCCACCAGATCTGTTCCTTATTCAGCGGTTCGACTGCCTTGCGAAGTCGCGGCCAGTATTGATTGAGGAGCTTGTTGCGCGAGAACTCAAGGAACAAATTGCAGGCAGGATCAGTCGGCATTGCACAATCCCTCACTGAAACTCATTTTACGCAGCCCGGCAAACACAAATCCGGATGCGAG
>Ga0105240_10013350_pt1 | contig 11287 bp, 10 predicted proteins | sample KBSC54metaG_FD_80426 | JGI IMG/M metagenome (GOLD analysis project Ga0105240, IMG submission 80426) | Corn rhizosphere microbial communities from Kellogg Biological Station, Michigan, USA - KBS C5-4 metaG | ecosystem: Host-associated > Plants > Roots > Rhizosphere > Soil | place: Michigan, USA...
CTTGAGGTAGATGGAATCCAACACGCGCTTGCCCATGCCCGGCATGGCGCGGGAGGAGAGCGAGACGACCAGGAACCCGTATTCGGTCATCGCGCTCGGAGTGGCAAAATTTTCGGTGGGCACGTTATTGCCGGCCGCAGGACCGCCGTAAACGGAAACCAGCGTGGGGTACTTCTTTGCAGGGTCGAAGTTAGAGGGGAAGGCGATCGTGCCGAATAGCGGAGTCTTTCCGTCGGCGGCCTTATAGCTGTACATCTCGACCTTCTTGAGGCCAAGCTGATCGAACTTGGCAGTATCGGCCTTGGCCAGTTGCGCCACGACCTTCCCCGACGCATCCAGAAGTTGTGTGGCCGCCGGCTGATCGTGCGTCTGGTAGACATCGACGATAAACTGATTGTCCGATGAAATGCCGCAGCCGCCGCCTCCGCCGAAACCTCCCGGTCCACCGCCGCGGCCTCCGCGACCGCCACCGCCGGGTTGACCGCAAGCTGCGATGGTGTGGTTGAATTTCGGGTCGGTCAGGCGCACATCTCCTTTGCCGTCCAATCCGACGCGGTGAAGTTGCATCTTCATGAAGTTGTCGCCGTCGCGCGCCGTGTAGAACATGATGCCGGCTGCCTCATCGACTTTCACGATATTTCCCGCTTCAAAGGTCGTGTTGTTTGTAAGTGTCGCGAGTTGCTTGCCACTCAGATCGTAGAGATAGAAGTTACGCCATCCATTGCGCTCCGATTCCCAAATGAACCGTCGATTGTCCTTCAGGTACTGCATGGCGGGGCGGTTGTTCGTCCAACCGGTCGGCCACTCCTCTCGCACGACCACCCGGCATGCGCCGCTCGCCGGGCTGGAGGCAACGAACTCCATGATCTGCTGGCGGCGATTGGTACGGTTCAGGAAAAGCTCGGCGCCGTCGGGCGACCAGCGCACATCGTAGGCATAATGCCCGACCACGGTATCGGAGAACGGCTTACCGTCCCGGATGTCCATCTTCACTGGCTTTCCAGCGGCAACGTCGTAAATGAAGATATCGGCAATCGGATTCGGCGCGCCGGGCTTCGGGTAGGCCTCGATATCCATGGTGTCCTGCACCGCCGTCTGGTTCATTTGCAGGTAGAAGTCTTTTACCTGACTCTCGTCGAAGCGATAGTATCCGACCTTCGAGCTGTCGGGCGACCACCAGATCGCGGTGGTCTGGGCAAGTTCCTCGCCATAAACCCAGCTACCGGTCCCGTACTTGATGCGACCCTTCTCGCTGCCATCCGTACTGATGGCCTTTTCGTTGGATCCGTCCAGGTTGGCGATCCACAGATTGCGATTGCGGTAAAAGGCCTTCAGCTTATGGTCGGGAGATTCGACGCAGAACGCCTGCCGGCCGCGCGCTGTGCCGCCGGTAGGACAGCCTTCCACCGGGGTGGCCGGCATTTCCGATTGTTCCTGCTCCATACCGCCGCGGCCGGCTGCCGGCGGCTGACCGCCTCTTCCGCCACGTGCGCCGCGTCCGCCCGCGGCCGGCTCCGGCGCGTCGCCGGTCACCGCGACCTGCCGCGTGTCTGTATCGTATTTGTACGATTTCCCGGCGAAGTTGTAAGTGAAGCTCTTACCGTCCGCCGCCCAGGTAACGCCCAAGGATCCAGGCGTGACAGAGCCGTTGATCTGGGGCTGCATCCTGGTGAACTGATCGTATCCCGGCATCTCCTTGATGCGATCCTGCGCCAACACGGCGGTGACGCCGGCAAGCGCGAGCAGTGCTGTCGCGATGAGTGCGCGCGTAGACATTCCGGGATTATAGCAGCACGGCAGCGCCGGCTACTTGGCGCTAAATTTCGTCCACGGACGCGCGTCCATGTCTTTCAGCACCGGCTTGAACCAGGCGTATTCTGGATGCTTCGCCAGATGCTCCGCCGCCTTGAAGTGCAGTCCGCACGCGTGGCCTAAGGCCGCCGTCAACGTCATCTTCTCCGCGCCCGCCGCATCCGTGATCTTATTCTGCACCGCGCCCACCGGCGCGTACGGACCCTGCCACGTGGGCATCCCGCGCGGCGACAAATCGACGTGTCCGCACAGCGTCCGCTCACCGGGATTCACCTTGTTCTCGTACGTATCGAAGTGGTCGCCCAGGAACTTCTCGCCCGCCGCGATATCGATCTTGCCCTTGTACTGATCCATCAACTGCAGCCAGCGCGCATGCCGCGCGTTATCGCTATGGCTCTTGTCCGCCAGGTTGAAGCTCGTCTCTTCTTTGGCCAGCTTCGGATCGGCCGGGAAGTTCGAACCCACAAAGAAGCCGTCCTTCGTGCGCTTGAGGATCACGTTCTTCAGCCCGAGCTCCAGGCTCGCCACTTCATTGTTCTTGCGATCGGCAACCAGCCAGTTGTTGGCATACCCGCCGTTGTTGCCGTCCTTCATGATGCGCTCGAAGTCGTAGATCGAAGCCGAGTACTGCATCGCCTTGCGCGCCCGCGCGAATTCCGGTACGCCGCTCGGATCGAAGCCGTCGAACTCGCTGATCGTCGTCTCGGTAATAATGATCCCCGCCGAGTTCAATCCGAAATCGTCGCCGCTGTGAATCAGGCCGGGCATCCCGTCCATCACGATGCGATTGCCTTTCGCCGGCACAATGTCGAACACGATATTCCAGCGCTCGCCCGACGAGTAGCTTGTCCAGTTATTGTGTCCGATCACCACCCGTCCATCCTTGGTGTAAGACCCGGTCGCCGCAAACGCGCTGCAGTGCTCCGCTACCGCCGGATTCGACGTCGGCTTGCCATGGCTCTTGTCGTACCACTTGTCGTAATACGGCAGCTCCAGCCACGCGTTCAGCGCCACCACGTCCCAAATATCGAGCTTCACGTTGCGCGCGGCCAGACCCTCGACGATGCCGTTCATCTCGTCGCGATATTCCTGCTCGACCTTCGGCCACAGCACTTCCTGCGCCGCCTTGCGGAAGAACGACCAGTCCTTCTTCTCGTCGTGCATCATCTCGGTGGAGATGGTCTTCACGTTGTCCTGTATCTCGTTCGCCAGCAGATAGCCGTGCTGGAAACCGATCTGATTGGGCGTGCCCTCCAGGTGGACCTGCACCCAGCCGCCGCGCTCCGCCGCACGGCTGGCCTTCTTCATGCGCGGGTCGATGTTCGGGTCCTTGGAAACCAGCGTATACGCCAGTGCCAGAACCAGGAGCGGGAGGAGAACGGCTGTTCGTCGCATTGCCGCTATTATAGTAAGGAATCCATGACAGAAAGCGCACAGGGCAAGAAGCTGACCGCTCACGTCAAGGCTGCGGGTTGAGCGGCCAAACTTAGTCCAAAGGTTTTGGACCAGGTCTTATCCGCCGTGCCCCGCTGGGCCGACGACAACGTGCTCGTAGGGTTTGACACTGCCGACGATGCCGGCGTGTACAAGCTGACGCCGGATCTCGCCCTTGTGCAGACCGTGGATTTCTTCACACCCATCGTCGACGACCCGTACACTTTTGGCGCCATCGCCGCTGCCAATTCCCTCAGCGATGTCTACGCCATGGGCGGCCGGCCCATCTCGTCGCTGTCCATCCTCGCCTGGCCCGCCAAGGACGATGTCGACGATCTGAAGGCCATCCTCAAAGGCGGCGCCGAGAAGATGCACGAAGCCGGCTGCACCATTCTCGGCGGCCACAGCATCACCGACGAGGAGGTCAAATTCGGTTACGCCGTCACCGGCCTCGTCCATCCGGATCGCTACAAGCCCAATGCCGGCGCGCGCGTCGGCGATGCCCTGGTGCTCACGAAACGTATCGGCACCGGAGTCATCGCCACCGCCCTGAAGCGCGGCATCGCATCCGAGGCGCACGTCGAAGAGTCCACGCGCCAGATGCTGACTCTCAATCGCGTCGCCTGCGAAGCCATGCTGCAGTTCGATGTGCACTCTTGCACCGACGTCACCGGCTTCGGTCTGATCGGTCATGCGCGCGAGATGGCGATCGCGAGCGGCGTCAGTTTCAAGCTTGCCGCGGATGCCGTCCGCTTCCTGCCCGGCGCGCTGGATTACGCACGCCAGGGTGCGCTGCCCGGCGGCCTCAAGAACAATCGCGAATTTGCCGCATGCTCGGTTGCATCCCGCCAGCTTGCGCCCGAAGTGGAAGCCCTGCTGTACGACCCGCAGACTTCCGGCGGCCTGCTGATCGCGCTACCCGGCGCCGATGCCGCGCAACTCGAAAAGCTGCTGCCGGACTGCCATCGTGTGGGTCGCGTGGTCGCTCGCAAGCGGCAGCCGATCGTAATTTTATGACGCACAACCCCATCATTGTCGCCCTCGATGTGGAAACTGCCGCCGACGCGCGCGCCCTTGTGGCCCGCCTCGGCAGCACGGTGAACTTTTACAAAGTCGGCATGGAGCTGTACGCTGCGGCCGGCATGGAATTTGTCCGCGAGCTGATCGGGGAAGGGAAGGACGTTTTCCTCGATCTCAAAATGTACGATATCCCCGAGACCGTAAAGCGCGCCGTCATTCAGGTGGCGCGCACCGGCGTCCGCTTCCTGACCATTCACGCGGTGGGCTCCGCGATGCGGGCCGCCGTCGAAGGCCGCGGCGCCTCCGGCCTCAAGCTGCTCGGCGTCACCGTCTTGACCAGCTTCGGGCCGGAGGACATGGACGACCTTAACTACACAGGCACCATCGCCGAACTCGTCGAACGCCGCGCGCGCAAAGCCGTCGAAGTCGGCATGGACGGCATCGTGGCCTCGCCCCTGGAAGTCGCCGCCGTCCGCCGCATCGCCGGACCCCAGACGATCCTCGTGATCCCCGGCATCCGCTCCGCCGGCACGGAGAAGGGTGATCAGAAGCGCGTCGCCACTCCCGCCGAAGCCATCGCCAACGGCGCCGACTACCTGGTGATCGGTCGCCAGATCACCCGCGCCGCAGACCCCGCTGCCGAGGCCGCCAAAGTGCTCGCGGAGATCTGCGTCGCAGGATGAAACTTCCGGTCACACTGCGCGCCCTCCAGTATCGGAACTTCCAGCTGTTCTTTAGCGGCCAACTGATCTCCCTGATCGGCACGTGGATGCAGAACGTGGCGCAGGCCTGGCTCATCTATCGGATGACCGGCAGTTCGGTGCTGCTCGGCGCGATCGGTTTCGCCAGCCAGATTCCGTCCTTCATCTTCTCGCCCGTCGCGGGTATCGTGGCCGACCGGTACAGCCGCCATCGCGTCGTCATCGCCACCCAGACGGCATCGATGCTGCTGGCGCTCGCGCTGGCCGTGTTGGTGCTCGGCCATACGGTGAAGATCGAACACATCTTCGTGCTCGCCATCCTGTTGGGCGTCGTCAATGCCTTCGACATCCCGGCGCGCCAGGCCTTCATGGTTGAGATGGTCGGACGCGGCGACCTGATGAACGCCATCGCGCTGAACTCCTCCATGTTCAACGCCTCGCGCGTGGTGGGTCCGGCGATCGCGGGCATCCTGGTGGCCAGTATCGGCGAAGGCTGGTGCTTCTTCGCCAACGCGGTCAGCTACATCGCGGTGCTAGCCGGCCTGTTCCTGATGAAACTGCCGCCGCATACACGCGAAACGCCGGAAGGGTCGCCCATCGGCCACATCGTCGAAGGCTTCCGCTTCGTCCTGGGCAACACGACGGTGCACGCGATCCTGGCGCTGCTCGGCGTCGTCAGCCTGACTGCCATGCCGTATACGGTGCTCATGCCGATCTTTGCCGACCGGATCCTGCATGGCGGCGCGAGAGCGCTCGGCACGCTGATGGGCGCCACAGGAATCGGGGCTCTGGCCGGCGCACTCGTCATGGCCAGTCGCCAGCACCTCAAAGGACTCGGCGTGTGGGTCGCAGTCTCCGCCACCGCGTTCGGAGCCAGCCTGATCGCGTTTTCGTTCTCGCACGTCTACTGGCTATCGGTGCTGCTGCTGGTGCCCGCCGGATTCTTCATGATGATCGAGATGGGATCTACGAACACCCTGATCCAGAGCATGGTCCCCGACCGCCTGCGCGGCCGGGTGATGGCGGTCTACACCATGATGTTCATGGGCATGGGTCCTATCGGCTCGCTGATCGCAGGCGGCGCGGCCGATCGCGTCGGCGCTCCCTGGACCGTGGCCGCCGGAGGGCTTTTCTGCATGGCGTCCGCCGGGATCTTCACGTTTTTTCTGCCGCGTGTCCGTGTCCAGGCCCGCCGTCTCATTCTCGAACAGCACGTGGAACTGGCCCGCGACTAGAGCTTCTCGCGCACCCGGCGGGCCTGCTCTGTATGACGCCGTTCGTGGGCCGCGATCTGCGCGAACATCATCCCCAGGCTCATGCGCACGAACCGTGAGACCGGCGTTCCGACCTTCACGCGAGCCAGATCGAGTCCCTCGGATTGCTCCACCAGTCCGATCAATTGCCGCTGCAAATGCAGGAAACTGGGCAGGATTCCGGTGACCGGCTGGCCGTGTAGCGGCTGGTAGCGCGGCGGCGCGGAAAAACGCTGCCGTTCCGTCAACCCGACGATATACCGGTCGATCATGCCATACTCGAACGGCGGCTGGCCGGTGATGCCGCGCGACCGTGCCTTTTCGATAGCCTGTTCCAGGTGGAGAACCTGGCTATTTCCGACCATCACCAGGTGTCCCATGCACTCTTCGATGGACCAAGTGCCGGGCGCGGGCCGCCAGTTGAACTGGGCCTCCGTCAACCCCGCTGTCAGCTCCTCAGCATCGGCTGCAACTGATTCAAACTGCTTTCGATACAGCTCGAGTTCCGGCACTGGCATCAGAGCAGATTATACCGTGCCCGCTCTCTCCTACCGGGAGGATTCGACGGCCATGCCTGCGAGAATCTCGTGCGCCTTGCTGGTGAGCAGCGCCAGAGATTCCTTTTCGCCGAACTGAAAATCGCCCGAGAGCAGATTCTGCACGCTATACGCCGCCTTGCCGACTCCCTCCGATCCGTGGTGCTGAGTATTGGCCAAGATATGATACAACTCGTGAGCTATCACCCGGCCCAGGGCGCGGCCGAACCATTCCTCCCGATCGGCGGGGCGGATGCCCAGCAATCCCGATTGCAGGAAACTGCGGATCCCATCGCAGTCTACGTCCGCAAACGGCAGGATCGCACCTTCACTGATGTGCGTCCAACCCAACGGCCCGCTCTCTGCCCGGCGGGGCGACACGCGGGCCGAATCGCAATGTCCCTTAAACGTCACCACCGCCAATTCCGCCGCGACATTGCTGCCGTTCGCATCCTTCATCGACCGCCACTCGAAGCGCAGCCCCATCGGCGCCATAATCCCGGAGAGTTCCTCCTGCATGGCCGTAATCAGCGTCTCGGAAGCCTGTTCCTGCTGAAAATTTGTGTAGAGCGCAATAGGAGCTAACACCGCTCCCTGTTGCCCGCCGAATACCGGCAAAGCAGCCAGCAAGAGGCCGACGGACATGATGTTCATTTTTTGGCGTCCCTTTACTTAAGTTGATTCGACCTGTCGGTGACCTGGTCGGGATGTCCCCGCACCCACCCGGTGGCGGTATGACATGCAAAGCAAACCGGTTGCGCGTTTGCCAGAGTGCCCGGCAGTTCCTCGGCAGGCACCGAATCGCAGGCCAGCGAACCCCTGCCCTCAATCAGCAGCGCCGGCTTCCGTACTGACCATTCAATCGACTGGAATGGCTGATTACAATAGATGCAATTCTTGCCCGCGTACCACTTCGTCAAAATTGTGCGGACCAGGCATTCTTCCGGCCGCTCCGCGATCTGGCTCAGGCATTCCTGGCCGCACCCGGCCATTTCCGGCCACCGGGAACATGTCGAAAGCTGCAGATTCGGCCTGGAGACCAGACCGCTCCCCAGAACGCGACCCATTCGCAGTGAGACTCCCGCATGCTGCTGGTTTTCCGGACAGGTGATCACTCGCGCTCCGGCATAGCGAAACAGCATGGTTACCACGCGCGCGGTGACCAGGCACAACAACCCGACCGCGACCAGCAGAGCGATGGTGTGTACCGGCATAAAGGACTCCGAAACACCCTTTGCACGGTCAGGGCCAATTGTTAACTTGCCTAAATCAATGGACCGAAGCCGTACCCTGGTTGGGTGCAGGTACACACCGGATGGGTACTATGGCGCTATCCGAAACGGGTTGGGGGCTCCCACCGTCTACTGATTGGTGAAGTTCCGTCTGGTTAGCCTGGTTTCGCTGATAGCTGCCTGCAGTCTTTGGGCCGAATATACCGGCTACACCGCTGCCCGCCAGAAGTTCGAGCTGATCGAATCCGGCCACCTGCGGTCCGGGGCCCGCGTCGTCCTTACCCCGGCCGAACTGACGGCCTACGCGCAGCACGAATTGCCGGCCGGCGTCAGCAATCCGCGACTGCAGATCGTGTCGCCTGGCGTGGTGACCGGCACCGCCATGATCGACTTCGGAAAAGTCCGGCGCGCCCAGGGATACCGTCCCGGCTGGCTGATGTCGCGCCTGCTCGACGGCGACCGTCCGGTGAGCGTCACCGCCCGCATTCAATCCGGCGGCGGACGGGCCACCGTGACCGTGCAGAAGGTGGACGTGGGCGGCCTGGAAATCGACGGCCGGACCCTCGACTTCCTGATTCAGAACTTCCTTATCCCCATGTACCCCGATGCCGCCGTCGGCCGGCCGTTTGAACTTGGCCATCGCATCGACCGTCTGGACGTCCAACCCGCCGCCGTCGGCGTCGTTATCCGATAGCGCTGCCCGTATATAATACGTCCTGACTCAGGAGGGTTATGTACGATGCAATCGTAGTTGGCGCCCGTTGCGGCGGATCGCCCGTGTCCATGCTGCTGGCGCGCATGGGGTATCGCGTGCTTCTGGTCGATCGGGGCACCTTCCCGAGCGACACCATCTCCACCCATTACATCTGGCAGCCCGGAGTGGCCTGTCTGAAACAATGGGGACTCCTCGATCGTCTGCGTGCTACCGGCTGTCCGCCTGTGACCACCCTCGGGTTCGATGCCGGAGATCTTCGGTTGACTGGCACCCCACCGCCTTGCGGCGATGTTACGGAAACGTTCGGGCCCCGCCGCACCGTTCTCGACAAGATCCTGGTCGATGCCGCCGGTGAAGCCGGTGTCGATGTCGCCGAAGGTTTTACCGTCTCTGAGCTCACCGCCGCCGATGGACGCATCACCGGCATTCGCGGCCATCGCCGCAATGGAGAGGAAATCACCGAAAAGGCCCGCATCGTGATCGGCGCCGACGGACGCCACTCCATGGTCGCGGCCAAGGTAGGCGCCGAAGAGTACAACGTCCGTGGCGTCTTCGCCTGCTGCTATTACAGCTACTGGCGCGATTTGCCTCCCCACCTTCCGAGCGTTCGGCCGCGGTCCCACAGGCTGCTCGTGACGACACCGACCAACGACGGCCTGACCATTGCCATTGCCATGTTCCCCATCGCCGAGTTCGAAGAGGTTAAGTCCGACGTCGACCGGCACTTCATGGCCGCCGTGGACATGGCGCCGGAGATGTCCGAGGTGCTGCGCGCCGGAAAGCGCGTCGACAAGTATTACGGCACCGGCGACATTCCGAACTTCTTCCGCAAGCCGTACGGCCCCGGCTGGGCTCTGGTCGGCGACGCCGGTTATCACAAGGATCCCTGCACGGCCCAGGGCATCTCAGACGCCTTCCGTTCGGCCAACTGGCTGGCGGACGCCGTTCATGCCGCATTCTCGGGAGCGCGGCCGCTCAACGAGGCGCTCGCCGAGTACCACCGGATTCGCGACGAGCATCTGATGCCCATGTACGAGTTCACCTGCGGACTGGCGCAGTTGGAACCGCCGCCGCCCCCCATTCAGGCGCTTCATATGGCACTGCGGGGCAACCAGGCGGAGACCGATCGCTTCTTTGGAACTCTCGCCGGCACGGTTTCGATTCCCGAGTTCTACTCTCCGGAAAACATTAGCCGGATCGTGGGCGCCAGCGCGGCGGCCGCAGGCTAGCGCGCCGGCTGACTGGCGAAAGCCGCCGAGTCTTTCGCCGCTTTGGTCTCGACTCCGGGCTTCTGCAGGAAACCGAGATCGCGGAACCAGTCGATGAAGCGATACTGCCAGGTGCCGTAGGGCGTGTTGTTGCGATCCGTCAGACCGCCCGATTGCCTGCTGCCATCGGGCAGCGGGTCGCCGGGATGCCGTCCCACGGCGTAGATGTGCATCTCGATATTCGGCACGCTCATCGCCAGCATCGCATTGAAATACTCGATGGCCCACACCGCATGGCCGCGATCGCCCGACCCGCCGCACGTGATGAACGCCGGAGGCACGTTGCGCGGAATCGGCGGAGCGGTCCGATTGCGCGTGAACGGCGAAGGACCAGGATAGATGATGCCCACGAAGTCGGGCCGCGAACTGATGCCCGCGAGAGGATCGCCAGGGTCGCTGTTCTTCTTATCGAAGTCGTCGAACAGGACGGCGCTCGGCTCGGCCAGTTCGGCGCCCGCCGAGAAGCCCATGATGCCGATCTTATTGGGGTCGATATTCCACTCCTTCGCGTACGCCCGCACCATACGGATGGCCTGCTGCGCATCGTAGACTTCGTCCGTCTGGGGGTTGTAGCCGTCGCGCCGCAAGCGATTGCGCAGGATCACGGTGTTGACGCCGTAGTTGTAAAAGAACGGCACGAAGTCGGCCGCCTCGCCGCCCACGTTCAGGCTGTTGTGACCGCCGCCCGCGGCCAGGATGACCACCGCTCCTGTGTTGATTCCGCGGTCGACCGCGTGAAACTCGATCGACGGATTGTGAATGTTGACGATGCTGCTGATGCGTCCCGGCACCGCCTGGCTGAGGTTGTACTGCTCCGGCTCCTTCACGCGGTCGGCCTTCAGGTACGGCGAGCCAGGCGGAAACAGCGGCACCACCACGCCTCCCTGCAGAATGGCCTGCGGCATGTACGGGCCATCGCCCGCCGGTCCGGGTTTGGGCACGTTCTGCGGCGCGGGGAGCGGCGGCAGAGGCGCGCGCGTCGCGTTCTGCGCGCGGATGGCGAATACGGTCAAAAACAGGGAGGCAACGAGTTTCATCGCCTCAAAAATATATCACGCTCTGCCCGCGGCGAGCCCGGCCCGAGGGATGCGCCAGAGTTGCACCTTGGGGGAGAACTTCGAGCTGTCCTGAATGAAGCAACTGTGAGTACACCAACAGTTGGCTTTCGGGATCGCCGCGACCTCGCCGCGCAGTTCCTGCGATGCCAGCGCGCGCCGCACGTCGAAATCGAAATCGTGCAGGTCGCCCACCGTGCCGCGCATCTCGCAGGCGCGGAACTTGCCGTTGTGGTCGATCACGATCGATGTTTCTCCGGC
>Ga0105240_10013353_pt1 | contig 11284 bp, 8 predicted proteins | sample KBSC54metaG_FD_80426 | JGI IMG/M metagenome (GOLD analysis project Ga0105240, IMG submission 80426) | Corn rhizosphere microbial communities from Kellogg Biological Station, Michigan, USA - KBS C5-4 metaG | ecosystem: Host-associated > Plants > Roots > Rhizosphere > Soil | place: Michigan, USA...
AAATTCGTTGCCTGCCTACACGGCTGGTGATATCCTAAAATTGACGTGGATTGATTTAGGGTTCAGCCCTGCTAATTGCAACCACGATAAAAAGTGCTAAAGGCGAGTCGGTCTGTTCAAAACATTCTGGCCCTGGTGCCGCCTTTCGGCTCCAGGGTTTTTTGTTTTAGCGGTCCCCTTCGCCGGATGCTGGAGGTTTTCATGAGCGTCTGGCCCAATCTTATTCCGGCCACCCTTGCGCTGCCTGACAGCGAAGGTGCGTTAGTATCGATTTCCATTCAAGTGGCGCCGAGGAATCTCGAGAGCCTGTTGGAAGCTCTTGCGCGGATCGACTTCCCCATCAATCCGCAGATTTATCACGACGCCGTCCCGAACACTCTCGTTGAATTTCCCGCATACGAGAACCATCTGACTGAGGTGTATCGGGCTCTCCAGTCCTTCGGCTTCGAGCCGGGATGCGTCACCGTCACGCCGATGCTGGCGGCGATCCAGGCCGGGGCCAACACCTGATCACAAGTTGTACCGCTCCTGCAGCCACGGGTCGCCGCGCATGTGATAGCCGTTGACCTCCCAGAAGCCGGCCTGATCCTGTTCCGTGAGTTCGACTCCGGCGACCCACTTGGCGCTCTTCCACGCGTAGAGCGACGGCACGATCAATCTCGCCGGACCGCCATGATCGACCGTGATCGGCTCGCCGTCATGGAGAATCGCGACCAGCGCATCCTCGGCCAGAAAATATTCCAAAGGTAAATTTGTGGTCCAGCCGCGGTCGTACCCGCGAACGCTGACGAACTTCGCGTTTGGTGATGGACCACCCGCAAGCGCCAGTAAACCGCGAGTGGAGACGCCTTCCCACAGATTCCCCAGACGCGACCAGCGGGTCACGCAATGGAAGTCCGAAAATACCCGCACCCGGGGAAGTCTTACAAACTCCTCCCAATTCCACTCGACTTCTTTTCCTACCAGCCCGCCTATGCGGAACCGCCACTGCGCCATGTCCAGCGACGGTGGACCACTGGCATCCAGCACCGGCCACTTCTTCGTCCGTGACTGTCCCGGCGGTATGCGCACCGCACGCCGCGTGTCGGGACTCACGATGACATCAGCCTGAAGCTCTGCAGGTGAAGGAATCGCATCGCCTTGCGTCTTTGTTTGGTCCATACTAAACATCGTGCGGCCTTTCTCCCCGCGGTGTGGTTTATTTCCGTGTTGCGCTCACGGGATTTTGCGCCATAATACACTAATCGGTAGTGTAGTGTGATGAGGGATCACTTGGTACCACAGGTGCTCACGCGGATGTCGATGGTGCCTCACTCAATGAAGGGATACGATGCTCGGCGCAACACCCTCTGCCTGGCCGGCGTGCTTCTACTCACCTCTGGAGTCTTGTCCGCCCAGGATCTGATGCCCGCCGCTTCACCCGGCGGCATGGTCCGGCTCTTCACTACCGATGCCGCCATCCTGGAATCCCAGGAAGCGCGCAAGGATCTTCCATGCACCGTGACTCCATCCAAACCGGTGCTTGGCTTCGATCTGAAGTTTCACACCGGCTATGAAGTGAACGTGCCGTTGAAGGAACTGGCCGGTTCGGAAAACCTGCTGACCATGATCTTCCGCGTCAGTCCGGACGGTCATCCCGACGATCCCATCTATTTCTCGCAGCGCGTCGGCGTCCCCGCCATTGAGGACGACGAGCACGGTCCGGCCTACCTGCAGGGCGAGTTCAACGTGGGCGAAGGCAAGTATCACGTCGACTGGCTGATGCGCGACCGCTCCGAGCGCGTCTGCTCCTTCCACTGGGATTCGGAAGCCGTGCTGCCCGCTAAGGACAAGCAGATGTCGCTGGACATCACGCCGTCCACGATCCTGCCGTCGGATACCGAGCCCTTCAAACAGGAACCGCCCATCGCCCGCGAGCAGCACGACAAGCCGCTCAACGTGAAGGTCATGATCAACTTCGCGCCCCAGGACTCGAACTCCGCGACGCTGCAGCCGCTCGACACCAATGCCCTGGTTTCCATCCTCAGGAGCATCGCGCGGGAGCCGCGGATCGGGAAATTCTCGATCGTCGCCTACAACATGCAGGAGCAGCGGGTGATCTATCGCCAGGACAATTCCTCGACCATCGATTTCCCGGCAATCGGCAAATCCCTCGGATCGCTCAATCTGGGTACGGTCGACCTGAAGAGGCTGACGCAAAAGCATGGTGATACGGAATTCCTCTCGTCGCTGATTACTACGGAAATAAAAGATTCGAAAGACCAGCCCGACGCGGTTATTTTCGCCGGTCCTAAAATCATGTTGGAAAACGGTCTCTCGGCCGATACTCTGAAGCAGTTGGGTGAGATTAAGTTCCCTGTTTTCTATATGAATTACAACCTGAACCCGCAAGCCAACCCGTGGAAAGATGCCATCGGGAACTGCGTGAAATACCTGAAAGGCGTTGAATTTACCATCAGCCGCCCGCGTGACCTGTTTTTTGCCTGGACGGATATCATGGGACGCATCGTAAAATTGAAATTCGCTAGAACGGGAATCGGAAACGGCGCGTCACAGTAGATAACATGCGGGTCTTCCTGATATCGTTACTGGCCCTTTCGGCCAGTGTGCCTGTAATCGCACAACAATTTTCACCGGCTGAAAACCTGGGGCCCAATATTCCTACTCCGCAGGTCATCGTGGAGCGAATGCTGGAAGTGGCGCACGTAAAGCCCGGCGAGATTGTCTACGATCTCGGAAGCGGCGACGGCCGCGTGCTCATCACCGCGGTCCAGAAGTTCGGCGCACGGGGCGTCGGCATCGAAATCGACCCCGACCTGTGCGAAAAGGCCCGCCACACTATCAAGTCGCTCGGACTGGACGGCAAAATCTCGATCGTCCACGGCAGCGTCCTGCGCACCGACCTCCGGCCAGCCGACGTGGTCACGATGTACTTCCTGACACTCTCGAACGAGAAGCTGCGGCCTAGTCTCGAGAAACTCCGCCCGGGCACTCGCGTGGTGTCGTTCCAATTCCCGATTCGCGGCTGGAAAGCCCTCGAAGCGCAGATCGTGCAGACCGCCAATGTGGAGCGCACCATCTACGTCTACGAGATCGGCAGAACGAAGTAGCGGGCTGTCAGCCGTCAGCTAAAGCCATCGTAGAACGGGGCAGCAGCGCCGCCACACGTCAACCAACTGCGCCACTTCACCGAGCGGAAGCCCGACTTGGAAAGAGTAGCCGCGCCCTCGGAGCGGTGGCGGATCCTGGCGTCTACGCGCGCGCCACTAGCGCCTCCTTTTCGGCCAGCCACGCGCGCGATGCCGAGACGATCGACTGAGCGCGGGCCACCTGGGCGCGGATGGCGGTGGGAGCGGGTCCCCCGGGGATGGTGCGGATAGCGACGAAGTGGCGGGGGTCCATGGCGCGCCGCAGTTCCGGGAGATGGATCGACAGTTCGGGATGGCGGTCCAACAGCGCGTCCACCATTTGCCGGTCGTCGCCCTCGCAGGCTTTCACGGCCTCCGTGACCAGTGTGTGGGCCTGGCGGAAAGATAACTGGGCCTCGCGCACGAGCGTGTCGGCCAGTTCCGTGACAGTGAGGAAATCGCGGGCGGCGCGGCGGCATAATAAGTCCGCGTCGACCTGGATGCCGCCGACCGACCCGGCGTACAGCCGCAGCGCGCGCACCGCGTCGCCGAAGGCCGAGAAGATCAGCGGCTGCAGATCGTCTTCGCTATCGTTGATATCGCCGAACGGCGTATTGTGGGCGCAGGTCAGCACCGCCTGCGCCTCGCCGAGGGCGCGGCTGGCCAGGATGCGCGTGTGTTCGAGCGCCACCGGATTCCGCTTCTGCGGCATGATGCTGGAGCTCTGCACGAAGCCTTCGGAGAGCCGGATGTAGCCAAACTCGCGCGTGGACCAGAGCAGCAGATCCTGTGTCGATTTGCCGAGGTTGACCAGCAGCACGGCCAGGGCCGACGCCGCGGCGGTGGCATAGTCGATGGCCGCGATCGCGCCGTAGGAGTTCTCCGCCAGTCCTTCGAACCCGAGCAGTTCGGCGACGTACTCGCGGTCGATCGGAAATCCCGTGGTGGTGATCGCGCACGCGCCCATGGGGCTGAGGTTGACGTTCGCGAAGGCCGCGCGGAAGCGTTCCAGGTCGCGGCAGAAGCATTCCACGATGGCCATCAGGTAATGCGCCAGAGTCGTGGGCTGCGCCGGCTGCGTGTGAGTGTGCGCCGGCATGACGGTGTCCACGTGCCGGCCGGCCAGCGCGACCAGAGTCTCGCATGCCCCGGCGATCGCCGACACGACCTTGAGGATCTCCACGCGAAGGCCCATGCGGAACAGCGTGATGGCGATATCGTTGCGGCTGCGCGCCACGTGAATGCGCGCGCCGGCCTCGCCCATCTCCCTCTCGACGTAGAAGAACAGGTCCTCGCAACTGCCGTCATAAACGGCTTGCGCGATCTTGCGGCGGTCGAGCGCGGCGATGGAGGCCAGGGCCGCAGCGGCGTCGGCCTGCGGCAGGATGGCCTGCCGCGCCAGCATGCGGGTGTGCGCGTCGTGAATGCGAATCAGGAAATCGAGGAAGTACTTCTGCGAATCCTCGAAATTGGGCGCCAGTACCGTCTCCCGATAAACGGGTGCGGGAAACTCTTCGTCGGCCATCACTTTACCAGTCAAGCCGGATACCGAGTTGGATGATGCGCGCCTCCAGCACCGTGGAATTGGGCGCGAATATCGCCGGAATGGTGGCCACGCCGGCCTGCGTCGTGGGCACCGACGTCACCAGCGAGGTGATGTTCTTGTGGTTGAACACGTTGTTGGCCTCGGCGATGATCTTGGGGCTGAAGCGCTCGTGAATGGTGAACAGCGTACGCGTGTAGCGCGCGTCCACCTGGTAGACGTTGGGACCGCGCACCGTGTCGCGGCCGATGAATAAGGGCCGCTGCCCCGTGGTGGTGGCATCGCCATTGAGCGGCGAGGGCGAAGTGGCGGTGATGTTCTGCTGGTCGCCCGACGAGATGTTGCCGAGCAGCGAAATCTGGTTGCCGTTCAGGATGTGCTTGAGCACGGCCTTATCCGTCTTGAACACCGGCATCATGACCGTGCTGAAGGTGAAGGCGCTGGGACGATTCACGAGGCTGTTACCGCGATCGCGCAAGCGGCTGGTCGGGTCTTCGATCAGCACGTTCTGTTCGAAGCTGTTGGCGTCGGGCGCATCACTGATGCTGTGCGACCACGTGTACGATGCGTCGATCAGGTAGCTGGCGCCCAAGCGATGCGTCCAATGGACGATCATCGCGTTGTAGTCGGAAATGGCGCCGACATCCTGCAGGGTAATCGCGTTGAACTGCGGGAACAGGCGCGTATTGGCGTTGACGGCGGAGGAGAAGACCGGGCGGCCGTCGGCCAGGAAACTGACCGGATTGATCAGGTTCATGTTGCGCAGGAAGCCCATCTCGCGCGCTCCCGTGTGCACGTAGCCGAGCGTCAGAGCGTCGCCCTGGGTCAACTGCCGGGTGATCTGAAGACTCGAATTCAACGTGTACGCGTTGCGGAAACTCGGCGTGGTGGCGGTGATGCTGGGAGTGCCCGGGGTTGCGCCGGGCACGAACGCGAGAATGTTCGGGAAGGCCGGAGCATTCGCGGACGTGTTCGAGAGCGATGCGGTGAAGGAACGCGTGGAGCCATCGGAGTTCAGCGAGTTGTACCAGACGTTGGTGGGCGGCGCTTCGAAGAAGATGCCGGTGCTGGCGCGCAGCACGGTCTTGGAATCCAAACTCCAGGCCAGGCCCAGGCGCGGCGCGAAGTTCTTCGAGGGCGTGCGGAAGCTGCGGGTATAGATGAACGGCGCATTGGCCTCGGCATCGGGCGCGCGGAAGTAGTCGTAACGCACGCCGTAGATCAGCAGGAAGTTGGGCTTGATCTGCCAGCTATCCTGCGCGTAGAGATTGACGAAGTTCGATTTGTACGACACGCCGGGGACGCCGAGCACCGTGGCATAGGTGGAGTAGCCGAAAGGATTGGCGCCGCTCTTGGCCGCCAGATAACTGGCGATGCTGGAAAACGTGTAGCGGTTGGTGACCGGACCCACCTGGTTGTCGTTGTTCTCCTGCCAGCCGCCGCCGAACTTCATGGTGTGGGCGCCGCGGATGACGGTGATGCCGTCGCTCAGACTGGGAATCTTCTCGGCGAACTTGTCGCCCTTGAAACCCGCGTCGTAGCCGTTGAAGGTGGCCACTCCGGTCACCACGATGGTGGGGCCGGAACCGTCTCCCGGGTTGGCGACGTGCGCCTCATTGCGATAGGGCCAGGAGGCGCGGAATTCGTTCAGCACCGTGGGCGTGAAGCTGGAGAGCAACTGGATGCCGGCGATGTGCGCGCGATCGTGGAAGTCCTGCGCGACATCGAGCGCGTTGGTGCCGCCCACCGTGGTGTTGTACGGATATTCGTTGCGGAAGTAGTTGTAGCGGACGAAGAACTGGTGCTTGTCGCTGATCACCCAGTCGGCGCGCAGGTTGAGGAACTGAGCGTGCTGCACGGCGGGCGCGGTGTCCAGCAGATTCGCAGGCAGGCCGAGTTGGGCCGCCGAAGTGGGATTGATGGTATTCGGCGACGGCAGGCCGCGGAGCAGATGCTCGTAGCCGCCGAAGATGAAGAGCTTGTCCTTTATGATGGGACCGCTGGCGTTGGCGGCGTAGTCATGCAGGTCGATCACCGGGGCGTCCTTGTTGGAGGCCAGCAGAATGGTGCGCGCGCTGGCGTCGGTGGGCCGGCCGATGAAGCTCAACTCACCGTGCAACTGGTTGGTGCCGGAGTTGGTGATGACGTTAAAGATGTTGCCGGCGGTGCCGCCGAATTCCGGCGCGAAGCTGTTGGAGACGGTCTGGACTTCGCGCACGTAAATGTCGGAGATGGGGAAGAGGCGCAGGCCGTATCGGTCGGTCTCGGTATTCACCATGCCGTCCATCTGATAGTTGATGCGGTCGAGCAGGCCGTTGGTGTTGATGGTGCGCGGGATGCCCAGTTCCGGGTTCGGATGGCCGCTGACGCCGGGCTGGAAGATGATGAAGTTGTACGGATTGCGCGAGGTCAGAGGAAGATTGTCGACCTCCACGTGATCGATCGTGCGGCCGGTATTCACGCGCGACGGCTCAATCACGGAAGCGCTGCCAGTGACTTCCACGGTGGTACTCACCGAGCCCACTTTCAGGGTGACTTCGATGACGGCCTCGGTGCCGGCGTCCAGCGTGACTCCGGTGTGGCGCTGCGTCTCGAAGCCCTCGCGCTGCACGGTGACCGTGTAGGACCCGAGCGGCAGATTCGGAAACACGAAGTAGCCTTCGTCATTGGTCACCAGCGCGCGGGTGAACTCGGTGCCGGTGTTCACAACTGTGACGTTGGCCTTCGGCACGGCGGCGGTGGCGGGATCGGTCACACGGCCGCGAATACTGCCGTTGATGGCCTGAGTTTGGGCGAACGCAGATGCGAGCGCTCCGCAGAAGAGGGCGGCGGTGAAGATGTAACGTGGCATATTTTATTCCCCCTGAGAAATTGGAGTTACTTTACCATAGAATTTTGAGACCGGAGCATCCGCTGCTTTAGCGGAAAGCCGATGCTACAATTCTTGGCAAATGCATCGCCCCACTGTGTCCTACCAGTTTGACGATGTCACGCTCGATCCGGAAGCATTCTCGGTGCAGAAATCCGGCCGGGTGGTCGCGCTGGAGCCGAAGTCGATCCGACTCCTGCTGTACCTGATTCAGAATCGCGCCCGCGCCGTTTCCAAAGATGAACTACTGCGCAGCGTCTGGGAAGATGCCGCCGTGACCGAGAATGCCCTGACGCGCGTGGTGGCGCAACTTCGCAAAGCCCTCGGGGACGACGTGAGAGTCGCCCGCTACATCGAGACGGTACCGACGATCGGCTACCGCTTCGTCGCCGAAGTGATGGAACGGGCGGCGCCCGTGTACAGCCCCGCTGTCCCACCGGCGCCTGCGCCTGGAAGAAATCACTGGATTCTGACCGCCGCGCTCGCGGGCGCACTGATCGCCGGGGCCGCGGTCTACCTTTTCCGGGAACCGCCGGCGACCCCGCAGGCACCCCTGTGGTCGGGAACCGTGCTGGGCGGATCCAGGATCGCGTCGCATCCGAGAATCTCGCCGGACGGCCAGTTGCTTGCATTCCGCGCCATCATCGACGGACAGTCGCAGGTCGCGGTGATGAAGCCCGACTCGTCGAGTTGGACGGCCCTCACGCACGATCGCGGCAATGGGGCGGTCGCCAGCCTGGCCTGGTCGCGCGACGGCAGCAAGATCTACTTCGACCGCGAATGGGGGCCGGGGCGCGTCTACTCGATCGGCGCGCTGGGTGGGGAGCCGCGGCTGATCCTGGAAAACGCGTGGATTCCCGAACCGCTCCCGGACGGCTCGCTGATCGCGCAACGGCCCTCGTCGGAAGGCCACTACCAACTGCTGCGCTTCTGGCCCGAAACAGGCCGGACGCAAGTGTTGCCCGGCACCGTGATACACAATGATGCGCCCGACGCCCGCGTGTTCCCCGATGGACGCGAGATCGCCGTGTACGGGATTCCCGGTAATGCGATGGGACCGCCGCGGCTCTTCGTGTTGAATCTGCAGACGCTGGCGACCCGCGACATCGGCCCGAAACTGGCCGCGGGCGAAACGCTCCGCCAACCATTGGCGGTGAGCGGGGACGGCGCTGTCCTGATCCAGCGCCGACGCGAGGACATCGTGGACACGATCGCGGTGCCGCGGTCCGGCTCGGCCCCGCCGCGGACGCTGTTGTCGCTGCCGTTCAGCGTCGCGCCGATTTCCATGGACGTGGCGCCCGATGGCTCGCTGTACATGGACCACTCGGGGTTCCAGCGGTCGATCCTGAATCTGACCCCGTCCGGGACGCTTCGCACCGAAATCCCGGTGCCCGAGGTGGTGGAGCACAACCGGGGACGCTCGGTGATCGGCGTGCCGGACGGGGGGTTTATCTTCAGCGTTCCACGGCACGGGCGGCCGGAGCTGTTTCTGGCGCGCAACGGCGCCGAGCCTCAACTGCTGCTCAACAGCGCGGAATCGGCCGACCTGCCGGGCGCGTTTCTGGCCGGCGGCAGGCTGGCCTTCATCACGGACAGCGGGGTTCAGCCCCACATCGCCATCGCTTCCCTGCAGGACGGCCGCGTCATCCAGCGCTTCCCGGCCGACGCGCATTGGGTCACGGCGATCTCCGCGCCCGCCGACGGACAGACCATCTACTACGCGTCCGGGGGAATCGTCTGGGCGCAAGCGGTGGCGGGCGGCGATCCGAGGAAGGTCGGCGAGGGATCCGATCTGGCGGTGGATCCGGCCGGCAAGTTTCTCTACGTGGCCCGCGCCGGAGCGGAGGGATTTCAACTCTACCGCATGCCAGCGGCGGGAGGCGAGGCAACACGTGTAAACCTGCCGGGCCGCTTCACTCTGGCGCCGGACCCGCTCTGGTCGTCGGCGGTGGACCGGCAGGGACGCATCCTGCTCAAGGTGAATGTTCCCGACGTTTTCTTTTACCAGGCGGCGCTGTTCGATCCGGCGCGAAACACGATGACGCTGGTGCCGGTGCCGCAGCGGGTGGTGGTGTCCAGCGCCGGTTGGACTCCGGACGGCGACATTTGGGCGGTCGCCAGCCGCTGGTCGGCGTCTCTCTGGCACTACCGTATCTCATTGCAGAATAAGGCGCGGTAAATCCATCATCATTTCCTCACACGGCCCGAGAAACAAATCAGGGCGCCGTCAAGACCCTCACCGGCTGCAAGCCGCAAGCTGCTTGCATGCGATTTGCCTGTCTGTTGCTTCTCACGGCCTTGTCCGCTGCCGGACAAGCTTTGGTGCTCCAGGACGTCTACCTCAACGGCGCCGGACCGTACCGGATGCTCATCGACACGGGGAACTCCTCGAGCATCGTCCGGCCGGAGGTCGCGCGGCGGCTGAACTTGAAGGCCGCGTACACGGTGGAGCACGCGACGGTGGCCGGATTGCGGAAGGTGCCGGTGGCGATCCTGGACGAGGTCCGCTCCGGCGCGGTGTCTGATCAGCGGGTGGAGGCGATGATCTGCGACGTCTTCCAACCCGGCGTAGACGGAGTGCTGGGGGAAAGCTGGCTGGTCCGGCACGACTATCTGCTGGATTACCGCCACCGGCGGATCGCGCTGGATGGCGCGGCGGCGGGGTCCGGAGTGCGGGTGCCGCTCAGGTCGGAGGACGGCCGGCCGGCGGTGACCGCGTCCATCGACGGGCAGGCGCGGGAGTTGGTCGTGGACTCGGGCGCGTCGGCGGTGGTGCTGTATGAACGGCCGACCGGGGCGACGGCGCGGTTGGAGGCCAACGGCGGGTCGGCGGCGGGGCAGGCTTGCCGGGTCCGGATGTCGCTGGCGGGCGGCAGCAATCGGATGTTGGAGGCGGTACGGGTCGAGGCGGCGGGGCTGGGGGCGGGACTCCTGCCGGCGAGCGCCTTCGGGTCGGTGTATGTGTCGAATCGGGAGGGGTTTGTTGAGTTCGGGAAGTAGGTGGGAACGGGGTGGGGGTGGGGATTGGGGGTGGGGAAAACCTGGGGCCGGGGGCGGGGGCAGAAACGGGGGTGGATAGAGATCCGGACGCAAAGGCACCGGCGGCAAAGACCGCCGGCGTTACCGACCGGGCGAGGAGGGACAGAGATAGGGCAGCGGTTCCAGTCGAACACACGCGTGGCGAACGTGGGGGTTCGGTTGTCAAAGATCAGCAGCGGTTAACGGGGGAGGGCCGATGGTTGGGCGTCAGTTTACTCTTCCAAATCGTCAAAATCTGCGTCGCGGCGGCCGATGTCGGAGAGGAATTGGCTTTGTTTCGTCGGGTAGGCGGCGGCGGCAAGTTTGGCGTCCATTTTGACGCGGAGGGATTGGAGGCGTAGGAGTTCTTTGGTGATCTGGCGAATGGAGGTTTCGAGGCGATGGATCATGCGACCGACGCGGTCGAGGAGCGTGGACTTAGTTTCGAGGACATTGCCCAGGGTGGCTCCGTTTTCCATGGCTGCGTCCCAGATCTGGGCTTCGGCATTTTGAAGACGGTTGAGTCGCCAAAGATTGGTGGTGAGTTGGTCGACGCATTGTTGCTCCGCCATCTCCTGCGGACACCAGGTGTCTAACTGAAATTCTTTGAAAGCTTCGAATTCCTCGGGATCTTCGCCGGGAATGATGAGCGACTTGGCATGAATGCCGTATTTGATGGCGTTGTGGCGAACGGCGGATTTTGTCTCGGGCGTGGCAGGCCCGGTG
>Ga0105240_10013354_pt1 | contig 11283 bp, 6 predicted proteins | sample KBSC54metaG_FD_80426 | JGI IMG/M metagenome (GOLD analysis project Ga0105240, IMG submission 80426) | Corn rhizosphere microbial communities from Kellogg Biological Station, Michigan, USA - KBS C5-4 metaG | ecosystem: Host-associated > Plants > Roots > Rhizosphere > Soil | place: Michigan, USA...
GTCTGGCGGGCGTCAGCCAACCGGCCCAGGCGCGGGTTGAATCGCCGGAGCCGGGCACCTCTTTCGTGTTTTCTTCCGGGCAGTCCGCTTGCGATCAAGCCTACGCCAAAGCCCGGCGCGTGATCGCCGCTGATGTTCAGGATGGAAAGTTCCTGGCCGGCCAGAACTGGGCCCAGGTCTGGACGCGTGACACCTCCTACTCGGTCGAACTGGCCTGCGCTCTATTGCATCCGGACGTGTCGCGGATCACTCTCCTGGGCCTGACGCAGGAGGTCGAAGGCATCGGGGAATGCTGGTTCCAGGATAAGTGCGGTCATTTCGCCGGCTGGCCAAACTTGACCGATGCGATCGTTGGAGCCTCAGGGCTATGGTCGCTCTACCTGGTCACCGGCGATCGTGAACTCGTGCGGCCGCTCTATGAGCGGACCTTGCGCAGCCTTAAGCGCGCCGAGCGCGACGCCTATGATCCCAAGACCGGCCTCTTTAAGGGCTGCTCCAGCTTCATGGAATCCAACAGCGCCTACCCCGCGGATTACGCGATGAAGGGCGAACGGGTGGGTGCGACCTGTTCCTTAAGCACGTGCCTGTTGTACTACCGGGGTTATTTGGTGGCGGCCGAGACCGGAGCACTCCTGGGTGAAGAGACGCGGTCGCTCCGCCAAAAGGCGGCCAAGCTCAAGACCGCAATTAACACCCACTTTTGGCAGCCCAAGCAGGGATACTATGGCTACTTCCTCGACGAGCACGGTGTGCTGAGCCCAAAAATGGAAGGGCTGGGCGAGGCATTTGCCATCCTCGCCGGAGTGGCTAATGAAAAGCAGGGGCGCCAAATTCTCCAGGCGACTCCAACAACCCAATGGGGGTTCCCCTGCCTCTGGCCCCAGTTCGAAGAATGGCGCGACTACAAACGGGACTTTGCCCATTATTATCATAACGGTATGATCTGGCCCTTCGCGGAAGGCTATTGGGCCTGGGCGGCGACGCGGCTCCACGACGCTCCGACCTTTGGCCGGGAGCTGGAGGCCCTCATCAAGCTTTCCGAGAAGAGCGATACCTTTATGGAACTCTACCGACCGGAAGACGGCAAGCCGGACGGATCGCCACGCCAGCTCTGGAGCGCCTCGGGTTTCCTCTCGATGATCTATCACGGGCTGTTTGGGATGGAGTTCACCGCTGAGGGAATCCGTTTCGCGCCGGTCGTGCCCAAAAATTTCGAACGGCTAACTCTCGACCAGGTGAAGTACCGGAACGCCACTCTCCGCATCGTCGTGAAGGGCGAGGGAACCCGGATTCAGACGTTCAAGTTAGACGGGAAGAAAGCCAAACCCGTTTTTCCTGCGAACCAAAGTGGGGCGCATGAAATTGAAATCCTGCTGCGATGATATCCGAGCTGCGGCGTTTAGCATTGGGCTGCGTTCGAGCAACCGCCAGGCTGCGCACCTCACCTCTTCACCAATCCCTGAGGCTCAGGTTCATGATCCTGGCCTGCCTCCCAGGGATCTGGAGTGCGTCGATCAGCCTGAGCAAAGCGCAATCACCTCCCGGCCGGGACCTCTTTTCCGATACCTGGGTCGGACACGATGCGCTGGGGCGTAACCTGCCGGATCACTCCGTGGTAGGCTCGATCAAAACGGATCACCGGCGAGTGGTGGGAATCTTTTACATCACCTGGCACAGCGACTCGTTGCACAAGCTGAAAGGCCCCTACTCCGCGGACGTCAGCCGAGTGCTTGCGAGTGACCCCAAAGCCCGGCTCGACGCCAAGCACCCGCTCTGGACGGAAGGCTCGTACCATTGGGGCGAACCGGAGGATGGCTATTTCTTGAGCAAGGATGAATACGTGATCCGCAAAGACATGGCCATGCTCGCCGATGCGGGCGTGGACGTCTTACTGATGGACGTGACTAATGCGGTTCGGTACTGGGACGAGTGGGAAGTTATCTTCTCGGTGATGGAGAAGATGAAGTCCGAAGGCAACCGGGTGCCGCAATTCGCCTTCTGGGCATTCAACGGCCCGGTGATCACAGTCGTGCAGGACCTGTACGACCGTATCTACAAGCCCGGCAAGTACAGGGACCTTTGGTTCATTTGGGATGGCAAACCCCTCCTGCTGTACAACGCCACGCCCAGCGCCGACGCCAATGGCAAAGGCGTGCCCAATCCGAACCCGCATTTCGAGCCCGCAGCGAAAGGCGACACCAATAGCCCGCACTATGGCAACCCCGATTACGCCCAGGAGTTCTACCAGGATTACACCCAGGAGGTAAAAAACTTCTTCACCCCCCGTTCCATGTGGTGGGGCTACTGGGAATGGGCAGGCAAACGCTTCGTCGGAACAGAAGATAATTGGAGCTTTGGCTTGGACCTGGGCGACAAGCACGTGGCCGCCTTGAGCCCCGGCGACCTGGTCTCCAAACATAACGGCCGGAAGGAGGAAGCCGCGGTAACCCCAGGCCAGCACCCTTCGAGTTTGATCGGCAAATCCTGGACCCGCGAACACGGCGAGCCGCGGTTGAACGAATACGATCTGCCCGAACCGACGGTGGTGCCCTGGCTCGGCCGGAAGGTGGACCATCCCGAAGGCTACGGCATCTATTTTCAACAGCGATGGGATGAGGCTATCCAGGGTGACCCGCAGTTCCTTTATCTGAACGATTGGAATGAGTGGACCGCGGGGAAATACCCACCCGCAGGCGCCCCCACGACTCAATTCATGCGGCGGGACAGCAGTTACTTCTTCGTCGACCAATACAACGCGGAATTCAACCGCGCGATTCAACCGATGAAGGGCGGCTATACGGATAATTATTACATGCAGATGGTGGAAAACATCCGCCGCTACAAGGGCGTGCGTCCCGTTCCTTTGGTCACCGGAACGCATCGTATAAAGATCGACGGAAACTTTGAAGATTGGGCATCAGTTGCGACCGAGTACCGGGATACAATCGGTGATACCTTCCACCGCGATTACGATGGCTACGGCGGCCTGCACTATACAAACAACTCCGGTCGCAACGATATCACCACGGGCAAAGTCGCCGTGGACCGCAACACGGTGTACTTCTATGTTGAAACCAGGGAAGCCCTCACCCCTCATACGGGATCCAATTGGATGCTGCTCCTGATCGACGCCGACCACAACCCCAACACAGGTTGGTGCGGCTATGATTACCTGATCAACCGGCACGTGCTCGACGACCGGACCACAACCCTCATGCGTTACTCGCCCGGAAGCGCCAACGGACCTTGGGTCGAGGTCGCACGCTTAAATTATCGCTATTCCGCGACGGGATTGGAATTGGCCGTGCCCCGCAAACTCCTGGGGTTGAAAGGTGACTCATTCACGTTCGATTTTCACTGGGCCGACAACCCCCGAGACCTGATCGACCCCATCTCGCTGTGCACCAGCGGCGACAGCGCTCCCGACCGCCGTTTCAACTACCGATTCAGTTGGAGAAAAAGCGAGACGGGCGCCATTAGTTCTGGACGATTCTCAGGCGAATGAAACGGGGTGAGGCGGGGGTGGTTGGTGTGAGGTCGCGGACGGTAACCAGGTCGAATTGGCTATTCAGAGAGACGATACTCACTTGGGTTACGTGCGGGCCGTCCGAGTACCAGGTCAGGCTGTCGCCTGAGACTTCAGGGACGTACTGCAGAGGAAAATCGGCTGGGTCGTGCCGCCGCTGGTATTGCAGGAAAAGGTAATGGCTCCCGGAGACGTTGCCCGTGGAAATCGTGAGGCCCTTTTGATTATCAGCAGGATTATGCGGATCGGTGCCGAGGGCATACTCCTCAAGATTGGAAAGGCCGTCCCCGTCCGAATCGGATTGAGCCTGGCTCGGGTCGGAAAGGTTGATGCCGTCGTAGGCTCCAGTCACCACGACCGTGAAGGTGTTCGTCGCGCTCAGCGGGGGAACCGCGCTATCGCTTACTACCGTGGTCACCGGGTTGGCGCTTGGGCTTTGAGCCAGGTTCGGCGTCCACACGATGACACCATTGGTGTCGATGGAAGCACCGGTGGGGGCGTTGATGAGTTGATACGTGAGCAGCGCGGAGGGCGATGAATCCGAAGCGGTATTCGTGACAGTCATTGTCGTAAGGTCCGTCACCGATCGGTTGCTCAACAAGGGCAAGGCCGGTCCCGGAAGGCTGTTGATCCAGGCTGCGATCACCGCGGTCGCATTGGTATCGACCAAATTGCGTGCCAGTTGAGGCATCTTGATCAAGGGATCGGTGCTGTTGGCGCGTTGGTAAAGAACCGACCGCCAAAGATCGCGCGGTGTAACCACGTGCGCGTTGTCGTACCCGAGATTTCCGAGGACGTTCGCATTGATGATATGCTCGTTTGCGAGAGGAGTATCGTAGCGTGCGTCAAACGTGGGCCCGGTTCCGCCGGGGCGGTGGCATTGGGCACAATTGGCATCGATGTACGAGCGGACGCGATCCGGCAGAGTTCGAGCCTGATCGTTGATTGAAGCCATTTTGGCGTAGCCGCTGATGGCGGCTTCGTCGATGGTATCTGCGTAGCCCGTGAAGACCAGGAAGAGAATTCCATGAACGAGGGTCATGGCGGGCCGTTGCAGGTGCTGAATAGGATTGAACGGCAGCACCCCGGCGGAGCTGCCAACTCCATTTCCCGGCACTGACGCGGTCACCACCACGGGTGAATAAGAGCGTTCGGCACCGGTCGAAATATCCAGGACGTGCAGCCGATGCACATACTGGCTGCCCTCGTGGGTAAAGACATCAAAGTACATCGTTCCACCGGCCGGATCAATTACGGGGGTGCCGGTGATGCCTACTTCCGGATCGATGTCATGGTAAGGTCCATAGCGGTTCCCGTAATCGCTGTTCGGTGTGGCTGCGGAGATGCCCAGGTTCGTGTGCCAGAACAGGCCCCCATTCACCCCGCTGTTGCTGTCCGCGTCAAAGGCATACACGCTATCGTGCTGGGTCGCCACGTACACCACGTTGTGAGTGCCCTGCCCTGGAATACTGACGCCAGTCACAATGAGCGGTTGAGCATAGACATGCCCGTCCAGAGCGTAGGAAAATAGCTTGCCGAAACCGTTCACGTTGACACTGGCCGGCGTCAGAACCGTTTCGTTCGTGTTCGCTCCCTGGCGCGAATTGTCGTAGTGCCACGTGGGCGAGGACACGAGCGGCGCGGCCTCGACCCCGCCCAGGGTCAGCAACATCAGGCCGGCGGCAACCACACGAGCCAGGGCACGGCTTCGGCGTTTGGAAAGGTGATCGCCGCACGGGACCGGGCGTGATCGATGACCAAGGAATTCAATTCAAAAGCCCGATCCCGGAACGCAAGGAAGTGGGGCTGTGGGATCTTTTTGGGCAGATCGGGGAGCAACGTTTAAAGCTAGATAACTCCGCCTGGCCCAGGAGCGAAGTGAAGTGTAGCCGCCGGCTATTCGGGCCAGAGGTAAGCGTCAGTGCTTATCCAGGAGCGGGCGACTGACTAAGTCGATGGGTAAGTGGCGATCGTTTCGGGCGGCACTGCGAAAACGTGGCAGATAGGAAGTGGTTTTGTTCTGACGTGCGGCGGCCAGCGCGCAAAGGCCGATGACCAGATTGCGCAAGGCCGCTAAATTTTGCGGTGCACGGCCTGTGCGGACCGTCGAGGCATCTTCGCCAAAGGTGACATCGCGCACGTAATGGAGCGCTTCGATGGTCCAGTGGCCGCGGCGCAGGCACTGCAATTGGGCAGCGTTCATTTGCGAAGCCGGGCGGCTGCTCAAGAGGATCTCGGTCTCTTCGGTGATCTGAACGCTTTTGAGATGATGGGTGGTGCGCAGGATGAGGGCGGCTTGGACGGCGTGTGGGAAGCCGGATTGTTGGGGCGTAATCTCAAAGGGGTGGACTTCGCGGGTTTCATGGCGCCCATGCCCCTGGTCCAGGGTGAGATCTGGAGGGGAAAAAAACGCCTTTCGGCGCCTGAGACAGGCGGGCCAGTTTGTCGAAGAGCTTGGGTTGATTGGCTTTGACCACCAGAAGGAAATCGGCCTTTTTTTCTTCCACAATATGGGCGGCGGTGGCCGTTTGGGTGTGCAAGGCATCGGCGCTGATCAGGGTGCCGCGCAGGTCCAGGTCCTGGAGGAGATCTTTAAGCGCCGGGATTTCATTGGTCTTGGCCGGAATTTGGATTTGGCGGCAAAACAATTGCGTTTGGGTGTCCAGAGCGCCGAAGAGTTGGAGCGGTTGGCCGTTGATTTTGGCGGCAGTGCGAGCGCATTTGCCATCGACGGCCAGCGCGGCGATGCCCAGGTTCTTTAGGTGGGAGCGCAGCCAATCGGTGATCAGGCCATCCAGTTGGGTCGGCTCCAGGCGTTGGAGGACTCGGCGGATGGTCGTCTCGCTGGGAGCAATGAATTTGCCGCTCTTGGGGCACCGGCTGGCGCGCAAGCTGCGCAGCTGGTTTTGATTGAGCGATTGAGAAAACTCGCCGATATCGATGAGCGAATTGTTGCCGGCAATCATCGCCGCAGTCGCAATGGTCACGATGGAGGCGACGCGACGGTGCCGCCAGCCTTTGTAGCGACGGGGATCGCGAAGTTTGTCCAACGCCTGGAGCAGGCTCTTGGTTTGTTTACCACTCAAAGGATAGTGCTGGACCGAGGGCTCTTTGCGGTAAGGCGCCCACGTGGGCGGCATGGTCGGAGCTGAGAGGATGTGGCGCGCTTTGGGGACCAACGGATAAAGGAAGATCGCCTTGGGCTGTTGGTGGAGTTGATAGAAATCCAGGCGGGAGCGCCCAAAGCCTTTAGTCACCCCGATTTCGATCCAATTGGCCGCGCGATAACAGGTGCCTTCGAAGCGTTGGGGATCCACGTAAGTTTCGACCAACGCAATGGGGTGGCCGTATCGCTTGAGCCAGTCACCACTGAGGCGTTGGAGGTTAAGGCTCAGACTGTGCGAAGCCAAGTTGGGTGATTGGCCCTTGGGTGTGAAGAGCGCAAAGCGCGCATTACAAGCCAGCAGATGGCGTCCGGCTTGGCGCTGAGCGTCGGTCCAGCCGATCCAAGCATCCCGAGCTCGCAAATGATAAGCGGCACTGGACCAACCTAACAGGCCAAGCCACTTTCCATTTTGTTTGATGACATACCGCAGCGACTCGCCAACCAGGCGATGCTCTTTGAGGTAGTGATGTTTTCGGATGAGTTTGTTCCAGCGATCTTCTTCCTCGGGGCCGTCAACCAGTTCAACCGTGATTGCCCTGACTGCGTTCTCCAGCAGGATTTCGCTGACAATATCCTCAGGCTTTGAGGCCCGTTTGGCTTGCGCGACACATATCATGCCGCCGAGCTTGGCAGCTCGGGGGTTTCGTGTCCAGCCAAACCTTATACCCCCCTGTTCAGCATTACCTTATGCAGTTGTCCGCCGAAGCCGTGGTTGACGGGCAGGCTTGACCGCGCTTCAAACGACGCTGCGCTGTTTGCGGTCTAATTATTCAAAATCGTAGCCGCCGACATGGGCGGAGCCTTGGCGGGTCAAGGCGGGTTTTAGGTTCCAGGAATGTCAGGGCTCGCTCCCTGAGGACTCATGCTTCCGGCCAGGTAAGCATCGTAAGCGCCCTGGTCATAAACGTAATCAAGAGTCGGCACCAGGTGGACTTCAATGCCGCCGAACTTGGCTTTGAAGGCGCTGAAATTCTGCCAGGGATGGTCCGGTTCGTTTGCCGGCGCGATACCCCACAAATCGTACCATTCATGGCCAAGAGCCTTGGCGGTGCGCATCACCTCGAAATGAAGCAAGTACGCAGCCATCACCTGCCGGTCGACATTGCGTGACCCCCCATAAAAATAGGTTGCCCTCTTGCCGAAATAGATCACGAGCGCAGTGGCAATTCGCCGGCCTTCGTATTCGGCAAAGAAAAGTGATCCCCGATGACCGGGTAAAGACAATGACACCAGCCTTTCAAAATAATCGGGAGGTTTGGGCTGCATCTCTTGACGCGCCGCTGTTTCTTCGTAGATCTCCAGAAAGTCCCGAAGACCTTGTGATGATGTGTCCTCCATCACTGAGACGCCGTGTCGCCGCGCGACAGCGACGTTGTAGCGGCCCTTGGGTTTCATCTGGGCCAGGATGGCAGCTTCTCCGGGCCGGAGATCAATCCACCGAGTGTCTCTCACCTCCAGATAAGAATCCGCGAGGGGACGGATCGCCCGGAATCCGGACGCGAAGTCCGGTAGACCCAACCAGCGTGGTTCGATGCGTAGATGGCTGACGACCTGCGGTTCGGTTTTCCGATGCTCTTCGATCTCCTCGAAGACCGCTCGAAAGACTTCCGTGGCTGCGAGCGGGTCTTCTGGAAGTACCGGGCCATCCTGGATGTAGTAGAAACAACCATCGTCTGAGTGCGAATACTTCAACACCACCGCGCCGCCAACAATCGTGTCCCCGTCTCTAAGCGTAATTCCGAAGTTCTCAAACCCGCAGTAGTTACGGAACTCGACCCACCAGGACGACTGCATGAAGCCGCTCTCAGTGGTTGTCTCAACGAAACGGTCCCACGCTCTCCATTGTTCTTCCGCAGCCGTCGAAGGTGCGACTAAATCACATCCCGTTTCGGGCGGTGAAGCAGGAGCAGTCATGGGGTTGTCAATTGAGTCCAAAGTATCGCCCATGGTTGGCGGCGGGGTGGATCGTTAATTAAAGCATCGGAACATTAATCTCCTCGACCACGAACTTGATCGTGACCTGCCGGAGTTGCCGGCGCACCGGCATGACCTTGTGCAGCTTTGGATTGAAATAATCCATTAACATCGAGGGCCGGGGGTGTTTCAGGTAATAATCGGGGTTATCCAACACGGTGGAGGCCGCTACCACTTCCAATTTTTCTCGCAGGGATACATGCTGGATGATGCAGGGCACATGCGTTATGCCGAGCTTGCGAAGCGTGTAAGCACGATGGCTTCCATTGGTCAGGATTAGGCGGTTCTCGACATAAATTGCATTGAGGAAATTGGAACCGAATCCAACCGCAAGCCCGACGACACCCGCCAGTTCTCCCGGGTGCCCGCAACCGGTGATGTTGCTCGCCTTGAGGCTCATGGCCCCCAGGAACCGCACGTCGTTTGACGGTGATATGAAGACGAACCGGTTGCCGCCGCTCCGCGACCACTTCACCGTAGGTCGCGGGTGGTCGTGCATCAGAGCGGTGCGAAAGATTTGTTCTTCACTGGGTGACGTACCCAACTCGCGCTCCAGCAGCCGGACGTAGGTCAGATCGATGTGATGTTGGTACACGACCAGGCGATCGAGTTCGACGAGCGCAACCTCGCTAGGCATCGTGTTAAAGCCGTTCTGCACCAATGGATCTTTGAGAAACTCGATCAGGAGTGGCTCGTTTTTCGCATTCACCTCCAATTTTGTGATCGGCGGATTGTCTGCAGCTCCGGCTTCGTCTTTTTCCAGCGTGCGAACGAAGTTGTAGGCTGCTTCCCACTCGTCCGTCAGGGTTCCCTCGTCAGCTGGCCTGACCGCATTATTTTTGACAAAACGAAGGAACTGTTTAAGTGTCGGACGACCGATCAAGTACAGGTTTTCATCCACGGAATCCTGATTGGAGCCGCAGACTGGCTGCCCTTCGGTAGGCGGCAGCCGCTTGGCTTCTGTCAGTTCTGCTTCGGATTGGCCTTCGAGTGTTTCGGGCAATGCGATCATTGGATTTGTTCTTTCGTTTTGCCGGCAGCGCGCAGTTAACCAGTCACCACCAGGACCAAAACTCGACCTTGGCAGTTCGGGCGGCTCGGCGGGTCGCGAGGTCAAGCAACCGGCGCTCGCCGCAAAAGATTTTGGCCTGCCCGGTCATCTCGGGTTTCAACAAGAGGCTGTCATTATTTATTTCTGTTGTGATGGTAATGGTTTTGGGAGCGACGGCGCTGCGGGTGAGGGGCGCCGACTGGCTGATGCTGCCCTGAACTTGCGCGAGGGCGCTGGCAGTGGAACTCGAACTTACCTGCGCCGCCGTGGCAATGGTTGTTACCTTCCCATAAAATGTCAGCTCCGGGTAAGCACGCGCTTTAAGGACGACCTTTTGACCGACCTTGACGTCCGCAATGTCCCTCTCCGAAATGACCATTTCAGCCGTGATTGTTTTGAGATCGTAAATCTTGGCGATTAGGTCTCCTTTTTTCACGAGCTGGTTTTTCATCTCCACCAATTGTCGGGCAGGCGTCGCAACAATGCCTTGGGCTGGGCTCAAAATGCGCATCAGGCGAATTTGCTCTTGCAGATAAAGGCGTTGCGTTTCGAGACTGGCGCACGCGGCTTTCATCGCCTCGATCTCTTCGGGCCGGCTTCCCGCCATCAGTAGTTCGAGTTTGCTTTTCGCCCCAGCGTGTGCGGCGTTTCCCAATGCGAGAAGAGCTTCGTTGTCCTCCAGTTCTTGCCTTGAAATCAAATTCTCTTCACGCAAAGTTTTGAAGCGTGCCACTTTGTTGGCGGCGAAATTCACGACTTCGGCGTCCTTGGCCACCTCGATTCTAGCCTGTTCGATCTCCTCGGTCCTCGGTCCGGCCACCAGCAGCTTAAGCTTTGCCTGTGCCTCTTGAATCGCCGCTTCGATCTTTTGCAGCTCGGCCCGTACATCTCGGTCCAGCAATTGCGCGATCAGCTCGCCTTTCTGAACCGTTTGGCCTTCATCCACAAAGATTTGCTCAATGAGCCCTTCCACCCCCACACGGACGTCGGCGTTGTGGATTGGGAGCACGTCGAAGGGTCCTTTAATCCTTAACTGCGGATGCAAATAAATCAGTGCGAGAACCATCGCCCCGCCAAGCACTCCAACCAGGACCAGACGTTTGATGATCCGCACCCTACCCTTGCGCTTTCTGGGTGCCACACGACCGGTTGATTTCGTCTCGGACGCAGGGCCCGGATCCTTAACCGTATCCGTCTTGTTAGCTAGGACGGCTGGGGACTCTTCTGCGGACTCGCTCGATTCGGCTGATGCTGGCATCGTTCCGGCTTCGGAGCCGTTGGCCGCCTCGACCGGATCGAGGTCGTCTGGATCGTTGATCGTCCTGGAAGATTTGTTGAATATCCGCTTGAACCGGCTGCGAAACCGGATGCCGAAAAACCATGCGGATAACGCAAACGCCATCGGCTGACTTTGCTGGGCGAGTGAGCCTCCGATTTTCACAATGGCGTATCCAAGCAACCAGAAAGAGCCAACGCCTGCGACCAGGCCGTAAGCAAGGCAGATGCGGCGCTCGCGCCGCGACATTTGATCCACTTTCAGAGCCGTCCCGGCGAAAAGTCTTTTGA
>Ga0105240_10013355_pt1 | contig 11282 bp, 10 predicted proteins | sample KBSC54metaG_FD_80426 | JGI IMG/M metagenome (GOLD analysis project Ga0105240, IMG submission 80426) | Corn rhizosphere microbial communities from Kellogg Biological Station, Michigan, USA - KBS C5-4 metaG | ecosystem: Host-associated > Plants > Roots > Rhizosphere > Soil | place: Michigan, USA...
GCTCCAGCGAAAGCACATGTCGACCGCGCCGACCGTCGGCTTGCGCGCGACCAGGTCGATGCCGTTGCCCGATTGGTGAACGCTCAGCATCGCCCCGCCGGCGCGGATGCCGCGAACCAGCCTTTTGCCGTCGATGACATGGTCGAACAGCTCCTCGCCGTCGAGCACGTCGATGTAGAACTGGCAGGCCTTGTCGACGTCCGAGACGGTGACGGCGACGTGATCGATCCCCGCAATATGATGCGGCATGGCTTCCCCTCCGGATTTTCGGTTGGATGGAGACTAGTCACGCCCTTTGGTCGGGTCGAGCGGCAAAGCGCGCTCGTGGCCGCAGAAATCCCGCCCAAACCTTGCTTTCTGGAGGTCCGAGAGGCTATTCTCCGGGCTGCGGCCGTGGTGGCGGGGGCTCCCGCCGTGCGCGAATTTGCACGCGGGCGGCCGTCACCGACGATCGGGCGTGCACCGCACGGCAAACAGCCGGGAACGGGCGATTTTTTGGGAGAGGGACTGCCGATGTCCGAAATGACGATGAACGACATGGTCATGCTCAGCGTGGATGACCATGCCATCGAGCCGCCGGACATGTTCCTCGGCCGCATGCCGGCCAAGTACAAGGACGATGCCCCGCGCGTCGCCCAATATGCCAATGGCGACGAGCGCTGGATCGTCGAGGGCAGGCCCTGGGCCGGGGTCGGCCCGGCCGCGGTCGCCGGCCGCCGCCGCGAGGAGCTGGGCGACGAGCCGACCCGCTATGGCGAGGTCCGCCGCGGCTGCTGGGACGTCGACGTCCGCATCGACGACATGAACGCCAACGGCACTTTCATGTCCTTGAACTTCGCGACGCTGCCGGGCTTCGCCGGCGAGAAGTTCGTCAAGGGCCAGGACAAGGAGCTGATGCTCGCGATCATCCGCGCCTATAACGACTGGCATATCGAAGACTGGGCCGGGCGCTATCCCGACCGTCTGATTCCCAACGGCATTCTGCCGCTGTGGGATGTCGATCTCGCCATCGCCGAGCTCAAGCGGATCAACGACAAGGGTTGCCCGGTCGTCTGCTTCCCGGAGAACCCGACCGGCTTCGGCCAGCCCTCGATCCACTGGGGTCATTGGGACAGGCTGTTCGCCGAGATCGTCGCGCGCGGCATGACCGTCGCGATCCACATCGGCACGTCGGGCGGCCTGCTGCCGACGCCGTCGATGGAATCGCCCGCCGACGTCGGCGTGACATTGCTGAACATCAAGATCGCCGAGGCGATGACCGATCTTCTGTTCTCGCCGTTGCTGCTGAAGTTCCCAGAGCTGCGCATCCTGATGTCGGAAGGCTGCATGGGCTGGGTGCCGTTCCTGCGCGAGCGGGCCAACGCCGAGTATCGCAACCACCGCTACTGGACGCATGCCAATCTCGGCGATCTCCAGCCGAGCGATCTGCTGGCGCGCCATTTCATGTTCTGCTTCCACGAGGATAATTTTGGCCTGTCGGTGCGCCATCAGGTCGGCATCGACCAGATCAGCTGGGAATGCGACTATCCGCACGCCGACAGCACCTGGCCGAACTCGCCCGAGTTGCTGTGGGATGCGATCAAGACCTTCCCGGTCGACGAGATTGAGAAGATCACCTGGGGCAATGCGGCGCGCTTCATGAAAATCGATCCGTTCAAGAACGTTGCCCGCAAGGACGCGACGGTCGGCGCGCTGCGCGCCAGGGCTGCCAATGTCGACACGGCGCTGATGTCGGCCGGCGGCCTGAAGCCGATCGCGAGCAACAATGTGCTGAGCACCGCGGACATCTACCAGATGTTTCAGCAGGGCGATGCCCGGCTCGGTGAGCCAATCGGATATCTTTGAAAATAGGGGCTTTTCAGCCGTCAGGAGAGAGTATCATGAACGTTCAGATCAGTCGCGCCAATGACTGCGTGAAGTCGATCGGCCATCTCGCGCTGCATTATCGCTCGATCGAGGATGGCCCGGCTGCGGCCAAGCTGCTCGACCTGCTCGGCTTCACCCGGATGTCGAGCCCGGCGGGCTACCCCTTCTATCATTATGTCGTCGACAGCCGGCGCGGTTATGACGGCGACGGCATCCTGTATGTCATGCAGCAGCCCGAAGCGCTGCGTGAGCTCAATCAGGCGATCAACGACGCGCTAAAGGTTGGCCAGCCGGGCGAGCATCCGGTCGTCGCCAAGGTCAAGGCGGCGCAGGAGTCGGACCCCGAGTTCGATATGCATCTCGGCGTGCTCTATGAGTCGCTGGAAGCGGTCGAGGATGCGATCCTGCGCATCAAGGACGCGATCGAAAACGACCCCGATCTGCGCGGTCATGCCAAGATCATTCTCAACCGCGCGCGTCCAGGCAATGAAGAGGTCGACAAGCGCCTCGACAGCTCGCCGATCTATGGCGATGTCGATCGCTATACCTATGGCTTCAACGGCACCCAGGCGTTCGTCGAGACCGACCTGTTCGTCACCGGCGCGCTCGGCAATGTTTTCGTCTTCGAGCTCGACTATGTCTTCCCGGGCTACAAGGACAACATCCTCAGCAACCCGACCGGCGTGCCGATCGAGGCGCATTGATCGGGTCTACTGAGGAGTTTCTTGCGTGACTTTCACTGTCGAGCGTCTCTCCCCGGAGATTCCCTTCGGGCGGGTGTTGAATGGCCTGCAGCATGAGGACCTCAAGTCCGAGGCGGTGCGCGAGAAGCTGCGCCATTACTGGGTCCATGACGGGCTGGTGATCTTTCGGGGCGCCAAGGTGACCCCGGATTTTCAGGTCGAGCTGAGCGAGGTTTTCGCCGATCTCGAGGTCCATCCGGTCCATGAGATCCGCCATCCGGACAATGAAAAGCTGATCCGGCTGGTGTCCAATCCGCAGGGTGACGATGAGGATCTGATCGAGGTCAACGGCCAGACTGGCTGCGCCTGGCTGCCCTGGCACAAGGATCTGGTGTTCACCGCCCGGCTCAACCATGGCGGCATCCTGCGGGCGACCAAGCTGACCAGCAGCGGCGGCGAGACCGGCTATATCGACCAGATCGACGCCTACAACCGGCTGCCCGACGCGGTGAAGGCGAGGATCGACGATCTCGAGGTGGTCTATCTCTACGGCCCGATCGAGACCTCCCCCTGGTGCACCCGCGACACGGTCCGCTACATCAAGATCGGCCCGGCCAATCGCTCGATGAACCAGCGCGCGGCCAAGGACTGGCCGCCGGTGGTCCACCCGCTGGTGTTCACCCAGGCCGAGACCGGCCGCAAGGCGCTCAATCTCTCGCCGCGCTTTGCCCAGTCGATCCTTGGCATGGCCAAGGCGGAGAGCAACGCGCTGCTGACGATGTTGGCCAACGATCTCTGGGACAGCCCGGCCTATTTCCACAAATGGGCGCTCGACGAGATGGTCCTGTGGGACAATTGGCGCATGCTGCATTGCGTCGCGCCGGGACCCTATGAGGAGGTCCGCATCGTCGAGCGGACGACAATCGCCGGCGATTACGGCCTTGGCCGCAAGCTGGAGCAGCCAGCCGCGGCCTGACGCTCCTCGGCCCGCTTTCCGTCGGATTTTCGTGATGTTTGGCGCTTTGGACGCAACCAGCGAGCGCCCCGCGGGTTCACACCCTGTCGTTACGCCAATGACACTGTCGCCTTCGGCAACAAGAATCGCTAGCGTAACAAACATGGCAAGGTTCGCCATTCATTGGGGGCGGTCCCTAAGGGAGGATTGGATGAAGAGACTTATTCTGGCAGCCACGCTTGCGATCGCTGTCCCCGCATTCGCCCAGGACGCGGCCGCACCCGCAACCGATGCAGGCACGCCCGCCGCCACGCCGACCGACACGGCAACGCCGCCCGCAGACACGGCGGCCCCGGCCGCTGCCGCCCCGGCCGCGCCCGCCGCGACTGCGGCAGCGCCCGCCGCCGCACCGTCGACGGATCTGCCAGTGTGCTCGCGGACGGTCACCGACCGCTGCATCGAGAAGGGCAGCGTGCCGAAGAAGACCTCGAAGAAAAAGAAGAAGTAGGCGCTGACCCTGGTCGATCGATCGCCCTGGCCGTCGGGCCGGGGCGATCGCGGCTATGCACAGAGGCGTGCGAGCCGTCGCGGATTGCGCTAGGCATTCGCCGAATGCGCTTCATCTCCGATAACGCCGCGCGGGTTTCACCGCAGGTCATGGCCGCCCTGGTCGCGGCCAATGAAGTCGACGCCGCCTATGACGGCGACCGCTACAGCGCCCGCCTCGACGATGCCTTCTCGCAGCTGTTCGAAACGGAGGTCGCCGTGCTGTGGGTGGCGACCGGCACCGCCGCCAATTCGCTGGCGCTCGCCGCCCTATGCCCGCCGTTCGGCGCGATCCTCTGCCACGAGGACGCGCATATCCGGAACGACGAGTGCGGCGCGCCCGGCTTCTACACCCATGGCGCCGCGCTGCTGGCGCTGGGCGGGGAGGGCGGCAAGATCGCGCCCGACGCGATCGCCGGCGCGATCGATGCGATCCGCCCGGACGTCCACCGCACCCATCCGCACGCGCTCTCGATCACCAATGCGACCGAATATGGCCGCGTCTACACGCCGGCGGAGACCGCCGCCCTGGGCGATATCGCGAAGGCGCGCGGGCTCGGCTTCCATGTCGATGGCGCGCGTTTCGCCAATGCGGTCGCCCATCTCGGTTGCGCGCCGGCCGATTTGACCTGGCGGGCCGGGGTCGACGCGCTCAGCTTCGGCTTCGTCAAGAATGGCGGGATGTCGGCCGAGGCGCTGGTCTTCTTCCGTCGCGAGCTGATCGAAGACAGCCGCTATCGCCGCAAGCGCGGCGGCCATCTCCAGTCGAAGGGCCGGTTTCTCGCCGCGCAGCTGCTGGCGATGATCGAGGGCGAGCTGTGGCTGGCCAATGCCCGCGCCGCCAACGCCGGTGCTGCAGTGCTGGCGAGCGCCGCCGCCGGACGGCTGCTGCATCCGGTCGAGGCCAATGAGCTGTTCATCCGGTTGACCGCCGCGGAGGCCCAAAGCCTGCGCGACCAGGGATTCGTCTTTTATGATTGGGGCGACGATGCCGCGCGGCTGGTCGTCTCCTGGGACCAGCCCGAGCGCGAGGTGACCGCGCTCGGCCAGGCTATCGCCGCTCTCTAGCGGCAATCGCCCGCAACCCTGCCCGCCAGTCGGGATAGGCCGGCCGCCATCCCAGCAGCCGCCGCGCCCTGCCGTTTGCGACCCGGCGGCATTCGCCATAATAGGCCTTGGCTTCGGGGCTCAGCCCGGCATCGTCCAACGCCACAAGTGGCGGCAATGGCTGCCCGAGCAGCCCGCAGGCAGTTTCGACGACGGCGTTCTGGCTGGCAGGACAATCGTCGGCGAGATTATAGACGCCCGGCGGGCCGCGGTCCCATGACGCGGCGACGCCGCTGGCGATGTCGTCGACATGGATCCGGCTGAAGACATGGCCGGGCCGGTCGATGCGGTTCGCCCGGCCCGCCAGCACGCGATCGAGCGGCGAGCGGCCGGGCCCATAGATGCCCGGCAGGCGAAACACGCGCATATCCCGGCGGAGCGCTTGCCAGGCTGCGTCCGCCGCCATCCGCGCGCCGCGCCGCCCACCGCCGGTCGCGCTCTGTTCGTCGACCCAGGCACCCGCCCGATCACCGTAGACCCCGGTCGAGGAGAGATAGCCGCACCATACGGCAGAGGCGGTGGCGATCGCCTCGCCATAGTGGGCCAGCACAGGGTCGCCGGCCTCGCCCGGCGGAACCGAGGAGAGAATATGGCTGGCGTTGCCGATGGCACTGCGAACCGCTGATTCATCGTCGAACGCCAATATATCGGCATCGGCCGTCCGCCGGGTCGCGATCACCGCCCAGCCGCGGAGTTTCGCGGCGCCGGCAATGCGTTGGGCGGAATATCCGAGGCCAAAGATCAACAGGACGGGCAAGAGACGTCTTTCGCCAGGCGGATCGGTGACCTAGATCGAAGTCATGACCGACGTCCAGACCGCAGCCCCGCTGCCGAATGCCGCGCCGCCCGTGATCCGCCGATCGGATTACAAGCCGCCGGACTGGCTGGTCCCCGAGATCGCGCTCGATTTTCAGCTCGACCCGGTACGCACCGAGGTCCGCACCATCCTTCACGTCCAGCGCAATGGCGAGCACAAGCGACCGCTGCGGCTCGACGGCGACGGCCTGACGCCGATCGAGGTCTGGGTCGACGGCCAACCCTCCGCCTGGAAGACGGACGATGGCCAGCTCGTTATCCGGCTCTCGGGCAAGGAGCATCGCATCGAGACCGTCGTCGCCATCGCGCCCGAGACCAACACCGCGCTGATGGGACTCTATGCGTCGAGCGGGCTGCTCTGCACCCAATGCGAAGCGCAGGGCTTCCGCCGCATCACCTTCTTCCCCGACCGGCCGGATGTGCTTAGCCGCTACAGCGTCAGAATGGAGGCGGATGCAGCGCGCTATCCGGTGCTGCTGTCGAACGGCAATTGCGTGGAGTCCGGCAAGGCGGACAATAATCGCCACTGGGCGCATTGGCGGGACCCGTTCCCGAAGCCCTGCTATCTGTTCGCGCTGGTCGCCGGCGATCTCGCCGCGAACCGCGGCAGCTTTACTACCAAGTCGGGCAAGAATGTGTCGCTGGCGATCTGGGTGCGCGAGCCCAATCTGCCCAAGACCGGCCATGCGATGGAAGCGTTGCAGGCGGCGATGGCCTGGGACGAGCGCGTCTATGGCCGCGAATATGACCTCGACCAGTTCAACATCGTCGCGGTCGACGATTTCAACTTCGGCGCGATGGAGAACAAGAGCCTGAACATCTTCAACTCGCGCTACGTCCTGGCCGATCCCGACACCGCGACAGATGGTGATTTCGACAATATCGCCGGCGTCGTCGCCCATGAGTATTTCCACAACTGGTCGGGCGATCGCGTCACCTGTCGCGACTGGTTCCAGCTGTCGCTGAAGGAGGGTTTCACCGTCTTCCGCGATCAGGGCTTCTCGGCCGATCAGGGCTCGCCTGCGGTCAAGCGGATCGAGGACGTCCGGGTGCTGCGCGCGGCGCAATTTCCCGAGGACGCCGGCCCGCTGGCGCATCCGGTGCGGCCCGAGAGCTATATCGAGATCTCCAATTTCTACACCCCGACGATCTACAACAAGGGCGCCGAGGTCATCCGCATGATGCACACGCTGCTCGGCGCGGAGAAGTTTCGCGCCGGCTGCGATCTCTATTTCGCGCGCCACGACGGCCAGGCGGTGACCTGCGAGGATTTTGTCAAGGCGATGGAGGATGCGTCCGGCCACGACCTGACCCAATTCCGCCGGTGGTACGAGCAAGCGGGCACGCCGCGCGTCCAGGTGCGCATGGATCATGACCTGCGCCACGCGCGGGCGAAGATTGCGTTCCGACAGGTCGTGCCGGCGACGCCGGGACAGCCCGACAAGCATCCGATGACCATTCCCTTGCGGCTGGCGATGTTCGACCGCGACGGCGCGCGCGTCGGCGACGAGCATCTGTTCGTGCTCGATGGCGAGGAGGGAACGCTGACCGTCGAGGGGGTTCCGGCGCGGCCGGTGCTGTCGCTCAACCGCGGCTTTTCCGCGCCGGTGATCATCAATGCCGATCGCGATCCGGCGGCGCTGGCGCTGCTGTCGGCGCATGATGACGATCCCTTCGCCCGCTACGAGGCGATGCAGCAGCTGATGCTCGACACGATCGTCGCGATGGTTGGCGGCACGCCGATCGACCGCTCGACCGTGATCGAGGCGATCCGTGGAACGCTCGGCGACGACGCGCTGGATGCCGCCTTCGTCGGCGAAGCGGTGTTGCTGCCGTCGGAGGCCTTCATTGGCGACCAGATGACGGTGGTCGATCCCGAGGCGATCTATCAGGCGCGTGAGACGCTGCGCCGGGAGATCGGCAAGGGCCTGGAAAAGCAATGGCGGCGGCTGGTCGATGCGCCGCGCCCGGCCAGCTTCGAGCATTCGCCCGCGGCCAAGGGCGCACGGCGGCTGAGCGGCGTCGCGCTCGGCTATCTCGCCGCGAGCGGTGCCAAGGATGCCGCCGCAATCGCCTATGACCGTTTCCACCAGGCCGACAATATGACCGATCGGCAGGCGGCGCTGGGCGTGCTGGTCAACGGCACAGCACCGGAGCGGGAGCGCGCGCTGGATGAGTTTTTCGACCGTTATTCCAAGGACGCGCTGGTGCTCGACAAATGGTTCTCGGTGCAGGCGCTGTCGATCCGCGACGACACGCCCGAGCAGGTTGCACGGCTTGCCGCGCATCCCGCCTTTACCCTGACCAATCCCAATCGGCTGCGCGCGCTCGTCGGGGCGTTTGCCGCCAACCAGCGTGCCTTCCACAGCATCTCCGGGCAAGGCTACAGCTTCGTTGCCGACATGATCGTCGCGGTCGATCGGATCAATCCGCAGACCGCGGCCCGGCTGGTGCCGCCGCTCGGCCGCTGGCGGCGGTTCGATCAACGGCGCGGAACGATGATGCGGGCGGCGCTGGAACGCGTACTGGCGAGCGAAGGTTTGTCAAAAGACAGCTACGAGCAGGCGTCGAAGAGCCTTGCCTGAGCCAACTCAGCGATTGCCCAGCCAGTCGGCGACTTCGGTTGCGACCTGGTTGGCACCGCTGTTGAGCGCGGTTGCGATCGATTGCGGATTGGCGCTTGCCGGCACCTGCGCGGTGAAGCGGCGGGTCGCGATCGTCTCGCCCTCACTGCGCGCGAGCTCGGCGTCATAGATCACAACCGCCTGGCCCGAAGCCGCGTCGAGCCCGAAGGACGAGAGCGTGCCGGTCAGCCGCGTTCCGGGATCCAGCGTCGACTGCCGCGCATCGAGAACGACGCGGCCGGTGCGCGCCGCGATCGTCTCGGCGAGCAGGTGCTGGAACAGCTTGTTCGGCTGCTCGACCCATTGCGCGTCCTTGATATAGGCGATCGAGGTCGTGGTCGCCTGCACCGGCACGCGCAGCGTCTGCAGCGCCTGCGGCACGACCGGCGTGACGACGGTGACGGCGGCGCCGGCCGCGGCGCTGCGCTCGGTGCCGGCGGCGACGGTGGCCGCGCTCGTCAGGGTCAGCAGCGTAGGCGGCGGCTTCTCGCCGAAGGAAATGCAGCCGGCGAGGGTCAGGGCGCCGAGCCAGGCGGTGAGGATGCGCTTATCGGCCATGGGGGTTATAATCCGGCAGCTTGCGTCCACCGAGGATGGCGGCGGCGGGGTTTTGATCGACCTTGGCGGCGACGGCGCCGAGCGACTCGGTCATTGCGCGCAGGTCCTTCACCAGCTGGCCGACCTCGGGGATCGTCGTCTTTGAGAAAGCCTGGACGCCGGGCCGCGCCTCGGTCAGCACGGTATTGAGGTTGGACAAGGTCTTGTCGGCCTGGGCGACCGCATGGTTGAGATTGGCAAGCAGCGGATCGGCCTGCGTGTTGACCTTGCCGGCCAGCTTGCCGATCTGGTCGGCGGCGCCGCCTGCCTGACGGATCGCGACACGGGCTTCGGCGAGCGCGGCCGCGATCTCGGGCGCGCGGTCGGCCAGGGACTTGGAGATCTTCTGGGTATTCGCGAGAATGCCGGCGATCGAGGTTTGGTTGCGGTCCGATAGCAACTGCGTCAGCTTTTCGGTCAAGGCCGAGAGATTTTGCAGCAGCTGCGGTGCCGAGTTCAGCAGCTCGCCGAGCGCGCCCGGCTTGGTCGGGATCACCGGGGCGCCGAAAGGGCCGGGCTCGTCGATCGGCGGGGCGCCCTGCATCGCACCCTGAAGGTTGATCTGCGACACGCCGGTAAAGCCGACGCCGGCGATGGTGGCGGTGGTCCCCTGCAGGATCGGCGTCTCGTCATCGACCGAAATCCGTACGCGGACGAATTGCGGCGATTGCGGCATCAGCGAGATGGTTTCGATCTTGCCCGACGGGACGCCGTTGAACGCGACTGTCGAACCCTTGGCCAGACCCTCGACCGAGCTCTTGAAGAAAATGTCGTATTTCTTCTCGCTGCCGCCGGAAATCTGGGCGATCCACAGGATGAAGACGACCAGCAGGACGAGCAGGCCCAGCACGACGCCGCCGACCAGGATATGGTTCGACCGGGTTTCCATCAGCGCCTCAGTCCCCCTCGCTCACACCGGCTTCCGCCGCGCCCAGCGCTGCCCCGCGCCCGCGCGGGCCGTTGAAATACTCCTGGATCCACGGATGGTCCAACGCCAGTAGTTCCGGGATCGTTCCGACCGCAATCACCTTGCCGTCCGCCAGCACCGCGACCCGGTCGCAGATCGCGTAAAGCGTGTCGAGGTCGTGGGTTATCAGGAAGACGGTCAACTCGAGCGTCTTCTGCAGGCTGCGGATCAGCTCGTCGAAGGCCGCCGCCGAGATCGGATCGAGCCCCGCGGTGGGTTCGTCGAGGAACAGCAGCTCGGGGTCCAGCGCCAGGCTGCGGGCAAGGCCGGCGCGCTTGCGCATGCCGCCCGACAGCTCGGAGGGGTATTTCGGCGCGGCGTCGGCCGGCAGGCCGGACATGACGATTTTGTAGGAGGCGATCTCGTCGAGCAGCTCCTCGCCTAGCTGCGGATAATATTCGCGCAGCGGCACCTCGACATTCTCGGCGACGGTGAGGGTCGAGAACAACGCGCCGCCCTGGAACAACACGCCCCAGCGCCGGCGGATGGCCTCCGCCTCGCCCTCGTCGCGATCGATCATCGGCTCGCCGAAGACTTCGACCTCGCCCGCCTCGGGTCTCTGCAGGCCGATGATCGAGCGCATCAGCACCGACTTGCCGGTGCCCGATCCGCCGACCACGCCGAGAATCTCGCCGCGGAGCACGTCGAGGTCGAGATCCTCATGGACGACCTGCTCGCCGAAGCGATTGGTCAGCCCGCGGACGGTGATGACCGTCTCCTCGTCGCTCATATCCACCCGATCTGCGAATAGAACACGGCGAAGAAGGCATCGAGGACGATCGTCAGGAAGATCGCCTGGACCACCGCGGCGGTGGTCCGGAGACCGACTTCCTCGGCGTTGTCCTTGACCTGCATGCCCTGGAAACAGCCGGCCATCGCGATGATCAGCCCGAACACCGGCGCCTTGAGCAGCCCGACCCACAGGTCGGTGATCGGCACGACCTCGCGGATGCGGCTGACGAAGGTGATCGGCGGGATGCCGAGGCTGAACCAGCAGAACAATCCCCCGCCGATCAGCGCGACCATCGCCGAATAGAAGCTCAGCATCGGCATCATCCAGAAGGCGGCGACGACGCGCGGGATGACCAGAGCCTCCATCGGCGACACGCCGATCGTGCGCA
>Ga0105240_10013358_pt1 | contig 11281 bp, 8 predicted proteins | sample KBSC54metaG_FD_80426 | JGI IMG/M metagenome (GOLD analysis project Ga0105240, IMG submission 80426) | Corn rhizosphere microbial communities from Kellogg Biological Station, Michigan, USA - KBS C5-4 metaG | ecosystem: Host-associated > Plants > Roots > Rhizosphere > Soil | place: Michigan, USA...
CGACATCATCGTCCTTGGTAATGACCCACTGTGAGCCGACAGCGTTCGCGAACTGCTGCAGGACGTTGGCAAAATCCGCGTCGCTCACACCCGGCGGTGTTCTCATGGTGGTCATCCCGAGTTTCGAATGTGGCGCTGCGTACCCTACCACAGCACATCGAAACACGGGCCGCTCGAGCCGGACGAGTCTGGTAGTGCCAGTACCCGGAAAAAGGGGGCGCCCCGACGGCGCAGGCGCCCCGGAGCTTCGATCAGTAGAACCCGAAGCCGCCGTGCGAGTTGGACGTCGGCAACCCGAACAGGAAGGACGGGAAGTCCTCCGGCGAGAAGTAGTCCGGGACCTGTTCCGACACGAGCTGCTGCGGTACGAACTTCCAACCCTTGCTTTGCGCGGTGTTGGCTGTACCCAGACTGTCGAGATCGGCCTGGTCGAAGGCAAAGACGAAGATCTTGTTGGGGTTATCGTAAACGTGCGCCTGCAGATCGTCGTCCAGCACGAAGCTGGCCAGGAAATCGTTGTCCGTCGACAGGTACAACGTATGTTTCGTGGTTCCGTTGAAGCTGACATCCTGGCCGAAGGTGATGCCCTCCAGCTTCGCCGGCAGATCGACGCTCGGATCGAGGTTGTGCGCCTTGATCACGGTGACGATGTCGAGGAAAGCAACCTTCTTCAGCGCGACGGCCGCGGGACTGTTCGTCAGGAAGCTCGGGTTGTTGCTGACATCCGCTACGCCCGGTGCCTGGATGTCGACGAGGTTGAGCACCTTGTAGCCGGCCGAGCCGCCGCCCTCGAAGCCCTTACCGTCGCGCTCGTCCACCAGGAACTGGTGGTCGTTGAGGGCGAGGATTTCACTGATGGTGGCGTACTTGCCCGGCTTGGTGGCAAACAGCGGATAGGCGTACTGCGCCTTCACGTTGCCGCTGGGAATGTCGATGGTCACGATGCGGGTGAACGCCCCGTTAGGACCCGTGCCACCGTCCTGGATCAGGGCGCTTTGCAGCGCGACAACCAACGTCCGGCCGTCCGGCGTAATCGCCAGCCCCTCCGCTCCCTTGTTGGCAACCCGGCCCATGAGGCGCGTGCTGTTGCTGTTCTGGGTATCGGTGCCGAAGCCGCCGGTCTCGGTGCCGGTCGTTGTATTCGGAATCACCGCGAAACTGTCCGGCAGCCGGAAAGAGCGGATGCGCGCGCCCGTGAGGCGGTCGAACTGGTAAACGTACGGCCCGTACTCGTCGGAGATGAACACCGACAGGCCGTTGTTCGAGATCTTGATGCTCTCGGGATCCAGGCGGGCGTTGTTGGGGTTGTTGGACAGGTTGGGATAAATCGCGGGTTTCGCGGGATTGTAGGCGAAGCCGTCGGAGCGGCCCGTGAAGTAATACCTGTGGTTGACCGCGTTGAGGGCTGGCGCGCCGCTGCCGACGGGCTTGTCCGTGTCGTCCATAAAGGCGCCGGCCTTGCCGTAGTTGAGCGGTGTCGGACTCCACAACAACGTCGTCGAGCGCAGCGTCGGCGTCAGAATGAACGGCAGCCCGGAAACATCGAACGGAGCCTTCAGACCGTTGACCGGGTTCGGGCTGCTGTTGCTGTCCTGGACGCCCGCGTCAGAGGCGGTAGCGGGCAGCAATCGCAGGTTGAAAGTATGGAAGCGGTTGATGTACGACACCGTGCTATCGATACTCGAGGCATATTCCAGGGCATTCGGGCCTCGGTCGGGCAGGAGCAGGAAGGTGTCTCCGCCCGCGTAGGTGATCGATGACCCGATGCCGCCGAGGCGGTTGCCAGGAACGCCGTTCTCCAGAGGCGCCGCGGTCTGGTTGTTCAGATCTTCATAGGTAGCGGGGATACTGGCTGTGGCGACGAGGTCGGGCGCGGCATACGCGCTCAATGCGGGAACGGTGGCGAGCGCCGCGGCCATGAGACTGCGGTTCACGAACTTGCGGATCATCGGGTGCTCCTGGGGTTCTTATCGGTAATGGGTGAAGCCCGCTGGAAGCTAAGTGCTTCGTATGACAGTTGTATGACCTGGGACGCCTTTCACCTCGACGCCAGGGTGACGGCCACGCTACTCCCTCGGACACACTGCGCTTCTCCGCCTTCACCACGGCCGACTTACGGCCGTTTACCACTTCGAAGAGATGCCCTTGACGATGAAACACACGCCTGGGCAAAGGGGCTGCGCGTGTACTTCAGCGCGACCAACCTCTTTGACACACACCAGAAAGTGCGAGACGCCACCGGCGCCACACCGGTGGGTTTCGAGCCAGGGTATGTAGACCCTCCAGGCCGCGTAGTGAGCCTGAGTGTCAGAAAGGCGCTCTAGCGCAGTCGTTAAGTCGACGGTTGCGAGTCGTCTGAATCGACCACGACGCGACCATCCTGTACCGGGATCGCCTTGCCCGGATCGTGATCCATGCGAACGTGATGGCGCTTGCCATCCAGCACATACACCACGTCGTACCCATCGGGCTCTACACGTGTGTCATAGGCCGTCACGCAGCGCTTCTCCGTCGTCGTGTACGTGTTGCCATTCTGCACTTTCTGCTGGATCTTGTTCCCGGCATAACCGCCCGCCGCCGCGCCGGCGACTGTGGCCAACACCTTGCCGTTGCCGCCGCCGATCCGGTTGCCGAGCAGGCCGCCCACAACGGCACCGATGCCGGTGCCCGCGAGCCGCTCCTTGTCCTTCACAGGCTTGGTGTGAGTCACTTCCTCGTCGTGACACTCCTGCCGGGGCGTCTTGATCGTTTTCGTCAGCGCCTTCGTGCTGATGACCTTCGCACCACCTGGCCCTGCGATCATCCGATAGCCGGCGAACGCGCCACCAGCGGTTACAGCGATCGCGCCCGCCGCAAGGCCGACGATCAATGACTTGTTCATTCCACGCTCCTCGTCTGTGATACCGATACGCCAGGCACGGCGACCTGACTGGAATATGTTATCGGTGCGGCGAGGAGACGCAACTGGCTACGACGGCGAGAGTGACAAATCTCTCGGCTGCGCATTGAGCCCGCGAGGGTTCAGCGTCAGTTCAGCTTAGAGACGCCAGCGCGTTGATAAACGCCGCGGCACCGGTCATTTTGAAAAAACTATTCCGTGCACCTGCGCGCCCCCGTTCCAACCGTGCGGCCAGGCTCGCGGGCCCGCATCGAACCCCGGTTGGCCCGCCCGATCGTGGAACGTACGATCGATGCCGACCTTGCCGGTGTCAGGATTGAAAGTCAGCAGATAGACTCTCGACTCGCCATAGCCGGAAACGGCGATACGGTGCGTGCGCGAATCGTACCCGGTCCAGTGGGGCAGAATCTGCCCACTGAGCACGACACGCGAGACTTCCTTGGGTCCGCCCTGAGCGGTCAAATCAACAACGACAATGGCGTGGAGGATTTGCACCGACTGGATCCAGAATCGCCCCACGACGCTCGGCACGCCGCACATCGATCCCGGAAACTGATACACCAGGCGTGACCGGGGGCGATCGCTGGTGAGCTCACTCACACGCTCGACGCCACATCCGGTCGTTTGCACGTACACGGCGCCATCGGGTCCCCGGCGGGCCTCTTCCGGATTGATTTCTCCATAGCGACCCGGGCCAGGATCCAGACTCTGGGTGCTCAGCAGCTTCAGATCCGAAAGACGGAACACCTGGACGGTGTGTCCGGTAGGGTCGACATCCCGCATTCCGGAGTTCGTTACGAGCACGCGATCCAGGTCCGGCAACGGCAGGAGGCTGTAGGCCATCAGCGCCTCGTCGGGGTGCTTGCGATCCGCGGTCGATGCGGCCCGGACAGCGTGCCCATCATCGTCGATCTCGACGATGCCACCATGGACCCCCTGCTCTGCCGCGGGATCGCTCATCGTCATGTGTGAGTGGGAGAACTCACCCGCGAACTGAAAACTCGCCAGGACGTGTCCGTTGGGAAGTCGCAGGAAGGAGTGGGGATGACTGAAGCCGGCCAGGTCATGAAAACGCGCCCGAACCCTGGGTTTCAGCGGAGCGCTCAGATCAAAAACGACCGTATCACCGGACATGTGATCGTTGGCGAACAACTGGTTGTCCTCCGGCATCCAGTATTCGGTGTGGTGGATCTGTTGGGTCGCGATCCCGGAAGCCACGGACGTAACGAGCTCGCCATAGTGGGGCGAGTCAGGATCCGCATCGATAACCGCGATGAAGTCCTCACCTTCGGCGCCGGCGCCAGCCGCGCCGGACCACGCGAACAGGTAGTGACCGGAATTACCCGCTGCCCATGCGGTACCCGCACTGGCGGTCAGCGACGAAGCGGCAATCACGCTGACCCACCGAGACACGCGCATGAAATCCCCCCGTGAAGCTCCAGCAAAGCTTACGCGGAAAGGCGGGGCGCGGGTATCCGCTGAAGCCGAGGCTCCTGCGGCTCAATCAGTCGGCGAAAGGGCCTCCCAGGCCCGGCCAGACCAGTGAAACGCCTGCTCGAGCTCCATCTTCCCAGCGCCGTCCAGAAGGCGCGCCATCATCGGAAAGACCTCGCGTGCAGCGGGATCTGACGTCCACTCCGCTGCGTGCGCGACCTTATAGGTGTATTTGACCGTCAGTTGCGCTTGCTCGCCCGAGCCGGTGGACTCCCAGCTCACAATCCGGTCGAGAGCCAGGTGTGCAGGGCAGAAGTCCCCGGAATGCTCGATTGGCTGGCCCTGGCGCCCCCTGACGGAGATTTTCTGGGTGAGATAGCTCTGGCGTCCCTTGTCGGTGAGTTGGTAACGCGTCACCTCCGGATCATCTGGAAGCGGACTCGATTTCACCACGCCCAGCGATTCCAGCACCGGCAGTTGCACTGAATCACGCGACCGGCTCGCACGGTCGGCCGCTCTCACATCGATAGGCCAGTCATACCTCGCCATGCAGAAGTTGCCGCGTGCCTGCAGGTACTTCTCCACCGCGGGAGTGAGGTTTTGCTGCGTCGGCGTCGGTGCCGGCGCCGTCGTTGGGGCACCCCCGGCGTGCGCTGCTTGCGTCAGACTGACAGCCGCGCCGGCGGCGGCGACCACGAGGGGGAGAAGGCGAATGTTTTGTGCGTTCACGATGTCACTCACTGATGTACTGGCACAGCGCGGCCCGCGGCAGGTGATACTTGCGCTTGCGCCTGCTCGGGCACGTAGTCGTCGGTCAAGGTGTTGAGAAAGGCGATGAGGTCGTCGATGTCCTGCCCGGTCATCGCCGGCTTGTTCCCCCGCTTGCGTCCATCGAGAGGACCTTGAGTGTCGAGGTTGGCCCGGTATTCGGCCGGCAGGTCGTCGAACTTCTGCACTTTGCCGTGCACCTGCGGATACCAGCGCTCAGGGCTGGTGTCGCGGGTGTTGTAGAACTCGATCACCTCGCGCAGCGTCTTGAACTTGCCGTTGTGGAAGAATGCCTTGCGCGTGGCGACGTTGCGGAGTGTTGGCGTCTTGAACATGCCGCAATACCTGTTGCCCGTCTGCGGCTGATGGTCAGGGCGCTCGCAGATCCCCAGGTCGTAATACTTCGGATCGCGATTGGCCGGGATGTCCATGTTGCGCGGGACCCCGATCGCCTCATAGGAATAGTCCGTGAAGATACCAACACTGCCGTTGAGCCCCGGCCCGCTGTAGTGACAGGCGTAACAGTTCCCCTTGGCGGGGTCGCTGAAGACCGCCAGCCCGCGCAGCTCGGCCTCGGTGAACTGGCCGCCGATCTTGTGTCCGAGCGCGAGATCGTACTTGCTGCTGTAAGGATGAAAGCTGTAGTCCTCGAGTTGAAAGGACTGCAGCGCCTGCGCGGCTTTCTCGAAAGCCGCCCCACGGTCGGCGAAGATCTCCTCGCCAAAAGCCTGCTTGAAGAGCCCGGCGTAGTCCGACTTTTCAATGGCGGCGACCACCGCGGCAGGGCTCGCGTTCGCCATCTCGTTCGCCGCCAGCAACGGAATTTTCGCCTGCTCGGCGAGGGACGGCGCGCGGCCGTCCTGAGTGAAGCCCCCGCCCGGACCTGGAGGACTGATGCCGTCCGGGTTGTCGAGGATGTCGGCGTAAGCCGGCATGAATTCTTTGTAGCGCAGCGACGGCACCGCTCGAGTGCCCCGCTCCGACATGTGCTTGCCGCCGGCCTGGACCGCAAGGCCATTCGCGGGCGCGTAGGCATGATCCGGATCGTGGCACGAGGAACAGGCGAGCTTGCCCGACCCCGATAGTGCCGGGTCGAAGAACATCTTCCGACCCACCTGCGCCGGCAGACTCAAGGCGTCGTGACTCTGAAGGCGGTAGAGCAGGCTGGTCTCGGGAACCGCGGCCCGCGTCACTGACACCGTGAGGCTCAATACCGCCGCAGCCGTCACCAACACCATCGAGGTACGTGCATTGCGCATCATCGTGAATGGGAACGGGCTCACGTTGCGCGTGAGCCCGTTCCTGCTCCTTACTTAGCGCAGCGCCCAGACGTTGGTCTGGTTGCTGTCAGGACCAACGTTATGCGGAAGGGTCGTCGCAGTGCTTCCCGTGCGCCCCTGGTATCCGGGCGCGTAGATCGGGTTGCCCGAGCTGTCCGTGCCCGTGATGAACGTACCCGCAACGATCGAGTAGCCGTCAACCGACTGCTGTTCGACGTAGTTCTGCGGAATCACGAAGCTGTGATTCATCGGACGTACGGCGTCGTAGTGTGTGTCGACGGCACCGTTGTACTCCGGCAGGTTCAGCAGGTTCGCTGCAATGAAGCTCTCCGTATACTTGCTGCGGTTCATGTAGGACGCGTCGACCTTCGGGTCGGCAACGCCGAACATGTCCTGCAGCGTACGGACGAACGAGAAGTGGCTGTACGCGTCGCTGTCCTTGATACCCTTGGGCGCGCCGGCCTGGTTGGTCAGCACCGCGAAGATGCTGTTACCGTGGCCACGGTTGCCGTTGGAGTAGTTGGTGACGCTGGTGTCCTTTACCCAGTTGCCGCTGCCATCCTGGATCAAGGGCTTCGCCACCGTGCTGTTGCCGGGGTTCCAGCCGCAGCAGGAGTTGGTGGTGACGTTGGGGAACGCCTGGGTTCCCGAGGCCGTCGCACTGCCCTCATCGAACATCAACACGATCGCCACACGCTTGTTGGTGTTTTTCCAGATCGGCGATCCCTGGATCTCATCGACCAGGTACTTCACGTAGTTGTCGCCGCGCGCGATGATCGCATCGCGGTAGTCATTCGGCGCCGGGTTGTTGCCGCCCGCGACTCCGCTGCAATCGCTCGCCGCAACGCCCGTCGCGCCCGTCGCCGTGTTCGTGCCCGTGACGGTGATCGAGTGCATGTCGTCGCACTGATCGGGGATCACGTAGTTGAGGGCACCGATGTCACCGGTCGTGTACAGGTCGGTGTGGAACTGATCGACGTCGAAGTTCGCGGGAATCGCATACTTCGAGGCATGCTGCCAATTCGCGTCCCACTGGCCACCGCCCATGGTGCGGTTGCTCGAGACGAACTCAACCGCGCTGCGAACGTTCTGGTACGCCATCGCGGGGTTGTGCTTGGTCTTGTACAGGCCGGCGGGCATCGGAAGCTGCAGGGTCGAGGTGCCAAGGGCCACGGTATTGCCGTTGAGGGTGTTGGGCTGATAGACGTGGTCCATCGCCGTAACCGCCGCGTCGGCGATGCTGTCAGTACGGAAGTCCTGACCGGGGTTGGTCGACTCGTTGTACGTGCGCCAGCCCATGCCGCTCGCCGTCAGGGCGTTGAAGAGGTTCGGGTGGCTCTTGATGTTGTGGTTGACGTTCGAGGTGCCGCAAGCACTGGAAACCTGTGCCGGCGTGGACAGGGGATTGAAGGGTGAATTCTGCAAGCCCGGAACCGTGTTCACCGGCAGTGGGTCGAGGGGAGCGTTGGCGCCCGTCGCAAAGCAGTTCCACTGATCGTCGTCCGTGATACCGAAGTCATCAGCCCCACCGAGGGCGGTGTAGTTCGGCTCGCTCGGGTTACCCGTCGCGAAGTAGTTCGTGAACGAGTTGCCGGTCGCGAGGTAGCCGGTGATATTCGGCGCGTAGGGCGAGCCATTGATCGACACCGTCGACTTGTTCTCCAGCATCACAATGAAGATGTGATCGTAGCGCGGGATGCCCTCGAGGTTCATCGAGGCCTGCTGCGCCTCCGGCATCTGCATCGGCGTACCGGCAGCGCCGAGATCACCGCGATCGACCATCTTCGCGGCGAGCGTGAAGCGGTTCGTCAGCACCACGGACTCATTCAACATCGCCTTCTTCTGCGTAGCATCGGCGACGGTGCTCGGAACGGTCGCAACCAGGTCGGCTTCGACACCGATGCGCTCGCCGAGCGCGCCCTGCGCCGCGGAGTAGCTGAGGCCATCATTCTCCATCATGCGCACGATCTCAGTCGTGAGCGGCGTGATGGCAATCGTGGCCGGAAGCAGAGGCGACTTGGAAGCAATCGACTGCGAAGCGGCACGCAGTACGACGCGTTGCGCAACCGCCGCACCGCCATTGGTGGCGGAGGTCGAAACCTCGGCGATGACGTTGGCGGAGGTCGCGCTGCTCAGGTTGAACGTGCCGTCGGCCTTGCTGAGGGCGTTGGGCTCGTTGGCATCGCAGGCGCCGTTGTTGTTCAGGTCGAAGCACACCTTGGCACCGGCATAGACCGAAGCGGCAGTGCTGGAGGCGTGCGACAAGGTCGGGTCGTCGGAATTGACCGGCGCCGTAAAGAGGCTGCCGGCGACGGTGCCGTGCACCACGACAGGGGCGGCGGTGGCCACACCGGTGGCCGCGAGCAAGGCCGCGGAGACGGCGACGGAGATCAGGGACTTGCGAGCGCGCAGGCGCTCGGAAGTATTCGAATTGAATTGCATGGTTACTCCCTAGCTGACAATCGAGCAACTAAAGTGGTGAACGAGCGCGTGAGCGCTCTAATGAAGGAGGCTCAGGCGACCTGCGCCTGGCGACGGCGCCGGGCCGCGGCCAGCAGGCCCATACCCGACAGCAGCAGAGGCAACGCCGCGGGGACCGGAACCGGGTGGATGTCCCAGGTGCCGCTCGCCGGCATGTCGATATCCGCGCTATTCAACACGACGTTCGTATTGAAGGCTTCGACGAGGCTCGCTGGAGAGTTGAAAATGAAGGCAGTGGTCGAGCTGTTGAGCGCCGGATCGTTGCCATCGGAGAAGACGAAATTGTTAAGCGTCGCGTCGGTGGAGACCACTGCGGCATTCGCGCCGAAGTTGTAGACGCCGTTCGCGTTGTCAGCCGTGCCCGAGAACAAGGTGCCGGTGAACGACGTGCCGGCGAAATCCACGGTCACGTTCGAGATGTTGGAGATCAGGTTACCGTTGAGGGTGCCATCCAATGAGCCCGAAACCGCCAGTCCGTCGGCGAAGGTGTAGGAAAAATCGAACGTCTCGGCGTGCGCAGCGGCCGCGCACGAAGCAAATACAGCCGCAATGACGGCTGCCTTCAAGGAGCGTTTCATGTTGGGAACCCTATATATTGATTGTGGTGAACCGGCGCGTCGCGGATGCGCACCACCACAAACGCATACATGCGGGTACGCGCTCGATAGCCGAAATTGCTCATGCCGCTAAGCGGCTGTCATGCTCGCGTGCGGTTATGAAAGAGCTGTTACTTTTTCGTTACGTTACGCACACGCGAACAGCTCGAACGACAGGTGAAATACAATCGTAGCGAGCTTTCTAAAGCAGCGCGTCCAGCGCTGCCAGCTCGGCATGCGCCAGCTCGAACTCGAAAATCGCCAGGTCCTCGCGCATGTGGACCTCTGAGCGAGTGCCGGTCAATGGCACGACTTCGCTCTGAGTCAGATAGCGAAACAGGATCTGCGCGGGCGTGCGCTGGTGCTTCGACGCCAGCTCCTGGACGGTCCGATGAGCGAGCACCTGCGGATTGGCGCTCAACGTCCAGAAGCTCTGATAGAGGATCCCCTGCCGGCGACAGAATGCTCGCAGGTCGCGATCGTATCCGGTCCGCGCGTAGAACCGATTCTGGAGGACCGCCGGTTTGACACGCGCGGAATCGTACAATGCCTCCAACTGCTCGAGCCGATAGCAATTACTGATTCCGAGCTGCCGCACCCCGCGGGCGTCCACCAGCGTTTCGAGTGTCCGCCAGGCCTCCAGGGTCTGTCCCACACTCGGGAAGGGCGAATGCAGGACGAGGCAGTCCAGGTAGTCCGTCTGCAGATTCCGCAAAGAGACGGCGAACGACTGCCTGACCTGGTCTGCGAGTGGAGCCTCGGGGTCGTAGGGAATCCGCGCCGGGTCATGGCCTGACACGGGCGTGAACTTGGTCTGCAGGTACAGGTCGGCGCGCGCCAGCCCATGCAAGCCGGAGGACACTGCCGCACCGACGCCGGGCTCGTTGTAGTGCTTGGGTTGGCATGCTGTATCGATGCCCCGAAACCCGTGCCCGATCGCCGTGCGAACGAGGCTTTCGGTGTCATCTTTTTTCCACGCCGTGCCATAGAGAATTCTCGGAATGCGAACACCGACGGTGGAGGTTACGAATGCTTCCATACGGTCTCCCGAGCTCGGAATCGAGTATCATCCGCCTGATGAGCGCAACAGAGAAGATCGCTATTGTCACAGGCGCCGGAACCGGCATCGGCAAAGCCGCTGCCGTGGCGCTATTTGCGGATGGGTGGCACGTTGTGTTCGCCGGCCGCCGGCTCGATCGCCTCGAGGAGGCCGTTGCCGCAGCCACCGAGGCCCGTCGCAGCCAGGCGCCGGGCGCCGAGCACACCCCGCGCTCCATCGCCGTTCAGACGGACGTCACGCAACCGGACTCCGTTCGCGATCTCTTCGCCCGGACGCGCGCGACTTTCGGCCGCCTGGACCTGCTGTTCAACAACGCGGGCGTCGGGCCGCCGCCCATGCCCGTAGAAGACATGCCGCTCGAGTTGTGGAGGAGCGTCGTCGACGTCAATCTCACCGGCATGTTCCTGTGCATTCAGGAGGCTGTGCGGCAGATGAAGAACCAAACTCCACGCGGTGGCCGTATCATCAACAACGGCTCGATCTCGGCACAGTCGCCGCGCCCGAACTCGATCGCTTACACGGCGACCAAGCACGCCGTCACCGGCCTCACGAAGTCCACCTCGCTCGACGGGCGCGAATTCGATATCGCCTGCGGCCAGATCGATGTGGGTAACGTCGAGAGCGAGATCGGCGTGCCTTGGCCTGCCCGCCCGCGCCTCAATAACGCACCCAAGGTCGAAGCGCGGGTCGTCGGCCAGGCGGTGTTGCAAATGGCCAATTTGCCACTCGAGGCGAACGTGCTGTTCACGACAGTGCTGGCGAC
>Ga0105240_10013362_pt1 | contig 11278 bp, 7 predicted proteins | sample KBSC54metaG_FD_80426 | JGI IMG/M metagenome (GOLD analysis project Ga0105240, IMG submission 80426) | Corn rhizosphere microbial communities from Kellogg Biological Station, Michigan, USA - KBS C5-4 metaG | ecosystem: Host-associated > Plants > Roots > Rhizosphere > Soil | place: Michigan, USA...
AGGGCGATCACGCCGAATGCCGGGTGATCGTAGTAGTTGCGTTGGTAAAAGCGCACGCGCCGGGTCTCGTTCATGACGAAGGTCGTGCCGGGCGGGGCGTTTAGCCCGGGCGGCGGGTCCTGCATGGTGTAGTTGAGCGTCATTCCAAGATGCAGGTACTGGCCCCGCTCCAGGTATATGACGCCGCTGAGGCCGGGTACATTGATCCCGAGATCCTCGAGGGGAAAGCCGCCTCGGGTTCCCCAGGCACTCGCCGTCTGCACCCAGGCGGCATGTGCCACCGGCTCATACGTCCCGCTCGTGCGCAACCTCGTGGCAATGGATGTGAGTCGGTAGTCGGAAGATGACAGGACCGTCAACAGCTTGCCGACCTGGCCTGAGCCGTTCGAGGCTTCCCCGCCGGCCACAGTTGCGCTGGCGCTCGTCTCGGACGTCCAGTTCTCCTGTTGGCCGAGCGCAGCTTTGGCGCGAAAGATGACGACCTCGATGTCATATGCCGGCCCGCTGAGCGCGGGCGCAGCCTGAGCGGCTTCACTCCCGGGAGCCGCGGCGGGAGTGCCTGCCGCAGCTCCCGCCGCGGGTGACTGGGCCGGCGGCTGACCGCCTGTCCCCGTCACAGGGGGCACAGCAGATTGCGCCGGAGTGACCTGAGAGGGAGCGCCCTGAGACGGCGCCGGCGGCGATGAAGGGGTTTGCGATGGACGGGCCTGTGACGCCGGTGCGGCGGTCTGCGATTGCGCGGGCTGCGCAAGCGCCGGCATCGGCATGAGAGGCGCCAGCGCGAGAAGCGTGGCGAGCGCATGGAGCATGGCGCGTCGTGCAATCATCCGGTGAAGTTTACCCGATCAGCGCGCCGCTCCGCGGCCGGCTGCCGACTTGCCGGCCAGGCGCTTCATCAGACTCGCCCCGAACTCGAACCGCGCCTCCTCGGTGGGGATGGCGCGGCTCACCCGCAGGCGCAGTGGCCCTTCCAGCCGGTACTCTCGCGGGGCCTGCTGCATGAGCCGCACGACGGCGGCCGGCTCGACGGCATTGCGCTCCTCGAAGGTCACCGAGCCACCTTGCGGCCCGAGATCGAGCCGCCGAATGCCGATCTCCCGCGCGGTGAGCTTGAGTTTCGCGATGCGCAGGAGGCTTTGCGCGGGCGGGGGAAGAGCGCCGAAGCGGTCGTGGATCTCGGCCGTCAGGTCATCGAGCGCCTCGGGGCTCTGGGCGGCGGCAATGCGCTTGTAGAGCCCCAGCCGCACGTGTACGTCCGCGATGAAAGCCTCCGGCAGGAACGCGGGCAGGCGCAGCTCGACTTCCGTGGCCGCGGCGAGCGGCTTGTCGAGTGCGGGCTCGCGACCGGCTTTCAGCGCCTTGACTGCCTCCTCCAGCAGATCGAGATACATGGCGAGGCCGATCTCGGTCATCTGTCCGCTCTGTTGCTCTCCGAGAAGCTCCCCGGCGCCACGGATCTCGAGATCGTGAGTCGCGAGCACGAAGCCCGCGCCGAGCTCCTCCATCGATTCGATCGCCTCGAGGCGCTTGGCCGCATCGCCGGCGAGCGCCTTGCGCGGCGGGGCGACGAGATAGGCGTAGGCGCGGTGGTGCGAGCGCCCGACGCGGCCCCGGAGTTGGTGCAGCTGCGCGAGTCCCATGCGATCGGCGCGGTTGATGACGATCGTGTTGGCCGTCGGGACATCGATGCCGCTCTCGATGATGGTCGTGCAGAGCAGCAGGTCGAAGCGGCGGTGATAGAAGTCGACCATGAGCTGCTCGAGATCGCGCTCGCGCATCTGTCCGTGACCGATCCTGACGCTCGCCTCCGGCACGAGTCCCTGCACCTCGGCGGCGATCTTGTCGATGGTGCGGATCTCGTTGTGCACGAAGTAGATCTGGCCGCCACGACGCAACTCGCGAAGCACCGCCTCGCGCAGCGTCGGGCCGTGCCATTCGACGACGAAGGTCTTGATCGCCAGCCGCTCCGCGGGTGGTGTCGTGATGAGCGACAGGTCACGCAGTCCGCCGAGAGCCATGTTGAGCGTGCGCGGGATGGGAGTTGCCGTGAGCGTCAGTACGTGCACATTCGCCCGCAGTGCCTGCAGCCGCTCCTTGTCGCGCACGCCGAAACGGTGCTCCTCGTCGACGATGAGAAGTCCCAGGTCCCTGAACCGCGCGTGCGCGTGCAGCAGCCGGTGCGTGGCGACCACGATGTCCACCGAGCCCCGCTCGATTCCCTCGACGGTTGCCTGCGTCTCCTTCGCATTGCCGAAGCGCGACAGGCTCTCGACGCGCACCGGCCAGTCGGCGAAGCGGTCGCGAAAGTTGGCAACGTGCTGCTGCACCAGGAGGGTGGTCGGGGCGAGCACCGCGACCTGCTTGCCTGCCTGGGTGGCAATGAAGGCGGCGCGCATCGCGACTTCCGTCTTGCCGAAGCCGACATCGCCGCAGACGATGCGGTCCATCGGCCGGTCATTCTGCAGATCGGCGAGCACCTTGCGGATGGCCTCGGCCTGATCTTCGGTCTCCTCGAAGGGGAAGGCGTCGGCGAAGGTCTGGTACTCGGTTTCGTTCAGTGTGAGCTTGAGGCCCTTCTGTGCCCTGCGGCGCGCATAGAGGTCGAGAAGCTCCGCGGCGACGTCACGGATCTGATCGGCGGCTCGCTTGCGTGCCTTTGCCCACTGATCCGTCCCGAGCTTGTGCAGCGGCGCGCTCTCCGGCGCCGCACCCGTATAGCGAGTGACCAGATGCAGCGCGTGCACCGGGACGTAGACGCGATCGCCATCCAGGTATTCGAGGACCAGAAACTCTCCGGGCTGTTCGGCGACCTCCATCGACCGGAGACCGACATAACGTCCGACGCCGTATTCTTCGTGCACCACCGGTGCTCCCGGGTTGAGATCCTGCAGATCGCGCAGGATGGCTTCGGGGTCGACGGCTGCGCGCTTTCGCTGGCGCTCCTGCCGTGCACGGGCGCCGAAGAGCTGGGCCTCCGAGATGATCGCGATGCGCGGCTCTGTGAGTGTCAGGCCGCCGAGATCCGTTGCGACGGTCAGTGCGAGGGCTGAGCTGCCTTCGGCAAATGCCTCCCAGCCTTGCACCAGCTCGACGTTGTGGCCGTGTCCGCGCAGCAGGTCGTGCAGCACTTCCCGCCTGCCGGGCGAGTCGGCAGCGATCAGCACGCGGCCTTCGAACTCCGTGAGAAAGCCATCCAATGCAGCCAGGGGCTCTTCCCCCCGCGCATCTACGCGCAGCTCGCGCGGGACCACCGTCGGGAAGTTGCGCAGTCCCTCGGTCCCGCCGAGTGTGGTGTCGGCCTTGAACGCCTCCAGGGTGACGGAAGAGAAGCTTTCCAGCTTCGCTTCCAGCTCCGACGGCTCGACGAAGAGCTCCATCGGCGGGAGCACGGGGCGCTCGATGTCGTGGCGGCGGTCCTCGTAGCGTGTCGCGACGCCGCTCCAGGCCTTCTCGAGCGCGGCAGGCAAGGCGGCATCGCACACGATGATGGCGTTGGTAGGGAGGTAATCGAGGAGCGTGGCCGTCTGCTCGAAGAAAAGTGGCAGATAGAACTCGATGCCCGCGGGCGCCAGGCCCTCGCTGACGCCGCGGTAGATCGTGGTCCGATTCGGGTCCCCTTCGAAGTGGGTGCGAAAGCGGCGCCTGAATTCCCTCACGGCCTCAGCATCGAGCGGCATCTCGCGCGCTGGCAGGAGGCGCACGCTCTCGAGCGCATCGAGCGAGCGCTGCGATTCCGGATCGAAGCGGCGGATGGCCTCGATCTCCTCATCGAAGAGGTCGATGCGCAGCGGTGCCGCTGCGCCCATGGGAAAGACATCGAAGAGCGAGCCGCGCACGGCGAACTCCCCGGGGCTCGTCACCTGACTGACGCTCGCATACCCTGCATCCGCCAGTCTCTGCCGAAAGGGCTCGAGCGCAAGGGCCTGTCCGCGGGTGAGCTCGAAGGCGCGACTCTGCACGTACTGCCTCGGCGGCAGGCGCTGCATGAGCGTGTCCGCGGCGACGATGAGGCAACCGTGGCGTGTCTGCGGCAACTCGAAGAGCGTCCGCAACCGCTCGGAAATGATGTCAGGGTGCGGTGAGAAGAGGTCGTAAGGCAGCACTTCCCAGTCCGGGAAAGTGAGCAGCGTCAGGCGTTCCCCGGCGAAGAAGCGCAGCTCAGCCGCCAGCCGATCGAGCTCGCGGGCGGCGTCGGCCACGACCACATACAACCGTTGATCCGAGTGCGTCGCCTCGGCAAGGGCAAGGGCCGAGGCACTTCCGTGGAGCTGATGCCAGCGCAGATGCCGCCGCGCGGCGCTCGGAACGGGCGGATTGAGGACTCTCAAATCGCTACGGGAATTTCCGTGACCTGCAGGCGGCGCTCGACGGGTACGCAGAAGATATCGATCGACCCTGAGCGGCCGCGCACTTGCATCGGCGGAAGCGGCGTGGCGCCGATGTCGAGCCCGATTGCATCGAGGGATTGCTTGACGCTGCGCGAGAACAGCATCTCGCCCGCGCGCGCACGCTGACAGAGGCGGGCGGCGACGTTCACGGTATCACCGATCAGCGTGTAGCTCATGTACGAGGTCGATCCGATGTTGCCTGCCACGACATCGCCCTCGTTGATGCCGATGCCGAGCCCCGCATCGACCCCGTAACGCTCCTTCCATGAGAGAGCCAGTCCCTTGAAGCTGTCCAGCATCTCGTGTGCCGCGCGTACCGCGCGGCGCGGGCTGTCCTGCTGCTCGAGCGGGACGCCGAAGCCGAGCATCAGACAGTCGCCGGCCATGTGGAACACGGTACCCTCGTGGCGGAAGGTGATCTCCGTCAGGAGCGAGAAGTACTCGTTGAGGAGCGGCACCACCTGGCCGGGCTGCAGCCGCTCCGAAATGGTGGTGAAGCCGCGAAGGTCGGCAAAGAGGACGACCGCATGCGCGCGGAGATCCTGCGTGGAGAGCAGGGTATCGCGCAGCTGGGCATCCTCGAGAATCTTGTCGGCAAGCCGCGGCGAGAGGTAACGGCGGAAGGTGCGCCGCAGTACCTCCTCGCGCCGCCGGATCTCCGCCTCGAGTTGCGCGGCCGCGAGCTTACGGCGCACCGCTCCCGCACGCACCAGCTCCTCGATGCGGGTCTTCAGAGGCTCATCGACGGACAATTTCTTTAATCCCCGGAATTCTTCTATCAATCCAATCCGAAGGGTATCACAGCTCGCCTCCCGGGCAGGAGGCCCCCCGGCGGCACGCAGCCAGCCGGCCCCGGGCCCAGCGCTCGCGCGGCCCGCGCGACAATCGCCGAGCGGTTTGCTCCATGCGGTAGCCCCAGTGGCAGCGGTTGGGCGGTCGTATTAGCGTCGGCGAGGACATTTTTTTTGTAACCGAACCGCCACATGTCTACCTCATCCGATCGCTCGAGCCCGTCATCGTCCATCCGCATCGCGATGGTCATGACCGTCTGTATTGCCGGAAGCAGCGCCGGCGTCGCTTGGGCCAACGCGGCCGAGGCAGGGGTCCCACCACTCAAGGACACGGCATATCCGGGGACCATCCAGGTCGCTGTCGACGCGAGCGACACCGCACAGGGGATCTTCCGCGTACACGAGGTGGTTCCGGTGCAGGGGCGCGAGCTGACGCTACTCTATCCGCAGTGGATTCCCGGAAATCACTCCCCGAGCGGACCGATATCCATGATGGCAGGGCTGACCATCACCGCCGGCGGCAAGACCGTGCCATGGACGCGGGATGAGTATGATGTCTATGCGTTTCATGTCAGCGTGCCGAGCGGCGTCTCGGCACTGAATGTCGACTTCCAGTACCTCTCCGGCCGCTCCGGTTTCGAGCGCATCCAGATGACCAGCGAGATGCTGTCGCTCGAGTGGAACGAGGTGAGCCTGTACCCGGCCGGACACTACTCACGCGACATCACCTTTGCGCCGAGCGTGACCCTGCCGCATGGTTGGCAGTTCGGCACGGCGTTGGAGACGGCCTCTCAATCCGGCGACACCACCACCTTCAAGCCGGTAACTTTCAACACGCTGGTCGACTCGCCGATGTACGCCGGCGTTTACTTCAAGAGGGTCGATCTCGATCCCAACGGTACAGTGCCCGTGCACCTCGACATCGTCGCCGATACGCCGAAGGATCTCGAGATGACTCCCGAGCAGGTGCAGGTGCACCGCAATCTCGTGACGCAGGCCTTCAGGCTCTACGACTCGCATCACTTCGACCACTACGACTTCCTCTACTCGCTCTCCGACCAGTTGAGCGGCAACGGCCTCGAGCATCATCGCTCGAGTGAGGACGGTACGCGCGCGAACTACCTGGTCGACTGGAGCAACAGCGCTCCGGGACGCGACCTGCTGGCGCACGAGTTCACTCACTCCTGGAACGGCAAGTTCCGCCGGCCCGCAGACCTCTGGACGCCCAACTTCAACGTGCCAATGGGTGACTCGCTCTTGTGGGTGTATGAGGGCCAGACGGAGTACTGGGGCTATGTGCTGACGGCCCGCTCCGGGATGTGGACTGCCGATCAGTTCCACGACGCGCTCGCGCTGATTGCAGCCAACTATGACCGCAATCGCCCCGGCTTCGAGTGGCGCACCATCGAAGACACGACCAACGACCCCACGGCGGCGCGCCGCCAGCCCTTGCCGTATCGCAGCTGGCAGATGAGCGAGGAGTATTACATGGCCGGCCAGCTGGTGTGGCTCGAGGTCGATGCCAAGATCCGCTCGCTCACCGGCGACCGCAAGTCGCTCGACACCTTTGCAGCCCGTTTCTTCGGTGTCGACAATGGCAGCTTCGTCACCAAGACCTACACGTTCGAGGACATCGTGGCCGCGCTCAACGGAGTGGTGAAGTACGACTGGGCGAGCTTCCTCGAGGGGCGGATCAATGCTCATGAGCCGCCGCGCGCGGGCATCGAGGCCTCGGGCTGGAAGTTGATCTACAACGATCAGCAGAGCAATTTCCAGAAGCAATACGACAGCGGCGCCTCGAGCCGCCACATGATCAGCTTTACGTTCTCACTCGGCCTGACGCTCACCAAGACCGGTGAGATCAACGATGTGCGCTGGAACGGACCGGCTTTCAAGGCGGGGGTCTCGAGCGGTGCGACGGTGGTCGCCGTGAACGGCCACGATTACACGGCCGAGGTCATGACCGATGCGATCCTGGCGGCCGAGCACAGCCAGGAGCCGATCAAGCTGCTCCTCAAGTATCAGGGCGAATACAAGACCATTTCCGTCGATTATCACGGCGGGTTGCAATACCCCCACCTGGTGCGCGTCAGCGGCACGCCCGACTATCTGGACGAGATCATCGCCGCGAGAAAATGACAGTGCTTTGCCGCGGGTACAGGCGTCAGGGCTTGCGCCGTGCGAAAGCAAGTGAGTAAGCGGCCCAAAGCCGCCTTTGGGCCGCGGGATCAAAGACGGTGATGCGGCTGGCCGCCCGACAAAATCGCCTGGAGCGATTTTGGACGGCGTCAGCCGGCCCGAAGGGCTAGGCGCAGGATGTGCCTGGCAACCGCCGCAGGCGACTTCGGGCCAATGAATCAGCTGTGCACGACCGAGTGCACGACCCGGTTGAACTCGAAAAAGACTGAGAAGGAGGGGTAATCCCAGCGGGTGATGGGCGGCTTGCCGACGGCCGGGTAGCGCTTGGCCGGCGCCCCGAACTTCGTCTCCACCTCGTGCATGGTGATTCCGCGCCCTGGCCGCGAGACCTGGGACTGCTGGAGCTGCACCTGCCCGTCGACCAGTACGGTCTCCGCAGCCGCACCCCCGGCGATTGCGCAGCCGATCAGCAAAGCAAGCAGTTTTTCCGCACGCATACGGAACCTCCACGAAGCCGGGCTGACTATACACCCAGCCGGAATCTGTCAAAGCCTGTAGGCCCGGGTCCGCAGCGGTTCTGTGAAGCCCGTCAAGGTCCCACGGCGCGCGGGCTCAATATGGTTAAATGACCGGGATGTTTCATCCGCTGTCCCTGTTCGTGGGCCTGCGCTACGTGCGCGCCCGATCTCACACATTCTTCGTTTCTTTCATTACCTGGACGTCTCTTGCCGGCGTCTGCGTGGGCGTCGCTGCGCTCATCGTGATTCTCTCAGTGATGAACGGCTTCGAGGGCGACCTCAGACAGCGACTCCTCTCTCTCGATGCCGATGCGCGAGTGGTACCGACCGACACCGCCGGTGCCACGGCTCCGGGCTCCGAGCAGTGGCAGGCGGCAACCCGAGCCATCCGCGGCTCTCCGGGCGTCACCGGCGTGGCTCCCTATGCGCAAGTGCAGGCTCTCGCGGTGCGTACCCCCGAGATGCTGCCCGTGCAGCTGCGTGGGATCGACCCCGAGGCCGAGCCCTCCGTCACCCGGATCGTCAAGGCAATCACGGAAGGCACGCTTGCCGATCTCAAACCCGGATCCGACAGCGTCATCATCGGGGAGGTGATTGCAGAGGAGCTCGGCCTCGCCCCCGGCGATTCGCTGACCCTTCTCATCCCGACCGTCACGGGTGGTGTGCCCTCGCCGAAGCTGCGGCAGTTCAAGGTGGCGGGCGTGTTCGAAGTCGGCCTGTCCGACAGTGACGCCACGCTGGTGTTCGCCAACATCGGCGACGTGCGGGCACTCGGTCCGTCGGCCCAGGGAGACCAGGGTCTCAGGGTCCGCTATCGTGATGCCCTCGGCGCGCCCGCATACTCCGCCAGCCTGCGTACGAGGCTGCCGCCGGGGCTCGAGGTCATCGACTGGACGCAGGACAACGCGGATTACTTCCGTGCGATCCGCATCGAGAAGACGATGATGTCGCTCATTCTCCTGCTCATCGTGGCGGTGGCCGCATTCAACATCGTGGCGATGCTCGTCATGGTGGTCACCGACAAGCGCACCGACATTGCCATCCTGCGCACCTTCGGCGCATCGCCCCGGCGGGTCATGGGAGTCTTTCTCACTCAGGGCCTGGTCATCGGCTGGCTGGGCGTCGCGCTGGGAGTTGTGCTCGGGCTCGTACTCGCCTTCAATGTCGGCACCATAGTGCCCTTCCTGCAGAGCACTTTCGGCTTCGAGATCTTCAGCTCCAGCGTCTATTACATCACCTCCGTGCCTTCCATCGTGAGGTGGGGCAACGTGGCGGCGATCAGCGCCGCCGCACTCATTCTGACTGCCGCAGCGACAGTCTACCCGGCGGTGCGCGCTTCGCGGACGGCGCCGGCCGAAGCGCTGCGCTACGAGTAGCCGGCCATGAGCTCGCGATACGAATGGCTGGTCGGCACCCGGTACCTGCGCTCCACTCACCGGCGCGGCTTCGTGTCGTTCGTCTCGCTCATGTCAGTGTGCGGGCTCGGACTCGGCGTGGCGACGCTGATCGTGGTTCTCTCGGTCATGAACGGCTTCGGCCGGGAGCTGCGGACGCGCATCCTCAGTGTCACATCGGATGCGACCATCATGGGCCTGCATGGCACGATCCCCGGCTGGCAGGCAGTGCAGAAGCAAGTGGAGCATGAGCCAGCCGTCCGTGTGGCCGTTCCCTATGTCGAGCAGCAGGCCATGCTGACGCACGATCAGCAAATCACCGGCGCTACGGTGCGCGGCATTCTGCCCGAGGAGGAGCGGCGCGCGACGGGTCTGGCGGAGCGCCTGACCGCCGGCACGCTCACGGATCTGCAGCCGGGACGGTATCGTGTGATTCTGGGCAGTGCGCTCGCGCAGGCGTTGCACGTGCAGGTCGGCGGCTCGGTCGTGTTGATCGCGCCGGAGGGTGTGGCGACCCCGACCGGGGTGGAGCCGCGCATGCGGCGGTTCCGGGTAACCGGGCTCTTCCACTCCGGCATGTATGAATACGACCGCGGGCTCGCCCTCGTGAGCCTCGACGATGCAGCTCGGCTCTTCGGTCTGGCGCCGAACGAGATCACGGGCATGCGACTCTCGCTGGATGATCCCTGGGAGGCGCCCAAGGTGGTGCGGCGGGTTGCTTACGACCTCGGCGGGGCGGGGTACTATGTCAGCGACTGGACAGACAATCACGCCAACTTCTTCCGCTCCATCGAGACCACGAAGTCGATGATGTTCGTGATGCTCTCGATGATCGTCGCGGTCGCAGCATTCAACATCGTCGCGACGCTCGTCATGATCGTGAAGGAGAAGCAGACCGACATCGCGATCCTGCGCACCTTCGGCGCCGGGCCGCGCAACGTGCTTGCGATCTTCGCGATCCAGGGCATCATCATCGGCCTCGCCGGGACCGCGCTCGGGGCCGGGCTCGGCACCCTGGTCTCGCACAATCTGCAGGCGCTCGTCGGCGGGCTCGAGCGGCTGCTGCATACTCAATTCCTCGATCCGCGGGTCTACTACATGAGCGATCTTCCGGCCTACGTGGAGGGATTGGACGTGTTGCGCGTCTGCGGCGTGGCGTTCCTTCTCTGCGCGCTGGCGACCGTCTATCCGGCATGGCGTGCGGGCCGCACCGCCCCGGCGCAGGCGCTCCGTCATGAGTAAGTTGCCGGGAGCAACTTCCGACGACAGGCGTGAGCGTGTCGGCCCCCGCGGCAGCGGGGACGCGGCCCAGGATGGGCCGGGTAATGAGGTGCTCGCGGCGCGGGCGGTCTCGAAGAGCTTTCGCCAGGGGCCGGTGACGCTCGATGTGCTGCAGGGGGCGGTGCTGTCGGTGTCAGCGGGCGAGCGTGTTGCCATCGTCGGCGCCTCGGGCTCTGGCAAGACGACGCTGCTGCAGATCCTGGGCGGACTCGACCGGCCCACGAGCGGCCAGGTCTTCGTCGATGGGCGCGACATTCACGGGCTCACGGAAAAGGATCGCGGTGAGTTGCGCAACCGTGCGCTCGGTTTCGTCTACCAGTTTCATCATCTGCTGCCGGAGTTCTCGGCCCTCGAGAACGTCGCCATGCCGCTCCTGGTACGGCGGATCCCGGTAGCGCAAGCGCGCCAGGCGGCGCGCGAGCTCCTGGGGCGGGTCGGGCTCGGCCAGCGCCTCGATCATCGGCCGCATCAGCTCTCGGGCGGCGAACGGCAGCGCGCGGCGGTGGCGCGGGCGCTCGTCACCCAACCCAAGATCATCCTGGCCGATGAGCCCACGGGGAACCTGGATGGCGCGAATGCGGAGTCGGTGTTCGCCCTGATGCTCGAGCTCAACCGAGAGCGTGGCACCAGCCTGGTCGTGGTGACCCACGACGACCGTCTGGCGAAGCGAATGGAGCGGATCTACGAGATCGAGAAGGGTAGTCTGTCGGAGCGGCTCACGCAGCCGTTGCGACGTGACGAGTCCGATACCGGGACGTGACCTGCCA
>Ga0105240_10013363_pt1 | contig 11278 bp, 13 predicted proteins | sample KBSC54metaG_FD_80426 | JGI IMG/M metagenome (GOLD analysis project Ga0105240, IMG submission 80426) | Corn rhizosphere microbial communities from Kellogg Biological Station, Michigan, USA - KBS C5-4 metaG | ecosystem: Host-associated > Plants > Roots > Rhizosphere > Soil | place: Michigan, USA...
AGATGATTAATTTGGTATAATAGATACAGTAGAAACTTCAAGAGGGGAAATTCTGTCATGGCATCTAGTAGTCGCAACCAGCGAATCGGTATTTGGATTATTGCAATTGTAATGACTGTGGGAACGATCGGCTCGTTTGCGGTGATTGTACTTGCGAATAGCAACAATGCAACGGATCAATCAAAGGCTCTTGCCGATCAAAATGCCGCTGAGGCTCAGCAGAAAGCGGCAGCTCAGGCTAACGCTGATAACTCAATTGGTTTTGATTCATACACGTCACAGACCTTTGATCCAGCGTCTATCACTGCATTAAATGTCGAAACCTTAGTACAGGGTACGGGCGATACAGTTAAAGCCACCGATTCAATTAATTCTAGCTACTTTGGCTGGACATCGGACGGCAAGATTTTTGATAGTAGTATGAAGAAGGATGCAAAAGCGGACGCGCCAGTCACGTTCCCACTTAGCGGCGTCATTGCTGGCTGGACCCAAGGGCTGACTGGCGTCAAAGTAGGAAGCGTTGTGCGCCTTAGTATTCCAGCTAACCTAGCGTATGGACCTACGGGTTCAGGTATTATCCCAGCCAACGCTCCTCTACAATTCATCGTGAAGATAAACAAGATCGATAATTCAGCTTCAGCTTCACAATAATACAACATATAGCGTATTGCCAAATGGTGCTTACGCTATATATACTATAGTAAGAGAATTAAACAGAAAGTTAGACATGAACGAAGAAGTACGAGACGTTATTATGATCGGCGCAGGACCTAGTAGTCTTAGTGCTGCAATCTATACTACGCGTGAAGATATTGACACTGTTGTATATGAAAAAGGCGCGATTGGCGGCCTGGCTGCAGTAACCGATAAAGTCGATAATTACCCAGGTTTTCCTGACGGTATTGAGGGACTGACTCTCGCTGGATACCTTGAAAAGCAGGCAGAGCGCTTTGGAGCTCATATTGAGTTTGGTGATGTTTCGGCACTTCGCGATGAAGGTGGTATAAAGATCGTCACCGTTGATGGGGCTGATGTAAAAGCCAAAGCTGTACTGATTGCAACGGGGAGCGACTATAACAAACTGGGTGTGCCTGGAGAACTTGAATTTTACGGCCGGGGCGTCCATTATTGTGCGACGTGTGACGGAGCTTTTTACCGCGATAAGCGCCTGGTTGTTGTTGGTGGCGGTAACTCAGCAGTTCAGGAAGCAATCTTTTTGACCCGATTCACTACCCATATTGATCTACTGGTTCGAAGTACTATTAAGGCGAGCGATGTGTTGCAACACGAGCTCGATATGTTTGTAAAAGAAGGTAAAATTACGGTACACCTCGGGACTACGACCAATGAGATCGTGGCGGTGGACGGCAAAGTTACATCCGTTAAAGCGACAAAAGAGGGTATGCCAACGGTATTTGAAACGGACGGTGTCTTTGTCTTTGTGGGCCTGAAGCCGAATACGAAATTTTTAGAGGGTAGCGGTGTTGAACTTGACGAGGTAGGCCTGATCAAAACAAATAATCAACTAGAAACTAACGTCAAAGGAATTTTCGCCAGTGGCGACGTTCGAAGCGGTGCGACAATGCAGATTGCGAGTGCAGTGGGTGAAGGTGCGACGGCAGCACTGTCTATTCGCGAATACATTGATGAACTTGCGATGAATCAAGCAACGTAGGTTTTTAGGAAGTCTTCTAGTTGGTTAATAATAACAGGATCTTCGGTTTGAAGCGCGATTTCGCGCGCACCTAGAATTGTTCCTCCACTGACAAAATTGTGCGAGCCAGTAATAGCAATCTTGCGTCCATCCTCCATCTCAAACAAAATAAACTTGGCGTGTAGATACGGTTTTCTTTTGTAGAGTGTTTTTTGACCTGTTGTCAGCATACTTGCCGCTATTAGTATTCGGTTAATAAATGTCGCACTTGCGGGTTGGTTGAAGTATAATTTGGCATTAGTCCTTTTAAGCAAACGCGAAAACTTTCCGGTAGGGCAGTACTGTGAGACGACAGTGACGTGTTTAGCTTCTGCAGTCAATTTACAAACACGTCTGTAAATTATCGAATCTCCAAAGAATCCACCATCGATAAGAATAGTGTCGCCATGGTCACCATATTCAATGCCGTGACTCCGGTAAGAATAATTACCAGCATCAGCTCGGGCCAAACGATGATATTCGTCGATAAGTGTCGAGGCAAGTTCTTCATCCCGAAACCTAAACATGTAGTCTGTATTTTCGAGGCCTTTATTGTAGAGGTTTATGCCTCCGAACGAATAGACCGTGTCATCGACGACGCACCACTTCATATGCATTCGACCACTGAAAATAGTCATGTGTGATCGTCCGAACCACGTGAAGTTGACACCGCTTTTCTTGAACTGCTTGCTCATTCTATTGGTTGCACGATATTGTCGACTGCGGTAACGCGTTGGTAGGAAAAACCCGCCTATTTCACCATAAGTGAAAATATCGGCACCCACATCAACAGCGACGCCACGTACAGCAGCGTCTGACAGTGCATCGATCAGATCATCCGTTGACGGGTCATCAATCATAATCATCGATAGAAGCGATACGCGATGCTTGGCCGCTCGAATGTGTTTCGCGGCATCACTTATATAAACACTCGGAAGTAGTAGCTCAGGCTTGGTCGACATATTACTACGATTATATCCTGTTTGCTGTCTATCTGATAAAATAAGGGTAAGTATAAAAAGAGGAGATACATAAATGGCATATTCAGAAGTGACAGTTGGAAACATCGAAGATGGGATTGTTAACGTTATTATTGAGATTCGCAAGAATGAACGCAACAAGTACGAATTCGACAAAGAGACTGGCCGACTCTTTCTAGATCGAGTAAATGGAACGACACTTGGGTATCCAGCTGATTATGGCTACATCCCTGGTACTCTTTGTGATGACGGTGATCCCCTGGATGCGCTGCTTATCATTGACGAATCTGTTCCTCACGGTAGCGTCGTTCCATCGCGTCCAATCGGGGTTCTCTATTTTGAAGATGATGGCGAGATGGACGAAAAGCTGATTGTCGTACCTGCTGATGATATCAGTAAAGATCATATTAAAGACCTTGCGGATCTAGGTGAGAACTTTAAGAAAGTAATTGAGCACTTCTATACTCACTACAAAGATTGGAAAAAGAACTGGACGGGCGTCGACGGCAAGCTACATGGCTGGGGCGATGCCGAGGCAGCCATGAAAGTTGTGAACGAATCTATTGCTCGTCAAAATAAGGCTTAGATGTGAAAACCGCCAGCTCGGCAAAAATACTCGTCTTTAACACCAAGGGTGATGTCTTGGTACTCTATCGTAGCGAGACTCATCCTTGGTCGCCGCATGCACCCGATCTTCCTGGGGGAATAGTAAATTCTCACGAGAGCTTTGAAGATGGAATTGTGAGAGAACTGCAAGAAGAAACGGGACTAATTGTTGACCCAGATAAACTTGAAAAACTCTACGAAGCTGAGGCGCTCGAGCCGCATGGTATAACAATGCACCGAGTTATTTTTGGTGTGCATCTGCCCGACATAGACCCCGATGTGGTGCTTAGCTGGGAGCACGAAAAGTTTGAGTGGAGAAAGCTTGAAGATATCAAAGATATCGAAGCGTCTAACCAAAAAGGGATTGACGCCATTCTGGTATCGCGCCGTTCATAATCCGAGCCTTAGGCGGCTTCTTTTTCTTTTTTCCGACGAGTGGCTTTTTGACGAATAATATTTGCTGCACTGGTGATGCTGCTAATAATACCGAGTTGTTTTAATTGCATACGAAGCTTGTTGCGGGCATGAGTGGTCGTGACGAGTTCTTGCCAGGCTTGTTTAGGCGTCGATAATTTACGCGTCACAATCTCAACCACATCGCCGTTATGAAGCGGCTTGTCGAACGGATGAATATTACCGTTCACGCGAAAACTATAGGCGTGCTTGGCAAGGTCACTATGTACTAAGTAAGCAAAATCAAGTGGCAGTGCACCCTCGGGCAGGTTAAAAATATCGCCTTTTGGTGAATACACAAAAATGCGGTTACCAAAAAGATCAATTCGTAGCTGGTCTTCGGAAATTTCTTCGTTGTTACCAAGGCGGGTCGCGATTTCCTGAAGTTGATTGATCCATTGAAGATGCGAAGGCAGCGTGGCACTCGTCTTCTTTTTTATGTAGTTTTTAGAATCTTTTTGATCGTGGTAATGGAAGCTTGCTGCAAGGCCACGTTCAGCATAGTTATGCATCTCATACGTACGGATTTGAAATTCAACGATTTGCTTGGTCGGCGTAATTACGGTCGTATGCAGACTCTGATAGCCGTTTGGTTTAGGAATCGCGATATAATCCTTGATGCGGCTGATCATCGGCTGATAGAGAGAATGAAGTATGCCGAGTACGCGGTAACAGTCTTCCTTGGTTTCGACCATAATTCGAAGTGCCATCAGATCATAAATATCATCAATGTTTCCATCAACTTTTTTTAGCTTGCGGTGTAGACTAAAAATGCTTTTGACGCGACCATTAATCTCGGCATCGATGCCTTGCTTTTTGAGTTCGGTTTGGACATCTGCCTTAACAACACCCAGTTTGCGGGTGCTTTTACCCAAACGCTTCTTCATGACATTTTCAAGGCGCTTATATTCATCTGGCTCTAGATAGCCAAAGGCGAGTTCTTCAAGCTGCATACGAACGCGACCCATTCCAATGCGATCGGCCATCGGTGCAAATACCTCGAGCGATTCGCGGGCAATCTTTTTCTGCTTGTCTTTGGGCATGTACTGCAGGGTCGACATATTATGGAGGCGGTCGGCGAGTTTGATGATAATCACGCGAACGTCTTGGCCGACGGCAATGAGGAGCTTTGAAAGGTTATCTTTGGTCTGAGGAAGATAGTTTTCAAGGTCCTGCATACCGGCACGAGCCTGTGAGACCTTGGTCACCCCATCAACTAAAAAGGCGACGTCGTGGCCGAACAATTTCTCGATTTCATCGAGCGTCACGGTAGTGTCTTCGACGGTATCATGCAGGACTCCCGCAAGCACGCTATCGATATCCATTCCCCAATCAATCAGCGTGTCGGCGACTGCAAGCGGGTGGGTGATATAGGCTTCACCGCTTTTACGCTTTTGACCACGGTGAGCCTTGCTAGCTAGATCGATGGCATGCTCAAGTTCAAGGATCTGGTCTTCCTCGTAGTGGGGAGCCGCTCGTTCTAGCAATTGTTTCTTTTGCATCGTATCTATAATTATACGTCATAGACGAAGCTAATCGCTCTATAACTGAGCTTTACAAACATAAGCGGTGCAGTATATACTAACCCTTAGACATGCTAATGCTTACAAAGGAGTGGTAATTTCATGAGCCAAACAAAACTAGCTATTAATGGATTTGGCCGAATTGGCCGTAATGCGTTCAAGATTGCATTTGAAAGGTCTGACCTTGAAATCGTTGCGATTAACGACCTAACGGATACCAAAACACTCGCCTATTTACTAAAACACGACAGCAACTACGGAACCTATGCTAACGAAGTCGGGTTTGACGAGACCGGTATTATTGTCAAAGGCCAGCACATTAAGGTGCTTGCAGAACGCGACCCAACGGCGCTTCCATGGGGAGATTTGGGCGTAGAGCTGGTGATTGAATCAACCGGTTTCTTTACGGACAAGGAAGGCGCTTCAAAGCACATTGCGGCTGGTGCAAAACGAGTGATTATTAGTGGTCCAACCAAGAGTGATGGAGTCGACACGATTGTTATCGGTGCCAACGAAGACTCAATTGAGGGCGCGACCGAAGTAATCAGTAACGCTAGTTGTACGACTAACTCGCTTGGTGCTGTGATGGCAATCCTTGATTCAGAATTTGGTGTTGAGAAGTCACTACTCACGACTGTACACAGCTACACCGCAAGCCAAGTGCTTCAGGATGCTCCAAACAAAGATCTTCGTGAAGGTCGTAATGCAGCTGAAAACATCGTTCCTACAACGACCGGTGCTGCGATTGCAGTAACCAAGACCTTGCCACAATTAGCTGGAAAGTTCGATGGACTCAGTATTCGCGTTCCTACCCCAGTAGTGTCAATAAGCGACGTGACAGTACTTCTTAGTAAGGATGCAACCGTTGAAGAGATCAATGCTGCATTTAAAAAAGCATCTGAAGAGCCTTTCTACCAAGGAATCCTAGGGGTGAGCGAAGAACCACTGGTGAGCCGTGACTACATCGGGAACAGCCACTCTGGGGTCGTTGATCTGCTACTTACAAAAGTAGTTGGTGGAAACCTCGCTAAGATTATGGTTTGGTATGACAACGAATGGGGCTACAGCAACCGACTTGTCGAACTCGTTGCTGACGTTGGTAAAACTCTAAATAAATAAAAAATAAAACTAACCGTCGAGTTTGTTAATTCGGCGCAGATGTCGCTCGACATCAGTAACGGGCGTTTCAAGCCACAGCTTGGACGCCTGTTTCATTTCGTCCATAGTAAGGAAACGAGCCGAGAGACTCAACACATTGGCGTTATTATGTTGTCGTGATAGTTTGATAATTTCATACGGATCATCACTGATGACGCCTTCTGAGTTAATGGCAGTTTTGGCGACAACAGGGCCGTAAAACACCGCACAACGAACGCCTTTAACGCGGTTTGCTGCCATGGCCTCTCCTTGACCACTACCACCCATAATAATCGCAACATCGCAACTGCCTTCGGCAACGGCATGTGCAGCTGGAAAAATAAAGTCAGGGTAGTCGTCGCTTTGGTCAAATGTTTTTGGTCCAAAGCTAATGCACGTATGTCCAAGCGATTCAAAAAAGGTAGTGAGTTCGGCAAGGGCGTTAAATCCACTATGGTCGGTTGTTACTGCAATTTTCATATATTCATCATACTACAACGCATTACCTAAAGTCTTTTGTTTATTGTTAAAACCGCTTATACTTATGACATGAAGATTTATCTTGGGTCTGATCACACAGGCTTCCATTTGAAGGAGAAGGTGTTTGCGTACCTTGCAAAACACAATTATGATGTCGAAGATATTAGTCCGGGTGAACTTGACCCTAGTGATGACTTTCCTGAATTTGCTCAGGCAGCAGCTTTAAAAGTCATTGGTGATGAAGATAAAGACCCTCGGGCAATTTTGATCTCTGGTGGCGGCCAAGGCATGGCAATTGCTGCTAACCGTTTCCGTAGCATTAGGGCAAGCGTGATTTGGGATGCGTACGAAGCTAAAGTAACGAGAAGTGATAACGACAGTAATATCCTATGTTTACCTGCACGAGTTCTTGAAGATGACGATGCTGCCTGGCAAGGAATTTTAGAGACCTGGCTATCGACTCCCTTTGCGGGCGCGGTACGTTTTAAGCGTCGTAATGCGCAGATTGACGAGTTATAGAAAGGATGAGTGTTGTCGCGCCTACTATTACTGTCGAAACAGTTGACGAACTGCGGGCAGCGATCGAGAGAATTCAACCGTTTGCTCAGCGTGTTCACTTTGATATTAGCGACGGAGAGTTTGCGCCGACATTCCTGTTAGGCGAGTCGCAACTTTGGTGGCCAAAGGAATGGGTTGTCGATATTCACGCGATGGTGGCGCGTCCAGCGGAACATGTGGCGGCGCTTATTGCTTTAAAGCCTAACCTCATCACCTTTCACGCCGAAACTGGTACTGATCTATTGCCACTGATGGCACAGATCAAAGCAGCTGGGATTAAAGCTGGTGTAGCACTTTTGAAACCAACCGTTCCTTCGACTGTCGCTCCGTTTATTCAGGCGGCTGATCATGTCATGGTATTTAGCGGTGATCTTGGTCACTATGGTGGCACAGCGAGCCTTATGCAGCTTGAAAAGGTCCGACTTATCAAGGCTATTAATCCTAATGTCGAGATTGGCTGGGACGGCGGGGTGAGTGTTGATAACGCCTATACCCTGACCCAAGGCGGTGTCGACGTGCTGAATACCGGAGGCGCAATCGCCCAAGCTACCGATCCTGGAACCGCTTATGCTACACTGGTAAAAGAAATAAGTAAGCATGGAGTTATTTAATGGGTGGGCAATTAACAATTTCGCAGTTACAGCAAAAAGCCAACGACATTCGTGAAGATATTATTAGCATGCTTGAGGCAGCTGGAAGTGGTCACAGCGCAGGCCCTCTGGATCTGGCGGACATCTTAACAGCACTTTACTTTAATATTATGAACATCGATCCCAAAAACCCTGAATGGGAGGATCGAGACTTGTTTTTCTTGAGCAATGGTCACACTATACCAGTACAATACGCTGCTATGGCGGAAGCAGGCTATTTTGATAAAGAAGAACTCTTGACCCTTCGTAAATTTGGTAGTCGCTTGCAAGGTCACCCTGAGAGAGAGCGTCTGCCAGGTCTTGAGAACACCAGTGGCCCGCTGGGTGAAGGATTATCCCAGGCTGCAGGCTACGCGTACAGTTTACAGTATCTTGATAATCAATTGCATCGTTTTGTTTACGTTGTAATGGGTGACGGCGAGTTGGACGAGGGTAACATCTGGGAAGCGGCAATGTTTGCAGGTAAATACAAACTATCACAACTGATTGCCTTTGTTGATCGTAATAACATTCAAATCGATGGCTCTACCGAAGATGTCATGCCTCTTGAAGATCTACGCGGCAAGTGGGAGTCATTTGGCTGGCACGTTCTTGAAATTGACGGCCACAACATTGAGAGCATTATTGATGCAGTTAGTACCGGACGTGCGATCACCAATCGCCCAACAGTTATTATTGCACATACGATTCCAGGCAAGGGGGTTCCATTTATGGAGTACGATTATCATTGGCACGGTGTGGCACCAAACAGCGACCAAGCCAAAGAAGCTCTTGCAAAACTGCGCACACTTGACGGCAAGATTGCCCACGAGGGACAGGGTATATGAGTAGTTATCAATTAAATCCAGAGCTCTGGAGTGATGACGTTCCGCAAGAACCAATCCGTGCAGGATTTGGTCGAGGCCTTAAGGCAGCGGGAGAAACAAACGATAAAGTCGTTGCACTATGCGCAGATCTTACTGATAGTACGCAAATGTCGCTTTTTAAAGAAGCATTTCCAAATCGTTTCATCGAAATGGGCATTGCTGAGCAAAACCTCGTGACGGTGGCGTCGGGTTTGGCACGTGCGGGTAAGGTTCCATTTGTGAGCAGCTATGCGTCCTTTAGTCCAGGCCGTAACTGGGAGCAAATTCGCACAACTATTGCACTCAATAATCAGCCAGTTAAAGTCGTCGGATCCCATGCGGGTATCAGTGTCGGCCCAGATGGGGCAACACATCAAATGCTTGAAGACATTGCCATTATGAGAGTAATGCCGAATATGATTGTCATAGCGCCTGGTGATAGCATTGAAGCTGAAAAAGCAACGAGAGCAATGGCAGAAAATAATCTGCCTACCTACATACGTTTGGCACGTGAGAAAACCCCAATCTTTAGTACACCTGATTCACCATTTGAAATCGGTAAGGCATATGTACTTCGTGATGGGACTGACGTAACGCTTATGGGAACCGGAACAATGACATATCAGCTGCTGGCCGCGGCTACCAGTCTAGCTGAACAGGGCATTGAGGCTGAAGTAGTCCACGTTCCGACGGTCAAGCCGCTTGATGAAGAGACGCTCCTCGCCAGTATCAAAAAGACCGGCCGCGCAGTGTCTGCTGAAGAGGCACAGATTGTTGGCGGACTGGGTGGAGCGGTCGCAGAACTTTTAGGTGAAAAACTTCCAACACCATTAAAACGTCTTGGCATGCAGGATCGGTTCGGCGAGTCAGGTAAACCAGATGAACTCATTGATTACTTTGGTCTTACCGGTGCTAAAATTGCCGAAACGGTTGCTAAATTCGTTCACGACACGCCTCAATATCATCAACAATACTAAGGAGTATATCTAATGGGCCTAACAATTAACCAAATTCGCGACAACACAACCAGGGCACGACATTTAATGCAGCGCTCACGTGCGCAACATTTTGCGGTTGGCGCCTTTAATATTGATAACCAAGAGACATTGATTGCCGTTGCGCAAGCTGCACAAAAGCTGAATGCACCTGTCCTTGTTGAAGTGAGTGATGGTGAAGTTAAGGCGCTCGGTCTCGATAACATTCGTGACATGGTCGACAACTATAAAGCGCAGTACGGTATTGAGATTTATATCAATCTTGACCACAGCCCGACAGTTGAAGATTGTAAACGGGCGATTGATGCTGGTTTTGAGTTTATTCACATTGATATTTCCCAACAGAATCACGACGCGACACCAGAAGACATTATTAACAAAACAAAAGAAGTAGTTGAATACGCTAAATTTACAGGCGCACTCGTTGAAAGCGAACCACACTACTTCGGTGGTTCGTCAAATGTTCACACGGAAGATATTGACTACGAAGAAATCAAGAAAACATTTTCGACGCCAGAAGGGGCGAAGGAGTTTGTCGACGCTACCGGCATCGATACGTTTGCGGCAGCTGTCGGCAACCTACATGGTAAGTACCCGGTACCAAAGCAACTTGACCTTGAATTATTACAGAGAATTCGCGATACAATTGATTGTCAGATTAGTCTTCATGGTGGAAGCGATACGCCTCTACACTTCTTTGAGGAAGCAGCTAAAATCGGTGTCAGTAAAGTAAATATCAATAGTGATATGCGCTATGTATTTCGCACGGAACTTGAAAAGGTTCTTAAAGAAAACCCCGACGAATACGCTGTCGTCAAGCTGATGCCTCAGGTTTACAATGCTGTTCAGGCGGTTGTCGAAGAGAAAATTAGTGCTTTTGACAGTGCGGGCAAGGCGGTCATCTAGCAATGTCCGTACCTCTGATCTTAACGATTGGAAAAGCTACTCAAGACGTCTTTTTGAAAAGTTCAAAGGCGTTTGAACCGCACGAACATAAAGGTGTTCTGTACGAGCAGTTGCCTCTGGGCCAAAAGCTTGATCTAGACGAGGTAATTTCAACGACTGGTGGTAATGTCACGAATGCCGCCGTCACTTTTGCGCGTCAAGGCCTTCATAGTCGATATTTGTGGGCATTGGGAACCGAGTTTGCAAGCCATGCAGTCCTTCAGGATCTTGATAATGAGGGGGTTGACACTTCTCATGTTCGTCAGGATAAAAGTTACCGTGCAAGTTACTCAACAATTCTTCTGGCAAGTAGTGGTGAACGAACGATACTAAACTACCACGGGACAAAACTCGCGAGTGACGGTTCGGCGCTAGACCTTGCGGCATTTGAAAATGCAGATTGGGTTTATTTA
>Ga0105240_10013365_pt1 | contig 11278 bp, 5 predicted proteins | sample KBSC54metaG_FD_80426 | JGI IMG/M metagenome (GOLD analysis project Ga0105240, IMG submission 80426) | Corn rhizosphere microbial communities from Kellogg Biological Station, Michigan, USA - KBS C5-4 metaG | ecosystem: Host-associated > Plants > Roots > Rhizosphere > Soil | place: Michigan, USA...
AAGCCGAGATTGCCGCCCAAAGATTTGTTTTGCCCCGGATGCAATTCTCCGCTCCACGAAGGATTTCCGTTTGTAGAAAGCGCAAACAAACCGCGGACCACCGGCTTTCCGTATGCCGCAAGATGCCGGTCACCCATGATGATCGTTATGCTCGCTGAGTTTGTGGGCGTGGCATCCAAGCTTATGAAGTAACTCACGTTGGTACGCGCGAGCGCATGGCCAGACTTAGCCGGAAAACGTGACTTGTCAGTCGGGCAGACAAATCTGGCGACGTCAGAAAAGTAATTGGTGAACGTGAGATAGCAGGTCGTCACCTCACCGGTTGCCATCGGCTCCATGGCGCCGCCGTTGGTTACGGAGACCGTGGAGGGAAACTTATCTTGATGCTCGCCCGCGAACATAATTAATCCCAGCAGCACCTGTTTCTGCTGGGACATGCAGACCATCTGACGCGCTGGCTGGCGGTCGTTATTCACATATGAGAGAAGCACGCTCGCCAAGATGGCGATGATTGCAATGACGATGAGCAATTCGATGAGCGTGAAGGCGGTCGGGTTGGGCTTGCCGAGTCGCGGGTTCATGGCGATGGGACGCTAACCAAGTGGTGGGGTTGAGCCAATGGGAAATTGGGGAGATGGGGATTAAATGGTGGGGGGAATCTCGCCCTCACCCTGGCCCTCTCCCCCAGGAGAGGGGATAGTAGCGGCGCGCTTTTCTTTCTCGAACAGTGTCGTTGCAAACCCAGCCATGATCCGTCACCTGACGCTGCGCTCGGCGATGCGGACGGCGCAGCGCACCGTCCCTACCCTGGGAAATTGGAGCCTCGTCACCTCGGCTGCTACAAGGTTACGCAGTGATGAGCTCGGGGATGACGTTGGCTTTTTCTACGCCGGTGAGGCGTTGGTCGAGGCCGAGGTAGCGGTAGGTGAATCGCTCGTGGTCGAAGCCGAGCAGCTTCAAGGTGGTCGCGTGAAAATCGCGGACATGGACCGGATCTTTGGTGATGTTGTAGGAGAAATCATCCGTCTCGCCGTGAATGACGCCGGGCTTCGAGCCACCGCCGGCCATCCACATCGTGAAACAACGGGGATGATGATCGCGACCGTAGTTCTCCTTCGACAGGTCGCCCTGCGTGTAGATTGTGCGGCCGAATTCCCCGCCCCAGACCACCAGCGTATCCTCCAGCATTCCGCGCGCCTTCAGGTCTTGAATCAGACCGTAGCACGCCTGGTCCACATCCTTGCATTGGCTGGGCAGACGGCCGGCGGTGTTCGAGTGCGTGTCCCAGTTGTTGTGATAAATTTGGACGAAACGCACACCGCGCTCGACCAACCGCCGCGCCATCAGCGCCGAATTTGCAAACGTCCCGGGCTTTTTGGCATCCGCGCCATAGAGCTGATAGGTGGATTCCGGCTCACTCGTGATCGCCGTGAGTTCGGGCACGCTGGCCTGCATGCGGAAGGCGAGTTCGTACTGTTGAATGCGAGTGTGCGTCTCAGGATCGCCGACGGCCCGGTAGTTCGCTTCATTCAATTTGCTCAAACCATCCAGCATCGTCCGCCGGACTTTCTCGTTCACGCCCTGGGGATTGTTGATGAACAAAATCGGGTCGCCCGCCGAACGGAACGACACGCCCGCATGTTCGCCGGACAGATAACCCGCGGACCACAATCGCGCGGAGATGGCCTGGATCTGCTCGGTGTTCGACGGCTTCGCGACCAGCACGACGAACGTCGGCAGGTTTTCGTTCAACGATCCGAGCCCGTACGAAACCCACGAACCCAGGCACGGGCGGCCCGTGACCATGTTGCCAGTCTGCATGTAGGTGATGGCGGGCTCGTGATTGATGGCATCGGTGCACATCGACCGGATGAACGTGAGATCATCCACCATCTTTGACGTCCACGGAAGCAACTCACTTACCCACATGCCATTCTTGCCGTGCTGCGCGAACTTATATTTCGAAGGCGCGACGGGGAAACGCTTTTGGCCGGAGGACATTGTCGTGAGCCGCTGGCCCATGCGAACCGTGTCCGGCAAATCTTTGTCGAACCAGTCATTCATCACCGGCTTGTAATCGAACAGGTCCATCTGGGACGGCCCGCCAACCATGTGCAGATAGATCACCCGCTTGGCCTTGGGCGGAAAATGCGGCCCGATGGCCTTCATGGCCGCATGCGCGGCCTGCGATTTATCCTCCCCGCCAAAAAGCAAACCGGGCGCGAGCGACGCGAGCGCAGCGGTGCCGAGCAGACTCGCCCCGCGCCGCAAAAATTGTCGCCGCGTCTCCGCGCGGACGTAATCCTTGAAAACTGGATTGGGGTTAAATTCGGGAAAGGGGTTCATTTGTTCAGCACTTCGTCGAGGTTCATCAACTGGTTCGCCACCATCGTGTACGCCGCCAGTGTCGGCTTGTCCAAGGTGGCGTCGGCGTGCGACTCGCCCACTTTGATCAACGCCTCCGCGTCTTTCGGCGATTCCTGATAGTGGGCGAGCAACTCTTTCAGCCCTTGAGAAACTATCTGCTTCTCTGATGCGCTGAGCGGGCGCGCAATCAGATGACCCGCCATGAAATCAATGCGCGCCGAGTCCTTCCCCCCACCCTGCTTCAGCGCATGCTCAGCCAGACTGCGCGCGGCTTCGATGAATTGCGGGTCATTCATGGTGACGAGTGCCTGAATCGGCGTGTCCGTGCGTTCCCGACGCACGGTGCAAGTCTCGCGCGTTGGAGCGTTGAGAAGTTCCAGTGACGCGGGGGGCGCGGCGCGCTTCCAGAAAGTGTAAAGGCTGCGTCGATACAACCCTTCGCCGATGGAATTGGTGTAGGACTTGGTATTGCTCTCCGGCATGGCCACCGCTTCCCAGACGCCTGACGGTTGATATGGCTTCACGCTCGGCCCGCCAATCTTTGGAACGAGCAGACCGCTCGCCGCCAGCGCAGTGTCACGCACCATTTCGGCATCCATACGGAAACGCGGTCCATGCGCGAGCAACCGGTTTTGCGGGTCGCGGGCAATCTTATCCGGCGTGGTCACGGCAGACTGCCGATAGGTCGCGCTTGTCACCATCAGCTTGAAAAACTTTTTAACATCCCAACCGCCCTCGCGGAACTCGACCGCCAGCCAGTCGAGCAACTCGGGGTGCGACGGCATCTCTCCGGCCACGCCAAAATCCCCCGCCGTGCGCACGATGCCTGTGCCGAACAGTTCCTGCCAGAAGCGGTTCACCGTGACACGCGCGGTGAGCGGATGCTCCGGACGCACCAGCCATTGCGCCAGGCCAAGCCGGTTATGCGGCAGGTCGGCGGGCATCGGCGGAAAAACCTTGGGCGTTCCCGGCGCGAGTTTGTCACCGCGTTGGTCATACTGGCCGCGGACCAACAGGAACGCTTCAGCTGGCGATTCCTTCTCTTGCATGATATGCGCCACGGTGCCCCGACTGCGAATGCCTTTCTCTTCTGCTTTCAAGTTATCGCGGGTCAGTGACGCTTTCATGTAGTCCACGTCGAGTTCGCTCAGCCAAAGGCCGAAAAGCTCCTCCGTGTTTTCTTTGGCACGCTCCGCGGCGGGTTTCGCCGCGAGCCACTGCAACCGGGGAATGTGCGCAAGCCGCGCCGCCTCACCACGGTCCAGTTCCCGCGCATAAATCCGCACATCTTGAACGCCAGCTTTGTCCAAACGATCACCACGGTTGCGCTGACCGATGGTCAGCGGCACCTGGGTGCGGATGCTGTTGGTGAGAGTATCCCTCACCGTGTCAAACATCTGTTCCTCGCCGTTGATGTAAATCTTAATACCACTGGCCTTGGACGAGCCGTTGTATGTCACGCAGACGTGGCTCCACTTGTCCTTGGGAATCTCCTTTTTGGCAACGACCTTGATCGCGTCATCCTGCCAGGCATGGATGATATGCACCGTCGGCTTCCGGCCTTCGAAGAATAAATCCCAGCCACGGTGCTCCCCGGTTTCCGTCATGCGGGCAAAGGCTGAACCGTTTCTATCCTCACCCGGCTTGACCCAAGCCGCGTAACTGAACTTCTGGTCCCGCTCGAAATCGCCCACGTCGGCAAACTCCGGCGTCGCCTTCTCCGGCACAAACCACGCTTTCGCGGAGAGTACCCCATCTTGCCAAAGTGTGTTCGTGCCGACATTCACTTCACGCCTGACACCGCCCACCTCGGCAGCGATCGTCTCGCCCGTGCCTTCAGAAAGGGACGCTTGAAAAACCAGACCATCGGTCGGCACGCGCGTTGCCTTTTCATCCAAAACCGGCTTCTCCACCCAAGATTCAAATGTGCCTCGCGCCGATTTCTTGCGCTCGTCCAACTGCTTCTGGACCTCGGCAAGATCTCCCTTCATCGCCGCCCAGCGCACATCGTCTTCCGGCTGCGGAATAAAGATCACCGGTGGCGTGTCCTTGATGTTGCCATCCATCGCCCGCTGCGTGGTGTTGTTGAAGAAGGCAGAGAGCTGGTAGAATTCCTTTTGCGAAAGCGGATCGTATTTGTGGTCGTGGCAGACCGCGCAACCCGCCGTCATGCCGAGCCAGACTTGCGCGGTCGTCTCGGTGCGATCGCGGGCATAAAGGACCAGATACTCTTCATCAATCGCGCCGCCTTCGCTGGAGGTGATATTGCAACGATTAAAGCCGCTCGCGACTTTTTGTTCGCGCGTGGCGTTGGGCAACAGGTCGCCCGCCAATTGCTCGACGGTGAACCGGTCGAACGGCTGGTTCGCGTTGAATGCCGCGATCACGCAGTCACGATAACTCCACATCTCGCGATAATCGTCATGGTGAATCCCATGCGTATCGCCATAACGCGCCGCATCCAGCCAGTAGCGCCCGCGATGCTCACCCCATTGCGGCACGGCAAGCCAGCGATCCACGAGCTTCTCGTATGCGTTCGTGGATTTGTCGTTCACAAACGCTTCTACCTCCTCCGGCTTCGGCGGCAGACCGGTAAGATCGTAACTCAACCGCCGAGCCAGCGTGCGACGGTCGGCTTCGGGCGCGGGCTTGAGGCTTTCCTTCTCAAGTCGCGAGAAGATGAAGTTATCGATCGGATTACGGACCCATTTTGAATTGCTGACTTTCGGCAGCGGTGCCTTCACGGGGGCAATGAACGACCAATGCGGCTCGTACTTTGCGCCCTCGGCCACCCAGCGTTTCAGGAGTTCCTTTTGCTCCGCGGTGAGGACCTTGTGCGATTTCTCGGGCGGCATGAGGTCGTCGCCTTGGTCGAAGATGCGGCGGATGACTTCGCTTTCGTCCGGCTTGCCGGGGATGATGACGGCCGGGTCGTCGCCGCGCTTCGCTGTGGCCTCCTCGAAACTATCCAAGCGGAGCTTCGCCTTGCGGGACGCTGAATCCGCGCCATGACAGACAAAGCAGTTTTCAGAAATGATGGGCCGGATGTCGCGGTTGTATTGCAACGGGGCGAGCGACGCGGCCTGAGAGGACAGGGTCACTCCAAAAACGAAAGTTATAGCTACAAACCGCAAAGCAAACGTCATGCGAATAAGTCCAGACGGTATTCGACTCGAATCAATTCAATTTAGGAGTCTGTTGAAAAAGACTCCTGGGCACGAAGGGAGAACTTTTCCCGGTGCTTTGATGAATTTCACCGTTATTTCTAACGCTACTTGATGCGCACGGCAATACCCCATTCGGGGGACGCTATGGGAATTAACGCAGAGGTGCGGAGGAAAACGAGGTCTGGAAATAATTAGGAAAGGTGAGTTTTTCACTCGTGTGAATTGCACACGGGGGAAAAATTTTAACCGCGAAATACACGAAATACGCGAAATAAAAGTCCGCACAATTGCAGGCGTAAAGAATTTGAATGCGCGCCGTGCGACCAAAAGCGGCGGAGGGCCGCCGCACTCCAAGACGCTGGCGCGTTTTATGCGACCCATGCGAGTCCGCGGCGCTGACGTGATGACGTCCGCTCGCGGGAGAAGTTGGAGACTCGTCGCCCCGATTTGAAGAGGTTGAGAACCCAGCAAATCTCCGCCACACAAGTCAGCAACCCTTTCATTTCCCACTTGTGCAATTTAGGTGACAATACGTGGGAAAGCTTACAAAGTTTAGGCATCTGGAAACGTATGCGAATCCAAATTCTTGTTATTATTTGCGCGCTTGGATTCATGCGGTCGTCGATTTTTGGCGGCACAACCACCGTCATCAACGGGACGGTTTCCAATGCGCCTTCCACGTTCTATATTGGCGGCTATGGTTCGGCCAATAACACCTTGATCATAACCAACGGAGGCATTCTCAACGCGGGGTTCTCTGCCGTCGGGGGCGGAACCGGCGCTTCAGGCAATGTTGGAATCGTCACTGGCACTAATTCCACATGGAAAACAGCTGCCTGGATGTACCTGGGGCAAGACGCAGGAAATTGTACGGTGACGGTTGAGCAAGGAGGAGTGCTCGGTTTGAATTGGGGCGTCATTTTAGGAAGCCTGCCAGCCTCCTCTGGAAACACACTGAAAGTCGTCAATGGGGGAAAAGTCACTGGAGGGTTGATTGAAGCACGACGTGGGAGCGTCCTCCTGAGCAACGCAGCCATCGAGGTCTCGCAACTGGTGGCGAGTGGAAACGGTAGCGCCTTTTCGTTTATTAGTGGAAGCCTCACCACGACCAATGGCGTTACCGTGAGCAATAACCCTCTCCCATTTGTGATCGGCACCATCCCGAACGCGACGTCGAAATGGGATATATTGGGTGGGGAAAACCGGATGGATTCCTTGGGCGGCGTCGTTTTGGGCGGCGCGTCCGCAAGTCAAACTACGCTGAAATTAAGCGGGCTTGATACCACACTTCGGTCGGCTGGCCCACTATTTCTCGGCAACAACGGGATATCGGCAGGTTCTGCTGCGATCCAAATCGAAGCTGGGTCAATTCTGGAAGCCAATACGATTGTTTGCGCTCAAGATGGAAGCGGAACCATTACAAATTCGGCGGGGGTTCTGCAGTTCACCAGCTCTCAACCGGTGTTGACGGATGCATGGGGCCGAATCCGTAGTATCGACGGCACGGTAAGTTTTCGCAACGTGACAGACGCGCCCGTTTTCGCGGCCCAAGGCAGTTTATCGAATCTTACTTCCATCGGTACGCGGACACTACGTCTCAGCAATGCCACAAACGCGACAACAACCGATATTTCCATCGGGGCCGGGAGCTCAACAAACTACAACCGTTTAGAACTGCTCGGCGGGAACGTCACCTTGCGCGGCACAAATCTTATCATTGGACCTTTTGGCACCATGCTAATCTCCAATTGTGTTCCAACAGTGCTTGCGGACGGCGGCGCTCTAAAAGTTATGGAAAATTCCAGACTTGTGTACGCCGGTGACCGCACAAATTTCAACCCTTCAGTCTCCAATCTGAGCATTGAAGTGTCGGGCACCAATGCCAGTTGGTATAACGTTGCACACATTGCGCTCGGCAGCGGGGCGGGCAACAATCGGCTTCTAATCACAAATGGCGGCTCCATGTTTACAACCAACAACACCGGAGCACCTTACTTTGAAGGATATGCGTTTTACCTCGGTTACAACTCAAGCAGTTGTGGCAACTCCGTGACCGTGAGCGGGGAGGGTTCGGTCTGGAACAACGGGGAAGTGGACATTGGCGTGGATGGTTCCGGCAATCGCGTCGATATCCGCGATGGTGCCCACGCTGTCGTCAATTGTGTCATCGGGAAGAATTCGGGAAGCAACAACAGCCTCTCAGTGACAGGAACGGGCACGATATTGACGGGGTCAGCTCTCGTTGGTGATAGCGGGAGCTACAATCGACTTACAATCGCTGATGGGGCCAATGCTTCGCTAGGCGGCCTCCGCATTGGATATTCCTATGGAGCGACCGGCAATGTGGCATCCATCCAAAGCGCAACGCTGAATGTAGACACTATTGATATCGGTTTCTATGGGTATGGAGATCTGCTTTTGGATCGGGCGAATCTCACGGTCAATTGGCTCTATCAGCGAAAAGGTAAATTCGAATTTCCAAGTGGAATTGTAAACGTGAGATATAGTGAAGCGGGTCTAACGGTGGGAGATGGCACGCAACCGGCCCGATTAAACCTCTTGGGCAGCTTTCACCACAGTAGCATTACAATATCGAGCAACGCTTCATTGACGGGGCTCGCTGCTTATGTCACGACGGGGTATGGCTTAGGAGCCATAATGGGAAACGTGGTCAACTACGGCACCATCTCCCCTGGAAGCCCGGTCGGCGAAATGAACATTCTTTACGCCGGGCTCGATTTGAAGCCCAGCAGCACCGTGGTATTTAATCTTCAAGGCACCAATCAAGGGATCACCTATTCCGATTTGCTCGTTTGGGGATCTGCGCGACTGGACGGAATATTGAAAGTCCGGCTTATGAATAATTTTCAGCCGGCGCCCGCGGACGTGTTTACAGTTATGAATTGGGGCTCCGTCACGGGGGCCTTTGCAAATGTTGTCTCCGGCGCACGGCTCAAAACAACGGATAACTTGGGCTCATTTCGCGTTATTTACACAAACTCCAGCCTGACTCTAAGTGATTACCAAAGCGCCGATGCGGACGGGGACGGGATTGAAGATGCATGGGCCTCGGCTTTTTTCGGGCATGCGCCTTTAAGCGCGGAGGAGAAGCAGAAGGACTCCGATGGAGACGGACAATGCGATTATGCAGAATTCCTCGCTGGGACAAATCCAACGAATTCAACGAGTGTATTCCGGATAACAGACCTAAACCTTGCTGCCGAGGGGAAAGTCACCTTGAATTTTGTGGGGAGTAAACAGGCTGGTTACCGCGTGGGTTATTCCGACGATGCAATTCACTGGCAATGGATTGAAACACCTCTGTTGAGATGGACTCTTCCCGATCATGCCGCTTGGGAAGATGATGGGCTCGAAACGGGAACTCCTCCCGCCAACTCCCGGTTTTATCAAATCGCTGTGGTGCCCTAAATTATCTTAGATAGCTATCAGGCTCGCGTCCGCGCCAATGAGCGGGAACTCTCCATCTCCAAGTGGATTTTTCACTTCGCCGTCACTACCACGTAGTTCTTTTTGCCTTTGCGGAGGAGGACGTGTTTGCCGAAGAGGAGGTCGTTGCTGGTTACAGCGCGCTGGAAGTTGGCTTCGCGGACGTTGTTGAGGTTCACACCGCCGCCTTCGACGTCTTTGCGGGCCTGGCCTTTGCTTTGGGTCAGGCCGGCGTGGACAAGGAGTTCGACGAGGGGCAGGCCGGCGCCGTCGAGCTTGGCTTTCTCGATCTCTTTGGTGGGGACTTCGCCGACGATTTCGTTGAAGGTGCTTTCGCTGACGCCCGCAAGGTCGCCGCCGAAAAGGATTTCGCTGGCGCGCAGGGCTTCGTGCGTGGCTTGTTCGCTGTGGATAAGGTCCGTAACGGCTTTGGCAAGCGCGCGGTGGCCGACGCGAGCGCCGGGGTTGGCGTTGTGCTGTTCTTCCAATGCGGTGATTTCTTCCTTCGGCAGGAAGGTGAAAAATTTCAGGTAGCGGACGACGTCGGCGTCGGCGGTGTTGATCCAGAACTGGTAGAAGCGGTAGACGCTGGTCTTCTTCGGGTCAAGCCAGACGGAGCCGCCCTCGGTCTTGCCGAATTTGGTGCCGTCGGCCTTGGTGATGAGCGGGAGCGTGAGACCAAACGCGGAGCGCTTGAGCTTCTTGTGAATCAGGTCCATGCCGGCGGTGATGTTCCCCCACTGGTCGCTGCCGCCGATCTGGAGTTCGCAGTTCAGGTCGCGTGCGAGCACCATGAAATCAAAGGCCTGCAGCAGCATGTAGCTGAACTCGGTGTAGCTGATGCCGACGTCGCGGTCTTCCATGCGGGCGCGGACGCTTTCCTTCGCGACCATCTGGTTCACGGAAAAATGTTTGCCGATGTCGCGGAGGAAATCGAGGTAGGTGAGATGACGAGTCCAGTCGGCGTTGTCGACGAGGCGCGCGGGATTTCCGGCGCGTTCGAAATCGAGGAATTTGGCGAGTTGCGGGCGGACGGCGTCGACGTTGGCCTGGATCTGTTCCTTGGTGAGGAGCGAGCGTTCGGCGGATTTGCCGCTGGGGTCGCCGATGCTGCCGGTGGCGCCGCCGGCGACGGCGATGGGATGATGGCCGTCATTCTGGAAACGGCGCAACGCGAGCAACGGCACGAGATGGCCGACATGCAATGAATCGGCCGTGGGATCGAAGCCGGCGTAGAGCGTGATTGGCGAAGCCGCGAGGCGCTTGGTCAATTCGGTCACGTCGGTGCAATCGGCGAAGAGGCCGCGCCATTGCAGTTCATCCAGAATGTTCATCGGGGGAAAGCTAAATTGACGGGCCGCCAATCAGCAAGGGCATTTGAATTGGGATTCGAGGATAGTCCGTAGTCAGTGGTAGGTAGTCAGTAGTAAAGACAGGTGGTTCGAACACGGAGAAATGAAGGAGAAAATTTAACCGCTGATTACGCGGATTTACGCGGATAAAAATAGAAGACGAGAGACCTCAACACTAAAGCGGTGAGGTCCGAACCGGACTGACCGAACTGCGGGCAATCAACGTCCAACTTCGAAGGAAAGGAGGCATTCATTTTTGGTGTCCCAGACACCGACAGTTTTTTAGGACCGTGATAAGCTTATGCGTGTTGGGGGAGCGTGTCGGCAGGGGGTGAGGATGGTACGGCCGAGACGCGAGGGTCTTTGACAATTTAGAATTGAGGAAGTGGCGAAGGATTGGTGGCGGTACTGGATACTCGATGCAGGATACCGCAGGCGCATGGCACGAGCTCGGGGAAATGAAGGGTTGTCTCCGGCTCGCGCCGCCAGCAATCGGGAACTAAGCCGATTCGACCGCAATTGACTGCAAATAACAGAGAGCCAAAATGGAGACGCAAGCCGCGCAGACCAACCCGCTCACGGTCCGAAAACCTTAAATAGTCCAAGCGAAACGTAGAAAATTAAGCTTATTTAAACTTAATTAAACCTAAAAAAAAAATTCGCAGGCTTAGCGCGAGGTATTGTCGGTCGAGGTCGAATGACGAAACGGGCCGCGAATCAAGGGGAACCAATCCAAATCAAGGTTGCGGGCGTGGCCCTTGAACATGAGGAAACGGAGAGAACGGAGGGAAAGCGGGCAACGGGCGGACGCTGCGTTCTCAGGATTTTCAACGCGCTGCGAGTTGGGGTGGCAGCGCCACTAGCGAACTCCGCGGTCCGAAGCAAAACGGGCGAGCCTTGCGGCCCGCCCGGCTGTGCGGAAACTGATGGGGAAGACGCTTACTT
>Ga0105240_10013366_pt1 | contig 11278 bp, 9 predicted proteins | sample KBSC54metaG_FD_80426 | JGI IMG/M metagenome (GOLD analysis project Ga0105240, IMG submission 80426) | Corn rhizosphere microbial communities from Kellogg Biological Station, Michigan, USA - KBS C5-4 metaG | ecosystem: Host-associated > Plants > Roots > Rhizosphere > Soil | place: Michigan, USA...
CGCGAGAAACGTGAGCTGATGCGACACGTAATCCGCGCGCGTGACGACAATCCGATCCCCGCGGTTGAAGTCGAACGCGGCAAGCGCCTGGTTGAACGCCATCGTGGCGTGCTCGACGATCGCGATGTTGCGTGCCCGCGCGCCAACGAGGCTGGCGATCGCGTCGTAGGTGTCCGCGATGCGATCCGCCTCGGCATCCGACGCTTCGTAGCCGCCGATCTCCTGTTCGAGCGCCAGATGACCGTAAATCGCATCGGTCACGGGCCGCGGCACCAGCGACGCGCCCGCGTTGTTGAAGTGCACGCGGTGCGCGCAGCCTGGCGTGTCGTTCCGCCAATGAGCGAGGAGCGCAGGTTCCATCAGTCCCTCAAGCGCGGCGAACGTTGATCATCAGCGGCTTCGACCCCACATGCTCGAACCAAATCACGCCCTCGGCGACCAGATCGACGCCGACGATGAAGCTGCCATCCGCGGGCAGCGGCACGTCGATGTTCATCTGGATCGACTCGCCCGGGTTCACGTCACGCGGCAAGCCGTGTCGCGAGTGGTCGAGAGCGATCAACCTCCCGTCGGAATCGTAGAGATGCGTTCCGACGCGCACGATGCCGAGGTCGCGCGCGTTCGTGCTCAGCCAGCTCGCCTGTCCGGTATTTGTGATGTCGACCGGGATCCCCACCGCCGCGCCGCCGCGGATCTCGCGGTTCAGAGACGACGTGCTCATGGCGTGCGCCAGCCCGACGTGGCTGCGGCTGTCGCGCCGCAGCGCGCCCTTGTGGAGAAAGAAGACGGCGCGGCTGCGCATCGTCTCACAGGTGTTCTTCCAGACCGCCTGTTCGATTTCTCCATGCCCGGCGACAATCGCTTCGTAATCGTCGAGAGATACTTCCAAGTCGTTCGCAACGCGCACGGTCATATAGGTGAACCCGACGGCCCGCGCGATGGAAAAGATCGCAGTCAAATCGACGTCGTTCTCGAGCACGCGGTGATCGCGCATTTCATACTGCGCCTGCGGCGAGCGGGAGTGGAACCGACCCGGCTCGCTGAAGCCCGCGATGCCTCCAGGCCGCAGCACGCGGCTGAACTCGGAGATCACTTCAGCCAGGTTCGGGACGTGATGAAGCGCGTCGAAACAGACGATGCGATCGACCGAGTGATCGGCGAGCTCCAGACGATGGCCGTCGAATGGCAGAAACGACGGAGCAAACGCGGCCTCGCCGATCGGCGGGTACTCGGCGAAGAGCCGCCGCCCGATGTCGAGCGCGGCGTTCGATACGTCGCAGCAAATGGGCTGACACTGCAGCTGGGCAAGATGATGCGAGAGCCAGCACGGTCCGGCTCCAAAGTCGAGCACCGTCATCGTCTTACCCAGCTGCAGGCCGGCGAGCAGCGCGCCAAGGCTTTGCAGCATCACAGGCGCTTCGTGCAGAAATCCAAACGGCCGGCTCATGAGGGGCGTCGGATCCGAGACGCCTCTGTAGTAGGCGTCGGCGGTCGCGATGAGTTCCTCCACGCTGTACGTCGCGATCACGTCGGCGGGTTTGATCCTTACGGCGTCGGCGATCGGATCCACCGCGGCCGGCGGGGACTGTTGTGCCGAGACGCGATCACGGTACTCCGGGGAGTTCATCAGCGCATCGATGAGCGCCCTGAACGTGAGTCCGCGTGCGGCCAGCGCCGCGTAATGACGAAGGCCGTCGGGGTCTGGCTTGCGGCGCAGAACGAGCTCGTACGCGAGATGAATGTCCGCGTCCGGTCCCGCCGATATACTCACCATGCGCCTTTCACCGATCCCTTTTCTGATCTTATGCGCCAGCACGGCCCATGGCGCCGTCGTCCACGTTGCCATTAAGTCCGGCCTGGTGCTGCAGCCCGGCGAAGCTTACCGCGTCACCGTCGACGCGACCGAGCCGATGGAAATCGGCTGGCTCGCGGTGCAGCCCAAACCGTGCACGACCGATTGCGTCCAGGCGACGGACGTGACCGGAGGCATCAACTACACGATCGCAACCGCGATCGGCGCCGCGCGGAAGTACGAGCCGGTCGGCGGCAAGATCATCGTCGAATTCAAGAACCTCTCGCGCGAGCCGGTGACCATCAACGTGTACCGCGTCAGGCGGACGTGCGACGCCGAGGTATGCAAGTTCCTCGACGACACGAAGAAAGGCCGCTGGCTGGTCTTCAAAGTGGGCGAGTTCACGTCCATCGCGACGAGCAAGGACGGCTCCTATTCCGTGATCTCCGGTGTGACGATCGCCGGGCGTCCATTCACGTTCAAGGCTGCATGGTGGACGGACGACAAGGCCACGGCGATGCTGGTGAATTGCTCGCCTTTCGTGAAGAAATACTTGGACAATCACACGCCAAGTGAACAGTATCGTCCATACATTATTTCAGGACAGGCATTCGGCGAGGGCGCCGGGATCGTCCTGAATTCGATCGACACGTGCGCGCCCAGGGCGCCGAACTTTGGCGTCCCGGAGAAAAACGTTTTCAAGTAATGGCATCCGTATTGCTGACCGATTCGCAGAGGCAACCACCATGGCAGAGAATGAAAACGATGATCTGACTGTCGTTCCGATGCCCTCGTCGGAGACGCAAGCCGAGCACGACCGCATTCGCCAATCGAACGATCGCGACCAGGAGCTCGAACGCGAAGGTAAACGGTCGCGCCACAATCAGGGCTACGACCAGGCCGCGGACGGGACGCTTCCAGCGCCGGAAATCGAACGCGTCCTCGACGAGTAGCCGCGCCATCCTCGCCGTCCTACCCACGATCGAACGGGTGCCATCGAACAAGTCGTAGACAGCCTACGTCTAAGGCCGTAGACTGTCTACGACATGGCCAGACACCCAGATGAACAGCGCCTGGAGCTCCTCCAGGGCACCCTCGACATGCTGATTCTCCGCACCCTGCAGTGGGGTGCACAGCACGGCCACGGCATCGGCCAGGCGATCCGTGCGCAGTCGGACGACTTGCTCAAGGTGGAAACCGGCTCCCTGTACCCGGCGCTGCACCGGCTCGTCAAACGCGGCTGGTTGAAGGCCGAGTGGGGCGTGAGCGAGGCGAACCAGCGGGCGAGATATTACCGGCTGACCGCCGCCGGCAAGGCGCAGCTGTTGCGAGAGCGCGATCGGTGGTCGCAGCTCGTGGACGCGATCGGACGTGTGATGAACCCGGCACCCGCGACCAAGGAGTAACCATGCGGTCCCGCATTCCGAACAGCGACGAGCTCGACGAGGAAATCCGCGGCCACCTCGCGATCAGCATCAGGGAACGGATCGAGCGCGGTGAGGATCCCGAATCGGCGCGGCTGGCCGCGCTCAGGGAGTTCGGCAACGTCGCGCTCACGCGCGATTCGATCCGGCGGGTCTGGCTCCCTCGATGGTTCGAGGAAGCTGCGGCGCTCGGACGCGACATCCGGTTCGCGCTGCGCGCGCTCGTTGGCGTCAAGGGGCTCGCCGCCACTGTGGTCTTCACGCTCGCGCTCGGCATCGGCGCCAACGCCGCGATCTTCTCCGTCGTCCGCGGCGTGCTGCTGCGCCCGCTCGTCAATCGCGACGAGGATCGGCTGATCTACATCCGCCAGGGCCGGCGGGACGTCGAGAACCTGAACTTCTCGGTGGCCGAAATTGGCGATCTGAAGGCGCGCGTCAAGAGCGTCGCTGCCTTCGGCGATTTCTCCACGTTGGATTTCACGCTGATTGGATTCGGCGAGCCGCGGCTCGTCAAATCAGGCGTCGTCAGCGGATCGTTCTTTGAAGTGATGGGCCTGCGGCCCGTGCTTGGCCGTCTGCTCGACAGGCGCGACGACGGCAAGAACGCCGAGGGGGCGGCGGTTCTCACATACCGCTTCTGGACGACGTCGCTCAACAGCGACCCGCACGTCGTCGGCACGAAGATCCGGCTTGGTCCGACGCCGGCGACCGTCGTCGGCGTCCTCGAGCCTTCGGTCCCCTACCCGGCGGATACCGAGATCATCGCGAATGTCGTCACCAGCCCTCATCATCTCGGGGCGACGATGGAGACGAATCGAACGCACCGGATGACGGAACTGTTCGGCCGCCTTGCGCCGGGCGCGTCGATTGAACAAGCACGCGCCGAATTGACGGCCGTGCACGCCACGATGATGCGCGAGCATCCGGAGGCCTACTCGAAAAAGGCGCCGACCGAGTTGACCGTGACGAAGCTGCGCGACCAGATCGCAGCGCCGGCGCGAGTGATCCTGCTGGTGCTGCTCGCGACGGCGGCGATCGTGTTCGTCATCGCCTGCTCGAATGTCGCCAACCTGATTCTTGCGCGCTCGGTCCGGCGCGAAGGCGAGCTCGCCGTGCGCGCGGCGCTCGGCGCGGGATCCGGCGCGCTGCGCCGTACGCTGCTCGCCGAAAGTCTGGTTCTCTGCGGCGCCGGCGCGATGCTCGGCATCGCGCTGGCCAATCCGATGGTCGCGGTGGTCAGCCGCTATGCCGCGCGCTTCTCCATCCGCGCGCTCGATGTCCACGTCGACGGCAGCGTGCTGCTCGTCGGCGTCAGCCTCGCGATTGCCGCGGCGATTCTGCTCGCGTTCGTGCCGCGCCTGCCATCATCGCGCGCGCCTGCCGGGCTGGGGCTCGCCAGCGGCAGCGTGCGGATCACGCCGGGCACGAAGCGCCGGCTCCGCATATTCGCGACGACGCAGATCGCGTGCTCGTTCATGCTGCTCGCTGGCGCCGGCATGCTGCTGGCGACCCTCGTTGCCACGCAGTCGGCGAAAACCGGCTACGCGAACTCCAGCCATGTGCTCGCGATCGACATTCCCGGGGCGGCGCTCGGCGTGCCGCTGAAGAACGGCCTCGGCTTTTTCAGTGAGGTGACGCGACGGATTGGCGAGCTGCCCGGCGTTGAGGCCGCCAGCGTGGGGACCGTCGTCCCATGGCGCGACGCGGACGCGTTCGGCAACGCGACGCCTTTCTCGGTAGAGGGCTACACGCCCGCGGACGGCGAAGAGCCTCCTATCGGCCGCGTGCGCGTGGTGGGCCCACGCTTCTTCGCCACGCTCGGCGTCGCGGTCATCGAGGGACGAGAGTTCACGACTGATGAACACGACCCGGTCGCGATCATCAGCCAGAGCGTCGCCCAGCGCCTGTTTCCAAACGGCGAGGCGCTGAACCGTCATGTGTCGGCGGACCCGATGATGGCCAAGCCGACGCCGCGCCGCATCGTCGGCGTCGTCGCGGATGTGGACGACGAGCACGTCGTGGCGCAGCCGACGATGGCCGTCTACCTGCCGACGCATCCGCTGCTCAGTTACGGCGGACGTCTGTTCGTTCGGACTTCCGGCGATCCGTACGCGCTGGTGCCGGCGGTTACGCGGATCGTCCGCGAGCTCGCGCCGGACCAGCCCGTCGAACGCGCGGCGACGCTCGCCGATGTCCGGGCGACGGTACTGGCGCCGGACAGGGTTAACGCGTTCGTGTTTTCCGGGTTCGCCGGGATGGCGCTGCTGATCGCCGTTGTCGGCGTGGCGAGCGTGCTGGCATTCTCGGTGAGCGCGCGCACGCGCGAATTCGGCGTGCGTCTGGCTGTCGGCGCGGCGCCACGACAGCTCCTCGCGCGGGTGCTCTCGGAGGGCGTGGTGATCGCCGCGATCGGGATCGGCGCCGGCGCCGTCGGCGGTTATGCCCTGGCGCGCGTCGCCGGGAAATTATTCGGGCAGGTGCAGCTGCCGGGCGCGCTCCCGGTGATCGGGGCGACGGCGATGCTCCTCGGCGCCGCCGTCATCGCCTCGTTGACGCCAGCCGCACGGGCCGCGCGTGTGGACGTTCTGCAAGCGCTGCGGTCGGAGTAAATCGCCTGCCGGCATCGCGGTTCATTGAGGGGCGGCCTGCAGGCGGCGAGCCTGCGCGCCTGCGCGATAGCTCTGCTCGATGTACTCGACGCCGTCCGCGGTGATGCTCAAGTCCATGTTATCCGCGCGGGTCACCAGCTTTTTCTGCAGCAGGAACCAGATGGTGAACTCGAGGTGCTCGCGCGGCGTGCCGGTCATCTCTTCCACTTCGAGCTGCGACAGGCTCGGCGCGTACGGCTCCGTCCGCCGCCGGGCGTATAACACTTCGAGAACCGTGAGCCGGATGATCTGTTCGGCCTCGAAGTCGTTTTCCGGGCGTGCCGAATGCGACACGAGGCGCCATCGCTGCTGCCGTCGCTGCTCGTGGCCGATGTCGTACCGTGCCCGCTGCTCCGGATCGCTGAGCACCTGATAGGCCTCGCTGATGGCGCGGAAGCGGCCTTCGTCTCCCGTTTCCGTGTTGTCGGGATGAAATCGCGCGGCCAGCAGCCGGTACACGCGATGGATCGTTTCGGGCTCAGCGTTGGCGCTGATTTGCAGCTGTTCGTAGTGGTCGCCTTCGCTGATCGGATTCTTGTCCATTTGCCTCGCCCTGGCAGGAGTCGCAGGGCTTATCGGCTCCAAGGGGCGAGAATCGGAGCGCCCAGCGCCCGTCAGCCAATCAGTGGGCAATCGTGAGAAACGGAACCCGCGCATCGGACGCCCGGCTCAACATGTTGACGGCCTACATGTTTGAGGTGTAGGTTACCTACACATGGCCGACGACAAGCTCGACATCGTCGCGGGGACGCTCGTGCTGATGGTGCTGCGAACGCTCGACGCGCTCGGGCCGCTTCACGGCTACGGCATCGCGCGCCGCATCGAACAGATCAGCGCGAACCAGCTCGCGCTCAACCAGGGCACGCTGTACCCGGCGCTGCTGAAGCTCGAGCAGATGGGGTGGATCGCCGCGAAGTGGCGCCCGTCGGAGAGCGGTCGCCGCTGCAAGTTCTACAGCCTCACGCGCGCCGGCAAGAAGCAGCTGCAGGCGGAGGCCGCCAACTGGAGCCGCGCGTCGGCGATCGTCGACCGCTTTCTTTCAGCGGAACTCCCGTGACGCGGCTGCGCCGCCTTGCCGCGCGCGCCTTGTCGCTGCTGCACGTCCGCCGCCTCGACCGCGAACTGGACGATGAGATCCAGACGCACATCGACCTCGCGACCGGCCGGTATGTCGCCGAGGGATTGCCGCCGGACGAAGCTCACCTTGCAGCGCTGCGCGATTTCGGCGGCGTCGCGCACACCAAAGAGGTCTATCGCGAGCTGCGCGGCGCGTCCTTTCTCGATACGCTCCTTCAGGATCTGCGATACGCGGCACGGACGCTGCGGAATTCGCCGGCGTTCACGATCGTCGCGGTGCTGACGCTCGCGCTCGGCATCGGCGCGAACACCGCGATCTTTTCCGTGGTCAACGCCGTTGTCTTGAGCCCGCTGCCGTTCCGCGACGCCGAACGGCTCGCGCAGGTTCGCATCATAGGCCACGACGGCGCCGAGTTCCCGCTCTCCGATAGCGATTTCGTCGCCTGGCGCGATCAGAATCGGACGGCCGAGGCCGTTGCCGTGACGTGGGAAACGCCGGTCACCTTCACGCAGAACGGAAGCGCCGAGCGGATCGGATCGGCGTCGGTGACCGATCGCTTCTTCGACGTGCTCGGAGCGCGGCCGGAGATCGGCCGGGCATTCGAGGCAGGTGACGACAAACCGGGCGGGGCGAAGATCGCCGTGCTCAGCCATGCGTTCTGGCAGCGCGAGCTCCACGGCGATCCCGGCGTCATCGGCCGGACGGTTTCGCTCGAAGGCGTGCCGCACACAATCGTCGGGATCATGCCGGCAGGCTTCCAGTTCCCGCCGGGCTCGATTGACGTCTGGCAGATCCTGACGATGGCGCCGCCGGCGCGGCGCGGGCCGTTCTACACGGGCGGCGTCGCGCGCATGAAGCCCGGCGTCTCGATCGATCAGCTCCGCGCGAACCTGGCCAGCGTCACCGCCTCGCTCAAGGCTCGGTATCCCGGGCCGCACGACTGGACGCTCGACGCCGTGCCGCTGCAGGATGCGCTCGTCGGCAAGGTGAAACCCGTGCTCTACGTGCTGCTCGGTGCCGTCGCCTTCCTGCTGCTCATCGCCACCGCGAACGTGGCCAATCTGCTCCTGGGGCGAGCCGCCGCCCGGGAGCGCGAGATTGCGCTGCGCGGCGCGTTGGGCGCGGCCCGGGGCCGCATCGTCAGACAGCTGGTGACTGAAAGCATCGTGCTCGCGATGATCGGGGGCGCCGCAGGCCTTGCGCTCGCCGCCTTCGGTACGAAGGCGCTGATCGCGCTGGCGCCCGAGGGTGTTCCCCGCCTCGACGAGGTCCGGTTGAACATGCCCGTCTTCCTGTTTGCGCTCGGCGTTTCGCTCGTCTGCGGGATTGTGTTCGGGCTCGCGCCGGCCGTCGGCGCATCGCGCGCGCCGCTCGTCGAAACGTTGAAGGAAGGCAGCCGCGCGGGCACCGGCACGCAGCACCGGCGCGCTCAGCGCGCGGTCGTAGTCGCCGAAATCGCACTCGCGCTCGTGCTGTCGGTCGGGGCTGGGCTCATGATCCGAACGGTTGCGGCGCTGCAGCACGTGAGCCCCGGGTTCAACGCCGATCGCCTGCTCACGTTTGAGCTGTCGCTTCCGCAATCGCAGTATCCCGAACCGGCGAACGTGCGCAGGTTCTACGACACGTTGCTCCAGAAGCTTACGGCGTTGCCGGGCGTCCGCTCCGCCGGGCTGACGGTCAGCCTTCCGCCGGATATATTGCAGGTGACCGACAACTTCACGGTCGAAGGCCAGTTGGTGCCGCCCGATCAGAGCGCACCCGTGGGCCCCCTGGTGATGGTGAGCGATTCGCTCTTTAGAGCCTTCGGCGTACCGCTCATCCGCGGACGGTTCTTCGACGAACGCGACGAAGCCGACGCGCCTCCTGTCGTGATCATCAGCGAGACGCTCGCAAAGAAGTACTTCGCCGGATTGGATCCGATCGGCCGGCACTTGAAAGAGGGCGGCCCGAATCGGCCTGCCGGGCCCACGAATCCATGGATGACCGTTGTGGGCGTCGTGGGCGACGTGAAGTACTCGGGCCTCGACAGCGCGCCCGAACCGGCGTTCTACATGCCGTACCGGCAGAATCCGTGGCGAGGGCAATTCGTGGTCGTCCGCACAGCCTCCGATCCGCGCATGCTGCTCAACGGCATCCGCGCGGCGGTCGCCTCGCTCGACAAGGGAGTGCCCATCGCGCGGGTGAAGACGATGGACGATTTGATGGGTGCGTCGGTGGCGCCGTCGCGGTTCAGAGCCACACTCGTCGGAATTTTTGCCGTCGTCGGGCTGCTGCTCGCCGCGGTCGGGATCTACGGAGTGATGGCGTACGCGGTCGCCGGGCGAACGCACGAACTCGGCGTCCGCATTGCGCTCGGCGCGGACCGAGCGACCCTGCTGAGGCTGGTGCTCGGAGAAGCGGCGGCGCTCGTGGCCGCCGGCATCGCGCTTGGCTTGAGCGGCGCCTTCGTCATGACGCGAATGATACAGACGCTGCTCTTTGGCGTCACGCCAACCGATGCGGCGACGTTCGCCGGCATCAGCGCGCTGCTGGCAGCCACCGCGCTGGCTGCGAGCTACGTCCCGACGCGGCGGGCGCTGCGCGTCGACCCGATGATCGCGCTGCGCGGAGAGTGATATCCGACGCACCATAGCGGCGGCTCGTGACCGCGGCGCCGCCGGTTATATGATGGCGCCGTGACACCGATCGGCGGCTGGGAGAACTTCTACGTCATCGTCGGTTCGTCGGCGGCCGCGTTGACCGGCCTGCAGTTCGTCGTCATGGCGCTCGTCGCCGATCTACCCCAGCGCAGAAGCGCACGCACGATCGACGCGTTCGCGACGCCGACGATGATCCATTTCGGCGCCGTGCTGCTGTTGTCGGCCATTCTGAGCGCGCCCTGGCGAACCGTCGCCGTGCCGATGCTGCTGTGCACGCTTTGCGGCGCCAGCGGGCTCGTCTACGTCATCATCGTCGCGCGGCGAACACGCGCGCAGAACGACTACACGCCCGTGTTCGAGGACTGGCTCTTTCACGTGTGGCTTCCCGCCGCCGCGTATCTGGTTGTGGCCGCCGCTTTGTACGTCGCGCGCACGTACGCGGCGGAGGCGGCGCTCTTCGGCATCGCCACGGCGGCGTTCCTCCTGCTGGTGATCGGAATTCACAACGCGTGGGACACGGTCACGTATCTCGTAGTTACGCGAGGGGAGCAGCCGCCGAACCCGCCCTGAGCTGCGATCGGCGGCCGCCTTCAGGCGAGTGTGGTCACGGTGCTTCCCGCGGGGCGCACCGGGAACAGCCACCAGATCGTCGTCCCGATGATCGGCATCAGCGATACCAGCCCGAATGCCGCCGTGTAGAGGTGGCGGTCGAACAGGTGTCCGCAGATCGGCAGCATGATCGCGACCGCCGCCGAAAACGATGACGATGCAATGCCGGCCGCCATGCTGCGCTGATCGTGCGGATACGCCAGCGCGCCGGTGCGCAGTGTGACGACCACCAGCCCGCCCGCCGCGAAAAGACTCGACGTGAGCAATGCGATCGCGATCGGCGCGCTGTCGAAGAAATGCACCGCGGCCAGCGGCAGCATCAGCAGCGCCATCACCACGATCAACCAGACCGGCCGCGGACTCGCGCGTTCGAACCGGTCCGCGATCCAGCCCCAGAAAAAATATCCGCTCTCCAACCCCGCGGGTGGAATCCAGAGGACGAAGCCGAGTTGCGCCGGCGTCAGGCCGAACGCGCGCGAGAGATACAGCGGGGTCAGGTAAATGATCGCGCCGACCGGCAGCGCGCCGAGCGCGTAGCTCGCAACGAGGCTCCAGAAGCGGCGCTCGCGCATGTCCGGGAACACCATCTTCTGGGCGGTCCGGCTCTTGTTTGGAAACCGCGACGGGTCGACCGTGCCGGTCCAGATGAACAGCCACATCAGCGCCAGCGCGGGCGTCACGAGGAAGGCGATTCTCCACCCGTAATGAATCGCGATCGGCGTGAGCAGAATCGGCGCGATGATCGATCCGAGCGAGGAGCCGCTGTAGGCGAGCGCGATGCCGCGCGCCTGCTTGTCGACGGGCAGCGAATCGAGCGCCGTGCGGAATCCGCCGGGGAAAATCGAACCTTCGCCGATGCCGAGCGCCGCGCGGGCGACGGCGAAGCCGAGAAATGATCCCACGAGCGCATGGCTCGCGCTGGAGAGCATCCAGATGACGAGCGAGATGGTCATGCCCAGGCGGAGCCCGATGCGATCGAGCACGGAGCCCCACCCGAGCGCGCTGAACATGTACGCGAAGCTGAACGCGCTGATGCACCAGCTGTAGTCCTGCGCGGTCATGTTGGTGGCGCTCAGGAACATCGGCGA
>Ga0105240_10013367_pt1 | contig 11277 bp, 9 predicted proteins | sample KBSC54metaG_FD_80426 | JGI IMG/M metagenome (GOLD analysis project Ga0105240, IMG submission 80426) | Corn rhizosphere microbial communities from Kellogg Biological Station, Michigan, USA - KBS C5-4 metaG | ecosystem: Host-associated > Plants > Roots > Rhizosphere > Soil | place: Michigan, USA...
CTGTTACCAGGGCAGTCTTTCCTTCCAATCTCATAATGGCTCCACTGACTCCGGTGCACCCGACTCAACTAAGGAGTGGGCGCCTCTTCAGGAATGAATTTCTTTTCACGCAATTCAAGCCACACCCCCGCGGGTATTTCGGCTCGGTGCCACTCAAGCATCTCGCCGACCTCCTGAGGAGAACGCGCTCCAATCACCGCCGAGATCACCGCAGGATGAGCCGCAGCGAACTGAAGTGCCACCGCGGGTAACACGACGTGGTATCGGTCGCAAATTGTCGCGAGCTCCTGACGGCGTCTGAGCAAAAACTCATCGGCTTGACGATAATCATAGGAAGATCCTCCGGCGAGAAATCCGGAGTTCAACACGCCCGCCGCAAGCACCGAAACGCGTCTACGAGCACAAGCATCCAAGAAGCCCGAAGAGTATGCCGAATGATCCAGTAGCGTGTAACGGCCGGCGAGCAACACACAGTCGATGTCAGCATTCGCCAGGATCTCAAAGCCGACATCCCACTCACAAATACCAAGCCCAATGGCATCGAGTCGCCCATGCGCTTTCATCTGGTTGAGCGCGGGTAGTGTTTCATCTAACAGTTGCCGGATGAGGGCTCGGTGCGAGCCTACGTGATGCAACCGGTCGATATCGTGTAACAAAAGTACCTGGACACGTTCGAGTCCCAGCCGGCGCAGGCTGTCCGCATAACTTCGCTCCACACCCGCTCGGGTGTAGTCAAACACCGGTCGGTACGACAGCGGCGCAACGAAATGCTCGTGATCAGGCGCGACTGCAGCAGGTTCGAGAAGTCTGCCGACCTTTGTGGAAACGATGGGAGCCGACGCTGAGGCGGTCTCGCGCAAGAAACGGCCCAGCCGCTCCTCGGCCAATCCGAATCCGTAGTAAGGAGCGACGTCGAACCAACCGATCCCATGCTGGTGAGCTACACGCAAGGTTTCCAGCGCATCAGACTCAGACACCTGCGCGTAGAGGTTACCCAGCGGCGCGACACCTAGCCCCAGAGGGCCCAACGATAGTGGCGTGGTCCCCAGGCGGCGGCGAGCACTCAGGTTGATCATGCTTATTACCGGGCACTAAGGTTACTAATAAAACCACAGAGTGCCGGCACAGCACAAGAGGCGTGATCACCCCAGAGGGTTTCTTAAGCTAGCTCGCTGCTAATGCGACGTGCGACTTCCCGGACTGCCGTGGCCGCCTGCGTCAGACTGATCTTGGCGGAGCGACCCCCGATGAAGGGCATGACGAGAGCAGCTATCGCTATCGGCGATTCCCCAGACGTTACCGCCACGGCGATGTCGGTCACGGCGTCCACATATCGGCTCGGCGAAAGATAGACTCCCATCTCGCGAATTTGAGCGGCTTCGGCCTCCATGGCCGCCCAGGCTGATTGATCTTCCTTGGAGGAGCGTATCTCCCGCCAGGCCGCGCGCTGCGAATCGCTCTGGTAAGCAAACAAAACGCGCCCGGAGGCTGATTGCGTTAGGGGCCGTCGATACCCTACTCGGACCGAGAAACCCAGAACATCCGGGCTTTCTACGCGGGCGACGACCACCATATCGGCGCCGCTCGCGACCACCAGGTGACAACTCTGAAGCGTCTCCTGCGAGAGCCGCTCCATCTCTGGAAGCGACTGTGCCAGTAGGTTCCGCTGTGGGGGCGCTCGCATAGCGAGATCGAACAGCTTGCGTGTCAGAGCAAACTGATCGGTATCGGTGCGCACCAGATAGCCCAACCGCTCGAGCACGATCACCATCCGGTAAATCTCATTGCGCGATTTCCCCAGCGCACGAGCCAGCTCCGAGATGGCATGAGGCTCGGGGTGCTCGGACAGAAACTCCAGCACCTTCAAACCCTTAGTCAGCGCCGGCGCCTGATAGCTGTCGTCAATGCGCGAGGTGCGTGGCTTGACAGTTTTATTCATTGATGGAACATTGACTCATATTTGGGCGAGCATCTATGACCCGCATCATATCCCTCCGCACGCATGACGTGCGATTTCCGACCTCGAAGTTTTTGGACGGGTCGGATGCCATGAATCCGGATCCGGACTATTCCGCTGCGTACGTCATTCTACAAACAGATGACCCGCAAGGGCGTAGTGGACATGGATTCACCTTCACAATTGGGCGCGGTAATGAGCTGTGCATCGCCGGAATCGATGCCTTACGCCCTCTTATCGAAGGGCGCACGCTCGAGGAGATCATCAGCGATATGGGTAGCTTCTGGCGCTCACTCGCCGGCGACAGTCAACTGCGGTGGGTAGGTCCTGAGAAGGGTGTCATTCATCTCGCCCTGGCCGCGGTCATCAACGCAGTGTGGGATTTTTGGGCTAAATCCGTCGGTAAGCCGGTCTGGAAGCTTGTCGCGGATCTGACGCCCGAGCAAATCGTCAGATTGATTGACTTTCGACATCTGCAAGACGTGCTCACACCTGAGGAAGCCCTAGAGCTGTTACGCCGCCAAGCACCGACGCGAGCGCTCCGTGAAGCGCAATTGCGCAGTGAGGGTTATCCGGCCTACACGACGTCAGTTGGGTGGCTTGGGTACGAAGATCAGAAACTGCGCCAACGCTGCCGCGAAGCGCTTGCGCAGGGCTGGAGCGCCTTCAAGCTCAAGGTTGGGCGGGATCTCGACGACGACATCCGACGTTGCACCATTGTTAGGGACGAAATCGGACGCGATCGCCGCTTCATGATCGACGCCAATCAAGTTTGGGAAGTCGACGAGGCCGTTCGTTGGGTGGATGCGCTGGCTCGGTTCGACCCTTGGTGGATCGAGGAACCGCTGAGCCCGGACGATATCCTAGGACACGCCAAAGTGGCACAAGCGGTTCGACCGATCCGGGTCGCAACGGGCGAGCATGTCCACAACCGAGTGATGTTCAAACAACTTCTAGCGAGCGATGCGGTTGATGTTGTCCAGCCTGATGCGTGCCGCCTGGGCGGCTTGAACGAGGTGCTCGCAGTACTGCTGCTGGCTGCGAAATTCGGCAAACCGGTCTGCCCTCATGCCGGCGGCGTGGGATTATGCGAGTACGCGCAACACCTCTCGATGATCGACTTCGTAGCGATCAGTGGCCGTTTCGACGAGGCCATGGCAGAGCACGCCGGGCACTTGCACGAACACTTTGTCGATCCGATCGAAATCCACCGCGGCCGTTACCGCGCTCCTTTGCGACCAGGATTTAGCGCAGAAATGAAAGCCGAATCGATCGCCACCTATGGGCGGCGGGGCTAGCATGCCGCGGGCGCAGCGTAACGTCCTGCGTCTCAGCGCACAGACCGCTGCCGCATCTGGACGATGGAGTAACTGTTGAGAACGCATCTCAAGGGAACACTTATGAAATACCCTGTCGCATTGTCTATCATGGTCACTGCTTCGACTCTGGCCCACAGCCAGATGTCGAGCTGGCAGCCCGATCTAACCGTACAACAAACCTATACACTGCATAACGTTTCGAGCGCCGACCCTGCCGGCGGTAACTTCGATTTCCATCCGATCGCTTCAGGCGAAACTGCGACGGTATTGGACGTCGACGGTCCTGCGACAATCTCCCACATTTGGTTTACTCTGGTGGACAACGAGCCTTACCATCTGAAGCGGATCGTCCTGAGAATGTATTGGGACGGTGAAGCAACTCCGAGCGTAGAAACACCCGTCGGTGACTTCTTTGGTCTCGGCCTCGGCGAATATCACAGTTGGCAATCGCAAATGCTCTCCGTGGCCAGCATCAAGGCGCTTAATTCGTTCTTTCCCATGCCGTTTGCGCGCCACGCCCGAATTACCTTGACCAATGAAGGCAAACAGAAGATCACCGGTCTCTACTACAGCATCGATTACCGGTCTTCACCCAAACCGCTGCCCTCAGGCACACTTTACTTCCATGCGCAGTACCGGCAGTCCCAGCCTAATCAGGGCTGGATTGCGAACTGGGACGAACACGATAGTTATCAACAGATGAAAAAGCCGAATCTCGATGGCAAGGACAATTACGTTTGGTTCGAAGCCACCGGTCACGGTCACTTTGTCGGCGTCACGATGTCAGTGCTGCAGAACCAAGATTTCTGGTGGGGTGAAGGAGACAACATGTTCTTCATCGACGGCGCTAAGACTCCCACCATTACCGGCACCGGTTCGGAAGACTACTTCTTGGGAGCTTGGGATTTTGGAGGCGAGCCCTTCTCCTATGCCCTGTACGGCGCACCCGTGGTGGGGGCCGAGACCGCCGGAGGCCGTTCGAGTGTCTATCGCTTCCACCTTGATGCGCCTATTCCGTTTACGCAATCCTTTAAGGCGACTATCGAGCACGGACACGCTAACCTGCGCTCCGATAATTTTTATTCCGTCGCCTACTGGTACCAGTCCGAGCCGCATGCACCTTTTCCAGCGTTGCCGCCGGTTGAACAACGGCTCCCCGCTCTTCAGCCCGTCGGCGGACCGGGGAATGCGGGTTCAACAGGCGCCACGCACTGACCCGCTTGGGATGTCCAACGCGTTCGCTTGAACCGCTTTCTGCAGTTTCGAGGGGGCAACGTGCAGTTCACTAAAGTCTTCTTTGTCTCTATTGTAGTAGTAGCACTGGCCTCGAGCGGAACACCAGCCTCAGCCGCAGAAGCTGGGCAGAACACCCAGACGCCGTCCGCCGCCTTCGGCGACAATATTGATTTCCTACGTCAATATACCGATGTGGTCGTGCTAAGCGATCGACATGGCGCGAGTAAGGTCGCACTAGCCCCCGCCTGGCAGGGCCGCGTAATGACCAGTACGGCTCAAGGGACTGGTGGCCGTAGCTTCGGTTGGATCAATCGGAAGCTGATTGCCTCGCGCAAACCCACGCCACACATCAACGCCCTCGGTGGTGAAGACCGGCTCTGGCTGGGCCCGGAGGGCGGACAGTTCTCACTCTATTTTGCTAAAGGTGTTCCGTTTGATCTGGCCCACTGGTACGTTCCCGCCGCACTCGATACGCTCCCGTTCGAGATTGTCCAGAAGTCCACCGAGTCGATTACTTTTAAATCCGAATTTACTCTAACCAACTACAGCGGAACGTCTTTTCGCGTGGGTATTCAGCGAGAGATTCGCGTTCTGGAGCCGGACGGGGTCTGGCAGTATCTGCACACTTCGCCGCTCACCGACCTTCAGCTCGTCGCCTATGAGTCGCACAATAGGCTGACCAACGTTGGAACAAATCCCTGGGTTAAAAAAAACGGCTTGCTCTCCATCTGGATTCTCGGGATGTTCAACCCTTCACCGGCGACAACGATCTTCGTCCCGATCAAACCGGGCCCTGAATCTTCGCTCGGTGACAAAGCGACTTCCAACTATTTCGGTGGCGTGCCGCCCGACAGGCTCAAAGTGTCCGATGATGCCGTCTTCTTGCGCGCCGACGGGCAGTTCAGGAGTAAAATCGGCGTCAGCCCGCGACGCAGCCTTGGCTTGTTAGGGAGTTATGATGCCGACCATCATGTGCTAACCATCGTGCAATCGAACCAACCGCAAGGTGTCACCGATTACGTGAACTCCTTGTGGCATCTGCAGGACGATCCTTACTCGGGCGACGCACTCAACGCGTACAACGACGGTCCACCCACGCCCGGGGCTGCGCAGCTGGGGCCTTTCTTCGAGTTGGAAACGTCATCGCCAGCAGCCGCCCTGTTACCTAGCGAGAGTATCGAGCACACACACCGGACGATTCACCTGACGGGCCCTGAAGCACAGCTCGACGTCGTGGCACGGCAAGCGCTTGGAGTGCCTTTGGCGACGTTACAGGGTGCGTTCAGCACAACGTCGCGCGCCCAACTGCAAGCGCACCCCGCCAGATAACGCCGAGTTGCAGCCGACTGGCTCCTATAGCTGGACACCACCAGTGCACGCCATGACCCCAAACTTGTTCGTTGATGCTCGAGGACGGAACCTAGTCGTTACCTTCTGCCTGGTGAGCTCGTTGTTCCTGCTATGGGGGTTTTGCAACGGCCTAATCGACGTTATGGACAAGCATTTCCAGGAGCGGCTTCATCTGTCCCTGTCGCAATCAGCCTGGGTACAGTTTGCGCATTACCTGGGTTACTTTCTCATGGCGCTTCCCGCTGGCGGCATTGCGCGTAAAGTCGGTTACAAGGGCGGCATCATTAGCGGTCTGATGATTGTTGCCGCTGGCGGCTTCTGGTTTCTGGCGGCCACACACATCGACACATTTTGGGCGTTCCTACTGGGCGTCTGCCTTGTCGCCGCCGGACTCACGTGCTTGGAGACTGTGGCCAACCCGTACGCCACTGTCCTGGGAGACCCGCGTTACGCCGCTGCCCGAATCAACCTTGCGCAATCCTGCAACGGTATCGGCTGGATACTGGGGCCCATTGCCGGCAGCGTATTCTTCTACTCCGTTGATAGTTATGGGCACAGTCTCGGTGCGCAGACTTTGTATATCCCGTATGTGGCGGTAGCTATCGGCGTGTTGATACTTGCCGCTGTGTTTTACTTCGCCCCGGTCCCTGAAATCAACGCCGGCGATGAGTACCCTCCAGAGACGGCAGGCTCTGTGCCCTCACGCTCAGTGTGGTCACATCCCCACTTTACCCTGGCCGTAGTCGCGCAATTTTTTTATGTCGCCGCTCAGGCTGGCATCTTCAGCTTCTTTATTAACTACATGACCAGCGCGGTCCCGCCAATTCCACGGGGATGGAATGAGGTGCTGACAGGGGTTGCAAATCACAGCCGCCTGCTGCACGCCTGGCTCTCCGGCTGGTTTGCTAGCGACGCCTCTGGGACCTTGAGTGTTAGCGACAAAGGCGCCTCTAACCTGGCCTCCCTAGCCTTTATATGCTTTTTACTGGGCCGGTTCACCGGGGCAGTGTTGTTAAAGAGAGTGCCCGCATACAAGATGCTCGCTTTGTATGGTGTATGCAACGTACTCTCCTGCGCCCTGGTGATCGCTCGTCTCGGCTGGCTATCCGTCGCATGCGTGTTCTTGAGCTATTTCTTCATGTCCATCATGTTTCCGACCATCTTTGCGCTGGGTATCCATGGTTTAGGGCCGCGTACCAAACGCGCGTCCGCGTACCTAGTGATGGCCATTGTGGGCGGGGCAATTCTGCCGAAATTCATGGGCTACATTGCTGATCAAACCAACATCGCGCAGAGTTTTGTCGTGCCGGCGGCTTGCTTTGCTTTAATCGCTTGGTATGGATTGCGCTGGCCGCGGTATCGGCGGGCAATGTCGTGATCCTCGATAGCCACACGCATCTGTGGAAATTGGCGCGAGGTGACTACCACTGGTTGGCGTCAGCACCACGGATACTCGTCCGAGACTATCTCGCGGAGGATCTCCAACCGCTATTACACGAGTCGGGAGTTAATCACACCATTCTGGTGCAGGCGGCGCCCACTGAGGCGGAAACGCAGTTCCTCCTAGAGAGCGCGGATCAGAACAATTTCGTTGCCGGCGTCACCGGGTGGCTCGACCTGGCCGAGCCGCACTTCCCCGAACGCTTAGCACGCTACCGGCGAAATCGGAAATTTGTCGCCGTGCGCCCTATGCTCCAAGACCTTCCGGAAGACGACTGGATCGTGAAACCTGCCGTCCTGAGGAACCTCAAACATTTGGAGGAAAGCGGTTTTGCATTTGAATTTCTGACCTTTCCCCGTCATCTTCCCTGGGTTTTACAGGCACTCGAAACCGTCCCGCAACTGCGTGCGGTCATCGACCACCTTTCCAAGCCGCCCATAGCTGCAGGGTCACTCGAACCGTGGGGCACACTGATCAGAAAGGTCGCGGAATTTCCCAACGTGTTCTGCAAGCTGTCCGGTGTGGTCACCGAAGCAGCCCCGCGAGCGTGCACCGCGGAGCTATTAACGCCATATGTGGATCATGTTGTTAAAGTCTTCGGTGTTGATCGTGTCATGTTCGGCAGCGACTGGCCGGTCTGTCGGGTGGCGGCAGAATATCAGCAAGTCATTGACCTGCTGCGCTCCATCTTGGCGCGGCACCTCGGTCAGGCAAGTCTAGACAAGGTCTTTCACCTCAACGCCGCTAGGTTCTTTCGCGTCGAAGGATTAAGGTGACATTGCTGAGTCTATGACGATCCGGCCTTTACTCCGCTTGACGTTTAGCGACGGATCCTTCTCCAAGAACAACAGTAGAGACTGCGGATCGTCCGCGTCGAACACGCCGATGAGCTGCTTGGCGCGTGCCGTATCGCCTTGCACGTCGATTTGGACCTGATTGTAGCGATTGAATTCTTCTGCCACGGACTCCAGCGTATCGTCGCGAAAAACCAGTTGACGCCGCCGCCAGGCCATGGCTTTGGGGACGTCAGGGACGGCTCGTTTGAGCGCCCGCCCGTTGCCACTTACGTTGGCTTCTTCTCCAGCAGCCAATATCACCGGTTGTGATGTCGATGAGACTCGTACCGTCCCTTCAAGCACCGACACTGCGGCACTATCGCCGTGACGGTACACGTTGAATTGTGTGCCGAGCGCCTGAATAGTGGCCGCGCCGGCGGAGACCCGAAAAGGACGTGCCGGATCTCGTGCGACGACGAACAGCGCCTCCCCTTCGACGAGCTTCAACTGCCGTAGATCCTGCGAGTACCGGACTTCAACTCGAGTGCGGACATCCAAATGCAGCACGGATCCGTCGCTGAGTTGAAACGAGCGCTGCTCACCAACACCGGTCGCATAGGAGCGCGGCGTCAAGTTCAGCCAAACAAACGATGACGCTGCAAAAGTAAGCACTGCCAGAGCGGCCGCCACAAGCCAGCGGCGCCGCGAATGGAGAGTATGATTGCGGCTCTTGACTGAATCAGGCACCGCCGATGCTTCGAGAGGCACGACATTGCCGCGGGACTGATCGATCAATTTCTGAACATCGATCCAGTTTGCCGCGTCCATGCCGTCCAAACTCCGCCACTCCTCAGTCACCAACAGGAATTCCCTAACGTGCCAGGCGGATTGCTTTAACCAATCGAAGAAGGCGGACCGGCACTCCTGGCTATCATCCTCTTCAAGGCGGATGAGCCACTCCACAGCCTCCTCAGCAACTCTCGCGTCCGCGTCCATCTATCGCTGCCTCTTTCCGTTGCGAAGCGCTGCAACCGCCCGCGCGATGTACTTCTTCACCGCATGAACCGACACGCCGAGCTCTTTGCCAATCTCGACATAAGAAAGTCCGTCGCGCTTGCGTAACACAAGCGCCGCCTGCCAGGCGAGCGGGAGCGGTGCAAGCACTTGCGCTAACTCCTGTTGAGCAGCCAGGCGCTCTTCCAGGTTGTCTGCGTCGAGCTGCAAAGGACGTTCCGCGAGCGACTCGGCCATCTCAGAGTCGTAGGTCACGCGCTCAGCTTGACTGCGCAAGTTGAAGTCGTGCACGACGTTCGAGGCGATCCGATAAAGATAGGCCTGGGGTTGTAGCACCACTTCACGAGGCGGAAATCGCAGAATCCGCAGATACACCTCTTGCGCTAGATCATTAGCCGCCTGTGTCTGCTGAACACGCGCGCGCAAGAACCGGCCCAGCTCCGAGCGATATTGCTCGAAAGCGCTCGACGGGCCAGCGGATTTGCGCGATTTGGGGCGTTCCATAGTTTCAGACGGGGTTTGCGTATGACTATAAGACCGCTTGCCCATGGTGTTTTGGGTACGGTGGCGTAAACGGCGTACCCAAATCGGGATGGCGAACGGGTCTTCCGCTTCATGACATCACAAAAAGCGTGTAGACCGGAGCCGCGATGAAAGTGACGACAGTAATTCTGCTTGCCTGGATGGCGGCCGGGATAGGTAGTCCTGCTGTGGGGAGCGCGGCCGAGGCACCCTTACGGACTGTCTCTTTCGATATCCCGGCTCAGCCTCTGGGAGATGCCTTACAAAAGTTCGGGCAGCAGGCGGGTCTGCAGGTTGTGATTTATTCGCAGGTCAGCCGGGGGAGAATGGCGCCGGAGGTGGAAGGCGAGTTGACCGTAGAGGGGGCCCTGGGCCGCTTGCTCGCCCATTCGGGCCTAAGGTACGAGTATTTGAATGCGCGAACCGTAGCGATTTTACCAGAAGGGCAGGAGAAGACGAGGCAGATCTCTGAGGAGAAGAGCTCCTTACGCATAGCGCAGGCGGATGGGCCGGCGGCTGTCTATGGCCCTGGTTCGAACCCGTCGGACTCCGCGCAAGCCGAGGGCAGTAGCAAGACCGATAGCACGCAAGACTCGAAGGTCGAAGAGGTCGTGGTAACCGCGCAGAAGCGGGAGGAGCGCCTTCAGGATGTTCCAGTCCCAGTCACGGTTCTAAATGCGCAGACGCTATCCGTCTTGGACCAGCCGCTTATAAGAGACTACTTCCTCAGCGTTCCGGGTTTGAGTGTCGACACGGGTGCCTATCCGAGCTCGGTCACCAACTTGGTGATTCGTGGAATCGACACGGGGCTAACCAAACCCTCGGTCGGAATACTAGTTGATGGAGTTCCCTTCGGAAGCTCCTACGGCGGACACACTGGCGGCAGCGGTCCAGACATTGATCCAGCCGATCTTGCGCGGATAGAAGTGCTACGTGGCCCGCAGGGCACACTTTATGGCTCTGACAGTTTGGCGGGATTGGTCAACTATGTCACGGCAGCGCCATCGACCGCGGAATTCAGCGGTCATCTTCAGGCAGGCAGCAGTGGCGTCAAGGATGGCGGAGAACGCGGCTATTATCTGAGCGGATCAGTGAACATTCCGGCCTCCGATACCCTTGCAGTCCGAGTGAGTTCGTTCGCCAGGCAAGAGCCGGGGTACATCTATAACGTCGTTTCTAATATCAAAGGGGTCAACGAGGGTGAGGCGGATGGTACGCGCCTTGCGGCGCTGTGGCGCCCCTCGGAAAACACCTCCCTGCGCCTCAACGCCCTATATCAGTATGAGCACTTAAACGGATCGCCGGATGCTGTTGTAGCGCCAGGGCTCGGCGATTTGCAGCAGAACTTCATACCCGGCGTCGGGGGTTTCACCCGAACCACCCAAGCTTACAGCGCGGATTTCAAGGCGCAAATCGGACCTATCCTATTCAACTCCCTCAGCGGATATAACAAGACTACCAGTCTACAATCGCTCGACTTCACAAATGCCTTCACCTCGCTGGCGGCCTCCTATGGGGCTCCAGGAGCGCCCATTTACAGTAGGGATTTTATCGAGAAAATCAGCCAAGAATTCCGATTTTCCGGCACTGTATTCCAGAACGTCGACTGGTTAGTGGGCCTCTTTTACACGCGCGAACGCGAACGCCCCTTCATTAACGTCA
>Ga0105240_10013369_pt1 | contig 11275 bp, 12 predicted proteins | sample KBSC54metaG_FD_80426 | JGI IMG/M metagenome (GOLD analysis project Ga0105240, IMG submission 80426) | Corn rhizosphere microbial communities from Kellogg Biological Station, Michigan, USA - KBS C5-4 metaG | ecosystem: Host-associated > Plants > Roots > Rhizosphere > Soil | place: Michigan, USA...
TCTTGTCTTTCGAATCTCTCTTGGGAAGCTTCACTTCGGGCACTGGCAGGTTCACCGGGATGCCGCCGGGCAGCCGCGTGGGATAAGTATTCGGATACTGCCCGGGAGGGTATTGACCAGGAGGATACTGGCCTGGCGGATACTGGCCTGGCGGATACTGGCCCGGCGGGTATTGGCGCGGCGGGTATTGACCCGGGTATTGCGCCCAGCCGCACGTGATCGACAGCACTACCGTGGAGACCCAGAGAACCGACGAGATCCGCATCAGAGATCCGTCTCCTTTGGAATGATTCTACCGCTTTAGTTCGACCTGTATGCCGGCCGCGCGGTAGGCCTCCAGCAGCGCTCCTTCGGCGGGACCGTGCAACGGCGGACCGCAGCGATTCCCCGCCTCCATTTCCACCAGCATCGTGAACCGCTCGCGCAGTATGCTGCTTTCGAAGACGCCGCCGATGTACGCCACGTCCACCGCGTCGCCCGCGTGCCACAATTGTCCGCGCACGGACGCCGCCAGCATCGCCAGTTCCATGGCCGCGCGATTCACGATTTCGAGCGCCACGCCGTCGCCGTTCACCGCCGCCTCGTCCACCCGCCGCGCCAGCGTTGCCACGCGCGACCGCGGCCACTCGTCGGTATAGAAACGATGCAGCAGCTCGTTCGAACTCGCCGACCCGGTGGCGTCCAGCAGCACGTCCCGTAACGCGGTCCGCGGACCCCAGCCCTCTTCCATGCGCAGCGCCGCCCGTAGCGATTGGCGCACCAGGTCGAATGCCCCGCCCTCATCGCCGAAGATGTAGCCCCATCCGCCCGCGCGCGCCGTCACGCCTTGAGCGTTGCGTCCGAATGCGATGGACCCGGTACCCGCGATGGTGATGATTCCCTGCCCTGCGGCCGTTGCGCCGGCGAGCGCGGTCACGGCGTCGGTGGTGACCACGAGGCGATCCGTCCGCAGAATCTCCGCCAGGATCGCCTGCTTGTCTTCGGGACCTCCACTCATACCGAAGCAGGCCGCCGCAAAGTGAACGGTCGCCGGATCCAGCGATGCCGCCGCACAGGCCTGCGCCAGGCCGGTCGCGACGGCGCGCTCGAGTTTCGCGCGACCCTCGCCGGCCTGCGCGTGATTGCAGGGCCCGGCTTCGCCCTCGCCGAGAACGCGGCCGGTTTCATCGCCGATCAGCGCGGTAGTCCCCGACTGGCCCCCATCGACTCCCAGAAAAAATCTCATAGTAATTGATCTCTATCGCTCTTTTTGACATCGCTCGAATCGGTACTGTCATGGCAGTTGGTAGAGCTTTGTCTCCTTATAATGTGCGATCTCGCGAAGCCCCCACAACTCCGCGTGAGCCCGCAAGTCGCGCGTCTCCCGCTCGTCCTCGAAAGTCAGGATGTAATCCACTCCGCGGCGCCGGAGCTCGTCCATGGAAGCCCGCCGCAATCCCAACGGCGGCGCCGCATCGCTCACCTGGGGTGCGTCCGCCAGGTTCATCCAGTTGCCCGCCTCGTCCTGCCCCTCCAGTTTCAACCGAATGCCCGGCTGGTCGGGCGCCGATTCGATCGACACGGCGTCGGCGGTTTCCACGCGGTGGAAATCGACGCGCACGAACTGTCCCGGCCGCGCCGCTTCTCCGCATCGCCAGAACGTGACGATGCTGTTGTCGAAGGCCTCCTGGATCGTCCACGGGTACGGCTGCGCGGTGAGCCGCCACTCGGGCCGGCGCGGCAGTTCCGCAGCGCCGTCGAAGATGCGCAGTTCGTGGATGTTCCAGAGGTCGTTCGCGGTATTCGTCTGCGTCACCCGCATACCGCGCAGCGAACGCCGCGCGAACGCGAAGCGCAGCCGCCAAGTCGCCATCAATTGCGGATCGTACGCCTGCTGCACGATGAGCCCAAGCGTCTGGTTGAACGCCGATTCGTAATTCACCAGAATGCGGCGCGACGTATATGCCTCCGGGATGGGACGATACGTGAACACCGTCGCTCCCGGTGCGGTCGACTGTTCCACCATCTGCTCCACGCCGTAATCGATGACGTGCGAGCCCAGGTACTCGTCCTCGCTCTTCAGCCGCAGCGCTTCGCGATACGGAATTTTCGAGAGATGCCAAGCATTGGGCGCGCAGTACTTCGGAATGTAAGCGGGCCAGGATACGATCGCGTGGACCACCGCCACGGCTATCATCAGTTGCGGGATCGCGCTCAGCGCCAGCATCATCGATAGCGCGATGAACGGCAGGGGCGCGATCAGGAATCGCGGGCTGATGTTGCTGAAGTAATTGCAGCCGAATACCGCCGCGGCCAGCAGCAGTTGACGACCCTCGCGGCGGCGCAGCGCCAGCAGCGCGATGGGCGTCAGCAGGAAGATCGGACCGAGCAATCCGCCCAGGCTTCCGCTGGTCGTGACCGCCATCGGGATCTGCGAGCGGCTGGTCAGGTCGTACATCCGCAGGTCTTGCCGGTAGCCCTCCTCGAACGCCGTTGTGATGTACGGGTTCGGAAAGTAGCGGTTGTAAAACGGCGCCATGGGGTTCTGCAGCCACATCCAGTTCTTCGCCATCCACGGCGTGATCACGAGAGCGGCGGTAACTGCGGTGATGAGCGCCGGTTTGATCCGCCGCGTCTTCCAGAGCATCATCGCGACGGCGTACAACACGGCCGGCCACGCGGTGTACTTCACGGCGTAACAGAATCCGGCGGCCAGTCCGATTGCCGCCGCGAAGCGCGGCGAGTTGCGGCCAGCCGCCTGTTGCACCAGGTCGAACAGCGTGAACCCGACGGCCGCCACCGCGACATCGTTATACGCGCTGGTGCCGTCGATCCCCACGATGGGGCTGGCGAACACAAGCAGTGCGCCGCACGCTCCGACGACGTCGAATCCGCTACGCCGGCCGTACAGGAACATCTGCCACCCCAACGCCGCGGTGAACGCGAAGTGCACCATGGAGGCCGCCGAGTGGCGTCCGAAGGCAAATGCGAAGAGGAAGAGCATCTCGATGCCTTCGGAGAGGCTGGCGTACATATTCCAGGTGATGCGATGAAAGCCGTGCTCGCGGAAGTAGCGCGCGACGAATCCCAGGTGATAGGTGACGCCATCGGGACTCCACTCCGGCGCCATGGCGCTGAAGAAGTACAGCACGAAATAGAGGATGAAGAAGAAGATCAGGATGCGATGCTTGTCGGGGAGGCTTGGAAAGGCGGGCAGGCGGAAGCGCCTGCCCCACGCTCCAGCGCAGGATAATATGCCCAATAGCAGGAATGTCCACCAGTACGCGAGGTGCGTGGCGCACAGAACGAACACCAGGGTGGACAGGATCGCGGCGCCCGCGATGAAGCGCGCCGGCCAGTCACGGCACGCTTCGCCGAGTAGCAGGCTGCCCAGCGCCAGCGCGACGGCGAACGTGAAGCCCGCGCCGAAGAGGATCGAGAGCGCCTCCAATCGCTACTCCGTGAACCCGGCCCGGATGACCACGAACGAGAGCTTCTCGCCCGGACGCGCGACAGTCTTATCCGGATCGATGGCGATCAGGTTGACCGCATCGGGTTTCAGGAATTCGACGGGCACCGCATGTTCGTACTGGAATTCGCCCGGCTTCTCGAAGCGGGCGCGGTCGAAGACATGGCCGTTGCAGGAGAAGGTCAGGGTCATCGGCGCATCGAGCGGGAACGGCGCGCCCGGCCGCGTGAGCGTCATGTGGAACGTCGCGGTGGCGAGGCGCGGCAGCCGGAAGCGCAGCACGGGATGCTCTCGCGCCCACCGCCATGGCCCCTCGCTCTTGTCGCGGAATCCCTGCTCGATGTAGTCGTCCGCGTGCGGATCGCTCATGACGACAAATGGAGCCGCCGCTAGCGCGGTCCGCTGCACCGGCGGCGCAAAAGTCTCGGGCAGCCGGCCGCAGCCCGACAGGAGTAGCGCGACACTGGCGAATCGAATCACGAACAGAAATGGTAACACCCGCGAACACCCGCTACCTTCCTCCGGCCACATCCACGATGGTGCCCGTGATATACGACGCCTCGTCCGAGAGCAGCCACAGAATCGCCGCCGCAACCTCTTCGGGCGTCCCCCCGCGCTGCATCGGCACCAGACTCTGCACGCGATCCACACGATCCGGTTCGCCGCCCTTCGCATGGAGACCCGTGCGGATATGTCCGGGCCGGACGCAGTTCACGCGAATGCCCTCCTCGGCGACCTCGCGCGCCAGTCCCACCGTCATCGTGTCGATCGCGCCCTTGCTGGCCGCATAGTCCACATACTCCCCCGGCGACCCGTATTTCGCCGCACCCGACGACACGTTCACGATCGCCCCGCCGGCCCCGCCGTACCGCTTCGACATCCGCCGCACCGCCTCGCCCGCGCACAGAAAGCTGCCGATCACGTTGGTCGCAAACATGCGCTGCAAGCGCCCGGCGTCCATGGCATCCAGCCGCATTTGCCGTTCGAGCGTCGCCGCGTTATTCACCAGCCCCGTCGGACGACCCAACTCTCGCTCCGTCGTTTCGAACAGGTGCGCCACGTCCGCTTCCACCGATACATTAGCGCGCACCGCGATCGCATGGCCGCCGCCCGCTGTAATCCCGGCGACCACTTGACCGGCCGCATCCTCGCTTCGCAAGAAGTTGACACAGACCGCGTAGCCTCGCTGCGCAGCCAGCCGGGCAGTCGCCGCGCCGATCCCGCTGCTGGCCCCCGTGACGATGAGAACAGGCATCCCATCATGGTACGTTGTTCGAATGGCGAAACTTCCCTGGCTGGATTACACCGGACAAACCACTGCGGAATTGCTCGCGTGCAAAGGGACCCACCGCATCGATTCGCTGCTGTGCGCCTTCGAGCAGGCTATACAGGCGAAGGGCGAGACCATTACCGAAGAGGAAACGCTGGTGCTCGCGGTCAAGGCACTGGATCGCGAGGTGAACAACGGCGGCTACTCGCAGTTCTTCGTCAACTCGTCACGCCGGTACGCCCCGATTATCGCCGACTGTCTGCGCCGTATCGGCTGCACCGCCACGTTCGAAATCACGACGCGCGCGCTCGCCGCTACAGGCGAAGCGCGGGACGCGATCCTCAATGCATGCGACCAGGAGTATTACAACCTCAATGAGATCACGCCGAATCTCTTCCGCTTCGTGGAGCAGCACGCCGATCGCATTCAGTTGGCCAAGGCCGTCCTGCCGCCGCCCCGGAAACCCACGCCGCTGAGCACCGCGTCGAAGTTGCACATCAAGCTGACGCTGTCGAAACAGAGGGTATCCGGCATGGACGCGGCCCGCAGCCTGGCCCGCGAAATCGTCCAAAAGAGCGGGATGGCAGCGAGCGATTCCGACATCGAGGCCGCCGCCGCTCTATATGCCTTCACCTGCGCCGTAGCGGCCGCCGACCTGGACGCCGCCGAGCGCGCCGCCCCCGCGGCCTTCGAGCTAATGCGCGACGACACCTCGCACTGCGTGATTCATCGCAAGTGGGTGGAATTGGCCATCGACGCCGCCCGCTGGGGCACCGCCGACGCCGCCACGCTGGCGTATCTGAAATACCTCCAGGGTTGCGACCGGTCGGAAGTGGGCACGAAAAATCGCATTCTGTATTGGGGGGTGCTGCTGCAGAAAGCGCCGGGGATGCTGCCGAAATCCGAGCAGTATTTCGCCGAGGCGTTCCCGGACGTGCCCCGAAAATGAGAAAGGCAGCCTGCCGAAACAGGCTGCCTCGAGTTGGTTAGAATTGGCGGGAGGCTAGCTCTTCTTGGGCGGATTTTCCACCTGCAGATTGTTCACGACCTGGCCGAAGCTCATGCTGGACGATGCCCGCATGCCGGCGATCTGTTTTTCCATTTGCGTGGCCACCACGCCGCTCAGCGTTACATGCCCGTTGTCCACGATGATGTGGATGGCCGGGTACGCTTCCATGGCGTAGCGGGTAAACATCGGGTCGCGGTAAATCGCGCGCGCCACCTGCAACCGCAGGCTGTTGTCGAAATCCGAAAGCGGCAGAACCTTGATCTCATCGGACACGCTGACCACGCCCGGAATGTTGCGCACCATATGTTCGATATCGCTCTTTTTGAACGGCTGGCTGACGGCGCCCATCAATTCCACCTGGCCATGATTCACCCGGAATCCGATATCGTCCCAAATGGTGTAGCGCGAATAGGTCAGCACCTCGTGGCGCACCTTCGCGGCGATCGCCTCATCCGTGCCCGGCGCCGGTTTCGGCTCCTTGGTGGCCCCCAGCATCAGGGACGCACCCAGCAGCATGACTCCCAAAATCTTAGAGTTCATTGCTCGTTCCTCCTGTCTATATATACGGAGGGGGAGGGGGTTCGGCGTACACGCCAATTGTAAATGTTAGTGATTGCTAGCCTAGCTCTTAAGGGCTAGAGGGCCGGCCGTCTTATCCTTCGCGTAACACACCGAATTCAGGTCGCATTCGGCGCATTTCGGGGTCCGCGCAACGCACAACGCCCGCCCGTGCAGAATCAACTGGTGCGAGAACAGGATCCACCGCGCTTGCGGAACGATCTTCATCAGATCCTGCTCGATCTTCACAGGGTCGGTGTGTTTCGTCAGATCCAGCCGCGCCGAGATCCGCTGCACGTGTGTATCGACCACCACTCCGGAAGCGATCCCGTAGGCCGTCCCGAGCACCACGTTCGCCGTCTTCCGCGCCGCCCCGGGGATGGTCAGCAGCTCTTCCATCGTGCGCGGCACTTTGCCGCCGAACTCGTCCATGACCCGCCGCGCCGCGCCCACAATCGACTTCGCCTTGTTGTTGAAGAAGCCCGTGCTGCGGATGTCCTCGGCCAGCACCTCGGGACGCACCGCCGCGAAATCCGCCGGCGTGGGGTACTTGCGAAACAGCCCGGGCGTCACTTCGTTGACGCGCTTGTCCGTACACTGCGCCGACAAGATCGTCGCCACCAGCAACTGCCACGGATTCTCGTGCAGCAGCGCGCACGTGGCCTGCGGGTACATCTTGTCGAGCCGTCGCAGAATTTCGGCGATCCGCTCCTTCCGTTCGGCTGCGTTCTTCGGCCGTTTCACGTAAGCTCGTACAAGGTCATGCGCGAGCGCCTTCTTCTGCTCGCCGCTGCGTTGCTGGCTTTTGGCGCTTCGCTCGGTTCGGGCTTTCACTTTGACGATTATGCCATTTTCGCCGACCCCGCTCTCGCGCGCGCCAGCGGCTGGTTCGAAATCTGGACGCTCCGCCAGACACGCCCGCTCACGTACCTAACCTTTTGGTTCAATCTCCACACCAGCGGCCGCGACCCCGTCGGCTACCACGCGTTGAATCTCGCGCTCCACCTCGGTGCGGTCCTCCTCGCGTACGAGTGTCTCCGCCGACTGATACCGACGCGCGCCGCCCTGCTGGCTGCCGCGATCTTCGCCGTTCATCCGCTGCAGGCCGAATCGGTCGACTACATCTGGGGACGCAGCATCGTCCTGGCCGCGCTCCTCTGCCTCGCGTCGCTGCTGGCATGGCTTCGCGGCGCGCGATGGCAGGCCGTCGCCTGGTTCGCCGCCGCGCTGCTCGCGAAGGAGGAAGTCGCCGCGTTCCCGCTCGTACTCCTGCTGCTGGATCGCCGCGCATGGCGACCCGTCGCCGCGATGCTCGCGCTCTCGCTCGCCGCCGCCGTCCGCGTGATCTTCGCGCTGTCGGTCACCGCCGGCGCGCCCGCAGGGGCGCAGGCCGGCATCTCGCCCTGGCATTACTTCCTGGCGCAAGGTCCGGCGATCTGGCGCTATCTCCGGCTGCTCGTGATCCCGTGGGGCTTCACTGTCGACCCCGAAATCGCCGTCCCTTCGGTATGGCTCGGACTGCTGGCCTGGATGGCGCTCGCCGCCGTCCTCATTCTCATCCGGCGACACAAGGCGGCCCCCTGGTTCTTCGCGGGACTGCTTCTCCTCCTGCCCAGCTCGTCGATGTTCCCCGCCGCCGACCTCGCCGCCGATCGCCGCATGTATCTTGCGGTGCTGGCATTCGCGGCCTGCATCGCACTCGTGATCCGAACCCGGTGGATACCGGCGGCAATCGTACTCGCCCTCATCGCCGTCTCCTTCGCGCGCACGCAAGTCTGGATGTCCGAGGCATCGCTTTGGCGGGAAGCAGTCGAACGCGCGCCGGGGAAGGTCCGGCCAAAAATTCACCTGGCGCGCGTCGTGCCGCCGCCCGAAGCCCTGCAGTTACTCGCCGCCGCCCGCCAGCAGGCGCCCGACGATCCGAACATCCCGGCCGAGGCCGGCAGAATCCTGCTCAACGCGGGACAGCCCGCCGCAGCACTGAGTGAATTCGGACGCGCGCTCGCGCTCAATCCCCGGGACGCGTCCAACTACAACAATCGTGGCGCAGCCCTCGCGGCGCTCGGCCAGACGGACGCCGCACGCCAGGATTTCGAGCATGCCCTCCAGCTCGACCCGACCCTCGTCAGCGCCCGGCAGAACCTCCAGTCACTACCGGTGCGGTGATCTGCACGTCCGGCGTGATGTTCTGCCAATCGGGCAGTTCGTAGATCTTGAACTTGGTGTTCAGCGACGCTTCCAGTTCCTTGGATTCGAACGGATGCAGGTCCGTGGTGAACGCGAAACTGCCCTGCGCGTCCTCGTCGCTCTTGCGCGTCGCTCCCCACATCGTCACGTTGCCCGCGAGTCCGCTGAGATCCATGCCCGAGTGATTGATCACCACGAACTTCACCAGCGTCTTCCCCTTGTGCCTGGAATCCGGCACGAAGCGCACGCCCGATACCTCGATATTCCGCTGAATGGGATTGGTCGGCGCACCCGGTTTGGCCGCCGGACTCTCCACGGCCACCGATGGCTTGGTTTCCGTCTTACTCGAAAACAGCCAGATGGCGCCGAAGATCACCGCGGCGGTGCCTCCGGCGACGAGGATGGTCAGCAGCCACGTCGGCAGCGACCGCTTCGGCGGCATGTACGCATAAGGCTGCGGCGGCGGGGCTTGGGGCGGTGCGGATTGAGGCGCATATTGGGGCGGCGCGGCCTGCGATACCGGGACGGAAGCGGCGGGTTGCTCGGGCTTGCCTGCCTGCGCGGCCTTTTCCGCGCAATTGGGGCAATCGGTGTAGGCCGGAGGAACTTCCTTACCGCACTGCGGGCAGATCCACGTGAACATGCTGTCGTCCTCTTTCTAGTGTACGGCGGTTATCCCGATGAACGAGTACATGCGGCCGGCATCCTCTTTATCCCTGCGGAAAGAGTGAAATTCCGGACGGCACATCGTACAGAGATCAGAGACGTACACGCGGTCTGCCAGGATTCCAAGATTTATCAGTTGTTTGCGATTCTCACCGGGGAGGTCGAGGTGTGCCCTGCCCTGCAATCCGAATTGCGCCGAAACTTCGGGCCCCACCTCGTAACAGCACTTGCCGATCCCCGGCCCGATCGCCGCCCGAAGATCGGCCGCCCGCGTGCCGAACTCGGCCGACATCGCCTCGACCGCGCGCTCGACAATGTGCGCGACGGTGCCCCGCCATCCGGCATGCACCGCGGCGACGGCCCGATTCCGCTCGTCGGCCAGCAGCACCGGAATGCAGTCGGCGGTCTTCACCGCCACCACCGCGCCGGGACGATTCTCCACCAGCGCATCGGCCTGGGCGATGACGCCGGTGCGCCCGCCCGCCGCCACGCACGTGGACGAATGGACCTGCTTTACCGTGGCGAGTTGCGCAAACAGAGCGGGAATGTCGGAGTGGCGCGTGCCGAAGCCGTGAATCAGCCAGTCGAGCGAATCCAGTTCGGTGACGCGGTAAATCTGGCGGCTGTCCAGGTAAAACACGATTACGCCGGGTTCTGGACCTGGGCAATGCGGATCTGCTGCTTGAACTCTTCCAGCATGCTCTCGTCGAGGCGGACGTCGGTGGGCCGCTTGACGAGCGTGGTCATCTGGTCGATCTTATCCTGTAGTTTCAGCAGTCCGTAAAACAGGTTCTCGGGACGCGGAGGGCAGCCGGTGATGTACACGTCCACCGGCACGATTTTGTCCACGCCCTGCAGCACGGCGTACGTATTGAACGGGCCGCCGACACTGGAACATGCGCCCATCGAGATGCACCATTTCGGGTCGGGCATCTGGTCCCAGATGCGCTTCAGGACGGGGGCCATCTTCAGGGTGACGGTGCCGGCCACGATCATGAGGTCGCTCTGCCGCGGACTGGGACGGAACACTTCGGCGCCGAAACGGGCGATGTCGAATCGCGAGGTGCTGGACGCGATCATTTCGATTGCGCAGCAGGCCAGGCCGAACGTCAGAGGCCAGATTGCCGACTTGCGCGCCCAGTTGAACACGTGGTCCACCGATGTGGTGATCACGTTTTGCTCAAACTGGTTCTGAATGAAAGAAGCCACGCAGCTTTCTCCTTGTGCTTTAAGACGAATTGTACCGCATGGCACGTGTTTACCGCTGTAGTGGAATCGGCTGCGCTTCGACTCTTAGAGATGTGGCCCGTCTGTTCATTAGGCTATTTTTCTTCGCCATCCCTGCCCTATCTCAGTCCCTCACCGTCGGCGTCGAGGGCGGCGTGCGGCTGACCGGAGACACGCCCCCGTATGGGACCTCGCATTCCAAACGCTACCTGGTTGGACCGATGGTCGAAGTCGGCTTACCCTTCCATTTCGCCGTCGAAGTCGACGCGTTGTACAGCCGGCTCGGCAACAGATTCTTCATCCCCCTGATCGCCAACGAGTCGGACATAGGAACCATCGCGAACTCATGGGAGTTTCCCGTTCTCCTGAAGTACCGCTTGCCGTTATCTCGCCGCGTGCATCCGTTCGTCTCCGCAGGTGTCGAGCCGCGATATGCCTACGGTCACGTCAACACCATCCATTACGGCTATTACCCAAGCGACGTCACTTTCTCTTCGACGGATTGGCATGCGCACGACGGCGCCCTCGTCCTGGGCGCTGGCGCCGCCATTCAAACCGGACACCTCCGGATCGCGCCTGAGATCCGATACGTCAGGTGGGCCGTCCCGCACAATCCCGACACCAACGATATCGCGTCCTATCTCCCGCGCAGCCGCAACGACGAGGTCCGAATTCTGCTGGGAATCGGCTGGTCCAGGAAGTAGACTCGCCTTCGCTGACGGATAATAGTCCCGTGCGTGAGTTCCTGAGTGTCTTGCTCGCGTCCATTCTCGCCGCGTCCGCGCTGTGGAGCCAGACCAGCTTCGAAGTCGCGTCGGTGAAGCAAGGTGCTCCGATTCCTGGCTGGCCCGACTTCTTCTATGTCATGAAAGGCGGCGGCATCGAGACCAACGACCCAGGCCACTTCACA
>Ga0105240_10013371_pt1 | contig 11273 bp, 12 predicted proteins | sample KBSC54metaG_FD_80426 | JGI IMG/M metagenome (GOLD analysis project Ga0105240, IMG submission 80426) | Corn rhizosphere microbial communities from Kellogg Biological Station, Michigan, USA - KBS C5-4 metaG | ecosystem: Host-associated > Plants > Roots > Rhizosphere > Soil | place: Michigan, USA...
AGGAATTTGGCGACCATGGGCATGTGTTTGGTTTCGTAGTACTCCATATTGAATGTTTTGCCTTCGGCATAGGGGTACATGATGGAGATTTTGATCAGTCCTTTTTCGGTTGTGGTTGTGGCGGGCATGTTTTCCTGGGCGATTGTGGTGAGAGTTGTGGTTAGGAGGAGAAATGAGAGGATGAAGGTGAGTTTCATTGGTGTTTTTTTATAGTTGAATGGTTAGTACTCAAATATCCGAAGACGGGGTGGATTTACAAAATGGGATTTTGTCCGACTACCTTGCCCGCTCTTCCTTGGTTCGGCGGCATAATTTTGTACCCTGACGGTCTATATTCGGATTTTCAAAGAAAGATAAACGACCCCAATGCCCTATTCTGGAGGAAAGGCGTGAATGGCTGGAACAAGCCTTCGCTTGGCTGGTGAATAGCTTTGGCCGGGTAATTATCTGGCATCGCCGCGTCCTCACGCCGCGCCACTCTGAATTCCCTATTCGCTATAACGGCGACCCTTAAAACCGGCCGGGATACTAAAAGGTACAATAACTAGGGGCAATCTTGCAAGTTCAAAAGATTGTTCGGGCTGTAACTATCGGCAGTTGTCTTAAGATATTTCCGATTGTTGTGCGTCGCGACGACCACGTCAACTGCCTTTCCATTTACGCTCACATAAAATTCGTAGGTTCTATCTTCAATGGATTTTATCGCTTTATCTTCTGTCAGGCTCCAGGACGTATTGTCAGCATTCACACCGCCAACAGAAGAAATTCGCTCATGGGCATTGTAATGATCTCCCCGTTTAGTAATGCAAGTAATTCGATGTCTGGACATGTGTTAGAATTTTAGATTAATATTTTAGATTGCTGAAAAAAGTGGCCAAGTAAATCACTTCTCCCACTTACAAAGCGTCAAATTCATGCTCTTTGCCTTTTCCAGGGAGACCGAAACGATCCTATGACTACAATTTCCCAAAGCCCGGCAATTTTTGGTAAGATGATACCGGGTCGTGCCGGGATTGTTACAGATATAGACGGTCGTTGGCGTACATCGGACGCCATTGAGAAGCAGAATGGCAATGAAAAAAGGTTTCATAAAAGAGTTTAGGGGTTGCAAATTCAATCTACTTTATAGCATAATCTCGCTCAAACTCTGCTTTTCATCAACAATAATAGGTACCGAAAACATGTAAAATTTACGGGAAACCGTAAATCGCCATTTACTGCAAAAATTCTTAAAATTCCTATTCCAGGCAGCCTTCATACTATTCCCATATCCTTACAATAGGCTACCAATTGCTGATTATTCGTAAATTTAAGCGCCTGCCGAATCTCGTTGAGCCGCTTCTCTATGCTGCTTAATTTTGCCGGTTTAATCTTGTTGCGCTCCAAATAATCCGGAATATTCTTTTGTTTCATCCCCTGAGCCATCAGCGATATTATCGTTATGTCGTATGAGGTGAAATCGTGTACATTCTCTTGTCTTGTAGCCTGAACGTACCACTGGGGGAAATACCGCTCGTTTTCATTAATTCTAGCGATCGCGGCCTTCAGTTCCTTTGCATCATGCCGCCCTTTGCGAACATAGCCATCAATATTTGCGGCAGTATATAGTGCATCGATTGTCGCAACCTTACCTTCCACCGAAAATACCAATACCCGTAACTCCGGTTGGGCCACCCGAACGGCAGCGATCAGGGCAGCGCCAGTCGCGATGATCTGCGATCGATGATCCGCGTCAAAAGACAGGTCGGTTATCAGCAGATCATAGGGCTCGCCTGCCTCTATGGCTTTTTGGATCCGGACCAAGGCATCGTCACAATAATAAACGTAATTCGGATCGCCAATTCCCAACTCTTCCAGTGTCTTCCGGACAGAAATATTGGAGCTTTCGTGATCTTCGGCTATCAATACTTTTTTGATCATAAGGATCAGGCGTTTGGTATGTAAATCCGGATTTTTACCCCACTTGGGCTGTTTCGCTCAAAACTAATCCGACCGCCCAACCCGGCAATACGGTTTCCCGTATTGGTAAGGCCATTCCCCAAATGATGATCCACTGGAAGCCCAACCCCGTCGTCCATGTACTGAACAGTCAACCCCACCTCCTTTTTTTCGAACCGGAGCAGCACATTCCGCGCACCGCTATGCTTATCCATATTGATCATTAGCTCCTGGAGGATCGGCTCCAGTTCGCTTTTTATCTTCTGGTTGATATTCGCCCAAAGCCCTATTTCGTTCCCTGTCAACGACACCTTTCGGTCAGGATTCCCAAAAGGCGACAACAGGCCTGTTACCTTTTCCTGAAAACTCCCCTGGAAAGCATCCCCGGGCTCATAGGAAATATCTCTCGACTTGTTATACAATACCTCGATCTTGTCCAGCAGCTGCTCGGTTTCCAGGTTCCCGCCATATTCGATTTCCGTCATAACGCTGTATAATCCATTGGCAACTACATCATGGACCTTCCGGGAGGTTTTGAGGCGGTCCTTTTGGATTGCCGCATCTCTCTCCCATTCCATTTTTTGCTTTCGCTTTCGGTACCAGCTGATACCCCAGCCGATCAGCATGAGAATCGCGAAAATTGCTCCGCCGCTGATCGCCCGCTGCCGAACAACCTCCGCCCTTCTTTCCGCGTTTTCTCGTTGCAACCGCAGATTGTCAGTTTTATTTTTTTCCGAATCATACCGGATTAGCGCAAACTGGTTCTTCGCGTTATTGCGTGTTGTCTCCAGACTATCCTTTAGCTCCCGGTACCGTGCAAAGTAGCGCTTCGCCTCTTTGGCAGGGCCCAATCTAATCAATTTCTCCAGCGCTTCCAGCTGATCACCTGGGCTTTTGAGCCGGTTTGCCATGGCATACATTGCCCTGGAATAGAAAAGTGCAGAGTCCGGTTGAGAATGGCTATAGTAATCCGCCAGATGAGCATAACTTGAATTCAGTCCCCACTCGTCGTTGGAATCTTTACGGATCTGCAAAGCCGTCAAAAGGTCTGGAGCCGCAAGGTAGCTGGAGTCCATCTGCCACCTGGCAGTTGCCAGATTGCATAAAACTCTGGCGTATTCCTCTTTGTCTTTTTTTATCTGGGGGAGTATAGAGTCATAGATTGCAGTAGCTTGTGCATATTTTTCCATTTCCTGATAGGTCCTCGCCTTATTATTTAAGGCAACGGATTTTGACCTGTCGTTCTTTGCAAGCCGATAGGCCCGATCGTAGTAGTCAAGTGCAGCATCATAGTTTTTTAGGTTCAAACTTGTATTCCCAAGCACATTGTAGTCTGCCACAAGACAATATTGATCATTCTCCCGGTCGGTATGCAGAAATTTGATCGAAGTCAATAGATTTTCCTGGGCGCCGTAGTGATCGCCTTCTCGTGATTGAATAACCGCCATGACGTTAAGGGCTTGGGCAATTTGAAGGCTATCCCGGGACTCAGTCGCGGCTTTATTCAAATAATAGTAAGCGGAATCATGGCGAGTGCTCATCAGAGAAACACCCCTATTATAGTCCGGATTGGGGGTCAGAGGAACAGCCTTATGCTGTTCTTTGCAGGAATTGATGATTATAAGGAATAACGGCAGGCAAGGATGAAACGACTTCAAAGGAATAGGGGGTTTCCCTAAAGATAAAAAAAGTAAGGCAAGATTGTTCTTGCCTTACCTATTAAACCCTGGTGGCCGGGGGGTCCTAGTGGCCTCCGGGGGGCGTCGGCGGGATATCGCCGGTATCGCCACCAGTGGTATCCATGGTGGACACCTGTGTCGAACCCGAATTAGACCCGTTCGTACAGGAATGTCCCGGATTCATCAGGGACAACAGAAGGGCTATAAGCAACTGAAACATTGTCTTTAATTTTTTGGATTAAAAGATGGCTACAGCCGGCTGCGCGGCAGCCGTTGCAGCGTTTATTGCCGGGTAAGAAGCGCTTCTTACCAGAAGGGAAGTGGTGGGAGTCGATTACGGAAGCCGGTTACCGCTTCCCAGGCCAGCCGCCTGCCGCCGCTTTCGCTCCCACGGTGACCGATCCTGTACAGTACACCCCGTAGCTAGTGGGGTGTGATCGATCCGGGAACGAAGATATGGTCGCCTAAAAGCCTGTCCGGCAGCGGATTCCGGGAATTCCGATGATTCCGATCAAATTCCGGAAAGGAAGGAATCATTCGAAAAAATCCAATAGTTTGAGTATACTTGTTGTATGTTGCTGTATGCCGATTATGTTTCCCTGGTCATTCAGGACTACCAAATAAAAAGGGCAAAAAACGCTCTTCATTCAGGTCTCACCGACCCGACTCCTGCCCGGCTGAGAGACGCATGCCTGGAAGTTTGCAACGAAAGGTTTGAGGCGAGGGATGAACGGACGCTAAGGGAATTTTTTGGGCAGGGGAATGACAAAGCAACTTGCCTGAAGGCCATCGATCGACTTGACCCCAGCAAGTTGAAACCGCTGGCGAAATTCATTAAGGAGGGGACACTTTATACCAGCAGAAAGAACGTCGAATTGCTGGCATGGTTGATCGATTTTCGGCCGAGGCCATTTATTTTCAACGAAATACCCGACCCGGTCACAACAATCGCTAACAAAAATGCCCCTTTAGAGGGGCGATCAGTAGAAGTTGGGGACGGGCCCGAAGTCGAAGAGGACGGAAAAATTTTGCCCAATCCGGAGCCCCCGAAGCATCCGGCTAGAAAATTCAACACCAGAATGGCGGTTCTTTTAGCCTTACTTCTGGGGCTGACCGGCATCGGCATTTACTGGTCGGGAAAAAATAGGTCTCCAATGTACACCCCTATCGGCATTCAGGGATGCATGTTTTGGGACGGCGACCACTACGAGCCTATCCCTTGCCAGCAGCATGGGGATACACTGGTTGTCCCTTTGGACTCTGAAAAACTCGTAGGCTTCCGGAAAATAATGCGTTCGGACACCATCACCACCAATGCGATCGGTGTTGTCTGGTACGTCAGATACAGGAACAATTATGAATTTTATACTGCAGCTGGGTTCCACCCCATCGATCCCAATCTACGACTGAGACCGATCACGGCGTACATCATCAAAAACCATATCCCACCCAAACCATGATCGTTTAACGATAAAAAAGAGTCGTGATCGTCGGCGTCAATAACTGAAAAATAGGAGAACAAATCGGAGAAAGTAAAATGCTAAGGCAGAGAAGGAGCCCGGCGCGGAGAAGAGCATAACTGAGATTGTTCGCATCGAACTCTATCAATGCCTTTCGCCGAAAGAAAAACAGCGTCGATAGCCCACGGCCCGCCATAAAGAACAGAACAAACAAACCCAGCCCCGATATTGAAATAAGACTGCCACTATTTATCAGTGTGGCCAACATCTTTTCCGGATAAAACTTTTGCGAAATATCAAAATCGACTGCTAGCGCCTGCATGACAGGTATCAGTACCAGGGCTGCGGCCACCAGCAAAGCAATGGCATAGATGGCTTCGCTGAGATTCAGGTCAGTTCCCTTTTTCCGGCGAATAAATGCATGGCTCCGGATGATAATAATGACTATCGAAAAAAGAACAAGGGACCAACCAAACAGAAACAGGTATTTTATTTCAGTCATAATCAAGGTTTTGAGGTTAAAGAAACTCTCCAGTTGGAAAGGTTATTGAGGGATGGAGAAATGATACCCGGAGGCATACCCGGCGTTGTCGTCTCCCAAAGCAGATAGTTCTTGCCGTGATAAGAATAGGCAATTCCCGGTAGGGCGAGGACGATCCCCAGGAGGGAATGAGAATATATCTCGCTGCTCAGGATCGCCACATCATACCCATAATGATCCAGCAGGGTATATAAGAGTAGCGTGCGTGTATCGCAATCGCCTTTCAGCGTTCCCATGAATTCCACCGGCGTGTTGATACCAAAACGCTGGTAACCCGAGCAGGAGGCATCTGCTGTCCGCAGATACTGCCGGGTAAAGGGATCGCTATACAAGTCCGGATTGCAGTCCCGGTCCAGGATCAGCGAATATGGAATGTCCTGGACAAAGGCAACCACCACCTTCGCCATGGCGATGGCATCGGGATGATGCTGGATGCGGATCGAGTCCAATAGTGGGTACACCCCCGGCAGCAGACCACTATCCTTCGCCTGCAGAGCGTATAACATCCTGTCATACCCCAGATAAGGGTCCCGGGGAACAACCAAACGATTTTTGAATCCTCCGCTTTCGGCCATATCGCGTGATCGAACCCAAATATCGCCTTCATAGACGCTGTCAGCATAGTCCTTCCAGATGCGATGATGAACAATGATCGAATCGTAGCCCTTATCTGCCGGCAAATCCTTACTCACTGAGCGCTGCCTTACTATAAAATCCGTCTCACCCGGCAGATCCCGGGAGAAACCGACCGCATGCCGGTCCGGCCCACGCACCACCAAGTGAGTGATTGCCGCGATGCCCGCCACCAGCATGATCGCTCCAAGAGCCCAAAGTAAGGGCCGGATAAGACCCGAAAAGAAACTGACCACCAGCGCCGCCGCGGCCAGCACGAGAAGGACAAAAATGCCATGTGGACCGATGACCGAAAAAAAGATGAAGGCAAGGAGAATAGAAAAGAGGATCGCGATGACGCCTCCACAACCCAGTTGATTGTTGCCGATGTACATCGGATCGCCCCAGTTTGTCTTTGAGCGGCCAGCCGGCCAAAACTCTCGCCAGCGGTAGTTGCCTTTCGTTGCTGTCCTTCCCGAATACTCGCGGGTGAGCTGGTTGTCTGTTTGCCTGGTATAGCCAACGGCCTCGCCCACCAGGTCTTTGTTGTCCATATCCGCTGTCGGCACCTCCACCTCGAATTCTTCCCGGAAATGTTCCAGGATATATCCGCTGATCGTTGCTTCAACAGTGCCGAACACAAGGTCGTCCTCCTCCATATGCAGGATCCGATATTTATTAAAATCGATGCCGTCTAACTGAACGTCCTGTAACAGAACGGTGAACTCCCCTTCGATTCCTTCATAGGTGACAGTACAAGGCAGAGGGTTGGGCTCTATGGTCCCATGGTACACATTTGTCGCTGGCGACTCGGGGAAGGGACCTTCATTGTTCCGCCTGTACTGGGCTTGAGTGATCCGCGCATCATACAACTGGATGTCGTAAAAACGTTCACGAACGAACTGCTCGAGGTCTTTAATATGGTCGAGTTCGCCATTGAACTTTGCCAGTAAAGTTCCTTTTATATAGGTTTTCCGCTGATGAATGCGGAGACGCCGCTCAATAGCCATCAGGAGATTGTTTCGCGTAAGAGATATTTGTTGTTTTCCGATTCTTCCAGGTTGGAATAGATCAAATCCAGCAATTGCTGCTGATCGTGATGCTCTTCAAGAGAGCCTTTTCGGCTCGTATTGAACGGAGGATCCGTACACGATTCATACCATTGGGTAATGATCCCAATCTGGTCAGCAAAGATCCGGGCATATCGAACTTTAAATGCGTCATACCGCTGAAGCACAAAATCTTGCTCCAATCCTTTTTTTATCTCATAGAAATTCGATTTACCCCGTATCCGGTACTTCAACGCGATGGGCGCGATAAAAAAGGATACAACTAGAAATGTAACCAGCCAGGACAATGGGTAGTGGCTGTTGATCAATTGGATCTTACGAGTGTAGAAATTGTTCGATGAGAGCAGTCGGTCGATCTCCCTTCGATCGGCCAACTTCCGGCCAGTATCCCCCCCAGATGCCCCCTGTGAAGTAACGCTATCCGCCAGACGAATAAAGTCTGTTCGATATTCCTGCCGCGCCCGGTTGATCCACCGTGAGGTGTCGAAGATGGTAACCAACCAGGGTTGAGCGATCGCCATGGCCAAAAGGATCACAAAAATCAGCCGGAACGCCAGCGAGATCCGAGATAGAGACTTTTTCTCCGTCGTCATCTCCTTCCGAACTCCCCGATCCGCCCGATCCCGCCCCTTCAGTATTGGCGGGGTAACAGTAAACAAGAGCAGGTAGTAAATATTGGCGATCATGCACCCCCAAAACAGGCCGATCGCAAGGGCGATCAGATGACTCCCATTCAGTAGGTTAACCAGGAAGTGGACGCTGCTGTACACGGAAAGACCAAATATTAACAGCACCAATAGACCAATCGCGGCGAATTGGGCAGCTACGTCGGTGTCCGTATCTGCGCGCCGGATGATCCATGCATCCTCGCCCGAAAGCCGGCAAAGCGGGCCGATCGGCCAAACCAGGCGCTTGTCAGGCATCGCCAAGCTCTTTGATGAAATGATCGGGGTTTTCATCCATCCTGCCCTTCTGCTGCTCGATATATTTCGCGACAGCATAGTCGATCAGTTCCTTCTGCGCCTCCGCCGCCTTTGCCTTTTCGTGGATCAATCGCTCTGCCTGGTGATGGATCACCAGATGCCGCTCCTGGCCCTTTTTATCTTTATAGTAGTCATATCTCACTTCAATGCCGTTCTCTGCCTTGACCAGTTCTTTGATATTTTCTTCCAAATAATCATACGGAGTCTTCACGAGCATCAATTTGAAAAAAATTGGTGTTAACTCGATAGCCAGGAACAACAGCGTAACAAACAGGGATATCCCCCACCCCGCAATCTCGTCAGCCAGTTTGATCCGTTCCAGGAGTCCGTCAAGGCCGTGTGCTACTGTAACGTTCTCGGAGAGTGCTTTGTCCTTTTCTTGTAGTATATCCTTTCTCTTTGCCTGCACCGCGCTCAATTCTGTAGCGTGGAGCAGATCAAATTGATCCAGTTGCCCCTTGAGATCATCCAGATGGGCCTTCAACGCCTTGGACAACGGTCCATTGCCCGCACCGGCCACACCTGTGCGACCGTTGAGTTGGTCGAGGTAGTCTGTCTCCGCCTTTTTGATCCGATTTATTAAATCCTGCCGGGCCTCACCAATCTTACCCAGATCGTCATCGGCAGTTTTTAGCCGCTCTTCAAAATTGGCGGCCGTCCTTTTCTCAAAGTCCTTCTGCACTTTCAACTGCTCTTCGTACAACCGCGCATCGATCTCCGTCTTGAACATGCGGATCTCCACCGGCTTGGAAATCGTCATCGCAATGATCGCTCCCATTAAAATTCGGGGGATCGCGCCCTTGAACTCCTCCCAGGTGATCGCCTCCGTCCCATCCCCCTTCCCTGTGCTTGTGACGATAAACCGGTCGATATTAAAGATCATGAGGCCCCAAAAAAAACCAAATATGCATGAAAGGATACAAGTACCGGGGCTGAACCCCTGCTCAATTGCCACTCCCTTTGGCTCAAAGATGGTGTAAAACGCAAATCCACCCGCCAATGCCGCCATGATCCCTGTGGCAGAAACGACTCCGCCCAGGCACATATATTTCATCTGATCGGCGAATGTTGCACGCTCCAGGATATACCGGTCCCCGCCGGCCGCCTTCCACAGCAGGCGCATCAAATAGGTCGATTTAGGGGTGATGTAATAGTCTCGTTTCATGTAGATTCTCGGTTTGGATGGAGGGAATAGAAGGTATGGTGATCGCCACCAGCGGAACGGCGGGTAGGAAAGATCGGCCGGTAAATACAAGCGAGGCTGGAGAAAAGACCGGGGTCAACCCGCGGTGGTCTACTGCGAAAGTCCAATCCGGAAAACGGGGTGGTAAAGCTACGACCTCCGCATCACAAGAGACATCGAATTGCTTTTTGTAGCTACTGAAAAGCCCTTGAACGAAGACCGACACGGTCCGGCGCCCCTGGGTGGCAAGGACCAATACCTGATTTCCACGGTTTCCCATCCACTTCCCGTCAACCTTGATCCATAGCGCATTCTTTACTCTCCAATGGATCACTACCATGCTATTCGCCAGCAGGAAAGCATTGTTGACTACAATCCCTTCCACGCCCAATTTCCGGAAGCCCGTAACGGCCAGGAAAATCGTCCTGAGGATCACGACTGACAATCTGCCCGCAAAAAGCAAGGCGATTCTTATCAGTCGATGAAAAAATAAGGGTCGATTGTGTTGCAAAGTGATGGAGGTTAAGTACATGAAAAAAGATGCCTTACTTCATTCTCATGAGCCAAGTGAAAGGTAAAGCTCTAATGGTGGATGGTTTTACGGGAAACCGTAATCTGGTAAACTCAGCCATAAGGTCCCTTTGGGCTTTATTCTGTGAACAAAATAACCCCATTCACCAATTCCCGCAACGGTGAAATCACCCTTTTTTGCAATTGTTCTCTCATAAAAGTGCATTGTGATGCACTTTGAGGCTCATTTTTCGCGAGATTACAATCATCAAATCTAAATAGTGCAATTTGCCGCACTATTTGATTGATTTTAAGTCAGTGTACGCATTTCTATATAAAAAGAGCACTATAATGCACCTTGAAGCTATCGCAAATATGGTGAAAGCAAGAAGGGAATCCTTAAGCGTGACCCAAGATACCCTTGCACAATTGTCAGGCGTTGCGGTGAGAACCTTGAAACAATTTGAAAGCGGTAAAGGCAATCCGACGTTGCAAACTCTTCAAAAGCTCGGTGACGCGCTGGGTCTGGAAATAACTTTTGCCATCAAAAACTAAAGATCTAACCTGTGAAGACGGCAACCATCCTGGACTGCCCCTGGGTAGAAGATACCTTACCCCCTTACTCACCAAAATTATTGGAACTATATTCGTGTAATTCGCGAAGTCAGCCCTTATTACATCTTTGTTAGGTCCGATTGCGCCTAGTAGTCCTGGAGGCACTTTACGAAAAATATGCCAATGGCCTTATATGGTAAGTGGCTGATTGGGAATGCCGCTGATCGATTTTAGCCGGCGATAACCCGATTCTTTCATTTTTGACGCAAATTGATCTGCTTTGCCGACGGCTGTCAGTCTATTGACGAACTGTTCGGAAATTCCGAATAGTTGATTCTGATATCAGGGATGATAAGTTGCATTCGTTAAGTGCGCTTTAATGCACTGTCTTTGGATAGAAAACTAAAGCTGCCGTACTCGTATTTTCTTAGCCGTAATAGTCGCAAAAAAAGGCTGCTCGAGAGTTTGGCTTTTCAACAAATAAACAAGTGCCTGAATAATGTCCTGCAATTCATCAATGGAATAACGAAGGAACAAGACGCTTAATCCCTTCGCGTGATGGGCAAATACCCATTCCCCAAAATCCTTATCTTCAGTAAGCAGTAGAAAATCATATTTCAGCGCTAGCTCGATTACCTGTTCGTCGCTGATTCCCCTTGAAGTTTCATAAATGGAAGTGACTTCGAATCCTTGTTCCCGAAGAGACTTGGTAATCTCAAAAGGGATGTTTTCATCGGCAAGG
>Ga0105240_10013372_pt1 | contig 11273 bp, 10 predicted proteins | sample KBSC54metaG_FD_80426 | JGI IMG/M metagenome (GOLD analysis project Ga0105240, IMG submission 80426) | Corn rhizosphere microbial communities from Kellogg Biological Station, Michigan, USA - KBS C5-4 metaG | ecosystem: Host-associated > Plants > Roots > Rhizosphere > Soil | place: Michigan, USA...
AGCTCCATTGTCTGGGTGACAGGCACCGCATTGACATTGGTGTAATAAGTAGCGAATCCGGGAATTCTTGCCGCAGACGTATACCTGCCAAAGAGACCCATATTGTCTGAAAGCTGATAATCCGCACCCAATGTCCAGGTGGTATAGTCAAAATGGTGGTTATATCCTTGAAATATCCCGCTCCCGGTGGTTATCTGGGATGTGGCATAAGTACCTAAGTTTACGGTCTTCGATTGTCCCACAACTCCATCCGTCTGCGTGTATTCCCAACGCACTCCCCCATCGAGACGAAAGGCTGGCGTTATCTGCCATTCATCACTGACATAAAGAGCGTTGGTTGTCTGTTCGCCATTGGCATCCGCCCACTCATATCCATACTGGGATACGCCATTGTCGGAATAGGTTTTCACTATCTTTCCAGTGTCATCCAAAGCTACTATGTTCAATAACCTTGCATTGTTCTGAACGTCCAGATATACCTTTGAAGAATATCTGGAAAAGTTCTCAGAAAAGTGGGCGTAATAGTAGCCGAAGTTAAAATCATGCTTGGATGAGCCCGTATAAAAAACATGTGAAAGGTGAAGATCGTTGGTCACTTCCGTAACAGGCATCGTGATGCCTCTTAATCCACCCTGAATAACCATACCGTTGCCATTTTGGCCGGCATTATTGAATAGTTTTCCGCCATTTACATATTGAAACCCTAATTTCGTCGCGCCCGGCGCCTGCGTCAAAAGGGCTGATTGGGCTCTATAAAACGAGTCGGCAGTCAATAAATTCAACGCGAATAAACCGTTGCGCTGAGTTTGCGTATTATCGTAACGAAGTGAATTCTTCAGGACCCAGCCATTGGAAAATTCAGTCTGAAATTTAACGCTTACCTGGCTTCTGTTCACAGCCGTTCCCACCGTATTGTCATAATGGTAAAGACTGTTGTCTCCCTGGATCATGTTCATTCTTTGCGTTTCGGCGCCTGCAATTGCTCCATAATTGCCATCAAACCCCGACACAGCTACTATTTTCCCTTTACTATTATAGGTCATAGGATAATCTGTGTAAAACACAACATTATCATTTAGTTGCTTGAAGTCGACATTGAATAATGATTTTCCCCAGCTCTTGCCAAGAGAAGCCCGGATCTGCCCGCCATGATTACCGGTGAACCCTGGGTTACGCACCCCTGTCCCCGTACGGTAAAACCCTCCGGCGGAAAGCTTCCATCCATCACCAATAGGTGCACCCAGCCAAAAATCCTCTCTGTTAAGACCATAATCACCCACGGTGACCTTAAAAATACCTTCTGTTCTATCACCAACGGCACGGGGAATATAGTTTACCGCTCCTGCCGGTGCATTCGAATAAAATACGGAAGAAGGGCCGCCGCGAACGACTTCAATGGATTGGATGGTCTCATCAAAACGAAATGCCTGGTCTACATTCAGGTAGCCCAGGGCCGGATCATGTTGTACAGGAATTCCGTCTTCGAGCAGCTGGATCGATCCATAGCCATCTACAGGAACACCCCTTGCTCTTACATTACCGCTGGCCTCACCACCGGTAGATTCAACCCAGAGGCCCGGTACTGATTTTAAAGTCTCGGTAACGCTTGTAGGCCCTTGCAAGCTCAGCGCATTATAACCAATAGTAGTAACCGAATAGCTTGTCTGGAGTTTGGTGCGATTCAAAGCGCCGGCGCGGCCAGTGACAACAACCTCATTTAACCCATTCTCTACTGCCTTTAATTTAATCAACAACGATATATTGGCGTCGCCCTTTATGTCATATCCGGAGATTGTTTGAGTTTGAAAACCCACATGTGAAACGATAAATGAGTAGGGACCGCCGGCTGGCAGGTTGTGATAAATGAAAATACCCAGAGAATCTGTTTGTGTCGTAGTGGTTGCGCCGGTACTCTGATTTCTTGCAGTAACAGAGGCGTAGGTTACAGGCTGGCCGCCCTCGTCATTTACCTGCCCTTTTATTTCATTCAAGTCTTGCGCATTGGAAATCAATTGAATACAGCAGCAGATCGTCAACAGCAGCATAAATGGGAGCTGTCTGGTTTTGGTAATGGTTGTAATCATAAAGTAAATGTATCCTTCGGAGTGAAGATTTTATTTCTTTATTATACGCATTACCTGATTGGTACCCTTACTGGTAATATTAACTTAATTTGGGACGGGCGCTTTATATATCAATTACCTATAATACAGCTGTCACCCTGTTTGTGCAACCGGAAGTTATTGAGCAGCGCAATGCTTTGGAGAATATGGTAAACTGAATCTTTTTTATCTACTTTACCGATAAAGGACCGGTTGCCCAGTTCCGCTCTATTATATACGATCCTGGTATTGTAAATGATCTGTAACTGGTCGAATACTACATCGAGCGGGTAATTGTTGAATACATAGCAACCACCTTTATCTTTTTCCAGATGCAGGATACGAGATGGCTTATTTGCCTTTTTATATATAAAAACATCTCCGGGAGAGAGGTAATATTCATTTTTATTGTCCGGGGCAGAAGAATTGGAGATTTTTACCATTACCCTTCCTTCATGCAAAATTACTTTTGTAGCGCTATCCGCTTTATAAGAGTTGACCGTGAAACGGGTGCCTAAAACAGAGATCAGGACAGAGTTGCTTTGTACGAAAAAGGGCTTGGCGACGTCTTTAGCTATGTTAAAAGTTGCTTCGCCATTTAATATTACCTCTCTTTTTGAGGGATTACTGTTCTCGGGATAAGAAAGCGTGCTGTTAGGCGACAGGTCCACCGTGGAACCGTCATTCAACGTAAGCGTCATTCTGGAAAGGGCATTATTATTGAAAATATCCTTTGCCTTTGCCGTCGGAACAGTGCCGCCTTGCTTTTTTAAAATAAACTGCCAGGACAGAGCTATAACCAATAGCACCGACGCCGCTACAGCCAGCCATCTGAGATATGAAAATTGAGCCGCAGAAGAAGGAATATTTTTATTGATGCTGTTCCATAATTTAGCGGAAACATCGGGTGATAAAACATGAGCCGGCTGGAAGCTTTCCCATTCTTCCACTCCTATGTATTCTTTCAATTTAGCCGGGTTTTCTTTGAGCCATGCCTGCACAATAGCAGCTTCCCGGGCATCGCACTTGCCTTCAAAAAAATTCACTATGATTTCCTCTGTTATCAAACTATATGTTTTTTTATCTGTTTCAACGCCTTGTAAATATGCGCTTCTACCGTTTTGGAAGAAACCGACAGGGTTTCGGCGATTTCTCTATAGGACATACCGTGCTCCCGGCTCATCTCAAATACCTGTTTTCTTACAGGGGGTAATTCATTAACGGCTTCCGAAATTCTCCTTTGCAGTTCGACACCGCTCATTTTTTCATTGGTACTGTCAACTCCTTTTTCAATATCCATCCCATCCAGGCGGGCAGTTACCGCGTCTTTGTTATTATACTTTCGCAAAAAATCGATCAGTATTGTAGTGGCGATCCTGAACAGCTGAGTGGAAATGGTGTATTCTTCCCGCAGGGTCTGGCGGCTTTGCCAGAGCTTGGTAAATGCCATCTGTGCTACTTCTTCTGCTATATATTCAGATTTCGTTTTGTAAAGGATGAAGAAATAGAGCTTTTGATGGTATTGGTCAAACACTTGTCTGAAGTAAAATTCATCTCCATCCTTTAATTCTTTAATACTAAGCATGTTAAAGATTATTCTGATCTCCGACGAATGTATACAAATAGCAATTAATCGTTGACGGCGTAAATGTAAAATAAATATTTAATAATATTGGCTAAAAACCATTCACTTCACCGATAGCCGTTTTCAAACACCTCATAATGACGTCGTGGAAGTCGGTGCCCGAAGCTTGCAGGGGATCGATGGCCTTTACCAGCACCGTCCGCAAGGCAAAAAGCTCTTCCCTGTTGTATTTTTTTGATGCTTTGACCAATTCCAGCTTCATCAGCTCTTCCTGCTGATGCTGTTTGGGGTTGAAGATCTCATTTATATGGCTGCATTGATGACAGACGCCATTCTTGTTGATCAACGCACATCTGTGCTCGAAAATATCCGTCATAGTATTTCTGGCATCATTCAACAAATGCTTTATCACACCTTCCGTCTTGCCAAGGATGAGACAAATTTCATTGACCTGGAAGTCGTAAATATCCTTTAAGATCAGCGCCACCTGATTTTCTATGGGCAAGGTCTTCGAAATACACGTGAAACAGTAGTCGATATGCTCTTTCATCTCGTAAGCCCCGGCGGGTGAGGTCTCGTGAACTATCCAGAAGACCCGTCGGATATCCTCCGAGCCTATTGCCAGGTCAGCAGCCTGATCCTGGGCATCGGGCTGCCATCTTTTCTTCTTCCTCAAATGGTCATAAGCAAGGTTGGTCGCTATTTTGAATATCCAGGTCTTTAAGGCAGAGTCCTGGTTAAAGGTCGATATCCTGGTAAATGCTTTGATAAAGGTATCCTGCGTCAGGTCATCTACATCATTTCTATCGGTGAGCAAACGGTAGAGATACGATTTCAACTGATTTTGAAATTCGGCAAACAGGGTCTGGAACGCATTGATATCTCCGGCTATAGCACATCGTAGGATCTCTTCTCTTTCCATAGTGAATTAAATGTACTATAATATGTTCAGCTTGCCGCAATCCACGTCGACAACATGGCTGTTGAAGGCTACCCCTGTCCCGGATGCAAGGAAGGCGGCTGTTTCACCGACTTGTTTCAGTGTGGGACTCGTCTTTAATATGTCGAAGGCTTTGTATTGCGCGATCATTTGCTCAGGCGGTATCCCGAGCTGTTTTGCTGCGGCATCGATCCATCCGGAGATCCGCCCGGTTTCCATTAAGGCTCCGGAACAAATACAGATCACCTTTATGCCCTCCCCGCCGAACTCTGTCGCCATCACCCGGGTCAATCCTTCGATAGCCGCGCTGGCGGCTGTGATACCCGCGAGATTGGGGAATTTGCTCCTTGACAATGCTGCAGTAAGAAGTAAGATCGTCCCCTCGGACCGGGTTTGTATCATATACTTCGCCGCCGTCCTCGAAGTAAGGAATTGTGAGCCGCAGATCTTTTCTATGGGAGCCATAAACTGTTCAAAAGTAGCCACTGTGGTGGGTGGACGACCGCCCATCTCGCTATACGTGGCCCCGATGCCGTTGAATACCACATCTAATTTGCCATTGTCCGCAACTACCTTTTTTAAGAAGCTGTCTATTTCTGCCTCGTTCAGCGCATCCACCTTGACGGCTTCCGCCTGTCCGCCATCGGCCTTGATGTCGCGGGCTAAGGCTTTTACAGCCTCCAGGTTCCGGGCAGTGACGTATACCTTTGCTCCGTGTTGGGAAAACGATCGTGCTACTGCTCCCGCGATCTCTCCGGATGCTGCAAATACGACAGCTACTCTGTTTTTTAAACTTTCCATTTTGTCTGTTTTATCTTTTGACGATTGAGCCGGACAAAACGGTCGGTTTTTTCAAGAAAAAATACATCACCACTGCAAGATCTTGATTTCCACTCTCCTATTGCGCAACTTTTCCCAGTCGGAGGCTTCATTCGGATATATCTTCCGGCTGCCTCCGAACCCCTTGTAGCTGATCCTGCCCGGGTCCACGCCAAAGTTCGCCAGGTAAGTATAGACGGATTTGGCCCGTTGCAGGGACAGATCGTCTGCTCTGGTTTCAATGTCGAATCCATCCCTACCTTCATCGATACAACATACATATCCTTGTATCTCGATCTTCAGGCCGGGGCGTTTTCTCATGACCATCAACAGGTCGTGCAATGCGGGAAAAGAGCCGGCCACAGGGTGATGGGTGTCCCTCGTAAACAGTATATTCAAGACGAGATTCTTTCCCATCAAGGCCGCTGTATCCAGTTGCCATACGATGGTAACGCGCCGGTTGAGACTTCTTTTATCCTCATCTGCATTATCATTTAACGGCCTCCGTTTGCCGTACGAACGCAGTATCTTAAAAAGAGTGTCAGCCATTCCTCTGGACTGTAAATACTTCTTCACCCCAGCGATCCGTTGGTCTGAAAGGCTATCGTTGTATTTGTCTCCTCCCACATTATCACAGTACCCGACCAGTTCGATCGAGAGGAGCCCCGGTCTGTAAAAGTTGAACTGTCTGTCTATTGTCCCTTGTTCCTCCGGCGCCAAAACAGACTCATTGGATGCAAAATGTACCGTCAGGCTGTCGGTAGTCTGCCCCTTCGCACTGGCAAAGCCCAACAACCATAGGGCTGCGGCAAAAAAGCTTTTACACTTCATACCTCTCATCGGCTGTTCGTTTATGATCAAAGGTCGTTCATTTTCGGACCTAAAGATCAATAATCGATCAATTTCAGCCCTGTGTCTTTATGTATCCCATAGGCTACCCCCTGACGGTATTCCGGGTTGGTTAAAAAGGTGTGAACATACTTTGCGTACTCGGCGGAAGACAACGGGCTTCCATATTTTGCCTCGACATATTCTTCAATACTCATGCCTTCCCGTCGGGCATAAGCATCCGCAATAGTTTGGGCAAGATCTGTCTCGGCTATCATTTGCATGGGCAGCACAGTCTGGAAACTGATCCCAAGCCCTTTTTTTTGGGCTATGTCATTTGCATATTGCACCATAAACCATAACATCCTCTTTGCCCCGGCATAGCTGCCCGACAACGGCGCCCCAATCATAGCCGCCCCACTTGTAACCACCACAACCCTGCTGCCCGGAGGTAAGGGAGCCTTTAGGGCGGCCTGGATCCCATATAATCCGCCTTTTACATCTGTATTCCAGACGGCGTTGAAAGAATCCCAGGTCTGTTCCTCCAGCGACCCCATAATTGGCGTCGCACCGGCATTTAGTATCAATATGTGTGGCTTTATCTCGCTGACTGCCTTGTTGATCAAACGCTCATCGGTGGCATCGCCGTAGAGACGGAAAATATTAGGGCTTTTGAAACGTGCAAGCTTATCCTTATTTCTGCCTACTATCGAAATTTCAAAACCTCCCGATGCCAGTTCATCAACTATGGCTTTACCAAGGCCGCTGGTCCCACCTGTAATCAGAACATGTATCTTTTTCATCGGGCCTTATTTATGATATACAAAGGGAATATCATTACAGATAGTGACTTCAACCGTTGCCAGCTCTCCGATCCTTTTAAAGTATGGGCCGGCCTCCGGTGTTTTGGTGAATGCCACAAGATGCTCCTGGCTTTCCCATTGTTCATACAGGATCACTCGTTTAGCATCACTTGCTTTGTGAAAACTGGACGAGATATACCCCGGCTGCTTGCTGGATATGGACAAGGTCCCATCTTTAAACAGCTCGATAAGTTTGGGTTCGTTCTCCGGCTGTACAGTGAATACACCGATCATGACCGCGACCTTATTCCCCGAGTGAATTTCTACGATCGGGTCGGTATCACCGCCTGCTATATTCCGGTGTCTACCTGTCAGGACGGAAAGAGGGATACCTAACGAAAACAGACCGGCGTTTTTCAAAAAATTGCGTCGGTCATTTCCATTTTGCTTAAGAATATTCATTTGAGACTCTTTTTTGTAAATAAATAATGGACTGTCATTTGTAATGACAATCGGGTAGATATGAATAGGACAGTGATCTTAAAATATTCTCCCGTTTAAAAAAGTTTGGATCTTATGTCCTATTCCTTAATGTTGGGTTGTCAATAGTCCATTATCGGTTTAGCCTAATTTCTTGCGACAAGTCTTGTTCTAAAAACTACGGTCAGGGCTAGGTATTCCATAGGGAAATGTCGAAGGGTGAAGTTTCGTTTCTAATGACAATTAATGACGGGGGGTGGTCCTAGTGGCTTGTCAGTTTTTTTTGAAACAAAATATTGACTGACAACAAGTTGAGGAAATATTTCCCCAACTTTCACCGATGCTGCCAAAATACTTTCATAATGTACTTGTTTAGTAACTTAAAAGTTACATATATTTAAGTAACCTAAAAGTTACCCATTATGAAGAGTTATACTCAAGCTAAATACACGGTGGCCATCGAGATCGCAAAATCTCCCAATGATGTTTTCAATCATATCATCCATGATGTTTCAAAATATTGGCCTGAAGACATCGAGGGGAAATGCACCCAACTTGATGATGAGTTTATATTTAAAACAGGGGACTCGCATTATTCAAAAAACAAGGTGGTTGAATTGGTCACGGACAAAAAAGTCGTGTGGCTTGTAACAGAGAGTCTCCGCAATACAGACGGCTTTGATTGGACAGGCTCAAAAATGATCTTCGAACTGACTCCCGGCGCCAACAGCACCCTGCTTGAATTTACTTATGACGGTATTGTGCTAGAGAATGAATATGACAGATTGGTTGAAATATGTGATATGGTCATTAAGGAAAGGCTATACAACTTCCTTACCGGTGGCAAAAGCTATACGACAACCATTGAGGTTGCCAAATCACCCCACGATGTCTTCAAAAGCATCACTGCCGACGTTGCCAGATGGTGGGGCGGTCAGGACCTGGAAGGCGATAGCACAAAATTGAATGATGAGTTTATCATTAACCATCCGGGGACACATTATTCCAAACAAAAATTAGTAGAAATTATCCCGGACAAAAAAATAGTATGGCTTATCACGGAGAGCACGATGAGCTGGCTGAAGGACCCGACCGAATGGGCAAACACGAAATTGATCTTTGATATAACCAGCAAGGTCGATACGACTGTTCTTCACTTTGCTCATGAAGGCCTTACACCGGAAAAGCAGTGTTATGCAAGATGCTCCGAAGGCTGGGATACGGTGATTAAAGACTACCTGCTCAACTTTATCACTTACGGAAGGCCGCATTTTCCTGAGATCCTACCACCAGTTTGAATCGCTGGTGCTTTTCAGGATGACTGACAACCTCCTCAAACACATCCATGAACTTTTCCCGCAGGTAAACGTGATCAAGCTTTTCAGCCATCTTCCGTGCAAGTTCGACCTTCCCTATCAAGTCGAGAATGATCATGCTGGTATTCACATTGCCTCGTATGAGCATGCAAATGAACTTTCCAATCGGCAAAATGAATATCCCATTCGCCCTGGCAAAAAGATTATCCTTATGAGGAGAGGGCATATCCAACGACATGGTCCTAAGATTGTATATAACCGTACTGCTGTTCGACACCGTTGCCTTTATATTGTCAGGGCTTATTTCGTCGACGTATAGAGGGAAAGGTGGTATCATATGCAGAGGGCTGATATTTACCCCAAGTTACATAATATTTTTGTCGCAATCCCTCCCCAACTTGTCGGAATAACCGCCCCCAGTTCCGAAAAAAAATCGCCAGCTTTACATCAACAAAAAAACTAATCATATGTCAAGTGTATCCATCTATCTCAATTTTCAGGGCAACACCGAAGAGGCATTCAATTTCTACAAATCCATATTCAAGACGGAGTTTGACAGCCCCCTCGCCCGGATGAAAGACGTCCCCTCCATGCCTGGCATGCCGCCCCTCCCCGACAATGAAAAGAATGCAGTCATGCACGTGAGTCTGCCCATCCTGGGTGGCGTCAAGCTGCAAGGGACGGACATGCTGGAATCCATGGGCCACAAGCTGAAGATCGGGAACAATACCACCATCTGCCTTGAGCCAGATAGCAAGGAAGAAACCGACCGGCTGTTCAACGCGCTCTCCGCCGGCGGCTCGGACACTATGCCGTTACAGGATATGTTCTGGGGAGCCTACTGGGGCACCTGTCTCGACAAATTCGGCATCCGTTGGATGTTCAACTTTCAAAAGAAATAGATTATTTAGATCGTCAGCTTATTATCACCCGCCCGGAGCTCATAGACCTTCCCTTTCCAAACAAATATTCCGGAGGTTGCCGCTGGCAGGCTGATGCCAATGACCCACTTGCCCTGATACAGACCATAGCTGACGGCGATCTTTCCTTTGGGATGAGGTATCGAGCCACCCACATTCGTCAATTTTCCCAAATGCGGCTCGATCCTGACCTTGCGGAACCCCGGCGCATAACTGTCGATGCCAAGCACGGTCCTGAAAAATTCGATATTCGGACTGCTGCCCCAGGCATGACAGTCGGATCTGGTAAACTCCACATTGGAATCTTCCGTCCAGGTGGTAAGCCCCCATTCAATGTTCTTAATCCATATCCCAAGCCAGTCCATATATCCATCTCCCAATCCGGCCCTGACCAGCGCCTGATGCAAATAATATTTAAAGTAGATAGTGCATTGCGTCAGAGTGCTGTCCGTCAGCATTCGTTTGCCCACCGCTGTCGCCTCGGCCTTGCTCAACATACCGGTGAGAATAGCAAGCGAATTCGCGTGCTGGGAAAAAGATGTTTTCTCTTTGGTATCGGCATACAACCCATTGGCGGAGCTCCAATATTTACGTTGTATCGTCTGCTTGAGCTGTACAGCTTTTTGGGTATAAAGATCAGCATAGTATTTTATCCCCAGCTTACTCTCCAGCCCGGCAGCCCATTGATACGCCCAAAGCAGCTGTAGGTCGAGGATGGCGGAGCTGCCGTCTGCTCCTATCGGTGGCGCTCCCACCGACCAGCCTTTGCCATTGGCCCAGTCGACAAATGTCCAATAGGGTGTATTTTTTAAAGAGCCGTCCGGCTCCTGATATTGACTGAAGAATTTGAGGACGGCCCTCGCTCCGGGCAACTTGTCCCTAATGAAAAGGCTGTCATCCCTGTACATCCAGTAATCATGCAACATGCCGATGTACCAAAGCGAAAAAGTCGAAATGATTTGAATGTTCCTGGATGGATAACGGCTCATGGTCACACCATCCGTCAGGCGGGAATGATCCATCAGCTCGATAGCATTCCGGGGCAGCCTGTCGTCGGAGCTGTTATAGTAAGTGATCGTTGCTTGTACACGGGTATCACCGATGTATTGCAGCTGCTCATAATATGGGCAGTCGGTATAGGTCTCCCAGGCGTTGAGCCGGGCAGTACGCCATCCTATCTCCAGTATCTTTTTGATCTCCGCATCGTCTGTAACAAATTCCGAAGGCTGCTGAAAAGGATAGCCGGTGAATGTACCGTATATATCGTCGATGGTAAGGGGATCATCGCCGGTGTGCACCACCAGCTGCATATATCTGAAGGTCCGAAAATTAAGCGTAGTATACGATTGTCCGCTACTGCCGTCAGATACCAGGCTATCCTTTCTTCCGGAGAATATCTTGCCTTCCACATCGTTCCGGTTCCCTTTTCGGGGACCATATGCCGTAAATTCAGTAAAAAGGGATTCCGCATAGCGGATGG
>Ga0105240_10013374_pt1 | contig 11271 bp, 6 predicted proteins | sample KBSC54metaG_FD_80426 | JGI IMG/M metagenome (GOLD analysis project Ga0105240, IMG submission 80426) | Corn rhizosphere microbial communities from Kellogg Biological Station, Michigan, USA - KBS C5-4 metaG | ecosystem: Host-associated > Plants > Roots > Rhizosphere > Soil | place: Michigan, USA...
CGACACCCTGGTCACCGAGACCAGGAACGTGAACCCCATCCAGGAGGGCCGCACCCTGACGCCGGTCTCCGCCCAGGGGACGGTGACGGAACGGTTCACGCGGATCGCGCCTGACGAACTGCTCTATCAGTTAACGGTCGACGACCCGGGGCATTACACCCAGGCCTGGTCCGGGGAATATTCCTTCAAGCCGGCCAAGGGGCAGATCTACGAATACGCCTGCCACGAGGGCAACTACGCCATGGCCGGCATCCTTCGCGGCGCCCGGCTCAAGGAAGCCGCCGAAACGGCCGAAAGGTGATGGCGCCCGCCGGCCCCAAGTCGCCGGCGGCGGACGGGCCTTCTGCCCTGCAGACAACGAGGCCGGGCGCGCCGCCTTGACCGGGTCCGGCGCCGGGTCAAACTGGGCGGCATGAACCTAAGGCGCAGCTTGTTCAGGGCGGCCCGCGGCGCACTGGCGGCCCTGGCGATGCTGGCCTGCGCGGCCGCCGCAGCTGCGCCGGCGCCCCCCGCGGCGCCGATGGCCGATCCGGAAGCCACCGTGGTCAGCGAGCTGGTGGTCCAGGCGCTGGAGCGCGGGCCCGCCTGGTGGCGGGTGAGCCGAGGCGGCTCGACCGTCTACATCCTGGGCCTGCCGGACGGGCCGACGCCGCCCGGAGTCGCCTGGGACACGAGCGTACTGGAGCGGCGGCTGACCGGGGCCAATGCGCTCCTGGCCGGGCCGGGTTTCCGCGCCGGGCTGACCGACATCCCGGGCGTTTTTCGCCTGCGCGCCCAGCTTCGCAGCAAGGCGCCGATCGCCGAGACCCTGCCGCCGGCGCTGGCGGCGCGGTTCGCCCAGGCGAGCGCGCGCGTCGGCAAGCGGGCCGACCGCTTCGACGGCTGGCAGCCGATGGCCGCGGGCGCCTTCCTGTTCCGCGAGGCGCACGACCGCTGGACGCCGGTCGAGCCGCAGGTGGTGCGGCTCGCTCGCCGCCATGGGGTGAAGGTCGAACGCCCGGCGCCCTATGCGGCCATGCCGTTGGCCGCGACGGCGATCGGTTCCATGACGCCCCAGGTGCAGCAGGACTGCCTGGGCTGGGCGCTGGACGACGTGGAGGCCGGCGAGGCCCGCGCGCGCCGCGCCGCCGAGGGCTGGGCGCGCGGCGACGTGGCCCAGGCGCTGACCGCGCCCCGCGCCTTCGACCGCTGCCTGCTCGCCCTGGCCGGCGGGGCGGCGCTCTGGGCGCGGGTCTCGCAGGACGACGCCGACCAGATCGCCGCGGCGCTCGGCCGGCCCGGCCACGCCGTGGCGGTGGTCGGCCTGCGCCGCCTGCTGGCCGAGAACGGCGTCATCGCGCGGCTGGAGGCCCAGGGCTTGAAGGTGGCCGGGCCGGGGGAGCCCTAGGCTCAATCGACATTCAGGGCGGATGCGGTTCTTCGGTTCCGCAAGGGGACGGGACCCAGAATCCGGCGGCATCGAGTCACTGACCTATGCATACTTGACGGCAAACTGGGTAATATCAGACTTGAAATATGGATATTATGCATGAATAATTCCAGAAGGCTCGGCAGGACCGTGGCGGTCGGATGCGCCCCCGGAGATTGGCAATGGTGCTCAGCAAGCCCGTCGACCCGGCGTTCAGCGAGGACCCTGAACTCGCGCGACGCGCGCGCGGCGTCGCCCGCCTCGACCATGTCGACGTCGAAATCCTGCGGATGATGCAGGAGGACGCCACCGCCTCCTCCACGGATATCGCCGGCCGCATCGGCATGAGCCAATCGCCGGCGTGGCGGCGCATCGCGGCGCTCGAACGCTCCGGCGTCATTCGAAAGCGCGTCGCGGTCATCGACCGGTCTGCGGTCGGTCTCAGGTTCATGGCCTTCGTCTTCGTGCGGCTGAAGGATCAGGCCCAGGCCACGGTCGACGGGTTCCAGCAGGACGCCCGCGCGGTGCCCGAGATCGTGCAGTGCCACGTCCTGATGGGCGACATCGACTACGTCCTCGTCGTCGTCACCCGGGACATCGACGCCTTCCGTGTGCTCGTCCGCGAAAAGCTCTCGCGATTCTCCGGCGTGAGCGGCCTCGATTCCCGCGCGGTGCTCGAGGAGGTGAAGAATACGACCGAGCTGCCGCTCGAACTGTTGCTCGAAGCGCCGGCCGCATGAGGGAAGTCGCCATGCCTGCGAAATCCATCGGCCCGGCGGTGATCGCGAGACGCGCCGTCCTTGGCCTCTGCGCCCTGTCGCTCCTGGCGCCGATCGCGCGCGCGGAGCCGGCGCCGCAACCGGCCGACCTCACGGCGACGGTGGACGCGATCTTCAAGGACTACGTCGGCCAGCCGGGGTGCAACGTCGGCGTCGCGCGCTCGGGAAAGCTCATCCTGGAGCGTTCCTACGGCCTGGCCGACGTCGCCAACGAGGTGCCGCTGGGGCCTGAGACACGCTTCGACATCGGCTCGATGTCCAAGCAGTTCACCGCGGCCGCGGTGCTGATCCTCGCCGACCAGGGCAAGATCGGCCTCGACGACGACATCCACAAATACGTGCCCGAGCTGCCGAACTACGGCGTGAAGGTCAGCCTCCGCCAGATGCTGCACCACACCTCCGGCATCATGGACGACTACGAGCTGCTCAAGCTCTCGGGCTGGGTCTACGGCGACGCCGTCAGCGAGCGCGATGGGCTCTGGGCGCTGACCCGCATGCCGAAGCTGAACTTCGCGCCCGGGACGCGGGAGAGCTACAGCAACGCCAACTATGTCCTGCTCGCTCTCGTCGTCGCGCGGGTGAGCGGCCAGCCCTTCGCGGCCTACCTGCAGTCGACGATCTTCGGGCCTCTGGGCATGACCCATACGATGCTCCCCGGCGATTACACCGTCGTCGTGCCGCACATGGCGCGGGCGTACCTGGTCCACGGCGCACCGCAGCTCATGGAAAATCGGGGCTCGGGAGGAGGCGCCGGTGGGATCGTCACAACGGTCGGGGATCTGGTCCTGTGGGAGCGGAACTTCGACGACCCCAAGGTCGGCGGCGCGAAGGTCGTGGCCGAGATGCAGGCTGTCGAGCCCTTGGCCGACGGGTCGCCCAACAATTACGCCGCCGGCCTCTTCATCCGCAGCTACCGGGGCCTTCGCGCGGTCGAGCACGACGGTGGGGACGGCGGGTTCATCTCCGACAAGCTCCGGTTTCCCAGCGCCGGGCTGACCTTCATCGCACTCTGCAACCGTCGCGACCCCGCAATCGAAATCCGCAAGCTGCACCAGGTGGCCGACCTCTATCTGGGACTCCCGCCCGAGGGGCCCGGCACTGGCCAAGCCGGCGCATCGGCGGCCGCGCCGAAGTGGCCCGCCACCGACCTTGCCGACTTGGCGGGCGCTTACCTCAGCGCCGACCGGTCGGGCTTCCACATTTTCGCGGTCAAGAACGCAGGGCTCGTCGACGAGGAAGACGCGCCATACCGCCGGACCGGCCGCTTCGAGTTCAAGGACGCCCGGGGCGTGACCTACCGCTTCGTTCTCGAGCATGGCGTCGCGACGGCCGTCGAGCGTCAGGTTGCGGATTCCAAAGCGGCTCCGGTTCGATGGGCGCGGATGCCGCCGCCGCTGTCGGACTTGCGCGAATACGCCGGCATGTACGTGAGCCCCGAACTTGTCACGGCCTGGTGCGTCGAGGCGACCGACAAGGGCGGCCTGGTGCTTCGCCGCAAGCGCTTCCAGGACGAGCCGGTCGAGCCCGCCTGGCGCGATGCGTTCGACATGGAGGGAGCAGCCTACTTCGACCGCATGGATAACCGGATCACCGGCTTCACGCTGAGGAGCGACCGGCTGAGCGGGGGCGTGAGGTTCATCAGGGAGAAGCACGAGGGCGCCTGCACGCCCTATTGAGCGCGGCCTAGCCGGCGGCGGCGAGCGGGGTTTCGCCGGTGGTCCAGGCGGCGTCGACGGAGACCCAGACGCCGTCCCAGTCGGCGGGCGGCGGGCTCGCGACGAGGCTCTTGGCGCGCTGCAGCATCAGCGCCGAGGGCGCGTCGTCCGGGTCGGCGGCGACCGCCGCGGCGAAGGCCTTGGCGGCCTCGGCCCAGCGCCGCTTTTCGAGCGCCGCGCGGCCACGAGCGTAGGCGGCGAGCACGGCGGCGGCCACCGGCTTCTGCTCGGTCATCACCTGGAAGATGCGCGCCGGGCGCTGGCGGCCGCGCACCCGGATGACGTCGAGCTCGCGCAGCGGGAAGGCCTCGCCGACCGCCTGGGCGGTCTCCTCGCAGATCACCACGCCCACACCATAGACCTTGGTGATCTTCTCCAGCCGCGAGGCCAGGTTCACGCTGTCGCCGATCACCGTGTAGTCCATCCGCTTGGGCGAGCCGATGGTGCCGGCCACCATCTCGCCCGAGGCGATGCCGATGCCGAGCTTGATGTCGGCGAGCCCGCGCGCCCGGCGGCTGTCGTTGATGCCGGCGACCGCGGTGAACATGGCCACCGCGCTCGCCACCGCGTTCAGCGCGTCGCGGCCCGAGCTCAAGGGCGCGCCATAGACCGCCATCAGGGCGTCGCCGATGAACTTGTCGAGCATGCCGTCGCAGCCGGAGACCGCCTCGAACAGCTCGGTGAAGATCTCGTTCAGCATGTCGACCGTGTCGCGCGGCTGCAGGTTCTCGGCGAGCGAGGTGAAGCTGCGGATGTCGGCGAAGAGGACGCTGGCGTGGCAGGCCGAGCCGAACAGCAGCTCGTCCTCGCGGCCCATGATCTGGTCGACCACGTTCTGGGTCATGAACCGGCGCATGGCGCCCTGCAGGCGTTTGCCCTCGGTGATGTCCTCCACGATGATCAGCAGGCCCGCGTGTTCGCCCTCGGCCAGCAGGGGCACGATCGAGAGGTTGGCGGAGATCATGTCGCCGGACGCGGTCCTGAGGTCGGCGTCGAGCAGGGTCTTGGGCCGGCCGCCGGCGTTGACCGACTGGATTTCGTCCATCAGCCAGGCGTTGTCGCCGGTGAGCAGGAGGTGGGCGCTGGCGCCTGCGGCCTCCGGCGGGATCCGCAGGATGGCGCAGGCCGCGGCGTTCAACTTGGCCACGCGGACGTCGCGGTCGAGGGTGACCACGCCGCTCGACATCGAGCGCAGGATGCTTTCGTTGTAGTTCCGCTCGGCGGCCACCTCGGCGAACAGGGTGGCGTTCTCGATGGCGATGGCGGCCTGGGCGGCGAAGGCGCTCATCCGCTCCACCTCGTCCTCGCCGAAGCTCGAGCGGTCCTGGTGGTTCAGCGCCTGCATGACGCCGACGCGGCGGCCGTCGCGGGTGCTGACCGGCACGGTGAGCACCGAGTGGGTCTGGTAGCCGGTGGCGGCGTCCACCTGGCGGTTGAAGCGCGGGTCGGCGTAGGCGTCGGGCAGGTTCACGGCCTCGCCATGGGTGAAGGCCCAGCCGGCCAGGCCCTGGTCGGCGGGGAAGCGGATCGGATCGCCCTCGACGCCCTCCGCCACCACCGAGGCCAGCTCTCCGCTGCGCTCGTCGTGCAAGAACAGCGAGGATCGGTCGGCGTGGATCACCGCCGAGGTCACCTTGACGATCTTCTTGAGCAGCGTGCCCAGGTCGATCTCGCTGGAGATCGAGATGTTGACGTCCAGCAGGCGGCGCAGGTCGGTGTTCGACCGCTCCGAGGCGTCGATCGCCGCGCTCCAGCGCTCGGCCAGGATCAGCAGCTGCGAGAACAGCAAGAGCAGCGAGGCCACCGGCACCAGGCTGTGTCCGAAGATCGCCGGCAGGTGGGCGTTGTTGGCGAGGTCGGTGTAGATCAGCGCCATCACGAAGGAGCCGAGGCCGAACAGGAACACCAGCGCCCCATCCCGGCGGCGCACGCAGGCCGCCACCACCACCGCCAGCATGCCCACGAAGGCCGCTGTTCGATAGGCCGACGACCACTGCGAGACGTGGCTGAGCAGAAGCGTGTCGCCCACCACCGCGATGCCGGCGTAGAGCGCCAGCCGCAGCCCGTTCAGTCCCTGCAGCACGGCGTAGGCCCAGGCCGGCGTCTCCCGCGGATAGAGCTCGCGCACATAGGCGAGCGCCATGCTGATCGCCGCGGCGCTGGTCAGGTACTGGATGGCGAGCAGGCTCATCAGGTTGAGCCGCGGCCAGGCGAGCGCCATCAGGTCGTCGTGCGCGCCCTGGGCGGCGAAGGGCAGCAGCAGGAGGCAGGTGACGCCGAAGTAGAGCGACGCCCGCTCCATGGGGCGGAACAGGAAGACCACCAGGCCGTAGGCGCAGAGCAGCAAGAGCGCCGAGACCAGGAGCAGGCTCCGCAGCCAATCCAGCGCGATCCAGCGGCCCATCGGCTCGGCGGCGCCGAAGATCGGCGCCTGCAGGCCGTTGTCGTGGTGGTGGAAGCTGGCCACGTCGATCCGAAGGTCGAGGTCGCCGCCGCCGGTCTCGAAGGTCGCCTCCTGGGCGCGGTGCCGGTCGCGCATGGTCCGGGGGTCGGTGGCGAAGGCGCCGGCCTGCGACAGCACCTTGCCGTTCAAGACGATGCGGCTCGCCCCGAAGATCGGGCCGGTGAAGAGTGTGTAGCGGCCGGCCGGCAGCCCATGCAGGCGAAGCAAATAGGACCCGGCGCCGCTCTCCGGCAGGGTCGCGGCCCCGGCCCGCAGCCCCGCCCACTCGCCGGGGATGGGCGCCAGCAGGGTCGCGCCGGGCGCGGGCGCGGTCAGCCAGGTGAACCGCCAGTCGCCGGCCAGCGGCATGGGCGCGTCCAGGGGCGCCCAGCGGCTGAAGTCGACCGCCCCGCCCCGGGCCTTGGGCGCATCGCGGGCCAGGGGGTCGGCGAAGAACGGGGCGCACAGCCCGGCCAGCAGCACCAGCAGGAGGGCGGCGAGCGCGAACCGTCGCGCCGGCGAGTTCGCGGACACGGCCTGCCTGGCCTGCGGCGCGGTCTCGGAACTCATGCCAGACGAACCCTCCGACCGCCGTTATCCTACGATTTCCCCGATTGGCGAAGGGCCCTCGCGGCGCCGCCGCCGCCCCTCGGCGCCGCCGCGCGCATGCAACCAAGCTTCGCATTTCCCGTTAGGCCCCGAGGGCCTCGGGGGACGCGCCATGAGTGTCGAGGAACCGCCTGACGGCGATTTGCCCTTCCGGCAGGCGGCGCAGCATCTGCCGACGCCCTGTTGGATCTCCGACGCCGAGGGTCAGATCGTCTGGGTGAACGACGCCTGGCTGGCCTACACCGGCAAGGACCCGCCGACGCTGGCGCGCGAGGGCCTGGCCGTGCTGCACGATCCGCAGGTGCTGCCCAAGGTCCGCGAGACGTGGGCGAAGACCAAGGCCGCCGGCGAGCCGGGCGAGATGGTCTTCCCCCTGAAGGGCCGCGACGGGAGCTTCCGGCCCTTCCACACCCGCGTCGTCCCCCTGCCGGACGCCGAGGGCCGCATTCGCCGCTGGTTCGGCGTCAACACCGACGTCAGCGCCCAGGCCGAGGCCGAGTCGCGCGCGGCCCGCACCGAAGCCTCCCTGCGCGAGAACGAGGCGCGCCTGCGGCTCGCCGCCGAGGCCGGCGGCATCGGCGTCTGGGAATGGCGCCTCGACACCAACGCCATGATCTACTCCTCGCGCGCCAAGGAGATCTGCGGCTTCCCGCCGGACGCCGGGGTGAGCTTCGAGATGGTCGCCGCCGTCACCCATCCGGAGGACTTCCCGCACACCTCGGCCCAGGCGGCCCGCGCGCTCGACCCCCTGGTCCGCGACGCCGCGCCTTACGAGTACCGGATCGTGCGGCCCGACGGGGCGGTGCGCTGGGTCAGCGCCTTCGGCGAGGCGGTGTTCGAGCCCGGCCCGGACGGCGCGCTGGTGGCGACACGCTATGTGGGCACCATCGTCGACGTCACCGAGCGCAAGGCCGCCGAGGACGCCGTGCGGGAGTCCGAGCGCCAGCTGCAGATGGCTGTGCGGGCCGGCCGCATGGCCGCCTGGCGCATCGACCGCGAGGGCGAGATCGTGCCCAACCCGGAGCTCAACGGCCTGATCGGCCTGCCCCCCGACGCCACGCCGACCCTCGCGGACCTGGCGCCCAACTACCTGCCGGGCGAGCTCGACCGGATCGCCGCGGCGGTGGCCGAGGCGCGCGCCCGCGGCGAGCGCCACTTCGAGATCGAGTACCGCTACCGACGCGCCGACGGCGAGGTGCGCTGGTTCAACACCCGCGGCGAGGCCCTGATCGGGCCCGACGGCGCCCCGGCCGGCGTGGTCGGCGTCGCCATGGACATCACCGAGCGCAAGGCCGACGAGGAACGCGTCCGTTTCCTCGCCCGCGAGGTCGACCACCGGGCCAACAACCTGATGACCATCGTCCAGGGCATCGTGGCGCTCAGCCGGGCCGAGACCATGGGCGAGCTGCGCGAGGTGCTGCGCGGCCGCGTGCATGCGCTGGCCCGCGCCCACCAGCTGCTGGCCGCCACTCGCTGGACCGGCGCCAGCCTGCGCCGCCTGGCGGAGGAGGAACTCGCCCCCTACGGCCTGGGCGAGGCCACGCCCCGCGTGCGGATCGAAGGCCCCGAGCTCACCCTCAAGCCCGAGACCGCCCAGGCGCTCGCCATGGTGCTGCACGAACTCGCGACCAACGCGGTCAAGCACGGTGCTCTCTCCGACGACCGCGGGCGCGTCGACCTTTCGTGGGCGATGGAGGCCGGCGGGGCGGCGCGCATCCGCTGGAGGGAATCCGGCGGCCCGCCGGTCAAGCCCCCCAGCCGCCAGGGCTTCGGCGCCTCGGTCGTACAGCGCGCTCTCGAAGGCCCCGCCGCCGGCCGAACCCGCCTCGACTGGCGCACCGAAGGCCTGGCCTGCGAGCTCTTCATCCCGGAGCCGTGAGGGTCGGCGCCGCACCCCGGCGCCCAACGCGGCAAGCCGCCGCCAAGCGGGGCCGCAATCTCGCCACCGGCCCCCAAGGCAGAAGGCCCTCAGGTGCGCTGGGCGGCGAGTTCGGCGCGTTCGGCGGGGGTGAGGTCGAGGCGGCCGGCGGCGGCCAACTGGGCGCGGGCCTCGTCGCGCTTGCCGAGGCTGGCCAGGGCCTCGCCCCACTTCAGGTGCAGGCGGCCCCAGAGCGGGGTGAGCCGGTCGGCGGCGGCGAACTGGCGGACCGCGCCGGCCGCATCGCCCTGCCGCGCCAGGGCCTCGCCCAGGCCTTCGCGCGCGTCGTCGGCGCGCGGGCTGCGGCGCACGGCCTCACGGAAGCGGACGACGGCCTGGGCGGCGTCGCCGCGCGCCAAGAGGGCCTGACCCCAGTAGAGCGGGCCGTTGGGCGTCGAAGGGCCGATGCGCGAAGCCTCGGCGAACCAGTGGTCGGACACGGACCAGCGGCGCTCGGCGGCGGCCAGGACGCCGCGGGCGACGACGCAGGGCTGGCAGTCGAGGGGCGTCGGATCGATGACGGCGTGCGCCTCGGCCACGCGCCCGAGCTGGGCCAGGGCGCCGGTGCGGTTGGCCTTGTCGGCGAGCGTCTCGGGCGTGACGGGCGGCGTCGCCTGGGCGGCGTCCAGCCGCGTCAGGTAGAGCGGCCAGTCGCCCCGGGCGCGGGCGATGTCGGCGAGGATCTGGGCGCGGGTCCTGGCGTCCACCGGCGAACGCGGCACGAAGGCCAGGGCCTCGGCCTCGCCGCGGGTCCCATCGTGCGTCCATGCCCGGTCGTCGGCCACATAGAGCTTCAGCGAGGCGCGGCTGCCGAGCGAGCCGAGATTGTCGCCCTGGCTATAGGCGATGTCCTTGACCAGCATGGTGGCGTGGTCGTGCAGGCGGAAGGCGATCTCGTAGTCGTTCTGCAGCATGGCCTCGTGGGCGGCCTGCGGGATGAAGCCCGGGTCGGTGGGGATCAGGGCGCGGGCCCGGCGATCGAACCGCAGGGCCTCCTCCTGGCGGCCCTGCACGCCGGCGGCGAAGGCGAGGTTGGTGAAGGGCCAGCTCAGGCCGGCGTTCTCGGCGATCGCCGCGCGATAGTCGCGGTCCGCCGCGGCGAGGTCGTTGTCCCAGGTGTCGGCGTTGCCGAGCTCGCCATAGCCATAGGCCCGCACCAGCGGAATGTGGCTGTCGGTCATCTCGCGACCGACCTCGATCAGCTCGGCGTGCCGCGCGCCGGCGAACTGGCTCAGGTAGTTGGCGTAGGCCATCGGCTGCTCGCGCCGGTAGATCGCCTCGGCGGTGCGCAGCAGGAGCTGCGGCAGGTCGCCGGGCGCCCCGGTCTGCGGCGGCAGGGGCGTCGCGTCGAGGCGGGCGCCCAGGGTCACGGTCCCGTCAGGGTTCTGCACCACCTCGCCGCTCAGGGTCCGTTCGTGGCCCAGCCGGGCGCGCAGCCAGCGCTCCACCTCCCCCAGGTTGACGCCGGTCTCGGGGATCTGGATGGCGATGCTCTGGCCCCAGCCCGCGCCGAACGCGCCGGTCGGGGCGGAGGACTGGGCGCGCAGCGAGATGCCGGTCAGCCGGTCCAGGAGCTGGCTCGCCACCACCTCGCCGGTGACGCCGCGGCGCGCGAGATCGGGCGCCACGGCGAACGGCTTGATGATCACGCCGCGCGCCTGGGTCGCGTCGAAGACCATCCAGGCGAGCGCGGCCACCACCGCGAGGCCGGCGGCGATGGTCATCGCCTGCAGGCCCAGCCGCAGCCGCTTCGACCAGTGGTCGAGGGCGAGCGTGCGCGACTGGGCGGCCAGGTGGCGGCGCTGCTCGGCGATCAGCGCGCGCTGGTCCTCCAGGAGGCCGTCGACCGCGGCCTCGGCGCGCTTGCCGCGGCGCCGCCCGGCGCGCTCCAGGGCGAAGGCGACCGCGCCGTTGTCGGCGGGCTCCAGCGAACCGGCGGCGCCCGGCGCGCTCCCACCTTCGGCTTCCAGCCATTCGCCCATAACGCCGCTCCCCGAACCGCATGGAAGGCCAAGCCGGCGGCGGCGTCAACGCAGGGGTCGGCGCGGCCCGAGGCCGATGCGGCTGGAAAGCCGGCCTGGGCGACGTAAGATGGGCGCTCGGCCAGAGGAGCTTGCGAGAGCATGGACAAGGGCGCGGGCGACGCGGGCGAGAGCGCCTCGCGGCTGATCGACGGGCGGATCGCCGAGCTCGGCGACTGGCGGGGCGAAACGCTGGCGCGGATGCGGGCGCTGATCCACGAGGCCGACCCGCAGGTGGTCGAGGAGTGGAAGTGGCGCGGCGTGCCGGTCTGGTCGCACGGGGGGATCATCTGCACCGGCGAGACCTACAAGGCGGTCGTCAAGCTGACCTTCGCCAAGGGTGCGGCCCTGCCCGACCCCAAGGGCCTGTTCAACGCC
>Ga0105240_10013377_pt1 | contig 11267 bp, 7 predicted proteins | sample KBSC54metaG_FD_80426 | JGI IMG/M metagenome (GOLD analysis project Ga0105240, IMG submission 80426) | Corn rhizosphere microbial communities from Kellogg Biological Station, Michigan, USA - KBS C5-4 metaG | ecosystem: Host-associated > Plants > Roots > Rhizosphere > Soil | place: Michigan, USA...
AGCGTCCGGGATCGAATGCGCTGGCGACGGCCAAGGGCATTGAGGACACCATGGCCAAGTTGAAGACGAGCTTCCCGAAGGGGCTCGACTACAACATCGGCTACAATCCGACCGAGTTCATCGCCCAGTCGATCCACGAGCTGATCAAGACCATCTATGAGGCGATGATCCTCGTCGTCATCGTGGTGCTGGTGTTCCTGCAGGGCTGGAGGCCTGCGATCATCCCGATCGCGGCGATCCCGGTCTCGCTGGTCGGCACCTTTGCGGCGATGGCAGCGCTCGGCTACGGAATCAACAATCTCACTTTATTCGGTCTCGTGCTTGCGGTCGGCATCGTGGTCGATGACGCCATTGTCGTGGTCGAGAATGTCGAGCGGCATCTCGCGCGTGGCCTCAGTCGGCGCGATGCGGCGTTGAAGACGATGGAGGAGGTCGGCGGCGCGCTGGTCTCGATTGCACTGGTGTTGTGCGCGGTGTTCGTGCCGACCGCCTTCCTCGGCGGCATCACTGGCCAGTTCTTCCGGCAGTTCGCGGTGACGATTGCGGTGGCGACCGCGATTTCGTGCTTCTGCTCGCTGACGCTGTCTCCGGCGCTGGCTTCGCAGATCCTCGTGCCGCACGAGGACAAGCGGCCGCCTGCGGCCTGGAATCTGATCGCCCGCGGCTGGGAATGGTTCATCGGCATCTTCAACCGCGGCTTCGACTGGCTGTCGCAGCGCTACGGCAGCCTCGCCGACTTCGTGATCCGACATCGCGTGGTGATGCTGCTCGTCTATGTCGTGCTGATCGGCAGCGCGGGCTGGCTGCTGGTCACCACGCCGCAGGGCTATATCCCGGCGCAGGACCGCGGCTATGTCATCGTCTCCGTGCAATTGCCGGGCGCGGCCTCGCTGGCGCGCACCACCGATGTGGTCAAGCAGATCGAGAAGATCGCGCTGGAAATACCGGGCATCGTTCGCGTGCCGGCCTTTGCGGGTCTGTCTGGCGCGACGCGCACCCAGGCCTCCAACTCGGCGGCGCTGTTTCCGGTGTTCGACGAGCCGGAAGTACGCGCCAGGAAGGGCGAGACCGCGGCCAAGCTGACGGCTGAATTGCGCAAGCGGCTGTCGGCGATCGAAGGCGCTTTCATCATCGTGATTCCACCGCCGCCGATTCCCGGCATCGGTACCGGCGGCGGCTTCACCATGCGCATCCAGGATCGCCAGGGCCGTGGCCCCGAGCTGCTCGCCGCGGCCACCGACGACCTCGTCAATGCGGCGCGCAAGACGCCCGGCCTGACCTCGGTATTCTCGCCGTTCTCGGCCAACACGCCGCAGGTCTTCGTCGATATCGACCGCGTCAAGGCGCAGAAGCTCGGTGTTCCCATCCAGAACATCACGAGCACGATCGAGACCTACTTCGGTTCGACCTATGTCAACGACTTCAATTTGTTCGGTCGCACCTATCACGTCACCGCCCAGGCCGATCTGCCGTTCCGCAAGGAAAAGCCCGATCTCGCGCGGCTGCGCACCCGCAACGCCAATGGCGACATGGTGATGCTCGGCAGCGTGGTGGACTTCAAGGACGTCTCCGGTCCCGACCGCGTCGCGCGCTACAATCTCTACCCGACCGCGGAATTGCAGGGCGACACACTGCCCGGCGTTTCATCGGCCACCGCCATCAACATCATGAAGCGGCTCGCCGACGAGACGTTGCCGAGCGGCTTCTCCTATGACTGGACCGACCTGTCCTATCAGCAGGTCAATGGCAGCAATGCCGGACTGTTCGTGTTCCCGATCTGCGTGCTGTTCGTCTATCTGGTGCTGGCCGCGCAATATGGCAGCTGGAGCCTGCCGCTCTCGGTCATCCTGATCGTGCCGATGTGCCTGTTCGCCGCGACCATCGGCGTGCGCATCATGGGCCAGGACGTCAACATCCTGACCCAGATCGGCTTCGTGGTGCTGGTCGGCCTTGCCGCCAAGAACGCGATCCTGATCGTCGAGTTCGCGCGCGACATCGAGCTCGAAGGCAAGCCGCGCCTGGAGGCCGTCATCGAAGCCTGTCGCTTACGCCTGCGGCCGATCCTGATGACCTCGTTCGCCTTCATCCTCGGCGTGCTGCCGCTCGTGGTATCGACCGGCTCCGGCTCGGAGATGCGCCAGGCGGTCGGCGTCGCCGTGTTCTTCGGCATGCTCGGCGTCACCTTGTTCGGGCTGCTGTTCACGCCGATCTTCTACATGGTGGTGCGCGACCTCGCCGACCGATCGAGCGCGAAGAAGAAGACGGAGGCGGTGGCGGCGTAACCGCTCGCTATTCCCACCGTTATTCCGGGTTCGCCACTTCGTGGCGCCTTGGAATGACAAGAGAAACCGGCGTCCGCGCCCATGCTCTATCCACCGCGGTCGAAATAGATGGGCATGTGCAGGGTTATCAAATATACCCGAGACGAAGCGAAACTGCTGGGAGGCTAAAATGAGATCAATCTGGATGGCCGCCGTTGCAATGAGCGGCCTGCTCGCCGCGGTGCCGGCTCAAGCGCAAGGCGTGAAGATCGGCGTGCTGAACGATCAGTCCGGCGTCTATGCTGACTACGGCGGAAAATATTCGGTCGAAGCCGCCAAGATGGCGATTGAGGATTTCGGTGGCGAGGTGCTGGGCCAGAAGATCGAGCTGGTTACCGCCGATCACCAGAACAAGCCTGATCTTGCCACCTCCATCGCGCGCCGCTGGTACGACTCCGAGGGCGTCGACATGATCACCGAGCTCACGACCTCTTCGGTGGCGCTCGCGGTGCAGGAACTGTCCAGGGAAAAGAAGAAGATCGACATCGTCGTGGGTGCAGCGAGCTCGGCGCTGACGGGCAGCGCCTGTTCGCCTTACGGCTTCCACTGGGCCTTCGATACCCATGCGCTTGCGGTCGGCACCGGCGGCGCGCTGGTCAAGACCGGCGGCGATACCTGGTTCTTCCTGACCGCAGATTACGCCTTCGGCTATGCGCTGGAAAAGGACACCACCGATATCGTCAACGCCAATGGCGGCAAGGTGCTCGGCTCGGTCCGCGTGCCATTGAACTCGTCCGACTTTTCCTCCTTCCTGTTGCAGGCGCAGAGCTCGAAGGCGAAGATCGTCGGTCTCGCCAATGCCGGCCAGGACACCATCAACTCGATCAAGCAGGCCGCCGAATTCGGCATCGTCAAACAGGGCCAGAAGCTCGCCGGCCTCTTGATAACACTGGCCGAGGTTCACGGTCTCGGCCTCGACGCCGCGCAGGGCCTTGTGCTCACCGAAGGCTTCTACTGGGACCATGACGACCAGAGCCGCGCCTTCTCGGAGCGCTTCTTCAAGCGCACGGGCCGCATGCCGAGCATGATCCATGCCGGCACCTATTCGGCAACGCTGAGCTATCTGAAGGCGGTCAAGGCCGCCGGCACCAAGGATGCCGACGCCGTCGCCAAGAAGCTGAAGGAATTGCCAGTCGACGACGCCTTTGCCAAGGGCAAGGTGCAGGAGAACGGCAGCATGGTCCACGACATGTATCTGTTCGAGGTGAAGAAGCCCTCGGAATCGAAGAAGCCGTGGGACTATTACAAGCAGCTCGCCGTCGTCCCCGGCAACCAGGCGTTCTTCTCCGCCAAGGACAGCGGCTGCCCGCTGACGAAGTGACGCTTAGCGTCATTCCGGGTTCGATGCTTCGCATCGCCCCGGAATGACGTGGGAAAGTTTTCGCTCCTGGCATGACGGCTATGTGTGGATGATCCGCCACACGATCGCGCCCAGCGAGCCGAACAGCAGCACGAAGGTAGCGAGGGCCTGGATGAAGAAGCCGGGGACGCGTCCCGGGACCGATTGCGAATAGCCGATCATGTAGAGGATGCGGCCGATCATCCAGACGGCGCCGATCGCGGCTGCAATGCCGTCGCTGATATAGATCGCAAACATCCATAGCGAGGCGAGATAGATCGGCAGCCATTCCAGCGTGTTCATCTGCACGCGAAACACGCGCTCGAAATCCACATTGCCCGAGATCGCAGGATGCGCGACGCCATATTTGATCCGCGCCCGCGCCACCCGCGCGGAGGTCGTGAAGTAGCAGAGCATGGTGAGGATGGTGACGAGCGCGGTGTAGTTGTACATCGAACGTCCCTCTGTCGATTTCTACTCGATCACCTGGTCGGCGAGCGCAAGCAGGGTCGGCGGAAATTCCAGCCCGATCGATTTCGCGGTCTTGAGGTTGATCACGAAAAGATAACGCGTCGGCTGCTCGAACGGCAAATCGCCCGGCTTGGCGCCCTTGAAGATGCGATCGGCCATCGATGCGGCGCGCTCGAAGGACTCCTTGAGGTCGGCGCCATAGGACATCAGCCCACCTTCGTGCACCAGCTCATCGAATTCATAGATCGCCGGCAGCCGATGCGCGGCGGCATAGTCGAACACGCGTTTGCGGTTGAGCATGGTCAGGGAGTCCGAGACCATCAGGATCGCATCCGGCGGCTTGTGGTCCATCACCGCGAACGCCTCGTTGAAATCGTCAGGCTCGCGTACGCCGACCGCTTCGACCTCGGCGCCGATGGCGCGAGCCGACTCCGCCGACGCCTCGTAGCGCAGCGTCATGCCGAGATCGTCCTTGTTCCAGAGCATCGCCACGCGCTTGAGCTGGGGCCGCAGCTCCTTGAGCAGCCCGAGCCGCTTGGTGCTGAGCTCGGTTGCGACGTCAGAGATGCCGGTGAGGTTGCCGCCCGGCTGGGCCAGGCTCTTGACGAGACCGGTGGCGACGGGATCGCCGACGCCGAAGGCAACGACGGTCGGAATACCGGAGGCCTTTGCTGCGACCACGATCGGAAAGCCCCAGACCACGATCACGTCGACATTCCGCGCCTTGGCCTGCGCGATGAATTGTTCCGGCGACGGGTCGCGCGGGGCGTCTTCCGCGGACGTCTCGAAAATCAGATTCCGGCCGCGCACATAGCCGAGCGGGCCAAGTGCATCGAGCAGCATTTTCGCGAACGGGCTCGATTCCGGCACGATGCCCTGCGGGCCGACCAGCGCGATGCGCATCGGCTTCGTCGAATTTTCCGCGCGCGCGAGGTATGGCGCGGCGATGGCCGCACCGCCGAGCAGGGCAATGAATTCGCGCCGTCGCATGGTGTCTCCCCGATGTCTGCACGACGACTCGTAGGCCGAACCGGCCGGTCGAATCAATATCCGGTCAGCTCCAGATAGCCGACGCCGGTGTGGCTGCCGGCAAAGCTGATCGGCCCTTCCCAATACGCAAAACTGGTTCCCATCCAGGCCTTGGGATTGAGTGGGGTGGTTTCGATCGCGATCGAGAGCGAGGGAATGGCGATTTGCCAGGCGACGGGCAGCTGGTGGCCTTCGATCTCGATCGGCGCATGCGGTGTCATTTTGATGTCAGCAGGTGTGAGCTGTCGCGTCGTGGCATCAGGCATAATCCAGGTGCCGGACGCATAGTCGTGGCCGCTTTTCTCACGCATCCGGTACAGCATCAGCTTTTGGCCGCTGGTGAAGTGCAGCGCGAGCCAGTCCCAGCCGGTTTGATCTGATGCCAGCGGCTGGCTGCTCCATTCCCGGTCCATCCAGGCTTGTCCAGCGACATCACTCGGCTTGTTGTCGATGGTGAGGCGGCCGCTCACCTCGAAGAAGGGCTGGCTGTAATAATAGGACGCCTGCTCGCGCTCGGATTTCTTGCTGTAGCCGGCATCGCCTTGCAGCACAAGCGGACGGTCGGCTTTCAGATGGAAGGCATAGGAAAAATCCTTGCCCGATGCGGAGAGCTCGAGCGGCGAGATGGTCTTCGCGTCGAAGCCGTCAAGGCCACGCATCGTCCATGCATCGATCCAGGCCAGGAACGGCTCCGCGGTGACGCCGGCCTGACCGACGCCGCCGCGCGCGAAAGTTTCCGCGGTGCGGTGGGTGTCGGCGCGGGTCACGGCCGCATGCGCCATCCAGATCTGCTGGTTGGCCCAGCCTTGCTGCTGCGCGCCCGGCGCCAGCGCCTGCCGGAACAGCGTCCATTGCGCGCCATAGGCCGTGTTGCTGGCGTCCTTCAGATTGGCGGTCACGTACCACCATTCGATGCGGAAATCGGGATGCGGGCCATGGTCGGCAGGAAACGAGAATTTCCGCCCGGGCGTGACTTTCGCATAACCGGCGGCATCAGTGCCGAGCCCGGCAAATCCCTGCGCCAGCGCGCGCCCGCCAAGGCCGAGCAGCGCGAGGCCGCCTGCGAATGCGCGCCGCGATATCGGGCGATCAGCGCTCATTGGCAAAGACTTTCACCAAGTTCGCCGGCTGCATGCGCGCCAGCCGCGCTACCGGCAGCAGCGAAGCCAGCAGGGACGCCGCCATGGCAACACCGAGCAGTTTGATAAGCTCCAGCGGAAAGACATGGAACGGCAGCCGCCAGCCGAACGCCTTGACGTTGACGATCGCGATCAGGCACCAGGCGACAAGCAGCCCGAGCGGCAGGGCGAGCAGCGCGGTGATTAGCGCGACCGACATCGTCTTGGTCAATTCAATCACCGCAAGCTTGCGCCGGGTCACGCCGATCGCCCAGAGCGGCGCCAGCTGCGGTAGCCGCGAATTGGCCAGCGTCAGCAGGCTGGTCAGAAGGGCCACGCCGGCAACGCCGAGCGTGAAGGCGTTCAGCGCGGAGGTGACGGCGAAGGTGCGGTTGAAGATGCGTGTCGACTCCGCCTTCAGTGACGCTTGGTCGAGCAGATTGCGGCCGTCGAGGCCGAATTTCTCCGAGAGCGCCGTGATCAGCGCGGGGATTTTTGCCGGTTCGACCCGCAGCGCCAGCCGCGTCTGCGGCGTTCCCGGAAAATGCTTGAACAGCGCTGTGGCGTTGACCGCAAGCTGGCCCTTCGGGTTGCCATAATCGGCATAGATGCCGGCGACCTGCAGCGGCCAGTCGCCATCCGGCGTCGGCAGCGAGATATGATCGCCCTGTGACAGGTTCATGCGCCGCGACAATTGCTCGCTGATGAAACAGGTTTCGCCACGTGGCAACTTTTGCCAGGCGTCAGCGTCCGATTGCAGCAGCGGCCAGTGCTCGCGATAGGTGGCGTCGTCGGGCAGGCCGAGCACCTCGAGCGGCGCGCCGCCGATCTGCGTCTCGGCCCGGCCGCCGGCGAGCACGGCCTTTACTTCGGGGCGGTCATGCAGCCACGTCTTGATGGCCTCGGTTTGCGCATTGTCGGACGCGCTGAGATAGACGTCGGCGGCGAGGCGGCCGTCGAGCCAGGTCAGGAAAGTCTGGCTGAAGGTTTCGACCATGGTGGCGACGCCGACATTGACCGATAGCGCGAGCAGGAGCGCCATCAGCGCCAGCGACAAGCCCGATAGCTGCTGACGGCTGTCGGCCCAGAACCAGTTGGTCAGCGCCGAGCGCGCGCCGCGCTCGCCGAGAACGAGGAATATCTCGAGGAAAGCCGGCAGGATCAGTGCCGCCCCGAACAGCAGCGCGGCGAGCACGCCAAATCCGGCAATCAGCGAATTGCCGGCCCAGACCAGCCAGGCCGCGATGGCAAAGATCGCGAGCGCTGCCGCGCTCTGCAGCAGAAGCCAGCGGCGCTGCGCCTGCTGCCAGGCTTGCGGCTGCGCCGCTGCAAGCACCGGCAGCCGGATCGCCTTGGCAAGGCTGGTCGCAGCCGCGATCAGCGCGCCGGCGATGCTGATGACAATTCCGGCGATCCACCATTCCGGCTTCAATGTCAGCTCGCCCGGGATCGGGGCGCCGTAGAGGCCGCGCAAGGTCGCCGCGACATTGGGCAGAAGCTCGCCCGCGATGAAATAGCCGCAGACGAGCCCAATGATGCCGGCGACCAGCGCCAGCGACACCAGCTCGAACACCAGCACCATGTTCATCTGCGCCGCGGAGACGCCGCAGGCGCGCAGCGTACGCAGCATCGGCAGGCGTTGCTCATAGGCGAGCCCGATCGCCGAATTGACGATGAACAGCCCGACAAAGAACGACAGAAATCCGAACGCGGTCAGGTTGAGATGAAAACTGTCGGTGAGCCGCTCGAGATCCGTCTCGGCGTCTGGCGCGACCAGCCGCAGCGTGTCGCCGGTAACGCTTTCGAGCGCCGCTCGTGGTCCCTTGTCCTTGCCGACCAACAGCCGAGAGACCTGATCTGGCTTGTTCAGGAGCTTCTGCGCGATCCCGATATCGACCACCAGCACATCGGGGACGAGCTGCGGCTGCGCCGCGAGCGGGGGCAACGTCGTGCCGCTGCTGGTGAGTGGAGACGTACCTTGGGCGAGTTGCAAATCACTCAACGTCTCCGGCGCGACCAGCGTCTGGCCGGGCGGCGTCATGAATGCCTGCAGGCTCGCGCGTCCGATCGTCGGCGCATTGCCGACTTCGGCCGGCAAGGTCACGGGCTCGATGCCGAGCAGACGATAGGAGTGCCCGTCGATCTGCACGCGGCCTTCGAGCACCGGCGACACCGGCCAGCCGGCGCGGCGCAGTTTGACGAACAGCGCTTGCGAAAAGGTCGCGCCGCTGCGCGGCACCAATGTCGGCGTGCGGACGCCGCCGAAGATCGCGGCGGCGCGGTCATAGGATTCGCGCGCCTCCTGGTTCAGGGCTTGCACGCCGCTCCATAGCGCCGTCGCGGAGACGAGGCCGATCAATAGTGTCGCGAGTTGCATCGGGTGCCGTCGCCAGTGGCTCAAGAGCACGGCGAGGATCCAGATCGCGCGGCTCATGTGATCCGCCCCGCATGCAGCGTGACCTGCCGGTCCAGCGTCGCGGCAAGCCGCGCGGAGTGAGTTACCATCAGGAAGCCGCAGCCGGTGCGCGCGACGAGATCGCGCGCCAGCGCCAGCACGCCGTCCGCGGTGTCCTCATCGAGATTGCCGGTCGGCTCGTCTGCGAGCAGCAGCGTCGGCTTGGTCGCAAGCGCCCGGCCGATGGCGACGCGCTGCTGCTGTCCGCCGGAAAGCTGCTCGGGATAACGCTTGAGGAGAGTGCCAAGGCCGAGCCGCTCGATCAGCTCGGCCTGCCAGGCCGCATCGTGCTTTCCCGCGATGCGCGACTGGAAAGCGAGATTGTCCTCGACCGAGAGCGAGGGGATCAGATTGAATTGCTGGAACACCAGCCCGAGCCGGTCCCGCCGCAACGCCGCGCGGCCGGCATCGGAGAGGCCTGAAACGTCCGCGCCGTTGAGCCTGATCTCGCCACTATCGGCGGCATCGAGCCCGGCGATGAGATGCAGCAGCGTGCTCTTGCCCGAGCCGGATTCGCCGGTCAGCGCCACGCGCTCGCCGGCGGCGAGTTCGAGATCGACCCCGCGCAGCACGGCGATGTTCTCGCCGGCCGTGCGGTAGGTTTTTGTAAGGTTACGAACGCTCAGCACGGCCCCTTGTTATCCGGCATGCCGGGCGTTGCAAGGGCCTAGATCACGATGCGATCAAAAGGGATCGCATCGTGATCTAATCTCTTTGATTGAGCATGATCTCCGCGCAAACGCCTTGGGCGTTTGTCGCGAGGGAAAACCGGCTTCCACTTTTCCGGATCATGCTCAGATCGGCTTCTGGTATTTCAACACGAACTCGTCGACCGGGACCGCCGGCTTGAACACCTTGACGTCGCGAGGGTCCTCGGGATGATGCAGGAAATCGCCCTCGGCGACGAGCTTGAAGCCGGCTGCCTCGATCTCCTGGCGCAGCGTCGCCTCCTCGACACGGTGCAGGGTGTGGGCGACGCTGATGCCGTCGCCCTTCCTGGCGGAATGGTCGGCGATGATGAGATAGCCTCCGGGCTTGAGCGCTGCAAACATCTTGGCGTTCATCTTGGCGCGGTCGACCGGCATGTAGGTCACGTCATGATAGGCGAAGAAGAAGGTGATCATGTCGAGGTTGGAAACGTCGGGCGGGATCGGATCGTCGAAGTCGCGGATCACATGCACGACGTTCTTCATCGCAGGCTTCTTGGCGCGGTTGTCGAACTTGTCTTTCACGAATTTCTCGATGATCGAGGCCGGGTCCTGCGCATAAACCGTGCCGGTTGGGCCAACCGCACGCGCCAGAAGCTCGGTCGAATAGCCGGCATTGGCTTCCATATCGAGCACCTTCATGCCTTCCTTGACGCCGGTGAAGGCCAGCATTTTCGTCGGTTCGCGCCGCTGATCGGTCTGCCGGTCGGCATCGCTGCGGTCGGGCGCAGCGACGATGGCCGCATAGTCCGGCGTCTTGCCCTCGTCGGCGAGCGCCAGTCCCGGAATGAGAAGCGTGAGAGCGAAGAGGCCGGCGGCGGCAGTGCTGCGAGCGGGGCGGGTCATGATGTCTCCGTGATCTTTTGGGCAGGATATCAAGGCGGTGGTCGCAGATCACCGTCTCAATGATATGGCGACGTGATCGTGATCGGGCGTGAGAGACGTTCACAACAACGTCAGGCCTGGATCGGGCTGGGCGCGCGCTGCAGCGCACGCGATACGACAAAATTGTCTGGTTGCGCTCGCCGGTCACTCACGCGTAGCATCTCCATCCACGCCCGGGTAACGGGCCGGAAGACACATCACGGGGAAGAAACATGGCCGCGCAACCGACGTCCGGTGAAACGCCGAAGGGCGCCTGGACCATCACATTCCTGCTGTTTCTGTTCATGCTGGTGAACTTCGCCGACAAGATCGTGGTCGGACTTGCCGCCGTGCCGATCATGAAGGAGCTGAAGCTCGAGCCGGCGCAGTTCGGCCTGCTTGGCTCGTCCTTCTTTTTCCTGTATTCGATTGCGGCGATCGTGGTCGGCTTCATCGTCAATCGCGTCGCGACGCGCTGGGTGCTGCTGGTGCTCGCCTCGATCTGGGCGCTGGCGCAGTTTCCGATGGTGGGCACGGTCGGCCTCACCTTGCTCATGATCTGCCGCATCATCCTCGGCGCGGGCGAAGGGCCCGCAGCTTCGGTTGCGATCCACGGAATCTACAAATGGTTTCCCGACGAGAAGCGCACGCTGCCGACCGCAGTGCTGTCGCAGGGCTCGGCGTTCGGCGTGATTCTCGCGGTGCCGGCGTTGAACTGGCTGATCGTCAATTACAATTGGCACTATGCGTTCGGGGCGCTCGGTGTGGTTGGCCTGATGTGGGTCGTGGCCTGGTATTTCCTCGGCAAAGAGGGGCCGCTGGTACACAATTCCGCGACCGCCGGCGAAGAGACCCGGATCCCCTATCTCAGCCTGCTCACCTCGCGCACCTTCATCGGCTGCGTGGCCGCGACCTTCGGCGCCTATTGGGCGCTGTCGCTGGGGCTCACCTGGTTCACCTCCT
>Ga0105240_10013378_pt1 | contig 11267 bp, 12 predicted proteins | sample KBSC54metaG_FD_80426 | JGI IMG/M metagenome (GOLD analysis project Ga0105240, IMG submission 80426) | Corn rhizosphere microbial communities from Kellogg Biological Station, Michigan, USA - KBS C5-4 metaG | ecosystem: Host-associated > Plants > Roots > Rhizosphere > Soil | place: Michigan, USA...
TGACGAGTAAAGCGAGCGCATGAGCGACGAGAACAACAACGGCCGTCCCCCCGCCCCCGGCGGGCGCCAGCCCCTGACCCTGAAGCCCCGCGGGGCCGGATCGGTCAGCGCCGGCACGGTGAAGCAGAGCTTCAGCCACGGCCGTTCCAAGACGGTGGTCGTCGAGACCAAGCGCGCCCGCACCCACGTGCCCGGCGGCGGCAACCTCGCCGCGCCTTCGTCGGCGGAAAAGCGCCTGTTCGAACCCAGGCCCGCGCCGGCCGCTGCGCCGCGCCCGGCCGGGGCTCCGGCCGACGGCCTCTCCGCCGAGGAACGCGCCGCCCGCCAGCGGGCCATCGAACTCGCCCAGGAACGACAGGCCGCCGAACGCCGCGCCGCCGAGGAGCGCGCGCGCGCCGACGCCGCCGCGGCCGCCGCCCGGGCTCCGGCTCCCGCTCCGGCCGCCCCGCCCGCCGAGGCGCCTGCCGCGCCGGTCGCAGCGGCCCCCCCGGCCGCCGAAGCGCCGGCTCCGGCGCCCGCGGCTCCGGCCGCGCCCGCCGCGCCGGCCCCGGTCGCCGCCCAGCCGGCCGCGCCGCGTCCCGCCGCGCCGCCGCTCGGCGGCCAGACCCGCACCTACCAGCCGTCGGCCGACCGCCGCGACGATCGCGCCTCGACCACCACCTATCGCCCCGCGCCGCCCTCGGCGCGGTTCGAGAACACCAATTTCGGCCAGCGCGCCCCGCGGCCCGACGACCAGCGTCCCGTGCGCGACGATCGCGGCCCGCCGCGCGCCTCCGACCGCGACGACCGCGGCGGCGCCCGTCCCGGCGGCGACACCGTGCGCTATTCGGCGCTGGCGCCGCGTCCGGCCGGCCCGCGTCCGGGCGGTCCCGGCGGCGCGCGTGGCCCCGGCGGTCCACGCATCGGCCCCGCCGCCCCGCCGGCCACGCCCGAGATCCAGCGCGCCACCCGCCAGGCCCCGCGCCCCGGCGGCGCGGCCATGGACCGGCGTCCCGACGACGACGAGGGGGGCCGCAAGAGCGGCGCGCCCGCCTCCAAGGCGATCAGCCGCGCCAAGGGCGCCCCGCAACGCCGCGAAGGCCGCTTGACCATCCAGGCCGTGGCCGGAGACGACGAGGGCGCCGTCGACCGGATGCGGTCGCTGGCCTCGGTCCGCCGGGCGCGCGAACGCGAACGCGAGAAGCGCAAGGGCGGCACCCAGGAGCAGGCCCGCGCGGCCCGCGAGGTGGTCATCCCCGACGTCATCACGGTCGCCGAGCTGGCCAACCGCATGGCGATCCGCGGCGCCGAGATCATCAAGTTCCTGATGCGTCAGGGCGTGATGCTGAAGAGCGGCGACGTCATCGACAACGACACCGCCGAGCTGGTGGCCACCGAGTTCGGCCACACCGTGCGCCGGGTCTCCGAGGCCGACGTCGAAGAAGGCTTCATCGGCGCCCAGGACGTGGACGATCACCTGGTCGCCCGCCCGCCGGTCGTGACCATCATGGGCCACGTCGACCACGGCAAGACCTCGCTGCTCGACGCGCTTCGCGAGACCGACGTGGTCAGTGGCGAGCACGGCGGGATCACCCAGCACATCGGCGCCTATCAGGTGCACCTGGCCGACGGCCAGCGCGTGACCTTCCTCGACACCCCCGGCCACGCGGCCTTCTCCGCCATGCGCATGCGCGGGGCGACGGTGACCGACATCGTGGTGCTGGTCGTGGCCGCCGACGACGGGGTGATGCCGCAGACCATCGAGGCGATCAATCACGCCAAGGCCGCGGGCGCGCCGCTGATCGTGGCCATCAACAAGATGGACAAGCCCGGCGCCGATCCGACCAAGGTGATCAACGAGCTCCTGCAGCACGAGATCGTGGTGGAAAGCCTGGGCGGCGACACCCAGACCATCGAGGTCTCCGCCAAGGAGAAGACCGGTCTCGACAACCTTCTCGAAGCCATCCTGCTGCAGGCCGAGGTCCTCGACCTCAAGGCCAACCCCGACCGCGTCGCCGACGGCGTGGTCATCGAGGCCAAGCTCGATCGCGGACGCGGGGCGGTCTCCACCGTGCTGGTCAAGCGCGGCACCCTGCGCCGCGGCGACGTCGTCGTGGCCGGCGACCACTGGGGCAAGGTCCGCGCCCTGCTCAACGAGCGCGAGGAACAGGTCACCGAAGCCGGCCCGTCCGTGCCCGTGGAGATCCTCGGCCTCGACGGCACGCCGGCCCCCGGCGATCCCTTCGCCGTGGTCGAGAACGAGGCCCGCGCCCGCGAGCTCACCGCCTACCGCGTGCGCGTGAAGCGCGAAAAGGCCGGCGCGCCCGCGCAGGGCAATTCGCTGGCCGAGATGATGTCGAAGATCACCGACAAGAAGGCCTCGGAACTGCCGCTGGTCATCAAGGCCGATGTGCAGGGCTCGGTCGAAGCCATCATCGGCAGCCTCGAGAAGATCGGCACCGAGGAGGTCCGCGCGCGGATCATCCTGTCGGGCGCCGGCGCGATCAGCGAGAGCGACGTCATGCTGGCCAAGGGCGCCGGCGCGGCGATCATCGGCTTCAACGTCCGCGCCTCGAAGCAGGCCCGCGACCTGGCCGAGCGCGAGGGCGTCGAGATCCGCTACTACGCGATCATCTACGACCTGCTGGACGACATCAAAGGCGTGCTCTCGGGCATGCTGGCGCCGATCCAGCGCGAGACCTTCCTCGGCAACGCCGAGGTGCTGCAGGCCTTCGACATCTCGAAGATCGGCCGCGTGGCCGGTTGCCGGGTCACCGAAGGCATCGTGCGCAAGGGCGCCCGCGTGCGGATCGTGCGCGAGGACGTGGTCATCCTCGAGCTCGGCGTCCTGCAGACGCTCAAACGCTTCAAGGACGAGGTCAACGAGGTCCAGTCCGGCCAGGAATGCGGCATGGCCTTCCAGGGCTTCCAGGACATCAAGGCCGGCGACGTCATCGAGTGCTTCAGCCTCGAGGAAGTCCGGCGCACCCTCTAGGGCGCGCATCGCCGAACGACAAAGGGCCCCGGAGCGAACCTCCGGGGCTTTTTCGTTGCGGGCCAGCTTTCGCCTCCGGCGCACGTCATCCCGGTTTCGCGGAGCGAAGACCGGGACCCATGATCGCCGAGGCGCCGGAAGGGTGCGGCGCCGCCGCCGCGCGCTAACCGGGATGACCCAGGGGCGGGAAGCGCGCGCCGTGAAACCCGGCATTCCTTGGAATGCTGGATAGCCCTGAAGCCCATGGTTGATTGCGAGCTTGGGCCTCCCGGCAAGTCAAGGACGCGGCCTTGGCCGCGCCGCGCAGCGGCTGGCTACGCCAGTCCTTGAGTTGCCGGGAGGCCCAAGCAAATCTGGCCGCCATGGACTTAAGGCGCAGTCCGTCCGGATCACCGCCGGCGGCGATGGCGACCGCGCCCATCAGCCCCCCCCGACCCCACCCCCTTTGCCCACCGCCGCGATCCGTGGTTCGCTCCGGTCCAAACGGGGGAGACATCCATGGTTTCGATAACGGACGGCGAGCGCGCGCGGCCCAATGTGGCGGGCGCCATCCTGGCCGGCGGCTTCATGGCCGCCACCTTCGACTTCTTCGCCGCCATGCTGATCTACGGCGGCACGGCCAGCGGGGTGGCCAAGGCCGTCGCGCGCGGCTGGTATGGCGATGGCGCCAAGGCCGGCGGGACCGCCATCGAGGTGGTCGGCATGGCCTCCCACTGGGGCATCCTCCTGATCGCCGCCACGATCTTCGTGCTCGCCTCGCTGCGGTTCCCGGTGCTGCGCCGCCTGGCCTGGGTCACGGGCCCGCTGTTCGGCGTCTGCATCTATGTGGTGATGCACTTCGTGATCGTGCCGCTGTCGGCCGTGCACAAGATCAGCAACCCGCACGGCGTCCAGTTCGTGGAGGAATTCTTGGGCCACATGTTCGTCATCGGCCTGCCGATCGCGCTCTGGGCCCGGGCGCTGGTCGGACGCACCTGATCCAGGCCCCTGGGCGTGATCGCCTGGCTCGAGCCGTGCTCCGGCCGCTTTTGCGCGTTATATCGTCCGACCTTCAGGAGGACGACCATGCGGAAGCTTCTCGTAGCGCTGGCGGCGCTCTCGCTCGGCGCCTGCGCGACCGCCCAGAAGCTGGGCGCGGCCAATGACGTCCATGCGCTGCTGGTCTCGATCCGCGACAACGACAGCGCGACCTTCGACGCCCACGTCGACCACGAGGCCTTGAAGGCCGAGCTGCAGTCGAAGCTCGAGGAGCAGCTGGGCAAGAACAAGAAGATGAAGGGGCTGGCCGCCCTCCTGGGTCCCTCGACCCTCGACCTCGCCGACCAGCTCCTGGTGCAGCCCAAGACCTTCCGCCTGGTGGCCGAGCAGTACGGCTATCGATCGGACATGAAGATCCCGGGCCCGATCGCCATCTCCCAGGCGCTGAAGACCCTGCCGGACGGGCGGGTCTGCGCGACCAAGAAGAAGGACGGCCCCTGCCTGCTGGTCTTCACCAAGGAGCAGGGGACCTGGAAGCTGACCAGTTTCGAGGGCGATTCATCGATGCTGCGCCTGAAGCTCTGATTGCGTAGGCTCCCGCGCAACGGGCGGGGGGTGAGCATGGGCTACGAGGCGGCGCTCAAGGACTACCAGAAGTTCGAATTCACCGACGGGCCCTACACCCGGCCGGTCTGGCGCAGGGGCTCCGGCCCCGCGGTGATCGTCATCCATGAGATGCCGGGCCTGCATCCCCTGGTGATCCGCTTCGCCGACCGGGTGGCCGCGGCCGGCATGACCGTCTTCCTGCCGAGCCTGTTCGGCGAGCCCGGACGGCCCGCCACCCGCGGCTACGCCCTGCGCTCGATGTTCGGCGCGATCTGCGTGCGGCGCGAATTCTTCGTCTGGGCCGGCGACAGGTCGAGCCCGATCGTCGAGTGGCTCCGCGCGCTCGCCCGCCAGGCCCACGCCGAATGCGGCGGCAAGGGCGTCGGCGCCGTCGGCATGTGCTTCACCGGCGGCTTCGCTCTGGCCATGATGACCGAGCCCGCCGTGGTGGCGCCGGTGCTGTCGCAACCCTCCATGCCCGCGGCCGGCGGATCGAAGGCCCGCGCGGCCGCCACCGACGCCTCACCCGCCGAGATCGCCTGCGCCAAACGACGCTTCGAGACGGAGGACCTCTCGATGATCGGCCTGCGGTTCAAGAGCGACGAACTGGTCCCCGACGCCCGGTTCGAGATGTACCGCAAGACCTTCGGCGACCGCTTCGAGGCCATCGAGCTGGAAGACGCGGACGCCCAGCCCTCGTTCATCCCGCCCCACTCGGTCCTCACCCTGCACCTCAAGGAGTCCGGCCCGACCAAGGCGGCCGAACAGCGGGTGATCCAGTTCTTCAAGCAGCGCACCGGCGCCTGACTAACCCCCGGCGTGCGCCTCGTAGGCCTGGCGGAAGGCCTTCAGCTCGGCCGGGTCGATGTCGGAGACCGCGGCGAAGCGCAGGTCGCCCTCGGTCCATTCCACCAGGCTGTAGCCGTCGCGCCGCAGGGTCCGGACGCCCTGGGTCAGGCGTCCGCCGGCCGGCCAGACGAACAGGTTCACCGTGTGCAGCCGGCGCCGATAGACGATCGCCGGCGCCACATGGCCGTCGATGTAGTCCAGCCGGCCGCCGACCAGCGGGAAGCCCTGCTCGGCCAGATCGGGCGCCGGCGGGGCGATGTCGACCTTGCCGTTGAACCACGGCTTGACCACGTGCTGGTTCGAGGTCGCCACGTCGGTCAGGTGGTCGACCTCCAGGGAGCGGACGTGGCTCGCCACCAGCTGGCGCTCGATCCCGCCCTCGGTGACCTGCGGCAGGACCAGGAAGACGGCCAGGCCCGCCGCCAGCGCCCCGCCCACGCCGCTCGCCGCCCAGGGCGCGAACCGGCGGACGGCCCGCGGACGCTGCGGCGCGCCTTGCGCCTCGATCATCGCCTCCACGGACGCGCGCAGGCGCTCCGGCGCGCGATGGGTCAGCCCGGGCGCGGCCATGACCTCGCGCAGCGCCAGCTGGCGCTGGAATTCCGCGTTGCAGGCCTCGCAGGTCTTCAGATGCGCTTCGCAGGCCGCGGCGTTGGCGGCGTCCAGCTCGCCGTCCAGCAGGCCCTGCAGCAGGGCGGCATGGTCGGGGCAGGGGCTCATCTCTGGGTCTCCCGGGTTGCGGCCGCGACCGCGGCCTCTTCGCCGGGCAGCAGCATGTCGGCCAGCATCTGGCGGGCGCGGGCCAGGCGGGACATCACCGTGCCGATCGGGGCGGAGGTCAGGGCGGCGATCTCCTTGTAGGACAGCTCTTCCATCTCGCGCAGCACCAGGGTCTCGCGGAACGGCTCGGGCAGGTTCTCGATGACCGCGCGCACGGTCTCGACCTCGCGGCGCCGCAGGAGCGCGTCCTCGGGACTGTCCTGGTCGGCGTCGGCGACATTGGCCAGCGCCATGGACTGGGCCGCCGACAGCGCGCCCTCGTCGACCACCAGGCGGGCGGCCCCGGTGCGCTGCGCCGCCCAGTTCAGGAAGCAGTTGCGGACGATGGCGAACAGCCAGGCCTTGGGCGCTCCGCCGCGATAGTCCGGGAAGGCGCGGAAGGCCCGCAGGAACGCCTCCTGGGCGATGTCTTCCGCGGCCACCGGGTCGCGCGCCAGGTAGCGGGCGAAATTGTAGGCCGCGTCCAGGTGCGGCATGACCGTTTCGCGGAACCGCCGCGCCTGCTCGCGGTCGGCGCCGGGCGCGGGCGGCGAGGCGTCCCGCGGCGTCCCGCTGGAGAACGCCAGCCGCGGTCTGAAGAACGGCTTTCGCTGCGTCATCGGCCCCGAACCCGCGCCGCTCCCGTGAGGCCTCAAGCGGCCTTCACGATCACCTTGCCCACCATGTGCGGATGAAGCGAGCAGAAGTAGCCGAATTCGCCGGGCTTGGTGAAGGTGAAGGAGAACCGCTCGTCGGTGTCCAGCACCTTCGATTTGAAGCTCTTGTCTTCGGCCACCACCGTGTGGGGGATGTCGTCCTGGTTGACCCAGGTGACCGTGGTTCCGACCGGCACCGTCAGGGCCTCGGGCCCGAAGACGAAGTTGTCGATCCTGACTGTCGGCCCGGCCGCCGCCGCCGAAACCGCGGGGCTGCCGATGGCGACGCAGGTGGCGGCGCCGAGGCTGAGCGCGAGCGCCAGCGCGCCCGCCTTGAGGGTGTTGAACATGGGAGGTCCTGTCTGTGGTTTGGGGGCGGGTCAGCTCGCCAGCGTGGAGTCCGTCAGGGCGATGGGCTGGCCGCCGCGGACGAAGGTGGCGGTGGTGATCCCCAGCATGGAATGCAGCTGTTCGGTGGGCACCTTCAGCGGCCCGGGCGCGGGGCCCTGGCCGGCCACCGGCTGGGGGAAGGCGGTGGAGCGGGCGGTGTGGAAGGCGATGTTGCCCTCCACCTTCTGGGTGATCTGGTGGATGTGGCCGTTCAGCACCGTCACCGAGCCGAACCGCTTGAGCAGCGCCAGGGCCTGGGCCGCATCGTCCGTGCCCCAGCCCCAGTCGGCGTAGACGGTCCACAGCGGGATATGGGCGAAGACCACGATGGGCTGCGACGACGGGCGCCCGGCCAGGTCGTCCTTCAGCCAGGCCAGCTGGTCGGCGCCCAGCGAACCCATGCCGCCGGCCTTCAGGTTGACCACATTGATCAGGGCCACGAAGTGCACGCCCTTGTGGTCGAAGCTGTACCAGCCGGCGCCCTTGGTCCCCTTGCCGAAGCGGTTGAGGTAGGCCTTGCCGGCGCCCTCGTCGAGCATGTCGTGCTCGCCCGGCACGTGGAACACCGGCAGGCCGGTCTGCTTGATGATCTGCTCGGCGTCGTCGAACTCCTGGTCCTTCGACAGCTGGGTGATGTCGCCGGTGTGGATGATGAAGTCGGGCTTCTGCGGCATGGCGACGATCTTATGGATCGCCTCCTGGTAGGTGGCCTTGGCGTCGGGGTTGGCGGGCTTCGCGAACCCGACGTGGCTGTCGCTGACCTGCAGGAAGGTGAAGCCCTGCGCCGCCGCCGGCTTGGCGATCGCCTGGTCCAGGCTGATCGAGCTGGCGACCCCGCCGCCCAGCGTCCAGAGCGCCCCGGTTCCGGCCCAAGCCATGCACTTCAGGAAGCCGCGACGGTCCTCGCCGCCGGCCTTGTCGTCGTGGTCGCTCATGGGAAGCTCCTTGAAAGGTCGTTCGAAGGGTTGAGGGGACGCCGAGCGGCGGCGTCCCCTCGCGCCGCCGCCGGTCGCGACGGGTATCCGACCGGGCGGCGACGAACCGGATGTGCGAGGTTAGACCGATGGGCCGGGCGGTTTATTCCCGCTCGGCCGTGCGGAAGGCGTCCGGCGGCTAGAGGCCGCGCCCGAAGAATTCGACGAGGCGGCCGGTCGCGGGGTCCCTGGCGATGCAATGCCCCGCCTCGGGACCCACCGGGATGCAGAGCATCGGCGCATGCGCCGCGCGGATGCGCTCATACTGCGCGCGGTCGAGCTTGGTGTCGTACTCGAGCTGCCCGGGCGCCGGCGGGCCGAGGGGGGCGGGGCCGGGGCCCGGCCACGGCGGAGCCTCGGACGACTGTTCGAGTGAAACCCAGGTCTCCACCGCCCCGGTCACGAATTCGAAGGTGATTTCCGGGCCGGGTTCGTCGGGAGACAGGCCGAATTCCACCCCGCTCAGGAAGACCTGCTCCGACCACAGGGTGCGGCCCGCGGCGCTGCGCAGGGTGACGATGATCTTTGCGGCCTGGCAGGATGGGCCGGTCGCGCGGACCGTCAGGGTGTCGGGGTGGGCTGGGTCCGACAGGACCAGGCGGCGCACGTGCGCGCGCTCGCACGCCTTGCCGGGAACGACGGCCGCCGCCGCGGCGAGCGCGGCCGGCGGCGCGCCCAGGCCCAGCAGGGCCGCGGCGAGGACGGCGCGGCGGCCGTACGATCGAAGCTGTCGCAAACGCCCGTCTCCGGCCGGTGCAGGAGCGCCCACCATGCCGCAACAGGCTTTCCCGCCCGTATACGGCGTACTGGACTCCACGCCCGCCCGGTCCTAGAAGCGCGCCCTTCCCCTGCGTCGGCGCGTCCGATCCGCGTCCCAGGCCTGAGCGAGCCTAGCCATGAAACGCCCCATGACCCCTGGCCGGCAGGCCCCGCGCGGTCCGTCCCAGCGCCAGCTGCGCGCCGGCGAGCTGATGCGCCACGCCCTGGTCGAGATCCTGCGCGCCCAGGAGATCACCGATCCGGACATCGCCGGCGTCTCGGTCACCCTCACCGAGGTGCGGATGAGCCCGGACCTGCGCCACGCCACCGTCTTCGTCGAGCCCTTGGGCGGCGGCGAGCAGGCCGCCGTGGTGGTCAAGGCGCTCAACCGGCACCACAAGTTCCTGCGCGGGCGGCTTGGCCACGCCATCGACATGAAGTTCACCCCGGCGCTGAAGTTCCTGCACGACGACACCTTCGACGAGGCCGCGCGGATGAGCCGCCTGTTCGCCGACCCGCGCGTCGCCCAGGACCTGACGCCGAGCGAGCCTTCCGAGAGCTGGAAGGATCAGGACTAGTGGGCCGCCGCCGCAAGGGTGACGCGGTCTCCGGCTGGATCTGCCTCGACAAGCCCTATGACCTGACCTCGACCCACGCCGTCTCCCGCGTGCGCCGCTGCTTCAACGCCCAGAAGGCGGGCCACGCCGGCACCCTCGATCCGCTGGCCACCGGCATCCTGCCGATCGCGCTCGGCGAGGCCACCAAGACGGTTGCCTACCTGGTCGACGCCGACAAGGCCTACCGCTTCACCGTCGCCTGGGGCCGCACGACCGCCACCTACGACCGCGAGGGCGAGACGATCGCGCAGTCCGATATCCGGCCGACGGTCGCCGCGGTGGAGGCCGTCTTGCCGCGCTTCGTGGGCGAGATCAGCCAGGTCCCGCCGGCCTATTCGGCGATCAAGGTGGGCGGCGAGCGCGCCTACGACCTGGCGCGCGCCGGCGAGACGGTGGAGCTCGCCCCCCGCACCGTGAGCATCCACTCGGCCCGCGTCGCCGAGGCGCCCGATCCCGATCACCTCACCCTGGAGATCGAGTGCGGCAAGGGGACCTATGTGCGCGCCATCGCCCGCGACCTGGCCGAAATGCTGGGCGCCTGCGGGCACGTCAGCGCGCTGCGCAGGACCCGCGTGGGGCGCTTCACCGAACAATCTGCGGTGACGCTGGAATTCCTTGAGGATTTAGGGCATAAGGCCCGCCAGTCGGAGCTATTGCTTCCGGTCGAGACCGCCCTGGACGACATCCCGGAGCTGGCCGTGACCGCCGAAGACGCTTTCCGACTGAAGCAGGGACGCGCGATCGTTCTCGTTCCCCGACAGGTGGAATCGGTCAAAGCCAGGCTCAAGCCCGGCTCTCGCACCGTTTCAGCCATGGCGGGCGGATCGGTCGTCGCCCTCTGCGAGATGCGCGCGGGCCGGCTCGAACCCTCGCGGGTCTTCAATCTGGAAAAGAGCGGAGATTGACCGATGTCGATTACGGCCGAACGTAAAGCCGAAGTGATCAAGGCCCATGCCCGCGGCGAAGCGGACACGGGCAGCGCTGAGGTCCAGGTGGCGATCATGTCCGAGCGGATCGCCAACCTCACCGAACACTTCAAGACCCACAAGAAGGACAACCACTCGCGCCGGGGCCTGCTGAAGCTGGTCTCCGCCCGCCGGTCGCTGCTCGACCATCTGAAGACGTCCGACGCGGACCGCTATCAGAAGCTGATCGAGACCCTCGGCCTGCGCCGCTAGGTCTTCCGCCGACGGGCCGCGGGGTCAGCGGAAAGCTGGCGCCCAAGGCCCCGACGCACTCATCTCGCCGCTCCTCCGTAACAGGCCGGGGGACTCGATGCGGCACAGGCGGTCCCGAAAGTCACGGGCCGCCGTACACGCCGAGGGCTCCAAAGAAGTCCTCATCGCCTGTTCCATTGGAGAGGATTTCGCCCCCCTTACCGAAAAAAGGGCCGATCCCTGTCCGCCCCCGCCGGGAATACGCCCGCGGGATAGAAAGAAGCGAAAATGTTCAACATCAAACGCAAGACCATCGAGTGGGGCGGCAAGACGCTGACGCTCGAAACCGGCCGCATGGCCCGCCAGGCCGACGGCTCCGTCCTGGCCACCTACGGCGAGACCATGGTGCTGGCCACCGCCGTCTTCGCCAAGAGCGCGAAGCCCGGTCAGGACTTCTTCCCGCTGACCGTGAACTACCAGGAGAAGTTCTACGCCGCGGGCAAGATCCCCGGCTCCTTCCCCCGCCGCGAGGCCGCGCCCTCGCAGAA
>Ga0105240_10013379_pt1 | contig 11267 bp, 12 predicted proteins | sample KBSC54metaG_FD_80426 | JGI IMG/M metagenome (GOLD analysis project Ga0105240, IMG submission 80426) | Corn rhizosphere microbial communities from Kellogg Biological Station, Michigan, USA - KBS C5-4 metaG | ecosystem: Host-associated > Plants > Roots > Rhizosphere > Soil | place: Michigan, USA...
CTATTTTGCAGTCAACATCCTCGTCTTCAAGGTAGGCTTGGGTATTGGCGGCGGAATTGCGCTCGCAATGGTGGGATTCTTCGGGTTTGACCCCACCGCCGCGGTCCAAAGCGCGACCGCGATCCTCGGGCTGAAACTCGCGTTTACCGTCGTACCGGGGTGTTTAGCGCTGATAGGTCTTGCGCTTGTGCTGCGAACGCCTCTGAACCGACACCGGCACGCAATAATTCAGCGGCGCATTGAATGCCGACTGAGCATTCCGGCGGAGGGTTGATGAGGCGCCTCGCTCGCTAAACGTGTTGCCACAAGGCGGTCATGGACGGGGGCAGCGCTAGTTGCGATACTTATCGCCTGAGACGCGGCGGACGACTTCGCAGCTCCGCGGCGCGCAGCTCAATCCCATTTAGAGAGCGCCATGCCAGAGAAAAGCCTCCTTAGCACCCCGAATGAGCTGTTCGATACCCTACGGGCGGACGCGGCCGTCATCACTAACATCAGGCGGGATTTGCATGCTCATCCCGAGCTGAATTTCCAGGAGCGCCGCACCTCGGATTTGATCGCCAACACACTCACAAGCTGGGGAATTCCCATCCAGCGCGGACTAGCCCAGACGGGTGTAGTGGGCATTCTGAAGAACGGCAGCAGCACTCGCGCGGTCGGGATCAGGGCTGACATAGACGCTTTGCCCATGACCGAGCTCAACACCTTTGCGCATAAGAGTGTCAATGCCGGGAAGATGCATGCCTGTGGTCACGACGGCCATACCGCAATGGTGCTTGCTGCGGCCCGATATTTGTCGGCCCATCGCGACTTCGACGGCACGGTGTATTTTATTTTTCAGCCCGCGGAAGAGGGCGGCGGTGGCGCCCGAGTGATGATCCAGGACGGCTTGTTCGAGCGCTTTCCTATGGAGGCGATCTTCGGGATTCACAACTGGCCCGGCCTGAAAGTCGGACAGTTTGCGATCAAGCCCGGCCCCATGTTTGGTTCGAGCAGCGCTTTCAAAATTGCCATTCGGGGCAAAGGCTCGCATGGCGCCTTCCCACACCAGGGGATCGATCCGATCCCGGCCGCTTGTCAAATCGTGCAGGCGCTGCAGACCATCATGACGCGCAACGCCCGTCCAATCGATCAAGGTGTCATTTCGGTTACCATGATCCACGGCGGAGAGGCCAACAATGTCATGCCGGATCGCTGTGAGATTCAAGGCACGGTGCGCGCCTTCACCATGGAGGTTCTGGACCTGATTGAGCAGCGGATGCGCGAGATCGCGCAGTCGACCTGTCAGGCTTTCGGCGCCCGCTGCGAATTCGAGTTTCAGCGCCTTTATCCCCCCACCATCAATCATGCCGCCGAGACACAATTCGCCCGCCGAGTGCTTGCCGAAGTGGTCGGCGAGCAGAACGTCCTGGAGTTCGAGCCTACGACGGGTGCAGAGGACTTCAGCTTCTATCTGTTGGAAAAGCCCGGATGCTACTTTGTGATCGGCAACGGTGACGGTGAGCACCGCGGCGCCGACACGCAAACGGGGCCGTGTCTCCTACATAACCCGTTCTATGACTTCAATGACGAACTCATTCCGCTCGGCGGAGCAATGTGGGTGACACTGGCTCGCTCTTGGCTGCGCGCGGGTCGTGAAGCAAGATGAATACCCGCATAGCCAGGCTGCAGGCTCGCCAAATTCTGGACTCGCGAGGTCGGCCGACTGTTGAAGTTGACGTGTGTCTTGCCGACGGAAGTTTCGGCCGTGCCAGCGTTCCTTCGGGAGCCTCCACGGGGGCTTCCGAAGCCCATGAGCTACGCGACGGCGATCCTGCGCGGTACGCAGGTCGAGGTGTATTGAAGGCGGTTTCTAACGCGAACGGTGAGATCGCCACCGCTCTCATAGGGCATGACGCTCGGGAGCAGTCTCAACTCGATGCTCGTCTGCGCGAGCTAGACGGCACGCAGCAGCTAAGTCGGCTTGGCGCTAATGCGATCCTCGGGGTATCACTTGCGGTCTGCCGAGCCGCGGCCGTATCGCAAGGGCAAAGATTTTACGAGCGAATTGCCCAACTCGCCGCTGTCTCGCATCCACTGCTGCCGCTGCCCATGGTTAACATATTGAGCGGCGGTTTGCATGCCGCAGGCGGCATGGACTTTCAGGATTTTCTCGCGATCCCGATGCGAGCCGGATCAATGGCAGAGGCCGTGCAGGTGATTTCGAGAATGAGGGACGCAGCTACGGAGGTCGCCCGCAAAAGAGGACTCCCCACGCTGCTGGCTGATGAGGGTGGAGTCGCCCCGGGATGCAAGAGCGCTCGCGACGCGCTGCTCATGATGATCGAGTCGATGGAGACGGCGGGGCTGAGTCCCGGGGAGGATATTGGCATCGCAATTGACGTGGCTGCCAGTACCTTTGCGCGGGAAGGGGGGCAATACGCGCTGGTGCGCGAGGGCCGAACCTTGCGCTGCGAGGAGATGGCTGATCTCTTTTCAAAGCTAGTCGCGGAGTTCCCGATAGTCTCGATCGAGGATCCGCTCGGTCAGGAGGACTGGCGAGGGTGGCGGATCTTAACCGAGCGACTCGGGGCCCGCGTGCAACTGGTTGGGGATGATCTGTTCACAACGCATCCCGTGAGAGTGGCGCGAGGGATTCGCGAAGGCGTGGCGAACGGCGTGCTGGTCAAGGCAAACCAGAATGGCACTCTAAGCGGAACACTGGAGGTTATTGCGCAGGCGAAGGCGGCCGGGTACACCACAATAGTGTCGGCGCGATCGGGAGAGACCGAGGACGCCTTCATGTCGGATTTGGCGGTCGGGACGGCGTCGGGACAGATAAAGATCGGCTCGCTGCGGACTTCGAGTACCGTCGCTAAGTACAACGAACTACTGCGAATCGAAGAGGCGAGTCAGGCGCACTATGTGGGAGTTAGTGCGCTCTCTCGGAGGTAACGGTGTTGCCATCAACGACCACCTCTATCGACGCTTTTCTCTATGCGCACGGACTTGCGCAGCAGCACGAGACACCTGCGTGGACAGCGCTAACGGGCGGCGTGTCGTCCGAAATCTTGCGCGTCGATCTACCCGGCAGGAGTTTCTGCGTCAAGCGGGCCCTTCCCAAGCTGAAAGTGGCGGCGGACTGGGAAGCGCCTGTCTCGCGCAATATGTATGAGTGGCAGTGGATGAAGTTTGCGGCAAGCCACCTGCCCCGAGCGGTTCCCGAGCCTTTGGCGCACGATTCAGAGGCGGGCCTGTTCGCTATGAGTTTTCTGCCTCCGGAGCAGTATCCGGTCTGGAAGACACAACTCCTCGAAGGTCATGTAGATCCGTCGGCCGCCGCAAGCGTTGGTTCGGCTTTGGGGCTGTTACATCAGGTGAGCGCGCGCCGGCCTGATCTTGCGGTACAGTTTGATTCCCAGGATAACTTTCACGCTCTACGCATCGAGCCTTATCTGCTGGCATGCGCCGAACGCCATGCAGACCTGTCCGAGCGTCTGCGGGATCTGGCGCGGCGTACTGCGACTCTACAGCTCGCCCTCGTACACGGCGACGTAAGTCCGAAGAACATCCTCATCGGTCCTGAGGGTCCGGTATTCCTCGATGCGGAGTGCGCCAGCTACGGAGACCCGGCGTTTGACGTTGCTTTCTGCTTAAATCACCTGTTCCTTAAAATGCTCGTTCGGTCCGATAAGACCGGCGCTCTCCTGGAGAGCTTCTCGCAACTCGTCGAGTGTTATTTCAAACAGGTGAGCTTCGAGCCGCGTGCGGTGCTCGAGACTCGGATAGCGGAACTACTGCCCGCCCTGATGCTCGCAAGAGTCGACGGAAAATCGCCTGTCGAGTATCTCTCTGCAAGACCGCAGGATCAGGAGGTCGTGCGCCGTGTCGCGCGCTCACTCCTGCAGTCGCGCGAAACCCGCCTCTCCGCTATCGCAGATGCATGGTCGCGCCGTTAAGGTAACTTCGGCGCTATATCTATCTCTTTCGCGGATTACAGGTGTGACTCTATCGTTGTGCTCTATTGAGAGGTCCCGATTGGTCGCGGTAGATGAAGTGCCCGACCCTTTCATAGCTCCAATACACGCACGTGCCCGGCAGCTCCGTACTCGATGATGGCGTCATCTCGTGTCGCAAGGACCAGTCCCTTTGTGCGTGCTGCTGCAATCAGGAAGCGGTCTGCCGGATCACCGTGAGGGCCTCCGGGCAAAAGTGTGCTCTCAGCAGCTGTGTCGGCGTCGAGAGGTAGGAGACTGATGCCCGCCGGAGCGAGCGCGCTTTGGACCCAATCTCGCAGAGGCGTAGACAACTGGATCCTGCCTTTGGCGTGTTGGATGCCGATCTCCCAAACCGAAATGGCGGAGATCCGCAGTCCTTCGTGCCGTCGCGCCTGATCTAGTTGCTTCACGCTTGCGGTAGACAGTCGCTCCTTATCTCCCTCTGCGTACCAGAGCCAGATATGAGTGTCGAGTAATAGGGCGCTCATTTCTTCTTGCGGGGTAGCTTGTTCGGCTGTCTCGTGTAAAGGTCATCTTCTTCACCCGACAATGCGCTCCACTCTTGATCGAGCGGCGCCATAACATCACCCTGAAGCTTCATCGTATCCTTCATATATCCGAACAACGAGTCGGTATCTGCCGGCACCGGTGTCAATTGCGCTACCGGCCTACCGTGCTTCGTGATGGTGATGGGTTCGCGAGTCTTTTCTACTAGGTCCATGAGTTTTAGGCACTCCGCTTTGAATTGGGCGGCAGAGATATCCATAGATGAAGTCCTGGTGACCAGAAAATGTAGTCACCATGGTAAGATCGCTTGCGCCACTCGTCAATTGCGAAGGTCGCATTCCGAGCAGGGACCGATGGTTAGGGACATTCCACGATGAGGCTCGCTAATTTCAGGAAGCACTGAGGTTGCTTGCCCGAAGACTGTGTCGAGCGGAGATGTGCCTATTTCGCGCCGTTTTCTGTCGTCTTGGCGTTTTTCAGGTCTCGAACCATGTAAGTAATGGCGTGGGTCCACGCGGTGTCGTTATCTCCCCTGAAGTCGTATGACTTCCTTCCCAGGAGCTGGCCGTTAGCGACGCCGTGGAACTCATAGGTCAACGAAAGAATGAGACCACTGACGCGATCTACCCATGTCACGAGCACTTGGTCGGCGCCGAGTTGCTTGCCGACTTCTAAATCACACCCATTACAGTCGTGCCAGTACGCCTGTTGTGATTGGAGGCGGGTAATCAATTCCTGGGCTGGCGTCGTGTCGACCACCTGATACAACCCGCTGTCGGCGAGCTGCCGGCGCAGGATCTCACTTTCTTTCTTGAGCCGAACCGCGTGTTCGGCGGCGAATTCCGGGCCCCCTTGGTCGCCGGTGAGCTGGATGTGTAGAACGACTAGCTTTGGCTTGCTGTCTGGTTCTGCGCCTAAGACTGGGTGCGCCAAAACCGACATGCCCCATGTCACTATGGCGATGACGCCCCAGGTGTGGATCGAGTGGGTCAGGAGCTTCAAACGGTGCACTCGGCAGATATCTTTAGGGCAAGCGGCGAAAGATAAGCGAGGTAGTGGAGTATGCATTGAGCCGAGCTGCCTCACCCGCCCTGATCGCTAACCCCTTGATTTTATGGCGCTCCCAACCGGATTCGAACCGGTGTACTAGCCTTGAGAGGGCTATGTCCTGGGCCTCTAGACGATGGGAGCGGCTTGGGGGGTACCGCGAGAGCGCGCCATTATAGTGGGGCGAGCCGTGCTGTAAATGCCTGGGTCGGTGATGAGGCCCTGACGAGCTTGGCCTGCAGCTGAACGTCGGTCCCAGTATCTTTTCGCAGCGCTAACCTTTTGATCCTATTGGCACGCCGGGCTTGCGAGCGTGCCGGTCGATCGGGCGGCGCCGCAATCGGTGGATAAGTCAATGATTCTGCGGGGAAAGGGGGCGATTACGCTATAATCGCGCGCTTCCAAATTCACCTCACGCGAAAGCGCTTCATTGAACTCCTTTAACGCGTCCCCGGTGGCGCCCACAGCGGTTGCCCGGATCATTCCGCGAGCCGAGCACACGATCTCGCGGTCACACATCTCGCCCAATGCCTTGCGGGTTTTATACAAACTGCGCGATGCCGGGTTCATGGCATTTCTGGTTGGCGGTTGTGTGCGCGACTTGTTGATTGGGCTGGAGCCGAAGGATTTCGATGTGGCAACCGATGCGTTGCCGGAGCAGGTGAAGAAACTGTTCCGTAATTGTCGCTTGGTAGGGCGGCGTTTCCGTCTCGCTCACGTGTTCTTTGGGCGCGAGATTATTGAGGTGGCCACGTTTCGTGCTGCAAGTGCGCCATCGCAAGGGGAGGAGCCGCTGCCGGATGCAGATCCCGAGGATGGTGAAGCCGCCGAGCTCGACGACCCGCAGCTTGAGTCAGAGGCCGCCGCGGCGCCGCCTGAGGTGGAGTCGAGCAACATCGCCGTTTCCGATCCTGACACCGACGCTGACCGGGTCGCCGAGCGCATGTTCGATGAGACCGGCCGTATTCTGCGTGACAACGTGTATGGCACCATCGACGCGGATGTCTGGCGCCGTGACTTCACGTGTAACTCTCTTTACTACAACATCGCCGACTTCTCAGTTTGGGATTACTGCGATGGTGTCGAAGACATCGCCGCACGCAAGCTGAAACTCATTGGCGACCCGGAGACTCGCTTCCGCGAAGATCCGGTCCGCATGTTGCGCGCCGCCCGCTTTGAAGCGAAGTTGGGATTCGAGATAGATCCGAGGACGGCGGAGCCTATCGAGAGGCTGCGCGACTTACTAGGCGGAGTGCCGCCCGCGCGTCTGTTCGATGAGACGCTGAAGTTATTCCTGAGCGGACACGGCGCGCGTAGCTACGAAGTGTTGCGCCGGCGCGGTCTGTTTGCGGCGCTACTGCCGACGATAGACGCTTATCTGACAGCGCACCCGGGCAACCTAGTCGAGCAGTTGTTGGTTCAGGGACTAAAGAATACCGACGACCGGGTTCAGGCGAACAAGCCGGTCACGCCCACCTTTCTCTTCGCTCTCCTTTTATATGGGCCGATCGCCGGAATCATTGAAGCGATGCCCCCGGAGCGCTGGCACGAGCTCGGTACGATTCTCGACGCGTGCGATCTTGCGTCACGCCAGGCGCAGACGAACGTGGCGATTCCGAAACGTTTTTCGCTGGGTGTTCGGGAGATGTTCGGACTGCAACCACGGTTGGAGCATCCTAGAGGCAGACGCGCGTTGCGCGTGCTCGAGCATCCTCGGTTTCGGGCCGCTTACGATCTTCTCCTGCTGCGCGCGCAGTACGGGTTAGCGTCTAGCGAAATGGCGCAGTGGTGGACTCGTATACAGGAAGTATCGGCGGAAGAGCGCGGTCAAATGGCCGACGCTCTGACAGGGCAGGTGCAACGATCTGACGGACTGCATCGAAGTGGTGGCAGCGGCGGTGGTCGCCGGCGACGTAGGCGCCGACGCCCGTCGGGGCCGTCCTAACGGTCCCCCAAATGATGACGATCTGCTGATGGACCTGTGGCACCCTGCATATATCGGGGTCGGTAGCAATTTGAATGACCCGCGCGCGCAGATCCTTCAAGCGTTCTCCAAGCTGTCCGCTCTACCCACTACACGCTTGGTCTTGAAATCGCCACTTTATGTGTCGCGCCCATTTGGACCGGTGACACAGCCCGACTTCGCCAACGCCGTAGTCGGCCTACTGACGAAGCTGGAGCCGCGCGCGCTGCTGGCGAACCTCCGTGCTCTGGAGGTGACGCAGGGGCGTCCTGAGAGGCATGAGAGATGGGGACCGCGCATTATTGATCTCGATATTCTCGTTTACGGGCGCGAGTGCAGCGATGACCCAGAGCTGAGGCTGCCACATCCTGGGATAGTGGAGCGCAATTTCGTTCTGTATCCTCTTGCGGATATCGCCCCGGACCTCGACATTCCTGGACTCGGTCGCGTGATCGAGCTCAAGGGAAGAGTCACGTCCGAGGGAATCAAGCGTGACGAGCACTAACATGGAGCGCCGCTGGCGCTGCGCATGAAAACAACCGACATTCCGCACCAGTTTATTGTCATCGAAGGGCCGATCGGTGTAGGCAAGACGAGTCTCGCCCGGCGCATCTGTGCGAGCCTCGAGGCCGAGCCGGTCCTCGAGCAGGCCGCGGAAAATCCGTTCTTGGAGCGCTTCTACCGCAATCCTCGCGACGGTGCCCTACCCACACAGCTGTATTTCCTCTTTCAGCGGGCACAACAGCTCGCCGCGCTCAACCAGCAGGATATGTTCGCGCCACTGCGCGTGGCTGATTATTTGTTGGAGAAGGATCGGCTGTTCGCGCGTGTCACCTTGGACGACGCGGAATTCGGGCTGTACGAGCAGGTGTACGCGAAGCTCAATGTCCAGCCGCCGAAGCCGGATCTGGTGGTTTACCTGCAGGCACCGGTCGACGTGCTCCTGGAGCGCATCACAAAGCGAGGTATCCGCTACGAACAGCAAATCGAGCGCGCTTATCTTGAGCGCTTGAATGAGGCATACGCCAAATTCTTCCATGAATACGAGGCGGCGCCGCTGCTCATTGTCAACGCTGCCTCCATCGATCCCATCAACAACCAATCCGATTACGATGAGCTGTTGGCTGCGATCCAGCGCATGAAACGCGGCCGGCTGTACTACAACCCGCTGCGCAGCCGCGGGATCTAGTACACTGGAAAAGAGATGGATACGGTTACGACGATTGCTGCAGTTCGCGAACGCGTGCGCCTTTGGCGCCGCGAAGGACGGCGCGTCGCCTTCGTGCCCACCATGGGCAATCTGCATGCCGGCCATGTGAGTCTCATCGAGGCCGCTCGCAAGCACGGCGAGCGGTTTATAGCTAGTATTTTCGTGAACCCCATGCAGTTCGGGCCGAACGAGGACTACGCTCATTATCCGCGTACGCCCACACAGGATGAGCTCATGCTGGCCGAAGCGGGCTGCGATCTCATGTTCATGCCCGACGTGAGCGAGATTTATCCCTACGGCCTGGAGCGCGCCACCCGTGTAGATGTTCCCAACTTGTCACGCATACTGGACGGCGAGTTTCGGCCGGGTCATTTCGAAGGTGTTAGCACGATAGTGTCGGTTCTGTTTCACGTAGTCGAGCCTGATGTAGCTGTCTTCGGTGAAAAAGACTTCCAACAGCTGGCAATCATTCGGCGTATGGTCGATGACCTTTGCATGCCCGTGCAGATCGTGGGAGCGCCGACGGTACGCGATTCGGATGGCCTCGCGATGAGCTCGCGAAATCAGTATCTGACACCTGCGGAGCGTCAGATTGCGCCTCTCATCTATCAGACACTGCTTGCGGCTGCGAGTCGACTACGTGCCGGCGACAATGACTTCGGCAGCATCGAGCGCGAAGGTGCCGGGGCGCTACAGAAGGCCACCATGAAGCCTGACTATTTCTCCGTCCGCCGGGCGGCGGATCTCGGCGCGCCGGCCCCCGACACGACCCATCTAGTCATACTCACCGCTGCGCGGCTCGGTAAGGCCCGGTTGATCGATAACGTTCAGGTCACTAGGTGACCGGAATTCCGCCGGTGTCGTTCTAACGCCCACTCCACGTGCTCCCTTACGAGAGCCGATGAGTCAGTACGCCGTGCGTTAAGTGCTTCCAGAACTTCAGCAGACGCGGGCGCGTTTCCAAGAGCGACTGCAATGTTGCGCGACCATCGCTCGAAACCGATGCGATAGATTGCCGAGCCCCGCATCCGAGTGTCGAACTCCGACTCGGTCCAGCGGAACAAGGCTACGAGCCGCGGCGCATCCAACCCGTGCCGCACCTTGAAGTCGGGGTGGGCGGCGGCGCGGGCGAACTTGTTCCATGGACAAACAATCTGGCAATCGTCGCAGCCGTAGATGCGATTGCCCAGCGCCGGACGCAGTTCCACTGGAATCGCGCTGCGGTGTTCGATGGTGAGATAGGAGATACAGCGCCGTGCATCCAGTCTGAACGGCGCAACAATGGCTCCCGTTGGACAGGCGGGGATGCACGCCTGACAAGTACCGCAGTGGGCGCTGGTGGCCGAGTCGAGCGGCAATGGCAGGTCGGTCAAGATCTCGCCGAGAAAAAACCAGGAGCCCGCGTCGCGAGCGATAAGGTTGGTGTGCTTGCCGATCCAGCCCAATCCAGCATTACGCGCGAGCGCCTTTTCCAGCACCGGTGCGCTATCGACACAGACGCGGTAGCCGTAGGGGCCGATCCTCTCCGCCAGGGCTTCGGCGAGTTGGACGAGGGCGCGTCGCATGATTTTGTGATAGTCGCGACCCAGTGCATATCGCGAGATATATCCCAAGGATCCTTCGCCAAGTACTTTGCCGGCGTCTTCGGCCTCCTGGGGCCAATAGTCCATCCGAGCACTGATGACGCGGATGGTCCCCGGCACTAGATCTGCTGGCCGGCTTCGCAGGACCCCGTGCCGCTCCATATAGGCCATTTCGCCGTGGAAGCCTGCTTCGAGCCAGCGCAACAGGTGTTGCTCGTCCTCTGTAATGGCAATGCTGGCCACCCCGAGCTTGCCAAATCCGAGCGCCTGCGCCCGCGACTGCAGCTCAAGTTTGGCCGCGTGCAGATCAATGAATAGCGGATCAGTCATAACCTCTTCACCGCTGTCAGTATAATGCCGCATGGCTTTGCCAATCGCCCTCTACTCCACTGCACAGGTCCGTGCTCTCGATGCCCATGCGATCAAGGGTCTGGGAATCCCTGGCTACACCTTGATGAAGCGGGCAGGGGAGGCCGCCTTGCGTTATCTACGCACGCGCTGGCCCATGGCTCATCGGATCGTTATCGTCTGCGGCGGTGGTAACAACGCCGGCGATGGGTATGTACTGGCGCGCTTCGCGAACGCTGCGGGCCTGGCGGTTACCCTGCTCACGGGTGTTTCGCCTGAGCACCTACGAGGCGATGCAAAACAGGCGTACGAGGATTTCAAAAGCAGCGGCGGCGAAGTCCACAGCTTCGATCCGGAGCTTTTCGGCGAAGGCGATGTCATCGTCGATGCTTTGCTCGGCACGGGGTTGCGAGGTGGGGTGCGCGATGACCTTGCGCACGTCATCCGTGAAATCAACTCGTCTGGCCGCGCGGTATTCGCGTTGGATGTGCCGTCGGGTCTGGACAGCGACACCGGTGTCCCGCTCGGCGAAACCGTCCAAGCGGACTGCACTGTTACGTTTGTCGGCCTCAAGACGGGGTTGTTTATCGGGGATGGCCCCGAGTTCGCCGGTACGGTTTTCTTCGACGATC
>Ga0105240_10013380_pt1 | contig 11267 bp, 9 predicted proteins | sample KBSC54metaG_FD_80426 | JGI IMG/M metagenome (GOLD analysis project Ga0105240, IMG submission 80426) | Corn rhizosphere microbial communities from Kellogg Biological Station, Michigan, USA - KBS C5-4 metaG | ecosystem: Host-associated > Plants > Roots > Rhizosphere > Soil | place: Michigan, USA...
CTTTATTTTGATCCATTTTTTTAAATCATTGAATGTTTATTTAAACACCTATTTTTTCAATAAAATTATATTTTTTTAATTATTTTTTTTATTTTTTTTATAAAAATGTCTTCTTTGATTGAAACATCAAACATCAATCCAGAAACATCAATTATATACGCATTTAATTATATTGTAATTGGAATTACATCAATCATATTTGGTTTTGTTGCAAGTGGAAGAGATGGATTAATGTTTGATACTCGTGTTGTTAGAGGTGTACATCGTATAGAATGGCCTTTTTTAATTCATTTTTTTGGTATATATTCAATCATTTTGTCTTTATCTCAATGGAATCTAAACAAAGATAATAGTTATTGTGATATGACATTTGATAATACATCATCATCAATTAAAAACATATGTTCAGATAAACTATATGCTACAAATGTTTTATGGGTTGTAATATTAATTGTTGATTCATTATATATCACGACTTTTCTAATCCAACGTGATTTTAGAACCGGAGAAACCAATCAAGATCGATTAAATATAAGATCAATTCAAAAAAGACAATTTATATTATCTTTCATCGTTGGAATTGTCAGAATATGTGTTCATTTAGCAAGATTTGGTGTTATTATTTCTTTATTTAACACCATATCAATTATATTAACATCAATTGTTTTTATCATTATTTTATTAGTATTAGTATTTCATATAAGATTACTATCTCTCACATCATATGATATCCGCAAATATTCAACACTTGATATTAATGATATTACACCAACAAAAAGTAACCAAAAACCATCTAAAAAAAAGATTCAACTTCCAGGTCCAGCCACAAGTTCTGATGATGATAACAATATTGATCGAGAAAATCCTCCTCCAGTTATAACCACTTCTTCTTCCTCAAAACCAAAACGTAGACCTAAAAATGGGATTGTTTTTTAACAGAATTCACATGCACATTGTTGGACATAATATATAACATCATCACATTGTTGACCTGATTGAACATATGTAAAATTAGATGGATTATATGGTAAACCAGTCTTTTTGTTGATCGAAATCAATGATGTTACATAACCATTGCTTTGAGTAACCAATAACTGCCATGTTTTTTGATATAATCCTAAAGCAATGCTTGTTGGAGTAGGTAGTTGAACAGATACTGCAGGCCCACTACCAGCAACCTCAGACATGTTTGATGTGTAATATGCCAACAATGATGATGTATCTGGTGTAATAGCATATAAGAAACTTTCATCTGGTGACGTTGTAATATCTTTAAACATCGATATAGCTGGGCTAGGCATGTTTGTCGATCCTAAATTAGTAAATAACCCATTCCAAGAGTATTTATATATCTTATTATGTGATGTTGATATATATAAAAACGCATTTGATGTTAAATGAAGATTTGATCTCCATGTGGTTAAAATGTTATAAATTGAACCTCCAGGTGTATATCCAGATGCAACGATCGGGAAAGATGGACCTTTTGTAGAAAAAGCAACCCATCTATTCGTACCATAAACAACGAAAGCATAATTAGGTCCTATCGATATCTGACCTACTGATAATACACCAACAAGATCTGTTGGATTGTTGATTGTAGCATTCATAGAATATGTAATTGGATTAAAGATTAAAATCTTATTAGAATCAACACATGATACCCACACTTGACCCTGGTTTTTATATGCTTTGCTATCATATGCAATATATAATGGATTGAAACAATTTAAAGTTCCTAAATTAAGGATATCTACAATATTTAAACCCAATGTTGATGATATATAAATCTTGCTTGTGTTGGCATTTACTGTCCATATTTCATTGTTTTGAGATACATAAACTGATCTTTGAATACCGAAATTGTTTGTGAAATATTGCGTCAATGACTGATTTGTTCCAGTTTTAATGGATGTTGTGATACTATCAGAACTACTGGGTACGAAAAACCATCCTTCATCAAATTTACAATTTGGTGGGATTAATTCATCTGATCGAGGCACCGTTTGACCTAATAATAAAGAAAAATTGATTAGAACACTAAATAAAGCTAAAACAAATGATAAAACAAACAATTTCTCCAGAAAGTTGTTCTGGATATATTTAAAATACATGATTCACAAATGTTATATATTTATTTTTATTTTTACATTAAATATCATCATATTATCATGACATGTGTTTATTTTTTTAATGATATTTTTTTTCAAAAAAAGTCTCTTGCCTCTACAAAATATGCATCAAAAAGTTGCTCGAAATACCTTAATAAACTTTGAGCAACTTTAATATCTGTTTTCAATTGATCAATGGCAATCATTCTTTTTATCTGCATTTTGTTGATTTTATCATATTTTATCAATTTGATATTCTCTGAAACTTGACTTTCAACCACATCATGATCTAATTTAATAAATACAGATTTAGGATTATCCATATTGATTTTTATCCATTTCAGATTATTTACTGTATCATCATTATCATTTTCCATCAACTCAAATATCTTTCTTCTAGAATCAAAGTCAGGAATATCATCATTTGATGAAAACTTGATATATCTTTCTTTCTCTGAAGCAACTAATTTTCTTAATTCACTCACTTTTATATATAATAATTCACGCATATTATTAACCTTTTCTTGTGGTATTAACAAATCAGCATTATACGATTCATATAAACCAAAACAATCAGCTACTTTCATGCATGTTTGATTTAATATAGAATCTGATCTAACAGAAGCAGCTACATCTTGTGGATCATATGCTCTCCAATATTTCTCAGGCAAAGGTGTCGCAAATGTTCTTGTTGCTCTAAAACTATGTAAATGTTTTGAATCTTCATATAATGATTTCCAATTTAATGCGTTGATTGTTGTTTTAAGATTTTCACTAATCTCACATTGTTCAATGTCAGCCCTAAATCTAGGCCACATCCACGCTGCATGTGTAATTCGATGATAAACATCATAATCCTGATTTTGTTTAAATATCATATAAATCTTAAAACAATATAACACCATATTCATTACACCAATAACGTTTTCATATTCATTGACGATTTTTGATAAAATTGTTTTTGATTTATACATTTTTTCTATCTTGTCTCTTCTTGAAACAATATTCGCATCAAAATAAGCTGTTGTGGCTTGATATGATAATAACAAATCTTTGTAGGTGATTTTTCCTTCACCGCCATCTTTTTTGGGATAAATCTTAAGCTTGGATTCAGTATATACAACAGATAAAAACAAAGACCATGCCTGTCTTAACCACACATTACGTCCTAAAAATTCCATTTCAAAATCTCTTGATTTAATAAAATCATACATTGAACATGATGTTGATTGTGATCCTATATTTGGAAAAATCATCATTTTTACTACAGAAAATATACACTCCATAACATATCTTTCTGTCACATGATGTGTATTTACTTTTCTGTTGATGATCAAATGATTAATACATTGAATCACAAACAATAAATAATCACTTACAAACTGAATAAAAATGTAATTATCGCTTTCTAAAATCTCTTCTGAACTTATCAAAGCTTTAAAAGGAACATACCATATTTCATGTTTTTTTGTGACAATATTGTTATAATTTACCATAAAAATATGTGCATGTAACTTTGATATGTATTTAAAATCGGAATATCTAAAATCTTGCAATAATGAAAAAATCATCATTCGATATAACATATTCTCTGTCGCATTGAATCTTGAATCATCTGAAAACAAAATATTTAATAATTTTTCTGCAATTTTTGGGTAAATAACACCATTGTTTTTAGAAATATGACATAAAGAACCAAATTGATTCATAAAATTATCAGTCACATTACCAACAATTTTCTCCATAAATATACCCAAAAATTCACTTATTCTAGTCATATCTATCTTTTTCTCATCCCATTTATGATGAACATTTCTAAAATCTTTTGATTCAATGATCTCTTCATCATCAAATATTTCAATTGGTTGATCTGCTGTTCTACCTTTTTCACTTTCTTTCTCTTTTTTAATAAAAATAGGTTCGTCTTCTGATCTTTCTGTTTTTACTTTTATCTCTTCAGATTCAGAAATAGAAGATGTTGTCGATGATGTGGATGATGTAGAGATTGGAACAATATCTAATGGTTGATCAGATAAATATCCTTCTTCTTCAGATATGATAGACGATGGTGTATATTCTTCATCTCTTATCACTTTTACACTTGTTTTTTCTTCATCTTCAACCTGTTCAACCTTGATTTCTCCATGTTCATTTAAAAATTCACCTTCGTATAAAGGGATTATTCCTTTTGGTTCCTCAGAACTCATTCTTTTTTTTCTTTTACAAAAAAATTTGAATCCTTTTTTCGATGTTTTAATTATATTTTTTTATTTTAATTAAATAATAATTTTAAACCAAAAAAAATATTCTATTTAATGCTTAAATATGGCGAAAGTAATGACACCAAGAGAGCTTTCAAAAGGTGCTAGACGTGCTTTTTCTAATCCAAAACAACTCAATAAGATATTTCATATCTCATTAAAAGAAGATTTTATCGAAACATCACAATCTATTACCAAAGAATATCATGCTTCATCAGATATTGTTACTGCTCGAAAAGCTAGAGAAACAAAAGAATATTCAAAAATGTTGTCATCTGTTTTAGATGATGAAGAAAAACAAGAGCCTAAATTTGCACAATCCATGTTTAATCTGAGTAACATTGATAAAAATCTCAGATCACATGGCAGTAGTAGCTCATCTTCTTCCTCTTTTATTATGAATAATAGTTCATTTTTTGTCAGTGATGATTTTTCACAATGTTTTGATGATCAAAGGCCAAAACAACGTCGATCTCAACCTAAAAAACTGCTTGATGACGAGGAAGAAGAACTTTCAGGTATGTTTGATCGTTTGAGCACAAGCGAATCTGAAGGTTGATTCGGCATCGGTGGTATCATTTGATTGATATAATACACCCTACCATTATATGGCCTATTTTCTGTCAATAAAATTGTATTATCCACAAAACTTAAGCTAGAAAACCACATCCTCCATGCCAAATAATTTGAAGGATTTGTTGATTTTTTAAAACATTTAGCATCAACACGATTATGTCTCAATAAAGAAACAACCTTATTTTTATCACTTCCTGTGTGAATAATTTGTTGAGCTAGTTTATATGGTAACGCAAACCAAGCAAAACTGGCTAATTCTTCCTTATTTTTTACATATTTCTGCATCATCCTAATATAAAATGAGTGATTCAACAAACCATCCTTGATCTGATATTTGATTGGATTTAAAATACTATCTTCTGATGTCATAATCCTTTTGTTATTCTCATCAATAGATGTTTTGATATATGTATGATCAGTCAATGTAGCAGCCATTTTTACCCTACTAAACACCGAAACAATAAAATTTAAAACAGATTGAATAATCTCAATTGTCTTTTGTTTTTCATTCGATAACAATATCACAAAAGCATCCTCTGGATAATTCGATTCTTCAGTTGCCATATTATATAACCTTAATATCTTGATTTTGACAAATTCAAACAATGTAGATATCATCTTACTTTCTGGTGTATGTGATATAAGATTCAGTTTTAATCCCAATCCACTGTTATCTTCATTATTTAAGACGGTTCTGCAATCATTGGCAGCATTATATAAATGATCAATTGATGAGAATATCCTTGCCTTTCTACCAGTCTTTTCAATCAATAATTTTTCAATGCTAAATACAATGAACATGCATTCTTCTATTGATCTAATATCAATATCATATTTGAATATCTTGATATGTTGAGATGAAGATTCATTGAGATCATAATATGATACGACATCTAATGTGATTATTTCACCGTTATTGATTTTAGATAAATATGTGTTGTTCATTGATTGTTCGATATTAATCCAATCGAAATGATGCGAAAACAATATTGATATCTGTGTAAATATGTTTAATCTGTCAAGATTAGATTCAATGTCATTCAATGTAAAACTTTCGAAAAACATCAATGAATTCGTTTTTGAAATCACATTTTCATTATATATATTCAATAAACCGACTGGTTTAAATATCAATTGATTGCTTTTTTTGTTCTTTTCGTCATCTTTAAGCATCTTGTGTTTATCATGAATGTATTTTCTGATTTTTGATGATATCTCATTCATATCATTGTTTATATCATAGCATATCTTGATTAATATCAATGAACATGCAATCTCATGAAACGTTTTTGACCGAATTGATCTAGCAAATATAATGTTGATTTTATCAATGATCCTTTTGATATCTTTTTCGTTCAATGATTGATAATATGTGCATATTTCATTGATAAACGATAAAAACGATGAAGGTTTATCAAAAAGATTACGACGGATAATCGAAACAAACGCAAGTTCAGATATGTTATCAATTGTCATCACATTCAACACTTTTATAACATAAGTAGCTACAAAATTAAGGATTACATCTTGATTTAATCTTGAAATATTGTCTGTGATGTTTAAAAATGTAAAAAAATATGATAACATTTGTGTGATAAATGGTTCTAAAATCAATCGTTCTTTATCTCCATTGAAGTTACTTAAAACATCTGATGCATTTTCTTGACATATATCATTCAAAACTGTCATAATGTTATGATCATCATTTGAAAGAAACTGTTGAATTTTTCTATTTTTAAGAGATAAAACAATCAATTTTGTCAGATTATCATCGATTTTTTCAATGTTTTGTTTTTCATTATATCCTGATGATGAAGATGTTATTTGTTGTGAAAAATACTTTTGTGTCATCTCTTGAAGCTTTCTTAAAGCAACAAAAAATCTAATAGCAGATCTAGATGATGTATTAAAAAAGATGTGTCTAATGATACAAATCAATGCGTTGACTCCATCCATCAATGATTTTTTAGACGCACCTAGATACTTGAAAATAGGATGTCCTGGAACATGTTTCTTTTTATCAATCAAAAGCTTGTTTTTTGACACTTTTGAATAAAATTCATCATATAAATCAGTGTTCATTACATGTGATTTTGATGACACAAAAATAGAAATTAACATCTGACATGTGGTAAAAAAACATCTTTTACATACATCATCAAACAAAATATACAATATAATTCTTTCAATTGAACTCTTATTTGTTATCTCATATGTCTCTATATTTTGTTTTTCAATCACATTTTCAACTAAAAAATGACTAAAACGAGTATAATCATTTTCTAATGTTTCTGTACAATCACTCCATAAATCATCCTTGACCTTGTTTACATTCAACAGATAAAACATCACAACAAATAGATTTTCATACATGATAGATAAAGAAACATTGTTTTCATTTTCATATGCATATGGATTGATCATAACTGAATATAAAAATGTTGATAAATAAACTGAAAGATTCATCATGGGTGGTTTGTTGAAATTCATTGATGTTGATGGTATAATTCGTTTTAAAACCTTATCGTTTGATATATAATCTAACAACAAATTATATCTTTGATAGTTATTGATTTGTCGATTAATGTTACAAATGATTGTTTTTTTGGTCATAATGTCTTGTTCATAGAGATAAATTGCTGTATATTTAGATAAAATTGGATCATCAGGTATGCTTGAATTCACAAACCACAATAACAATTTTTCACCATTAAAAAAATCATTCATATATTGATTGTCATATAATATGTCACTTTCATCATGATTTGACCCATTTTGTGATGTTGATGTTGAAACTTCAATCGATTGTTTAATTTCATGTATAATCTGATATTTTTTCTGGATTTTGCTATAATAATCAGAAAAACAATTATTCATCATTAACTTAAAACTACCATTGTTTTCTTGGATTTGATGTTGTTTGATTTCATCATCACTATTTAAATGATGATAACGTAGAAAAACAACTAAAAAATCATAAATTTGTTTATCATCTTGCATATTCGCATTTTTATGTTTAATAATTATTTTTCTCAATGTTGGCCAAAACCTTTCTTCAAAGTGTTTTAAACCCATTGAAAAAGCATTTTCTTTGTTTGTTTTGGTAAAATCATTTTCTTCTTTCAATTCATGGACAATCCACCATGAAATATGTAAAAAATGCGAAATAATCTCATTAAATTCCTTTTCAAGAAATGGTTCGTTAAACATAAAACCTAAATAAAATGTCAATTTTCTGTATTCTGGTAGTTCTTCGATATATTCTTTTTTTTCGATAACATCAGACGGCTCAGTGAATTTGATTTGATCTTCATATGAAATATTATCATTTAATGCGTAATAAAAAATATCATAAAATATATCACCAATTGTGTTAAATCTAGATATAATATCAACATATATACTATCATCCTGAGGATATATAAAAGAGTTCCAATGACTATCAAACAATGGCATTCCAACCTGAAATCTGGGGATACTGGCTATCATTTGTTCTTTTTTAGCTATTTCTTGACGTTGTTGTTCTAATCTTTCTTTTGCAATTGACTCCTTTTCTTCTTCATATAACTCACTTATTTTTGATCTTAAATCAATCACAATTGACATTTGATGTTCAATATCCTCTTTTTCATATTCTTTCGATTGTAAAACTGATAAAATAACGTCATTTTTAAGAATATTATTCCTAGGTCTCAAAGGAACTTTTGTTTCGATATATGTTTTTAATGTTTTAAATTGAGGTTTTTGTGTTGATGTTGGTAAAGATGATGATGAAGATGCTAATAAAACTGAACTAATCCTAGATGATCTGTTTCTTCCATTGTTATTTCTTTGTTGTTGAATCTTGTTGTTCTTATTGATGATATATTTACCATAATTATCTAAAATTGTATTAAAATCTTTGAATACACTAGCTATACTCATTTTTTTCAATAAAAATCAATTTTTTAATTAAATTCTTTTTTTTTAATTCTAAATAAAAATAAAAAATTATATAAAAATCAATTTTTTTATTGAAAAAAATATTATATTCACCAAAATGTCATCTAAAGGTAAAAAAACATCAAAAAATTCTTTTTTATGTAAGAAATGGATTAATTTCATTGCTTCATATGGTATATCATTAGTAAATAACATTACTCATAAACGTTTAATCAATATCTTGAACTCACAAGATGCTGTTACATTTATGAGTGGATATCGTAAACTATCAGGTGATGTTTATGGTGATTCTTCCTTGATTCGTATGAGATTAATGATTTTAGTCTGTCATGAGATGAAATTCTTTACTAAAAAATTTGAAAAAGAATTAGATGAATATATTACAAATTACAATCAACCTTATGAAAAGACGCGATTGTTTTTTGAGAAATATTGTACACAAGCTAAACGTGTGCATGATGGTGATATATTAGAATTTGCCAATGATTTTAGTAATTTATCCATGAAAGATCATGAAAAGGTTCAAGATTTTATTCATAAAGAAAGAATGATCATCAAAATACCTCAATTTATCATATGTTTTCTCACATTTATTGATGATGAACAATATAAGAAAATGTCTTTAGCTCAACAGGTATTGTTTGATATCATATCAAATCATGATATTAAAGGTGATTCATCATTCATTTCTACAGATTTGGCTTTGGAAGCAGCCGATCTCAATGATGTTATAGTAAACTATTTCTTAACATTAAGATCACTTGAATTATCAAATAAGGATACAGATCAAATCCCTGATATATTCACATCTATTTCTAAATATGCAACTGATAGAAAGAACCTTTTGTTGATGAATCTCATACCAGATGCTAATTTAAATATTGCTGAAACGTCAAAACAGTTTATTCTTTCATTAGAACGTGTTGGGAAGAAATTTGAAGGTAAAGAAGGTCCAGAATGCACAGATGAAGAAAATACACTCATTGAACGTATTAACAAAAGAATATCAGCAATCAAACAAGTTGATGAGGAAAATCTTAAAAATCTTATTAATCCTATTTCAAGCATGTATAATATCATGTATGGACAAATTGGTCAAAGTTATGTTGATGCAGTCAATTTATTGATGAAAAAGGATAAAGAAGCAGGATTATCATTTTTATTTTGTGTTTTTATTGGTGTTAATTCTGTTTGTGATTGGTGGTGTGCGTTTGAAGGTGTGAATCGAAGCTTAAACAAATGGCTTCCATTTCTTGATCAAGAACGTGAAGAAGCAAAAGAAATGATGGCTCCTTCATCTTCATCCTCCGACCTGTTGCAATAAAGCATCGATCACATCATCATCTTGCAATCCCAGTTTTTCTGCATTATCATCATCATTCACGCGTTGACCATCAAATAAAAAACGGATAGATTGAGCAGAAACACCTTTTCTATCACAATATGCCTTTGCGATCTTATGAAATGGTGTATTTGATCTTACCTTAAAATAAACTTCACCTCCATCTTGACCAACAATTCTTAATGAAATTCGATCATTTTCTTTTGGTGTTTCAGCAACTACTTCTTCTTGAGATTGTTGTTGTTCAGGTTCAGGTTGAGGCTGTTCTTTAGGTTCAGATTCAGTAGTAGTTTGAGGTTGATCATCTGACATTTTTTATTATTTTTTCAATGAAATTAAATTTAATTTTTTAATTTAAAATTTTTTATTGATTGAATAAATTATCCCATTTTTTGTATTTTTCATGGATTTTAGAAGATATTTCAGAATGTGTTTTTAATATTTTAGCATCATCATCAGGTGATTTACGATTATGATTAACTCTAGCACAAAAAGTTTTCATTTGAATCATAGCATATTGTAATTCAAGACTTGCATCAATGATATGACCATAATTATGTTTATCATTTAAAACACTTTCAATGGATTTAGAAGATGCTTCATCAACCATTTCTTGTAATTTTATCATTTCATAAGTTGAACATGGACCATAAAACGTCATTTTTTCAATAAAATCCGTGTTTAAAGAGATAATTATTGTTAATCCCTAAAAAAGTTATTCCAATATAAAAAGATAAAATAAATATAAATATTCCTGCAAATAATGTTGGAGCAATCTTTGAATCATCATAATTCTCTTCAACCTGTCTTCTTTTGATATGATGATATAATTTGGTCGATAAATATAAAACTGAACATTCAATGATTAAAAAGACAATAGAAGATAATATAAAAACAGATTCTTGTAATTTATCCAATTCTTTTGATATCAACATCAGATTAGCTAAATCTTCAAAACTTCTTGTCATTTCCATTTATTTTATTTTTTTTTGAAATTTCAATAAAAAAATACAAAAAATTAATTTATTTTATTAA
>Ga0105240_10013389_pt1 | contig 11264 bp, 11 predicted proteins | sample KBSC54metaG_FD_80426 | JGI IMG/M metagenome (GOLD analysis project Ga0105240, IMG submission 80426) | Corn rhizosphere microbial communities from Kellogg Biological Station, Michigan, USA - KBS C5-4 metaG | ecosystem: Host-associated > Plants > Roots > Rhizosphere > Soil | place: Michigan, USA...
CGCCCCAGCCCAGCTCGTAATAGGCCCAGTAAGAGCCCATCGCGATGCCGAGGGTCAGGAAAATCCAGGCCATCAGCGTCCACGGCCGCACCCAGCGCGCCCAGGCCGCGTCGATGCGGCCTTCCAGCAAGGCCGCGATCGCAAACGAGAACGAGATCGAGAAACCGACATAGCCGAGATAGAGCATCGGCGGATGCACCGCGATGCCGATGTCCTGCAGCACCGGATTGAGGTCGCGGCCTTCGAGCGGCGGGTTTGCAATGCGCAGGAACGGATTGGAGGTGATGAGGATGAAGAGGTAGAAGGCGCCGGCGATCCAGGCCTGCACGCCCAGCACGTTGGCGCGCAGCGACAGCGGCAGGTTATTGCCGAAGGCCGCGACGAGGCCGCCGAACAGCGCCAGGATCAGCACCCAGAGCAGCATCGAGCCCTCGTGATTGCCCCAGACGCCGGTGATCTTGTAGATCATCGGCTGCAGCGAATGCGAGTTCTCGTAAACGTTGACCACGGAGAAATCCGAGGTGACGTGAAGCGTGACCAGTGCCGCAAAGGACAAGGCCACGAACAGGAATTGCGCCAGCGCCGTCGAGCGCGCGACGTTCATCAGCGCGGGATCGCCCCATCGCGCGCCCAGCATGGGCACAGTGGACTGGATCAGTGCGAGCCCTAGTGCCAGCACCAGGGCATAATGTCCGGCTTCTGCGATCACCTAACCATCTCCATGCGCGCAGCTCTTGCCCTTTATCTCCTGGGCAAGCTTGGCGTCGTAATCATCCTTCCAGTGCCCCTGCTTCTTCAAGGCGTCGGCCACGTCCTTTGGCATGTAGTTCTCGTCATGCTTGGCGAGCACCGTCTCGGCGCGGAACGTACCTGAGGCGTCGAGCGCGCCTTCGGCGACGACGCCCTGCCCTTCGCGGAACAGGTCGGGAAGGATGCCCGTAAAAGTGACCGGCAATTTCGCGCCGCCATCGGCAACCTCGAAGCTGGCGCCGTTGTTCCTGCAGACCAGCGAGCCCACCTCAACCAGCCCACCGAGCCGGAAGCGTTTGCCCGGCGCGATATGCTGCTCGGCGGCCATCGATGGCGTCGAGAAGAACACGATCGAGTCCCTGAGCGCATAGAGCACCAGACCCGCGGCGAAGGCGAGCACCACGAGCGAACAGCCGATCAAGGTCAGGCGACGCTGCTTGCGCGTCATGAAGTTACTTTCATCCGTCCAGCCCTAGATTCTTCAGGCCCTCGTTCAATTGCTTCAGCCGTTCGGCATCGCCGCCGACCGCCTGCCGCGCGTCGGATTGCGCGCCCTTGGCCTTGTCGCGATCACCCATCACCATATAGGCGCGCACCAGCCGCAGCCAGCCGTCGACGTCGTTGCCGTTTTCCTTCAGCCGCGTCGCCAGCCGCTCGACCATGCCTTTGATCATGGCCTCGCGATCGCCGGCGTTCATGTCTTTCGCCGCCGCCATGGTCTGTTCGGACAGCGCGGGAGCCGCGGGCGCGCCGACCCGCACCAGCGCGGCCGAGACCAGGGTGCGCCATGGCGCGTCCGCCGGCGCCTTGTCCAGCATCGCGCGCCAGATCGCGGCAGCATCGGCATTGCGGCCGTCCTGTTCGGCGGCGAGCCCGAGGAAATAGCTCGCCTTCACCTCGCCCGCATCGAGCGCCAGCGCGCGCTCGAACTCGGTCTTCGCGTCGGCGGTAATCACGCCGCCGGCTGCCGCGGCAATGGCCTCGCCGAGATCGGCGCGGCGCGAAGCGGTCTCGCCATTATAGGTCAGCGAATTACGGAAGGCGCGAACGGCATCGTCATAGCGGCCGAGCCGCAGCAGCACCGGCGCCAGCACGCTCCAGCCGCGGCCGTCGTTTGGATTTTTCTCCAGATGCTGCTCGACCTGCGCCACCAGATTGGCGAGCGGCTGCCTGGCGTCGGCCGTGCGGGCGCGCTCGGCCAGCGGAAAATCGGCCAGCCAGGGCGAGCCGAGTGGCAGATAGATTCCAAGCGCCAGGAGCGGCAGCCCGACCAGCGCAAGCACGGCCGCCACGCGGCGGAGCCGCGGGCTCGATTTCATCGGCTGGCGCCCCGCCTGGTCGGCAACCGCCAGCAGCCGGCGGCCGATCTCGACCCGCGCCGCTTCGGCTTCCGCGCTTCCGATCAGGCCTGCGGCGACATCGCGCTCGATTTCAGCGAGTTGGTCCTTGTAGACCATGGCCTCGTTCGATTGCGCTCCGCTGTCGCCGGCCGGTCGCGCGCCGCCGAGCCCAAGCGGCAGCAGCACGGCGAACATCGCAGCCGCCGTCATCAGCGCGAACACGAACCATAAATTCATTGAGACAAGTTCCCGCGGCGCCCTCTCATGCGCCGCTTTACACCACAGCCGCCGAGGGCGGCAATTGACAATTGTCAATTCCGCGGCATTGCCCGCAAGATCGAAAAAACCAGCTATACTAATTGGTTAGGCAATGCTGAATTCAGTGCTGCGGGCGATATCCTCGCCATGCGCGTTGCGGGCCAGGAGGAAATAGACCCCGGCCCTAATCGCCTCGGGAAGCCTGATCCGAAGACTGCCAGCCGGCATCGTCGAGGTGATGGTGGTGACCGGCTCGGTGAGCGCAGTGCCGCTCTCCTTCGCGACCAGCACGACCTTCGCCCTGACCATCAGGTTCCGGTAGGTCGCGGAGATAATACGGTTCTCGAGTTCAACAAAATTGATGGAAGATTTCATCGGCAGGCAAAAGCATGGGCAATCGATTCACGGGCGCAACCGTACGTATGTGTTCCACATCGGTCAACCGGAAATTGAATCTGGAAAATTCGACTTGTTTTCTAAGGCACGGACTTACCAACACGCCTGAAGCAGATCGGATCGCTGCGGTTGCGTTTCGGCGGGATGTTGGCCCAAGCGCCCTTCTTCATGGCAAGCTCCCTGATCCAGTCAGCGTCATAGCCGCGGTCGGCAAGAAGCATTGACCCCGATTTCAGACGAGACAGCAATTTATCGGCAAGTCGAACGTCGTGGGCCTCGCCGGGGCTCAGCGCCAACCGTACCGACAATCCTCGCCGAAATCGTCGAAAATGACCCAAAGCAGACACGCCGCCATGGCGTAAAAGTAAGGATTTGCCTAGGATTGAGCCGCCGGCGTGAACCCGTCGTGAGGGGCGACATGCAGCGACACGGTCAAGGCGAACAGCCAGCGAAGCGTCGACGCCAAAGCGCGAGCAAGCCCAAGGCCCGCAAAGCGCCGAGCGCGCGCCTTTCCAATGCAAACTTGCAGGAACAACTCGACCAGTGTAGCCGCGAGCGCGACGAGGCGCTGGAGCAGCTGACGGCGACGTCCGAGGTGCTGCAAGTCATCAGTCAATCGACCTTTGACCTGCAAAGCGTGCTCTCTACCTTGGTCCACGCGGCAGGCCAATTGTGCCAAGCAGAGAATGTTCAAATCTTTCTGCGTGACGGCGAGGTCTACCGACTGGCAGCGGACAACGGCTTCTCACCCGAATATCAGCAATATGTCCGAGAGCATCCGATCAGACCGGGCCGAAACACACTCGTCGCGCGAACGTCGCTCGAGGGCGAAACGGTTCATATTCGTGATGCGCTCACCGATCCTGAATACACGTTTGGGGGTCAAAAACTTGGCGGATACCGGACTATGCTTGGTGTCCCGCTGATCCGAGATGAAAATTGTATTGGCGTGATCGCCTTAACGCGGTCAAAGGTGCACCCGTTTACAGATAACCAGATCAAGCTAGTAACCAATTTCGCGGCTCAAGCTCTCGTCGCCATCGAGAACACGCGGCTGCTCAACGAGTTGCGACAGCGTACTGATGATTTAAGTAAATCGCTTGAGGACCTTCGCACGACCCAAGACCGGCTAGTGCAAACTCAGAAACTTGCCTTACTCGGTCAATTGACTGCCGGTATCGCGCACGAGATCAAAAACCCGCTTAATTTCATCAACAATTTTTCAGGCATTTCAGCCGAACTGATCGATGAATTGCGAGACGTATTGAAGGGCGTGTCGTTCGATGAAAAGGTTCGTGTCGAAATTGAAGAACTGGCCGACACGTTAAAGGGCAATTTTGACAAGGTCGTGCATCATGGCAGACGCGCGGATGCCATCGTCAAGAATATGCTGCAGCACTCGCGCGAAGGCTCCGGCGAGCATCGAGTGGTTGATATCAATGCTCTCGTCGAGGAAAGCCTCAATCTCGCATGGCACGGAGCGCGCGCCGAAGCGCAGGGTTTTGAGATCAGGCTCAAGCAAGCCTTCGACCCGTCCGTGGGCGAGGCAGACGTTTTCCCGCAGGATATCCGGCGGGCTCTCTTGAACGTGATTTCAAACGGCTTCTATGCGGCCATCAAACGCGGATCGGAAATAAACGGCGGCGATTACGAGCCGACTATCACGGCCTCGACCAAAAGCCTTGGCGATTGCGTAGAGATCGTAATCCGCGACAACGGCACCGGCATGACGGCGGACGTGAAAGAAAAGATGTTCAACCCGTTTTTCACGACCAAACCGACGGGAGAAGGCACCGGTCTTGGCCTTTCCATCAGCCACGACATCATCGTCAAGCAGCACGGCGGCTCAATTGAGGTCGATACACGGCCGGGCGAGTTCACCGAGATCAGGGTTATCCTGCCGCGCGTCGCCGTGTTCGTCTAAGGCCGGCCCCGATGTATGCTTGGTCCGTCGCGCCATTTGCGCTGCCGCACAACTGCGGCCGCCATAGGGTCAAAGCGGACATTCTCGGCAAGCCGGTGAAAGTAGCTCTCCCGGGCCTCAGCCGCCCGCATTCGTAACAATCTCGCGTCCGATACCCCGGGTCACCAGATGACGAAACATATCGTCGATCTGGGCGGGCTGCAATTTCGGTCGCTTTTCGAGGCACCATGTCAGCGTGGTGAGAAACGTACCCACAACGAATTGCAGCCTGAGTTCGCGCGGGACTGCGACGTCGTCTCCGACCTCCGGGAGGTCTTCTTTCACGAACTCGGTGAGCACGCGGCGAATTTCGTTGATCGCGATGATGCTCCCCTGCCCGCCCAGCATCGCACGATAGACTTCGCGGTAGGCACATGCATGCTCGAACATCGCGAGGCTGAATGGCAGCGGCTGGCTTCTCCTGCCTCGACGCACCTCCAACCGTGCGGTCTTCAGCTCGCCGCGAAGCCGCTCGAACCCGCCGCGGAGCAGATCGTCCTTGCCGCGATAGTGGGCATAGAAAGTCGCGCGGCCGACGTCGGCCTCGTCGATGATCTCCTGCACCGTCAGGGCATCATACCCTTTGCGCACGATCAACCGGATCAGTGCTTCGTGAAGCGTTCGCCTGGTACGGGCAACGCGCCGGTCGATATCGCCTTCCATCGCTTTCACCCTTTTTCCGGACTTCTGCCACCCGTTCGTTCCGTAACGAACGGAACGCGTGCCGCTGTGTGTTGTCCCGAACACGATGTTCATTATCGTATAATCAGTTCAATCGGAGCGCAGCAAGCTGCGCCGAAAGGTCGTCATGCTCGATATCGTCGCGGCAATCTTTGCCACCGCCTATTGTGCAGCACAGGCCGGTCTGTTGATCGGTCCCGCCCCGCTTCGCGCCGGCTCGAAGATCTCCCTCTTTGCGGCCACCGCCGTCTGGCTTGCCGCCGTGGTCGCGGTGTACGGACTTCACCTCCTCACGCCGGGGACACTCGGTCCACTTCCGGTTAACCTGGTTCCGTTTGCTCTTTTGCTTACGCTCCTGTTCGGTGCGTGGGTCCTGCTTCCGCACGCGCGAGAGATCCTGTTGTCTGTCCCGATGCCGGCCCTGGTAGCGGTGCACGCAGGCCGCCTCGCCGGCGTGTTCTTCTGGCTTTTGTATCTGGATGGAAGGCTGTCGGCGCCGTTCGCGCCTGTCGCGGCCATCGGCGACATCGTTACCGGTGCAGTAGCACTGCTGCTGCTGGCCGTGCTTGCAGCCGGGGGCAAGGTATCGAAACCGTGGCTCGGCGCCTGGAACGCGTTCGGGCTGCTTGACCTTCTCATCGCGCTCGTGCTTGCGACTCTGTCCGTTCCGGGCACCGTCTTCCGCGTCTTCACTGAAGGGCCCGGAACCCTCGTCATGGGGACGCTGCCTTGGATTTTCGTTCCTGCGATGCTGGTCCCCGTCGATCTCCTGGTTCACGTCGTGATCATGACCAAGCTCAGGTCTTCTCCCGGTGTCCTGGGAAAGATGGCGATCGAGAGCGCGCTTTAGCCCGATCCGACGGAGCCACCACGAGCTCTCCTCACCAAAGCGACCGGCCGCGTCGATTGCACGGCCGGAGCAGTAACCCGCAAGAAACGTTGTGCTCGGCCTAACTTGCGCGCGAAGACTTGCGCTCGACGGTGAGCGCGTTGTCGACCGCCCGGCTCATCAGCGAGGCGTATTCGCGTCCGAACAGTGCCTCGCAGAAGCGGATGGCGGCACTTGCCTGCAATTGCCGGTAGGCGCGTGCCCGATGGTCGCCGGCGCGCAGCGACTGGACCAGGGCTTCGGTCGCTTTCTCGACATATTGCTGCAGGTCGGAATAGGTTCGCAGCGTCACCTCGTTGATCGCAAGCTCGCTCGCATAGGTGCGGCAGACCGCGACGAAATCAATCAGGGCGGCGGCATCGTCGACCTCGGTCGAGTCGATCCTGGCGCCGGCCAGGATGTCCTTGTCGGGCCGCTGGCGCAGGATGCGGCGGACGCGGCCCGGCACGCTGTCGATCTCCGATTGCAGCGTGTTGGAGATATCCGCGCGGATCGAGGCGAGCTGCCGGCCCCAAGCCGAGTCCTGGCGCAGGTCGAGTTCGGTGCGCAGCCCTCGCACGCCGTCATGCAACGCCTTGAGGTTGTCGGGAACGCTGCCGAACTGGCCACGCCTGATATCGGTCCTGAGCGCAACCGCCAGACAAAACAGATCGTGGAGCGCGATGGTGACGGCCATGCCATAGGGCGTGGCTGCCACGCGCACCTCGTCGTCGGACGCGGCCATGCGGATGGCGACGCGGATCACCTGCCAGGGCGCGGCGAGACGCTGCACCAGCAGCGACAGCGCAAACGGCAGGAGCTGGGGGGTCTGCAAGCTCGGGATGTTGAGCGCCTCGCAGGTCGAGGCGACCTGCGAATCCCCGAAGACGCGAAGCGTGATCGGCAACCGGCCGGCGAGCGAATCCATCGCCTCGCGGGCCTGCAGCACGGCGCCCATCGGCACCAGATCCTCGATCACATTGGGAGCGCCGATGCGGGCCAGCGTACGCTGGCTGCCGCCGCCGGTCGGCGACGTGACCTGGAAGATGGCGTCGGCCACTGCAAGCTGGAGCTTGCGCAGCGCCGCCTCGGGCGGCTCGCGATCATCGGCCAGGTCCGCCAGCACCTTCTCGAATTCGTAGACGGCATCGACCGCGCCGTCGCGGATCAGCCATTGCCAGACCGGCGTGATCGAGGAGCGGCGGATCTGACCCGGCCGCATCGGCACGTTGCCGTCGACCAGGAACGGCTCCAGCGGCCGGAACAGATGCCGCGCGACATCCTCGATACGCGCCTTCGGGGCCTCGTCGGTTTGTCTGGTTTCCTCGGTCTTGCGCACGACCTTGCGCAATTGTTCGAGCACGAGGGTGGCGATCGCAGTGTCCTGGCCGCGTTCGATGGCGCGCTCGAACTCCCGCATCAGCAGCGCCTGCGAGGCCGGCGGAAGCTGTCCGAGATATTCCCTCAGCCGCTCGATCGATGTCTGGCCCATGCGGTGATGCAGATTTTCGGTGGCAGGAACGGCAGATGCCGCGGTCAGGATAGGGGCCGCGGCGTTAAGAAGTCGTTTAGCAATTGTGAATCGTGCGTTGTGGTTGAGGCCCGCTAAAGCGCGACGAGATCGTCATCGCGCTTTAGCTCTTTATTTACGCATGATCTCCGCGCAAACGCTACGCGTTTGCCGCGAGGGAAAACCGCCACGCACTTTGCGCTAGCGCGGCCCTTCGGGTCCGGATCATGCGCTAAATCCCGGGCAACACCAGTTCCGCCCGCAATCCACCGATCGGCGCGCTGCCGAGCGCAAGGCTGCCGCCATAGAGCGCGGCAAGATCGGTCACGATCGACAGCCCCAGGCCCGAGCCCGGCTTGGATTCGTCGAGCCGCTGGCCCCGGCGCGACACCTTGGCCCGCTCGGCGGCCGACAATCCCCGCCCGTCATCGTCGACCAGGATGCGCAAGGTCGGCGCGGCGCCCGGCTCGACCGGCCGCTCCACAAGCGCGTCGATGAAGACGCGCGAGGATGCCCATTTGCAGGCGTTGTCGACGAGGTTGCCGGCCATCTCCTCCAGATCCTGCCGCTCGCCGCGGAATTTGGCCTTGGGGTCGGCCTTGACTTCGATGACGATGCCGCGGTCGCGATGGATTTTCTCCATGGTCCGCTGCAACGCCTCCAGCGCGGGCGCAACTTCGGTGACCGTACCGACGATGGTGACGCGCGCAGCGATGCGGGCGCGCTCCAGATGATGCGCGACCTGGTCGCGCATCACGTCGGCCTGCTCCATCACCTTGTGGGCGAACGGATTGGCGCCATGCGCGCCCGCCTCGTTGACGATGACCGACAGCGGCGTCTTGATCGCATGCGCGAGATTGCCGACATGGGTGCGCGCGCGCTCGACGATCTCGCGGTTGGCATCGATCAGCGCATTGGTCTCGCGCGCCAGCGGCGCAATCTCGACCGGGAATTCACCCTCCAGCCGTTCGGCACGGCCGGAGCGGATGTCGGCAATCGATTCCGAGATGCGCTTGAGCGGCGCAAGACCGAAGCGGACCTGGAAGATGGTTGTCAGCAGCAGCACGATGCCGAGCGCGGTGAAGGTGCCGCCGAGATAGTAATCGAAGCTGCGCGTCTCGTCGAAAATCTCCGAGGCGTCGCCGGCAACGCTAACCAGGAATTTGCCGTCCGAGCCGAGATCGACCGGCCGTTCCACCATGCGCAGGCTTTGCCCTTCCGGGCCGTCGACATAGGCGACACGGATGCCGGCTGCCGAAAGCTCGATGCCGCGGTCCTCGAGCTTGGGCAGCTTCTTGTCCCATAGCGAGCGCGAGGAACGTATATCGGCCTTGTCGTTATCGGTGCGGGTGATCTGCCAGTACCAGCCTGACAGCGGCAGCTCGAACAACGGCTCGCCGAGCGACTGGAACTGGCGGTCAGGCGGCTCGTCCGGGGTCGCGACCTCGGCAATCAACGTGCGCAGATAGAGGTTGAGGCGGCGGTCGAAAGCGCGCTCGGTCGCATTCTTGTAGACCGAGGACAGCACGAAGCCGGTGATGACGAGGATCACCAGCACCCAGGCTGATGCGGAGAAGAACAGCCTGACGGCAAGCGAGTTACGGCGCATGCCCCGTAGTTTATGCCCCCGCGGGGGGCGGCGTCAGCAAATATCCGAGGCCCCGGACCGTCTGGATGATGTCGACATCCAGCTTTTTGCGGATGCGGCCGACGAACACCTCGATGGTGTTGGAGTCGCGATCGAAGTCCTGGTCGTAAAGATGCTCGACCAGCTCGGTGCGGGACACGACCCGGCCGGTGTGATGCATGAGATAGGCAAGCAGGCGATACTCGTGCGAGGTCATCTTGACGGGATTGCCGGCGACGCTGACCTTGCCGGTACGGGTGTCGAGCGACACCGGCCCGCAAGTGAGTTCGGACTGCGCGTGGCCGGCGGAGCGGCGGAGCAGCGCACGGATCCGCGCCAGCACTTCCTCGAGGTGAAACGGCTTTGCGACATAGTCGTCGGCGCCGGCATCGAACCCCTGCACCTTGTCGCTCCAGCGATCGCGCGCGGTGAGGATCAACACCGGCATCACGCGCTTGTTGCGGCGCCAGGCTTCCAGCACCGAGATGCCGTCCATCTTCGGCAGGCCGATGTCGAGCACCACGGCATCGTAGGGCTCGCTGTCGCCAAGATAGTGCCCCTCCTCGCCGTCGAACGCACGGTCGACCACATATCCGGCATCGCTCAACGCGGTGGTGAGCTGGCGATTGAGATCCGGATCGTCCTCAACGACGAGCAAGCGCACGTTTGCCTCCAAAGCTGACCCGCACCAATTGCGCCATCAAGATGAACCCGAACGGCGTGAACCGCCCATGAACAGAACAAATAACGCAATGTTACTTTTTCTTCACAAAGAGTGTTCGGTGCCTCGATCATGCTTTGACGCGCAAGCCCCGCGAAACGTTCAACGGGGCCGCTTTAGCCGCTAATTACCCACGTTGGAAGCCCAAAAGGCGCGCCTGACACGAGGGCGATCTCTCGAGATCCGGCGTCTGGTTTAGACGCTGCGCGCAGCTCGCTCAGACGCGGAAGAACACAAACCAGATCACGCCGAGGATCAGCACGGCGAGCCCGGTCGAGGCGGTAAGCAGCGCCAGCACCGACGGTCCCGGCTCGGCCTGTCGCGCCTGGGTGGACGTTTCGACGATGCGGTCGCGATCGTGTTCTCTCGTAGCAGCCATGGTGACCTCCCTAGCTGGCTGTCACGCATAACTTCCGCCAGCCTTCGCGGCAGTGGACTTCGCAGCTCTGGACTTCGCAGCTCTCGACCTGGAGCCAACGCCTCGCGCGGGGTGATGTTCCGGTTCTGCCCCCGTTTGGAATGCGTCCTTGCACCGCACATAACGGTACGAACCGGCAACAGTTAACGCCAATGGCGGAATCCGCGCTCCGGTCGCTTGTGGTTAAGCAACCCAGTGCTATCCTCAAGGCTTGTCCTGTAGCGTTTTCGGAGTTTGCCATGGCCCCCCGCGCCAACTGGAAAGGCTTTCTGCGGCTGTCGCTCGTGACCTGCCCGGTCGCGCTGTATCCGGCCACCTCCGACACCGAGAAGGTCTCGTTCAACCAGATCAACCGCAAGACCGGCCACCGGATCAAATATTCCAAGGTCGATGCCGACACCGGCGAGGAAGTGGCGAACGAGGACATCATCAAGGGCTACAAGGTCGACACCGACACTTATATCGAGGTTTCGAAAGAGGAACTCGAAGACATCGCGCTCGAATCCACGCACACCATCGAAATCGACGAGTTCGTGCCGAAGTCCGACATCGACAGCCGCTATCTGATCCGGCCCTATTATCTCGTGCCGGACGGCAAAGTCGGTCATGACGCGTTTGCGGTGATCCGCGAAACCATCCGCAGCATGAGCAAGATCGCAATCGGCCGCCTCGTGCTGACCAACCGCGAGCACATCATTGCGCTGGTGCCGCTGGAGAAGGGCCTGATGGGCA
>Ga0105240_10013390_pt1 | contig 11264 bp, 6 predicted proteins | sample KBSC54metaG_FD_80426 | JGI IMG/M metagenome (GOLD analysis project Ga0105240, IMG submission 80426) | Corn rhizosphere microbial communities from Kellogg Biological Station, Michigan, USA - KBS C5-4 metaG | ecosystem: Host-associated > Plants > Roots > Rhizosphere > Soil | place: Michigan, USA...
AGAGCGGCGAGCCGTTCGAAGCGGTCCTCGCCGACGTCGAGACGAAGATCCTGCCGGGGATCACGCACTGGCAGCACCCGTCCTTCTTCGCGTTCTTCCCGGCCAGCTCCAGCGGGCCGGCGATCCTCGGCGACCTGCTCTCCTCCGGCCTGGGCGTCCAGGGCATGCTCTGGGCGACCTCGCCGGCGGCGACCGAGCTCGAGACGCACGTCCTCGACTGGCTGGCCGAGCTGCTCGAGCTCCCCGCCGCCTTCCGCTCCGACGGCGCCGGCGGCGGCGTGATCCAGTCGACCGCGTCCGACGCCGTCCTGTGCGCGGTGATCGCCGCGATCCATCGCGCGAGCGGCGGCCGCTCCGAGCAGGCGGGCGTGGCGGCCGGACGGTACGCGATGTACACCTCCGGCCAGAGCCACTCCTCGGTGGAGAAGGCGTGCCGGCTGGCCGGTCTGGGGACGGAGTCGCTGCGCAAGATCGACGTCGACCCGAAGACGCTGGCGGCCCGCCCGCAGCACCTGCAGGAGCTGATCGATGCCGATCGCGCGGCCGGCGTCCAGCCCCTGATCGTGGTCGCCTCGGTCGGCGCGACAGGCACCGGCGCGATCGACCCTGTCCGCGAGCTGGCCGCGATCGCGCGCGAGGCGGGCGCCTGGGTGCACGTCGACGCGGCCTGGGCCGGCGTCGCCGCGGTCGCCCCGGAGTTCCGGTGGCTCAACGACGGCCTCGAGCTGGCCGACTCGTACGCCACGAACCCGCACAAGTGGCTGCTGACCAACTTCGACTGCGACGCCTTCTACGTCGCCGACCGGGCCGCGCTGATCGGCGCGATGTCGATCCTGCCCGAGTACCTGCGCAACGCGGCGAGCGAGTCCGGAGCGGTGATCGACTACCGCGACTGGCAGGTTCCGCTCGGGCGCCGCTTCCGTGCCCTCAAGCTGTGGGCCGTCATCCGCTGGTACGGCGCCGAAGGGCTGCAGGCCCACCTGCGCAAGCACGTCGCACTGGCCCAGGAGTTCGCCTCGTGGGTCGCCGCGGACGAACGGTTCGAGCTGGTTGCGCCGCACGAGCTCGCACTCGTGACGTTCCGGCTGCGCGAGGGGGACGACGCGACCCTCGCCCTCATGCACCGGGTCAACGGGACGGGTCGCGCGTACCTCACGCACACGGCCGTCGGCGGCCGTCCCGCTCGGCGCATGGCGATCGGCGCCGTGCTCACCGAGCGGCGGCACGTCCAGCAGGCGTGGGAACTGCTCAGCGGGTCCGTCGAGTGATCAGCGGACCCTGATCATGCCTTCCTGCACGACGCTGCAGACCTGCGTGCCGTCCGCCCGGTAGAACCGGCCGGTCGCCAGGCCGCGGCCGCCCGAGGCCGACGGCGAGCGGGTCGAGTACAACAGCCACTCGTCGGCACGGAAGGGCCGCTCGAACCACATCGCGTGGTCGAGCGAGGCCATCGAGATGTCGTCCAGCCCCGGCGCGAGGCCGTGCCGCACGAGCACCGAGTCGAGCAGCGTCATGTCCGAGGCGTAGGTGAGCACGCAGACGTGCAGCAGCGGGTCGTCCGGCAGCGTGCCGTCGGCCCGCATCCACACCCGGCTCAGACCTTCGCGCGGACCGTGCGCGTGTTGCTGCCAGGGCGGGTCGTCGACGTAGCGCAGGTCGATCGGCTTGGGCATCGCGCGGTAGAACTCGGCCGCCCGCGGCGAGTCACCGTAGTGGTTGAGCGCCGGCACCGACTCCGGCTCGGGGACGTTCGGCATCGGCGCCTGGTGGTCGATGCCCTCCTGCTCGAGCTGAAAGGACGCCGACAGCGAGAAGATCGTCTCGCCGCGCTGGACGGCGATGACCCGCCGGGTGGAGAACGACCGGCCGTCCCGCACGCGGTCGACGAGATACACGATCGGGATGCTCGGATCGCCCGGGCGCACGAAGTACGAGTGCAGCGAATGGACGCGCCGATCGTCCTCGACCGTGCGGCCGGCCGCCACCAGGGCCTGGCCGGCGACCTGGCCGCCGAACACCCGCTGCCACCGCGAGCGGGTGCTCACGCCGCGGAAGATGTCCCGTTCCACCTCTTCGAGGTCGAGCAGCGCGACGAGACCGTCGACCGCGTCCTGCCCGGTGAGTCCCTCGTCGGTATCAGCCATGCCGCAGGACGTCGCCGATGTGGTGCACCCGGATCGTGTTCGTCGATCCGGGCGTCGACGGCGGCGTCCCGGCCACGACGATCACCAGGTCGTTCGGCCGGCACACGCTGCGGCTGACGAGCGCCGAGTCGACCTGGCGCACCATCTCGTCCGTCGTCTGCACCGTCCACACCAGGTGCGCCTCGGCGCCCCAGATCAGCGCCATCTGCCGCTGCACCGACTCCAGCGGCGTGAACACCAGCAGCCGCTGACGCGGTTGCAGCCGCGACAGCCGGCGCGCGGTGTCACCGGTCTGGGTGAAGGCGACGAGCGCGACCGCACCGAGCGCGTCCCCGATGTCCTTGGCCGCCTTGACGATCGCGCCGCCGGACGTGCGCGGCTCGTGCTGCAGGCCGCCGATCCGGTAGCCGCTGCCCTCGACCGAGCGGATGATCCGGCTCATCGTGGCGACGGCCTGCACCGGGTACTTGCCCACGCTGGTCTCGCCGGAGAGCATCACGGCGTCGGCGCCGTCCATGACCGCGTTCGCGACGTCAGAGGCCTCGGCCCGCGTCGGGCGCGAGTGCGTGATCATCGACTCGAGCATCTGCGTCGCGACGATCACCGGCTTGGCGTTGTCGCGGCACAGTTGCACGGCCCGCTTCTGGACGATCGGCACCTGCTCGAGCGGCATCTCGACACCGAGGTCGCCGCGGGCCACCATCAGGCCGTCGAAGGCCAGGATGATGTCCTCGAGCGCCTCGACCGCCTCCGGCTTCTCCATCTTCGCGATCACGGGCAGGCGGATGCCGACCGAGTCCATGATCCGGTGGACGAGCTTGACGTCCTCGGCCGCCCGCACGAACGACAGCGCGATGTAGTCGACGCCCAGCCGCAGCGCGAACTCGAGGTCCTCGGCGTCCTTCTCCGACAGCGGGGGGACGCTCACCGCGACGCCGGGCAGCGACAGGCCCTTGTTGTTGCTGACCATGCCGCCCTCGGTGACGTCGCAGACGACGTCGGTGCCGTTCTCGACGTCCACCGCGATCAGCGCGACGTTGCCGTCGTCGACCAGCAGCTTGTCGCCGGGACGGACGTCCTCGGCCAGGTTCTTGTAGGTCGTCGACACCCGGTCGTGGGTGCCCTCGACGTCCTCGACGGTGATGCGGACGCGTTCACCGGTCGCCCACTCCACCGGGCCGTCGGCGAACCGCCCGAGCCGGATCTTCGGACCCTGGAGGTCGGCCAGGACGGCCACGTTGCGGTGCGCCGCGGCCGCCGCCTGCCGGACCTCGTGGAAGCGCCGGCCGTGCTCGGCGTGCGAGCCGTGGCTGAAGTTCAACCGGGCGACGTCCATGCCCGCCTCGACGAGCGCCCGGGCGCGTTCGGGGGTGTCGGTGGCGGGGCCGAGCGTGCAGACGATCTTTGCGTGTCGAACCACGCCTCCAGCCTAGGGGTTACCCGGCAGTCACTCGCGCGGGTGGACGGCGTCCATCGCCGCGGAGAGCTCGCGCAGGCCCGCGACGATCTCCGCCAGCCGGTCCCGGCCGACCTCGCGGGCGAGCCTGCGAGCCGCCGTGGCGTGGGCGGGGTTGATGCGGTGGACGGCCGCCCGACCCTCCTCGGTGGGCGCCAGCAGCTTGGCCCGGCGGTGGGCGGGGTTGTCCCGGTACTCGGCCAGGCCGCGCCCCACGAGCAGGTCGGCGATGCGCTGGACGCTCTGCCGGGTGATGCCCATCTCGCGGGCGATGCCGGCGACGGGCAGCGGCGCCGGCAGCACCGCGCCGAGCACCTGCCACCACGCCGCGGTGAGCCCGACCGGGCCGGCGAGCTCCTCGGCCAGCCCCAGGAACTGGCCGTTGAGCTTGAAGACGGCCAACGCCGCCCCGGAGAGCAGTTCCTGTTCCGCGCGGCTCACCCGGCCGCCATCAGTTCGTAGAAGCCGGCTGGGTCACGGTCGCCGTAGAGCTTGAACCAGGACGCCGCCACGCCCTCCGGGTAGAGGTCGAGCAGCTCGAAGATCGCCCGCGCGAAGTGGACGGGTGCCACGCCGGAGGCGGTGATGAGCTTCCCGTCGCGGACGACCGGCGCGTCCACGAAGTGGGCGCCGCCGCGGTACCCGGTCAACTCGAGGTACTCGCGGGCGTTGCTCGTGTGCGGACGCTCGTCCAGTAGCCCCTCGACGGCCAGGCCGAACGTCGCCCCACAGGCCGCCGCCACCGGGACGTCCGCCTCGACGAAGCGGCGCGCGACGGACCGGAACTCGGCCATCGGCGGCTCGCCCCAGTCGTCGCCGCCCGCGAGGATCAGCAGCGCGCTGTCGGCCGGGTCGAGATCGTCCAAAGCCAGGTCGGGGACGACCCGCAGCCCGCCCATCGTGGTGACCGGCTCGGTCGTCGGACCGACGGTGACGAGCCCGTACCGGCCCGGATCCCGCTGCCACGAGGGCCGGCGGACGTGGGCGGTGACGTACCCGATTTCCCAGTCGGCGAGGGTGTCGAAGACGGCGACGTGGATGTTTTCGGTCATGACAGTAGTCTGTCAATTCGACAGTCTGCTGTCAATGCGGCACGAGACGGCGAGTGGTCCGTTACGGCGCGAGTGGCCACGTACAACGGACCACTCGAGCCGCAACGGACCACTCGAGGTCGAAGCGGGTCAGACGCGGGCGGCCGCCATGATCGCCTCGTTGACGTCCTCGCCGGCCGCCTGCGCGCGCCGGGTCGCCTCGAGCACCCGCCGGAAGTCGCGCGGGACGATCGCCGAGAACCGCGCCGACGCCGAGTCCCAGTCGGCGAGTAGGGCGGCGCCGACCGGCGAACCGGTGTACGCGACGTGCGACACGACGATCGAGCGCAACCGCTCGGCGTCCTCCGGGGCGAGCGGCTCGACCTCGACGAGCTCGGGGTTGACCAGCGACTGGTCGAGGTCGAGCACGTACGCGTATCCGCCCGACATGCCCGCGCCGACGTTGCGTCCGGTCGGGCCGAGGATCACCGCGACGCCGCCGGTCATGTACTCCAGCGCGTGGTCGCCGACGCCTTCGGCCACCGCGGTCGCACCCGAGTTCCGCACGCAGAACCGCTCCCCCACGACACCACGCAGGTACAGCTCGCCGCTCGTCGCGCCGTAGGCCAGCACGTTGCCGGCGATGACGTTCCGCTCGGCCGCAAACGAGGCCCGCTCGTCCGGGCGCACCGCGATCACGCCGCCCGACAGTCCCTTGCCGGCGTAGTCGTTGGTGTCACCGAACAGCCGCAGCGTCATCCCGCGCGGGATGAACGCACCGAACGACTGCCCGCCCGAGCCCCGGAACGTGATGTCGACCGTCCCCGGGGGCAGCCCTTCGGCGCCGAAGCGCCGCGTGACCATCGAGCCGAGCATCGTGCCGACGGTGCGGTTCACGTTGCGAACGCGCAGCTCGAGCGACACCGGTGAGCCGTCCAGCAGCGCGCCCTCGCACAGCTCGATCAGCGTCTGGTCGAGCGCGACCTCGAGCGCGTGGTCCTGCTCGCGCGACTTGGTCAGGGTCTGCTCGTACGGGTTCTCCGGCACCGACAGGATCGGCGTAAGGTCGAGCCCGTCCGCCTTCCAGTGGTCGATCGCCTCGGCCGGGTCGATGAGCTCGGCGTGGCCGATCGCCTCCTGCAGGGTGCGGAAGCCCAGGGACGCGAGCAGCTCGCGCACCTCGGTCGCGACGTACTCGAAGAACGTCTCGACGAACTCCGGCTTGCCGGTGAAGCGCGCGCGCAGCGCCGGGTTCTGCGTCGCCACGCCCACCGGGCAGGTGTCGAGGTGGCAGACCCGCATCATGATGCAGCCCGACACGATCAGCGGTGCGGTCGCGAAGCCGTACTCCTCGGCCCCGAGCAGCGCGGCGACGACGACGTCCCGCCCGGTCTTCATCGCCCCGTCCACCTGCACGGTGATGCGATCGCGCAGCCCGTTGAGCAGCAGCGTCTGCTGGGTCTCGGCCAGCCCAAGCTCCCACGGCAACCCGGCGTGCTTGAGAGAGGTCAGCGGCGCCGCGCCCGTCCCGCCGTCGTGGCCCGAGATGAGGACGACGTCGGCGTGCGCCTTCGACACGCCGGCGGCGACCGTGCCCACGCCGGCCTCCGACACGAGCTTGACGTGCACCCGCGCCTGGTCGTTCGCGTTCTTCAAATCGTGGATCAGCTGGGCGAGATCCTCGATCGAGTAGATGTCGTGGTGCGGCGGCGGCGAGATCAACCCCACGCCCGGCGTCGAGTGCCGCGTCGCCGCGATCCACGGGTACACCTTGAAGCCGGGCAGCTGGCCGCCCTCGCCGGGCTTCGCGCCCTGCGCCACCTTGATCTGGATGTCGTCGGCGTTCACCAGGTAGTGCGAGGTCACGCCGAACCGGCCCGAGGCCACTTGCTTGACCGCCGAGCGCCGCAGGTCGCCGTTCTCGTCCGCGACGAACCGGCGCGCGTCCTCGCCGCCCTCACCGCTGTTCGACTTCCCGCCGATGCGGTTCATCGCGATCGCGAGCGTCTCGTGCGCCTCGGCCGAGATCGACCCGTACGACATCGCGCCGGTCGCGAACCGCTTGACGATGGACGGGACGGACTCGACCTCCTCCAGCGGCACCGGCGGCCGCACCCCGGTGCGCAACGAGAACAGCCCGCGCAGCGTGCCGCCCTGCCGGTTGAGCTCCTCGACCTTCGCCGTGTACTCGCGGTACACCTCGTAGCGCCGCTGCCGGGTCGCGTGCTGCAGCAGGAACACCGTCTCCGGGTTGAACAGGTGCAGCTCGCCCTCGCGCCGCCACTGGTACTCCCCGCCCACGTCGAGACGGCGGTGCGCCTTGGCGGTGGGGATCAGCGGGTAGGCCGAGGCGTGCCGGGCGGCCGCCTCCTCGGCGAGCACCTCGAGCCCGACCCCGCCCAGGCGCGAGGGCGTGCTTCCGAAGTACTCCTCGACCAGCGGCTTCGCCAGCCCGAACGCCTCGAACACCTGCGCGCCGGTGTAGCTCTGGATCGTCGAGATGCCCATCTTGGACATCACCTTCAGGACGCCCTTCGACAGCGCCTTCACGTAGTTGCCGATCGCCTTCGCGGCGGACAGCCCGGTGATCGTCCCATTGGCGACGAGGTCGTCGATCGACTCGAACGCGAGGTACGGGTTGACTGCCGCGGCGCCATACCCGATCAGCAGCGCGACGTGGTGCACCTCGCGGGCCTCACCGGTCTCGACGACGAGCCCGACCTGCGTGCGCTGGCCGGTGCGCACCAGGTGCTGGTGGACGGCCGAGGTGAGCAGCAGGGACGGGATCGGCGCGTGGTCGGGGTCGCAGTCGCGGTCCGACAGGATCAGGATCCGGGCGCCGGCCTCGACCGCGGCCGAGCACTCGCGACGCACTCGCTCCAGCGCGGCGCCGAGGGCCTCCGCCCCACCGTGCACGCGGAACCGGCCGTCGATCAGCTGGCAGCGGAAGCCGGGCATGTCGCCGTCGGCGTTGATGTGCCAGATCTTGGCCAGCTCGTCGTTGTCGATCACCGGTCGCGGGATCACGACCTGCCGGCAGGACGCCGGGCCCGGCGTGAGCAGGTTCTGCTCCGGCCCGATCCCACCGGACAGCGAGGTCACCAGCTCCTCGCGGATCGCGTCGAGCGGCGGGTTGGTGACCTGCGCGAACAGCTCGGTGAAGTAGTCGAACAGCAGCCGGGGACGCTTCGACAGCACCGCCAGCGGGGTGTCCGTCCCCATCGACCCGATCGGCTCGGCCGCGGCCTTGACCATCGGCGCGATCAGGACGCGCAGCTCCTCCTCGGTGTAGCCGAAGATCTGCTGGCGCCGGGTGACCGACTCGTGGCTGAACACGACGTGCTCGCGGACGGGCAGCTCGTCGAGGTGCATCAGCCCGGCGTGCAGCCACTCGTCGTACGGGTGCTCCTCGGCCAGCTCGGCCTTGATCTCGTCGTCCGACCGGATCTCGCCCCGCGCGGTGTCGACGAGGAACATCCGGCCCGGCTGGAGGCGCCCCTTGGCCACGACGGTGGCCGGGTCGAGGTCGAGGACGCCCGACTCGCTGCCGAGCACGACCAGCCCGTCCGCGGTCTGCCACCAGCGTCCCGGCCGCAGGCCGTTGCGGTCGAGGACGGCGCCGATCACCGTGCCGTCGGTGAAGCACACGCAGGCCGGCCCGTCCCACGCCTCGATCAGGCACGAGTGGAACTCGTAGAAGGCGCGGCGCTTCGGATCCATGCCGGGGTTGTTCTCCCAGGCCTCCGGGATCATCATCAGCACCGCATGCGGCAGGCTGCGGCCGCCGACGTGCAGCAGCTCGAGCACCTCGTCGAACGAGCCGGAGTCGCTCCACTCCGGCGTGCAGATCGGGAACAGCCGCTTGAGGTCACCCGGGATCAGGTCGGATTCGAGCAGCGCCTCGCGGGTCTTCATCCAGTTGCGGTTGCCGCGAACGGTGTTGATCTCACCGTTGTGGGCGACGTACCGGTACGGGTGGGCCAGCGGCCAGGACGGGAAGGTGTTCGTGGAGAACCGGCTGTGCACCAGCGCGAGCCCGCTGGCGAACCGCTCGTCGGTGAGGTCCGGGTAGACGGCCCCGAGCTGGTCGGTGGTGAGCATGCCCTTGTAGACCAGCGTGCGCGCCGACAGGGACGGGAAGTACAGCTCGACCTCGGCCGCGCGGGCCCGGTGCTCGGCGACCTTGCGCAGCGCGAAGGCGCGCCGCTCGAGGGTCATCCCGTCGGCACTGTCCGGGCCGGCGACGAACAGCTGGACGAAGCGGGGCATCACGCTGCGGGCGGTCGGGCCGAGCTCGTCAGTGCGGGTGGGCAGCTCGCGCCAGCCCAGCACCGTCAGGTCCTCCTCGGCCGCGACCTGCTCGACGATCTCCTTCGCGCGGGCGGCCGCGTCATCGTCGACCGGCAGGAACGCGTTGCCGACGGCGTACGCGCCGGGCCCGGGCAGCTCGAACCCGACGACCGCGCGCAGGAAGGCGTCGGGCACCTGCACGGTGATGCCGGCGCCGTCCCCCGAGGACGGTTCGGCACCGGCGGCGCCCCGGTGGTCGAGGTTGTGCAGGGCGGTGAGCGCCTGCTCGACGATGCGGTGACTGACCCGGCCGTGCAGGTCGGCGACGAACGCGACGCCGCAGGCGTCGTGCTCGAACGCGGGGTCGTACAGGCCCTGGGCCTGGGGCACGGCGGAGAAGGGAACCTTCACGCACTCTCCCTGGTCGGCGTCGATGTTCGAACGGTCCGCGGCGGCTCCGGTGAGCCTGCGGCTGGGACGACATCGGCCCGCACAGCCCGTTCAGATTACCGCCACGTTTCGCGCACTTACGCGGCGATCCCTGTGAGGAACTTCAAACCCGCCGGATCTCGAATCCGGGCGGCTCGGCGAGGCTGCGCGCCACCACGCAATACCGCTCGGTCAGCTCGGCCAACCGGGCCAAGGTCGCGTCGTCGGCGTCCGTGGCGACGTCGATCCTCACGACCACGTCCTGGACGCCCACCGGCACCTCCCGGTCGAGGCCGAGCGTTCCCCGGGCGTCGTAGACCGCGTCGGCCCGCAACCGGACGTCCCGCAGCTCGAGCCGCATCGCCGTGGCCACGCTGCGCAGGGTCACCCCGGCACAGCCGAGCAGCGCCTGCAGCAGCAGGTCGGCCGAGCAGGCGTCCGCGCCGTCGCCGCCGGTCGCGGTGTGCAGGCCCGCCCGCACCGGGCCGAGCCACCCGTCGACCGTCGCGGTGATGCCCGGGTCGCGCCAGTCGGCCGTGGCCGAGACGGGCGTGCGGGCACTGCCCGGGTCGTCCTTGTACTGCTGCTTGAGCGGGGCCTGCCGGGCCCGCAGTTCGGTGACGTCCACGACGACGAGTCTGGCCCCTGCCGCTCAGCGCGGCCAGGCACCGCGTAGCTGTGATTCGAGGGCCGGCCGGGTCGCCGGCTCGATGGGCTTGCCGTCGGCGTCGGTGACGTAGAAGGCGTCCACCACCGCCCCGGCGACGGACGAGACGCGAGCTGCCCGGACGTCCAGGCCGGCCTGCTCGAGTGCGGCGGTGATGCGGCACAGCAGGCCGATCTCGTCCTCCCCGCGGAACTCGACGACCGTCGCGTCCGTGGCGTCGTCGAACCAGTGCACCGAGGGCCGGCGGTGGGCGACGCCGGCCGGGCGGCGGGAGTACGTCCGCTCCTTCTCGGCCAGCTTGGCGGCCAGCCCCAGCTCGCCCTTGAGCGCCCGCGCGAGATCGCCGCGCACCCGGGCCGGGTCGGGCATCCGGCCGAAGCGCGGCTCGACGACGAACCGGTTCACCGCCATGCCGGCGTGGGTCGCGATCGCCGCCTCGCGGATGTCGAGGGCGTGCAGGGCGAGGACGCCGACGCTGCGGTACAGCGTCCCGGGCGCGTCGGGCGCCGCGATGACGACCTCCTCGGGGCGCACGACGACGGCCAGCTCACCCCGCTCGGCGAGGTCGCGCCGTTCGTCGTCCAGCGGCGGCTGGACGGTGACCCGCGAACCGCCCATCGCAGCCCCGGCCCGGCGCACCAGGTCGGCGATCAGCGCCGCCTTCCAGTCGCTCCACGCGGCCGGGCCGGTGGCGGCGGCGTCGGCCACCGACAGCGCGTGCAGCAGGTGCAGCAGCTCGGCCGAGTCCTCGACGATCTCGCGGACGATCGTGATCGTCATCGGGTCGTCGAGGTCGCGCCGGGTCGCGGTGTTCGGCAGCAGCAGGTGGTGGCGCACGAGCCCGACGATCGTGTCGACGTCCGGGCCCTCGTAGCCCATCCGGGCGGCGATCACCCGGGCGTGCTCGGCCCCCACCACGGAGTGGTCGCCGCCCGGGAAGCCCTTGCCGATGTCGTGCAGCAGCGCGCCGACGAGCAGCAGGTCGCGGCGGTCGACGTCACCGTCGTGCTCGGCCGCGGCGGCGGCGGTCTCGAGCAGGTGCCGGTCGACGGTGAAGCGATGGACCGGGTTGTGCTGCGCGCGGCAGCGGACGGCGTCCCATTCGGGGATCAGGCCGGCCAGGAGTCCGGCGTCGTCGAGCGACTCGAGGACGGCCACGCCGGGGCGGCCGGCGCCCAGCACGGCGACGAAGTCGCCGCGGGCGGCGGCCGGCCAGGGCGTGGGCAGCGGGGCGGCCTCGGCGGCGA